>Ga0185299_10001063_pt1 | contig 60407 bp, 47 predicted proteins | sample PaiPotPPA55metaG_FD_128002 | JGI IMG/M metagenome (GOLD analysis project Ga0185299, IMG submission 128002) | Iron sulfur acid spring bacterial and archeal communities from Banff, Canada, to study Microbial Dark Matter (Phase II) - Paint Pots PPA... ... | reverse complement strand
TCACTGGCGCGGCGCGGTTCCGAAGGGAAGATTTTTTGTCACCACAAGAGACGATTTGCTGGACTGTGCGGCGCTGGTGCGGGCGGTCCGGCAGGGCGATCTTGATCGCCTGATGATTCCGGACGCGCCGCTGGATGTGCTGGCGCAGCAGATTGTGGCGACCTGCGCGGCGGAGAATGGCAATGCCTGTGTGGAGCGGTCGCCCCGCCCGCTTTCGGATCCAGAAATACTTACGGAGGCTGGCCTCATCGCTGGCCCCATCATTTCGCGGGCGGGGGCGCCCGCGCCACACGAGTCGGACCAAGGCTGGGATGAAGACGATCTGTTTGCTTTAGTCAAGCGGGCCTACCCCTATCGCAATCTTTCGCGTGAAATATTCGACTCGATCATCGAAATGCTTTCCGAAGGCATTGCTGCCCGCAGGGGCCGCTACGGCGCGTACATCCATCACGATCGCGTGAATCACAAACTGCGCGCGCGGCGGGGAGCGCGGTTGGCGGCCATCACTAGTGGTGGCGCGATTCCGGAGACTGCATTGTTCACGGTAGTTGCCGAACCAGAAGGCATCATGGTCGGCACGCTGGACGAGGATTTCGCGGTTGAGAGCAACGCCGGCGACATCATGCTGCTGGGGAATACTTCGTGGCGCATCCGGCGCGTGGAAGGGAAGTCGGGACGCGTGCTGGTCGAGGACGCGCATGGAGCGCCGCCTACGGTTCCGTTCTGGCGAGGAGAAGCTCCAGCGCGCACGGAAGAACTCTCATTTCATGTGGCGGAACTCCGGCGGGAGATCAGTGAACGGCTCCAGGGAATCTCTCCGGCAGCGTTGTCGCCAAAAACTCCTCAGGTATCGGAGACGGTCACGTGGCTGGCACAAGAGTGCGGGCTAGATGAATCCGGTGCCTCCCAATCCATCCAATACGTCCTCGAAGGGCGGGCGGTGCTGGGCGAGGTTCCGACGCAGAGCACCGTCATCGCCGAGCGCTTTTTCGACGAGGGCGGTGGGATGCAGTTGGTCATACACGCGCCTTTTGGCGCGCGCATCAACAAAGCCTGGGGACTGGCGCTGCGCAAACGTTTCTGCCGCAGTTTTAATTTCGAATTGCAGGCGGCCGCAACTGATAACGGTCTGAACATCGCGCTGGCCGAGCAGCACAGCTTCCCACTGGGCGATGTGTTTCATTTCTTAAACGCAGAGACAGTGCAGCCGATCCTTGAGCAGGCAGCACTGGCTTCGCCAATTTTCGGAACGCGCTGGCGCTGGGCCGCTAATCGCTCGCTAGCGCTCTTGCGCTTTCAGGGCGGAAAGAAAGTTCCTCCGCAGATTCAGCGCATGCGTTCTGACGACCTGCTGGCTTCGGTTTTCCCCGACGTGGCCGCCTGCCAGGAGAACATTGTTGGCGATATTCAGATTCCTGACCATCCTCTGGTGAAAGAGGTGATGAAAGACGTTCTGACTGAGGCGATGGATGTTGAAGGCGTAACAGAACTGCTGCGCCGCATGGAGGATGGCCGCATCCGCTGTATTGCGGTGGACACGCCGGTTCCGTCGCAGTTTTCCCATGAGATTTTGAATGCGAATCCATATGCGTATCTCGACGACGCACCGCTGGAGGAACGCCGCGCGCGAGCGGTCGAGATGCGGCGGATTCTGCCTGAATCAGTTCTCGAAGAAGTCGGCAAGCTCGATCCGGCGGCGATCGAGCAAGTGCGAGAAGAAGCGTGGCCGGATGTGCGCGACGCGGATGAATTGCATGACCTGCTGCACACACTGATTGCATTCCCGATTTCAGCCCCTCACTCAGACCATGGAGGGACGGGCGTCCCCGTCCGTCCGGCTGTGCGCAGCTCGACTGGCTGGCAGATATTCTTTGCTCAACTTTCGGCACAAGGCCGCGCTGCGGTTGCAAGCGTCGGCGATCGTTCCTACTGGGTCGCATCCGAACGCAGGAAACCTTTCGCTAAGCTGTTTCCGGGAGCCGAATTTGAAGGAGCAGCGCAAGAAATCGGAATCGCGGATCTTTCTTTTGACGACGCTTTGCTGGCCTGCATTACAGGTTGGATGTCTCACATTGGTCCGGTTACTGCGGCCGAATTAGCGACTTTGCTAGAGCTTCCGCCGCCCGAAGTTGAGAAGGCATTGCTTCGGATGGAGGCCGGCGGGGCAATTCTAAGAGGTATGTTCACGGGCGCTGTCTCGCGGACAGGCGTGTCCGCGCCACACCGGCATGCCGAGCTTCGCTCGACGGGAGGGGCCTCTCCGCCCGTTTCCACATGGTCGCAGGATGCGGCCGCCCCGCACGAATGGTGCGATCGGCGGTTGCTGGCGCGCATTCATCGGCTGACCGTGGCCACGTTACGCAAGCAAATCGAGCCGGTAACTCCGGCACAATTCATGCGCTGGCTGCTGCGTTGGCAGCACATTGCTCCCGAGTCGCAGGTGCAGGGCGAACGCGCGACCCTCGAAGTACTACGTCAGTTGCAGGGTTTTGAAATTCCCGCGAACGCGTGGGAGCGACAAGTCCTGGCGCGGCGTATCGCGGATTACGATCCCAAATGGCTCGACCAGCTTTGTCTCACGGGGGCGGTCGGGTGGGGACGGCTATCGCCGCATCCGGCGACCATCGAGTCGTCGAATGGCAATGGAGACCAACGCAACCGGCGGCGTGTGATCCCTACCAGCGTCGCTCCGATTACTTTTTTCGTTCGCGAGGATGCCGATTGGATGACTCCGCACGATTCCATCGCCGACGCACAAGGGCTTAGCGAGACCGCGCGACAGGTACTTGAGTATTTGCGCCAGCGCGGCGCATCTTTTTTCCCGGACATCGTTCGCGCCACCGGCAAGCTCAAAGCCGAAATCGAAACGGGATTGTGGGAATTGGTGGCCGGAGGCGTGGTGACAGCCGACGGATTCGACAACCTGCGTTCTTTGATTGACCCCAAACGCCGTGCCGGGCAGGGAAGCGGCCGCACTACTCGCCCACGGCACAGCTCAGGACGGTGGGCGATTCTGCATACGGATTCCGCGGTGGAGCGTGATCGCGTGGTCGAAGCCACTTGCTGGATGATGCTGAAGCGCTACGGAGTCGTCTTCCGCGATCTGCTAGTCCGGGAGGCCAATCTTCCCAAATGGCGTGAGTTGCAAATTGCATTTCGCAGGCTGGAGGCTCGCGGCGAAATTCGCGGGGGACGTTTTGTGGATGGGTTTCTAGGCGAGCAGTTTGCGCTGCCGGTGGCCGTCGAATCGTTGCGAGCCACGCGCAAGATTCCACCCAGTGGCGACGTGATCACGATTTCTGCAGCCGATCCTTTGAACCTGGTGGGGGTAATTGTGCCGGGCGAGCGAATCCCAGCAATCTCAGGCCGGACAGTCAGTTATCGGGACGGTGTTGCTTTGGAGGAGGAGCCAGGCCTGCAATCTCGAGTCGCGGCAATTTGACGCAAAAATATCGGGACATTGTCAGGGGGGCCCTCCAAGTCCCGATACGCCCGTCCGGCGAGAACTTCAGCGCTTCCCCACGCCAACGCCGACAACGAGTTGCTAGTTTCTAGCACGGCTTTTGCGACCCGCTGTTGACCAGCTCACTCTTGTTACGAAAACAGAACACTCGGGTCGAAGAGAGCTGAGGAAGCAGCATTCTTTGGGACGACAGGACAGTAGTTTTCTAGGATGCTCTTCAAGGATTCGCGATCGATGAACTCAGTTTTGTTACGAAAACGGAACAAGGTTGGCGGAGAACTGGCTAAGGCAGCCGCATTTTCAATAAGGTAGCCGGATTCAGGTAGACTCCCTGCCAGCGGATGGCAAGGTGAAGATGGGGTCCGGTGGCACGCCCGGTGCCGCCGCTCAGGCCAATAACTTGCCCGGGAGCGACTTCGTCGCCTTCTTTTACGTTGAAGTCCGAGAGATGCAGATACAGACTCAAAAGCCCCTGGCCGTGGTCGAGCACGACGCAGTTTCCTTCAAAAAACAGCGGTCGAGCCAAGAGCACTGTCCCGTGATTCACCGCATGAACAGTAGTGCCGGTTGGGACACCGTAATCCAAGCCCAGGTGCCGGCTCTTAACTTCCTGATTGATTACGCGCGCCGTACCGAACACATCGGAAACTGCCGCCGATACCGGAGGCAGGAACGGTCCTGTCCAGCTCCGTTGCGGAGTTTCTACGGCGAAGGTCTTCTGTTTCACTTCCTTGTCAGCCGCAATTTCCTTTAGTTGCTCGGGGTCGGGTTCGGTGAACTGTTTGGCGACCTTGATTGTGATCTTGGGATACGGTGCGCTGGCAACTTTGATCTTGACCAAGGTTTCCGTAAACTTTCCGCTGACCAGCATCTGCTTGATCGTCAGAGCGTAACGTCCAGGAGTAGTTTCCACGGGGACGCCAGCGAGCGCGTACCAAAGCTTTCCGTTGCCAGGACGAAAAAAGATGAGGTTGTGTCCGAACCAAATGCCAGAGAGCGATTGAACTCCGGTGGAGGTTGATACCTCGAACAAGACTGGCGAACCGTTCACCAGTTTCGCGGGCTGCCATTGAACCTGGACGGAGCGTCCCGACTGACTATAGCCCTCAGCGAACATCCCCAAGCATGAAATGAGCAAACACAATGCCTTGCGGGTTCGTATGCCAAAAGACGTCGCGGTCATCGGTGCGAAAAGCATTCACTGAATCGTAATCAGCAGTCTTCCGGATAGCAAAAGATAAATGGTTGCAAGACCATCTCGGGGCAACACCGGGCAACACCTAGGCGGGTCGTCGTGGCTCACTTCGCTGTGCTAGTATTACCCGCGATGTGAGGTTTAATTAAGGCGGCTCATCGGGTTTGGAACGCGCCGGCTGCTTCAATAGCGGATCGTGATGAAAGACACTTTGGGAGTCCTGCTAGCGGGAGGAGCTGGGGAACGGCTCTACCCACTCACTCGTGACCGCGCCAAACCTGCCGTCACGTTTGGCGGGATCTATCGCATTATCGACGTCACGCTTTCCAACTGCATCAACTCCGACCTGCGGCGGGTTTACATTCTCACTCAGTACAAAGCGCTCTCGCTGAATCGGCACATTCGCGAAGGCTGGAACATCTTAGGCCGCGAAATGGGAGAGTTCGTGGAAGTGCTACCGCCCATGAAGCGGGTCAGCGACCAGTGGTATCAGGGCACGGCGGACGCGGTCTACCAGAACATTTATTCCATTGGCTCGGAACAGCCCAAGCATGTGCTAATCCTCTCCGGCGACCACATCTACAAGATGAATTACGGGCTGATGCTCAAGCAGCATCTGGATTCTGCCGCAGACGTGACTCTGGGCACGATTCAGATCGATCCCGACGAGACTTACCGCTTCGGAGTGATTGACGTAGATCCCGACAATCGTGTGGTCGGTTTCCAGGAGAAGCCCACATTCACCGCGCTGCGTTCTCCCTACAATCCGGAGAAAGTTTCGGCCTCGATGGGAATTTATCTTTTCAACACCGACGTACTGATTCCGATTCTTCTCAAGGATGCCGAGGATGAGCATTCCAGCCACGATTTCGGCAAAGATATCCTGCCGAAAATGGTGGATGACTATCGGGTTTACTCATTCGACTTCGTAGATGAAAACAAGAAAGAGGCGCTCTATTGGCGCGATGTCGGTACGCTCGAGGCTTACTACGAAGCGAACATGGATATGGTTTCGGTGTCGCCGGTGTTCAATCTGTATGACTCCGCCTGGCCCATTCGGACGCATCAACGCCAGTATCCGCCGGCGAAATTTGTTTTCGAAGAGGCGGGACGAACCGGGCAGGCCCTGGATTCTATCGTTTCCGCGGGCTGCATCGTCTCCGGGGGTACCGTTCGCTACTCGGTGCTGTCGCCCGACGTGCGGGTGAACTCTTACACTGAAGTAGATTCCAGCATTCTGTTTTCACACGTCAACATCGGGCGACACTGCCGCATCCGCCGCGCCATCGTGGACCGCGACGTGCACATCCCGGAAGGCACCACGATCGGTTTCGACCCTGATTCAGACCGGCAGAAATACTTTGTGACTGACAGCGGCATCACGGTAGTGACCCGTGACTACTCGTTGTTTGAGAATCCCGTCACCGTGGACTACTTCACCAGCGAGTAAGGACCATTCCTTCGGGGTTCATGGAATCCCCTATTTCGCGATCTGAAGATTGTTAGTGACCGAAAAAACTCCGGAAACGCCATTGGCGCGAATGCCCGCCAGATTCTTGTCACCCTCGTTGTCCGCTACACCTTCCAGAGTGACGTGCCCGTTCTTTACGATAATGCGGATGGGCTTCTGCACACCCAGGGAGTACTTTTCCAGCGGCCCGTACCCGTAAATTGCGCGATAGAGCTTTAGGCGCAGTTCGTCATCCATGGGAGAGGTTGGAAGCACTTCGATCTGGTTGTCAACCTTCTCTACGCCCTCAATTCTCTTGACCACGTTCTCAGCGTCCGATTTCAAGGCCGGGCGGGCGACTTGGCCCATCAATGTTACGTTGTAGCCGTCCACCTTGTAGGCGAGGTTGTCGAAGACACCCAGATAGGGCAGCATCAGGAGTTCGTGGCGGACCTCTCTCTGGATACGTTCCACGGCCTTTGGGGACGGTTCCTGTTGCGCTTGGGCTGCCGCCAGAATGCAGGCAGCGGCCAGTGCGGCGAAAACTGCAATTGCGTACTTTGTTTTCATAATCCTGCCTTTCATTTCGCGCCCCGCGAAGAATCCCGCTACCTTTGATGCAGGACGTTGGACTAGGTCTGCCACGAAATTTAGCCTCCCATTCAATTTCATTGCTTCATGGGTTGAGACTTGATAAAAGTCACCGCAACCGAGTGTTTCCGCACCTGTGTTAGAGTCAAAATTCTGTGGACTCTCCAGCCATTCTCACCCAAGGCCTTACCCGCCGATTTGGCGACTTCACCGCCGTCGAGGATGTAAATCTATCGGTGGCCGCCGGACAGTTTTATGGGTTTCTTGGTCCGAACGGTGCCGGGAAGTCCACCACTATCAAAATGCTTACCGGCCTAATGGCGCCGACTGCGGGTCGAATGCAGATCCTCGGCCTCGATCTCTCCTCCCACCTTGCTCAGGTGAAGAGCCAGATCGGTGTGGTGCCGGAAGGGATGGCGCTGTTGGGCCGCCTGACCGGATCCGAGTACTTGAATTTCGCGGGACGGATGTATGGGCTGGATCGCGACACGGCCGCGCAGCGTGCCGCTGAACTGCTGGACTTCATGGAACTGGCAAGCCAGCCGAAAACTTTGATCACCGACTATTCCCACGGTATGCAGAAAAAGCTGGCTATGGCGGCGGCGGTGATTCATGGACCGAAGGTACTTTTTCTCGACGAGCCGTTCGAAGGTGTGGACGCAATTGCATCGGGGACCCTCAAGGCGATGTTGCAGCGCATGATCGCTCGTGGGGTAACCATTTTCTTGACCTCTCACGTGCTAGAGATTGTGGAGCGGCTCTGTACGCATGTGGGGATCATCAATAACGGACGTCTAGTGGCGCAAGGGTCGCTAGATGAATTGCGTTCGGGAGTGCTGGCGGGAAGCGCGACACAGCCGGGCGAAAGAATGACTCTGGAACAATATTTTCTGCAAACCGTTGGCGGATCGCGCAACCCAGCACAGGAACTTTCATGGCTGGGCTGAAACCGGCATCCGGCGCGCAATTGCGGGCTATTGCTCTACTGCGCTGGCATTTGGTCGTCAATTCGCTGCGCTCGGTCCGTGGACGCCTGAATCTGGTTTCGCGTGCTTTCGGCGGATTGCTGGTGCTGGGCACAGGAATCCTAGGCGGTTCTGCTTTGTTTCTTGCCGCGGCATGGGCGACCACGGGAGACCATGACAACCTGCAATGGCTGGCGGTGCCGTTCTGGATTGTCTTTCTGTTCTGGCAGCTTTTCCCGGTGATGGCCACCGCTTTCACCCAGAACCTTGATTCCTCCTCCCTGCTGCGCTTTCCGATGAGCTACTCCACGTACTTTCTGGTGCGGGTAATCTACGGCTCGCTGGATATTGCGACCGCGTTAAGCTTCCTCTGGCTGCTTGGCTTATTTCTGGGAATAAGCTCTGCCGACCTGCGCCTTGCTCCGTGGGCCGTGTTGGCGATTGGGCTGTTCGCGGTGTTCAACATTTTGCTGGGCAGAATGGTGTTTGCCTGGATCGAGCATTGGCTCTCGCTTCGCCGCAGCCGGGAAATTCTAGGCGTGCTTTTCTTGCTGGTCATGGTCAGTTTTCAAATGATTGGGCCTGTGCTGGGACGTTTGAACGGGAAGCCGGCGCCGCAAGCTGTACATGTCTTGGCCAGACTAATTCCGCTCGAGCAAGCGCTACCTCCGGGCTTGGCTGCTTCCTGCCTGACCAACGCCGCGCAGGGCAGGGTGTCGGCCGCCCTTCTTTCCTTCGTACTGCTCGCGGCTGGTGCGGGAATTGCGGCCTGGGTGCTGCACTTGCGTTTGCGCAGTCAGTACTTGGGCGATAATCCCTCGGGAACGGAGAAGCGCCGGACTCCGCAGGAGAAGAGCGCCATCCGCCGCGGCTGGAAACTGCCCTTGTTTTCCGAACCGGTGTCGGCGATTTTTGAGAAAGAACTGCGCTACCTCTCGCGCAGTGGCCCGATGCTCTTCACCCTGATCATGCCCATGGTTGTGGTGTTCGTGCTGTGGAGCGGAAGACGGGGTTTGCTGGGGCAGCAGGCAGCGTATGCGCTTCCGGCGGGAGCAGCCTATTGCCTGTTGGTCATGACCAATCTCGTGTACAACAACTTTGGCGGAGATGGGGGTGGCATTCAGTTCTTTCTGTGCTCGCCGGTTTCTTTTCGCCAGATTCTAATCGGCAAGAATCTGGCTCACATGGCAATCGTTGCTACTGAGGTCTTTTTTCTGTGGCTGGGAGTTCGGATCGTTTATCAGCCCCCGCCTTTCGCAGTTTTGGCCTTGACGTTCGCCTGGTATCTGTTTGCGGCGCCCCTCAACTTTACCGCCGGAGATCTGCTTTCCATGTACTCACCGAAGCGCATTGACTACGCGACTTTTGGCCGCCAACGCGCCTCTGCGAGCACTGTCTTTGTAAGCCTTGGAGTGCAGTTGATCATGAGCGGGACGGGAGTATTGGCGGTCTTTCTGGGGGCGCACTATGGGAATTTGTGGATTGCGACCTTGGTTCTGTTGGCGCTATCTATCCCCTCGATCGCGGGATACTTGTTCCTGCTCAGCCGCATAGACCGGATCGCAATGGAGCGGCGCGAAGTCCTGGCGACGGAGCTTTGCCGTAGCTGATCCTTTGGCCGCGCCTCCCTTTCATGGAACCAAACTGTCCGAAAGAACGTATGTTGCTAGTGAAGCATTGCTTCGTGATTCGGTGCTATTCGGTTCCGTGACATTCCGGGGAGGGAACATGGGAAAACCAGCGACAGCGATTTTCTTTGCAGTACTCCTGGTTGTATCTGCTATTGCCAGTTCAGGACAGACGCAAGCGTCGAAGGACGCGCGCGGGTCGCTGGTAGTGGTCTTCAAGGATGGCCACAGCCAGAGTTTTTCTATGGCGGACATTGTTCGCATTGATTTTGGCACTCCGGCCAGGATTGTCTTTAAAGACGGACATCAGCAGAGTCTGGTGCTGGCTGACACTTCGCGCATCGAATTTGGCGCCTTCGGCGTAGCTGGTTCGCTCGTGGGCAAGAACCATTTCCTCGGAAAGTGGAAGGTGGGTGTAGGTGACGGGGGAGGCCACTTCTTTATCACGTTGAAGGCCGATGGCGAAGCCACAAAAACACTCGGATCGAGTCACGGTACGTGGTCGGTAGTGGACGGGGAGGCCCGCATCACTTGGGATGACGGTTGGCGTGACGTTATACGCCGTGCGGGCACCGGACACGAAAAGGTTGCTCATGAGCCGGGCACGAATTTCTCTGATCCGTCAACCAACGTAGCCGACGCCACTCGGGTTGACGCCGAACCTATCTGACCTGACCTGGATTCCATCGGTACCATCTGGAATGCGAGTCTGGAACGCTCCGCTCCGCCCTTTGCCTGAATGTCTGTCAGGGTTAGACTCCGGCCCCTACATGTACAATTTCTGGTTCTCGCCAGTCTGAACTTCCACCGCTGACTGCGCGTATCTTTGTGCGAGATAGGTTGGGGTGGTCTCAGCGAACCAGCTTTCAGCCGTCAGCCGTCGGCCGTCAGGAAAGCTGGTTTACCTGATGTCTGAGGGCTGATGGCTGACCGCTAAAAGGCCCCATCCGCAACAGATTCCCGGGGAGTGTAATTTGGAAGACGCCCATGTGGCTGCTTTGCTGGTCCGTCGCTGCGTTTCGGGCGATGCAGCCGCCTGGGAGGAGATCGTCCAAAAATATCACCGGCGCATCTACAACATCTGTTACCGGTTCGCCGGATCGGGCGATGATGCCGAGGATTTGACTCAGGAGGTTTTCATCAAGATGTATCGTACGCTCAAATCTTACGATCTTGACCGCGGCGCCTTTATGACCTGGGTCACGACCATCACCCGCAATCTTTTGGTGGACCATTTCCGCAAGACGAAACAGGAGCGCATGACCGATTCTCTGGACACGGTTTCCTCAGATCATGAGGACGCGATGCCGCTCTCGGAACAGATTCCTGACCGGGGGCCGTCGCAGGATTCCAGGGTACAAAGCCGGGAAACCGGTGAAACCGTCCATCTGGCGCTGCAGAAGCTTTCTCCGGAACTGCGTGAGGCGGTGATTCTACGGGACTTACAGGACATGGACTATCGTGAAATCGCTACGGTACTAAAGGTTCCCGAAGGAACCGTGAAGTCCAGGATTAACCGGGGGCGAGCGGAACTTGCACGCCTCCTCCAACGTACATATAGGCAGGTAATGTAATGAAGGAAAAAGAACATAACGGGATGCAGTGCTCAGAGTTCGATGCTCTGCTGAGTCAGGCCATTGACGGCACCCTCTCTGGCGAGAGATTGACCGCATTCGAAGCCCACGGGCGGGTGTGCCAGCTCTGCGGCCCCCTGCTGAGTGAGGCTGAGGCCGGTCATGGCTGGCTGAAGGCTTTGGAGGAAGCAGAGCCTCCGGCAAATCTGCTCACCAACATCTTGCTGCGGACAAGCGGCGTGGTTACGTCGCGCTCGCATGTTCCGACTGGCGCGACGACTGTGACCTGGATGGACCGCGTGCGCGAGTGGGCAGAAATGATTTACTCGCCCGTGGTCGCGGCGGCGCGGCAGCCGAGGTTTGCCATGTCATTCGGAATGGCATTCTTCACCCTATCGGTGACTCTGAGCCTTGCTGGCGTAAGGCTGGGAGACTTGCGGCACGTTGACCTGCGGCCCAGCGCCATTCGCCGCAGCTACTACGAGACCTCTGGCCGAGTCGTGAAATATTACGAGAACATTCGCTTCGTGTATGAAATCCAGGCGCGGGTCCGTCAGTTCAAAGAAGCTACCGCTCCCGCGCAAGCGCCGCCGGAACATAACAACAACCACGACGACCGGAAGGATAAAACCAAGAACAATACCAGTGGACAACCCGATCAAAAACAGGAACGTAACTACAGCCAGGAAGGGAGCCAGCCAGTGTTTGCCTCTCTTCCCGACGATCAACCTGTAGTGCATGGGGCCACGTACAGGAGGTTCGTATGAACTGCGCCAACCATCAGCAAACTCCCGCAGCGGCCTATTGCCGCACTTGCGGCAAACCGCTCTGCACCAGCTGCACCCGCCCAGTGATGGGCGTGATTTATTGCGAGAACTGCCTGGCGGAGAAGGTGGCGGGTTTACCGCCGCAGACACCGTTCCAACCAGCCCCCGGGTATCAAGCGCCATTGCAGCCGGCAAGCACTGGACCCAATCCGGCATTGGCCGGAATCCTGGCGGGATTTTTCCCTTTTGGAGTGGGCGCGGTCTATTGCGGCCAGTACGCGAAGGGTTTAGCTCACCTGATCATTTTCGTTCTTCTGATTGTTGGGGCGAGTAATGCCCATAGCGACGCGATGGGGACTGCCTTCGGTATCGGGATCGCGGCATTTGTCATTTACCAACTCATCGACGCCATTAAGTCGGCGAAGGCGATCCAGGCAGGTCAGCCCGCGCCGGATCCGTTTGGCTTGGGAACGATGTTCAGTGTGGGAGAGCGGCGCGATTTTACCGGCGGCGTCCCCACCGGAGCCCTGGTTCTGATCGGACTTGGGGTGCTCTTTCTGTTGCATAACTTGAATATTTGGTTTCTCGAGGTGGACACGCTGTGGCCTGTTCTCTTGATCGGACTCGGCTTGTGGTTGTTTGCCAAGCGAAAAGCTTGTAATGATCGCGGCGATTACCGTCACCGCAGTCTCTCGGGACCCGCGGTGCTGATCACAGTGGGAGTGCTTGCGCTGCTGAACAATCTGCATGATCGGTGGTGGGGTGTGCCAGGGTGGGGACGCACGTGGCCGGTGATTCTGCTAGTGATTGGCGTGATCAAGCTCATGGAACGAACGCACGGCGATGGTCCGACGCAAATGATTTCTGGTCCGCCGCCGGGTAGCGACGTTCCTCCCCAGCAGCAGCCTCCGAGCGAAGTAAACAGCGAGGTGAAAAATGGTTAGCGCCACACGAATTCCGCCACCGCCTCCGGGTCCGCCGCCTCCGATGCGGCCGCGCCAGCCGCGCTCCTTCGCTGGGCCGATTGTGCTGATCGTGATCGGCATTCTCTTCCTGCTTGGGAACCTGGGGATGATTGCCTGGCATCGGCTTGGGTATTGGTTTGCGCACTACTGGCCGCTGTTGCTGATCGTGTGGGGAGTTATCAAGCTGATCGAATACCAGAATGCCAATCGTGCCGGCATACATCCGCGAGGGATCGGCGCAGGCGGAGTGATCCTGATCATTCTCGTGGTAATCATGGGATTGACTGCCACCGAGGCCTATCGTGTGAACTGGGCGGAATTTCGCGATCAGTTCCACATCCAGGGGGACGTCCCGTGGTGGGGACACAACTACGACTACACCGACGATCTCCACCAAGCGTTTCCTGCCGGCGACAGCCTGCATGTGACCAACGAACGCGGGGCCATCAATCTGACCGCCTCCGATGACAACAACATTCACGTCACCGTGCACAAGCGGGTGAATGCAGATCGGCAGGAGGAAGCCGATAACTGGAACAAATCTACCAAGCCACAAATCTCTCTGAGCGGTGCCGTGGTAAGCGTGAATGCTAATACCCAGGGAGCGGGCGACCGCTGGGTCAGCTCGGACATGGACATTTCGGTCCCGCGTAAGGCGTCGGTGGTAATTTCAACTCGGCACGGCGATATCAGCATCATGGGCCGCGAGGGCAATGCCGAAATCACCAGCCAAGACGGCGACGTTTCGGTCACGGATTTGAACGGAAGCCTGACTCTGAATCTCGACAACAGTTCGGCGCGGGTTTCACAGATCGCCGCGGACATAACCGTGAACGGCCGTGGCAAGGACATTTCGCTGGAAGACGTGAAGGGCGGAGTCCGCTTGGACGGCGACTTCATGGAAAGCGTGAAATTGACGCGCATCGCGAAGGGGGTCAGCTTTAAGTCCACGCGCACCGATATGGATTTCACGAAGCTCGACGGCTATCTGAATCTTGACTCGGGCGATCTGGAAGCATCCAGCCTGACTGGGCCGCTACGCCTGCGAACGCGCTCCAAGGACATCATGCTGAACGGCATCACCAGCGACGTGCATTTGGTAAACGAGAACGGCGCGGTTGAAATCCATTTGAACAAACTGGGCAATCTGGAAGTGACGAATGCGAAAGGCGACATCCGCATTTTCCTTCCGGAAAAATCTGCTTTCCAAGTGGACGCGCAGGCGCGCGACGGAGAGATCCAGTCCGACTTTCCGGAACTGAAAATTGATAACGGCGATAACCGAGCAACCGCCACGGGCTCGGTAAATGGCGGCGGGGCGCATATGGTTTTGAACCTTGAGCATGGAAGCATCGAAATTCGCAAGGGAGTGGCGATTCCGCCTCCGCCACCCGCGCCGCCCAAAATGCCTAGGATGCCAAAACCGCCGGAGGTTCCGGGGGAAAGCGAAAACTAGCTTCGGAATTTTGAGAATGAGAAAACGTGGTCCTTACCGTCGCGAGTTGCGAAAGCAGGGACCACGGTCTTTTTGGAATCGCTGACCGGTCACTGTTTTCACTTGACTCGGACTGCCGCTTAACGTAAAACCGCCTGCGGCATGCCTACTCGATTTGTGAATCTGAAACCGCAGTCCGCCAAGACAATCGCGGTCGCTGGCTTTTTGTTGCTGATGCCGGTCACCGTATTTTGCTTCTCCGCTTTGGCCCAGAGTTCGTCAGCTCAATCAAAGAACCGCGACTGGCCGGTCTACGGCGGAGCTCTGGAGGGTGGCCACTACTCACCGCTGACGCAGATTAACAAATCAAATGTAAAGCAGTTGCAAGTTGCCTGGACGTTCGACACCGAAGAGACCGGGGGGCTGCAGACCAGTCCCATCGTTGTCAATGGAGTCCTCTACGGACTGTCGCCAACGCAGAAAATCTTTGCACTCGATGCGGCCACCGGCAAGCTCAAATGGAAGTACGACCCGGGCATCGTGGGCACGCAACCGGACCGCGGGCTCGCCTATTGGAGCAGCCCTAACGGCAAAGACAAGCGAATTGTCGTCGGGGTAATGAATTTTGTTTATGCGCTTGACGCTGAAACTGGGCAGCCCATTGCGAGCTTCGGCGACCACGGAAGAATTGATTTGCGTGAAAATCTCGGTCGCGATCCCGCGACTGCATCCATCGTACTCACCAGCCCGGCGCTGGTTTACAAGGACTTGATCATCGCGGGAGGTCGTGAGCCGGAGACTCTGCCGGCTCCTCCGGGCGACATTCGTGCATACGACACGCGCACAGGAAAATTGCGTTGGAGCTTTCATACCATTCCGCATCCCGGAGAGTTTGGCTACGATACCTGGCCGAAGGATGCGTGGAAAACAAGTGGCGCCGCCAATAACTGGGCGGGCATGGCGCTCGATTCCAAGACTGGCATTCTGTATGTCCCTACCGGCTCGGCGTCATTCGATTTCTACGGTGCCGATCGGGTTGGGGACGATCTTTTCGCCAACTGCCTGATCGCGCTGAACGCCGAGACCGGCGAGCGGATATGGCACTTCCAGGGCGTTCGGCACGATTTGTGGGACCGTGATTTCCCTTCGGCGCCCGCTTTAGTGACGGTGAAGCGCAACGGAAGAGACGTGGCAGCGGTCGCACAAACTTCCAAGCAGGGATTCGTTTTTCTTTTCAACCGCGCCAACGGCACGCCGCTGTTTCCTATCGAATACCGCAAATATCCGCACAGTAACCTGCCGGGAGAAGTCACGGCGGAGGAACAAGGCCTGCCGACCAAGCCTGCGCCGTATGCGCGGCAGTCTCTGACCGAGGACATGCTGACCAATCGTACCCCGGAAATGCATCAGTGGGCGCTCGAACAGTTTCGGAGTTTTCGCAACGACGGGCAGTTTGTTCCGTTCAGCGTGGGAAAGGATTCGATTGTTTTTCCCGGATTCGATGGCGGCGCGGAGTGGGGCGGTCCGGCAGTGGATCCGGAAACCGGCATTATTTACGTGAACGCCAATGACATCCCATGGACGGGAGCGCTAGCTGAGAACACTGCCGACGAGTCCAGCGGAGCCGGCATCTACCAGAGCCAGTGCGCCATCTGCCATGGCGATAATCGGGCAGGCTCGCCGCCGGTGTTTCCGTCCTTGATAGACCTCGGGAAGGCTGGCGTTGGAGGGCGTTTGGGGCCGGAGCCAATCGCAGAGGTCATTCAAAAAGGCCGGGGTAGAATGCCTGCGTTCCCCAATCTTTCCGCCACTCAAATCAGCGCGCTGATTGGCTATCTGACCCAGAGCAAAGATGAAATGCCGGATCCCACCCAACCGGCGCCGCATATGAAATACCGCTTCACCGGATATAAGAAGTTCCTCGACCCCGAGGGATATCCGGCGGTTGTGCCTCCGTGGGGAACGTTGAACGCGATCAATCTCAACACGGGCGAATATGTCTGGAAGATTCCGCTGGGCGAATTTCCCGAGCTCGCCGCCCAAGGACTGAAAAATACCGGCACCGACAACTACGGAGGGCCGGTCGTCACCGCGGGTGGTCTGCTCTTCATCGGAGCGACCAACTACGACAAAAAATTCCGCGCCTTCGATAAATCCACGGGCGAGTTGCTGTGGGAGACGGTGCTTCCGTTCTCCGGCAACGCCACACCGATCACGTATGAAGTGGATGGGCGTCAATATGTCGCGATCGCGGCTGGCGGCGGCAAGGACCCGCGGTCGAAGTCGGGCGGCGTGTATGTGGGGTTTGCGCTGCCGAAGTGAGAGTTAGTAATCTGGCTTCGGGTTTTTGCAGATTGCGATGACGCAGCGCGACCCTCAGTGCTCAATTCGATCAGCCGACGAAGCCGACCGGGCAGGAATCCTGAATTGCTTGGCTGCGGCGTTTGAGCCTTATCGCAAGGACTACACGGCTGGAGCTTTCGCTGATACCGTTCTGGATGGCACTACTTTGGGTGAACGGCTGCGGGGGATGCACGTCCTGGTTGCGACCTCGGAGTCGGCTACATCGGAATCGAAGATAATCGGTACCGTTGCCGGAGCGGTTTCGGGCGATGAAGGACACCTGCGCGGAATGGCGGTACTGCCTGAACTGCGAGGAGATGGGGTAGCGGGGCAACTACTCTCGGCAATTGAAGCGTGGCTGCGAGAGCAGGGATGCAGCCAAGTCAGCCTCGACACCACGCCGCCCTTGAAAGCGGCAATGCGTTTCTACGGGAAGAACGGCTATATTCGCTCGGGTCGGACGCGAGACTTCTTTGGGATGACGCTAGTGGAGTACGTTAAGGCGCTGTGGGCCGGCGGTCAACTTTTGTGAGGGATCGCGGTAAACTGAGGCATTGGCTCCGTAGCTCAAATGGATAGAGCTCCGGTTTCCTAAACCGGCAATTCCGGTTCGATTCCGGACGGGGCCTCCATTTTTTTCGTCCAGTCAGTGCGAGTTGCATCCCCCCGCGGCGGATACCAGTCGGTTAACCTTAGCTCGACCCTCCAACGGCCTAAACAGGCTGCCAGTAGGCGGACAAGAGTTCGTCCCAAAATACGGTTCTCAAAATTCCCTTGACGAAACATAACTAGAAGAGCAATATTTCAAGTCCAGAGTTGCTGGCACTTCCCCGTCGAACAACTCTACGCGTTTGGCGCTCAACCAGGAATCTGTAAAGAGGTCTCCGATTGAGGGCAGGAGTGTACCCAGTGGAAACTCGTCTGTTCCGGATGGGTTGTGTGTTTCTGCTTCTTTCTCTGGTGTCAATGCAGAGCCTTGCTCAGCAAGTCCAGCCGCAGCCGCTGATTACCCAGCCGATTATCGAGAGTCAGCTCACGACGCTTAAGGGGAACACGCATCCGCTCGCGCAACCACAGTTTGATATAGGCATAGCCGCGCCGAACCTGCCCCTACAGCGCATGTTGCTGGTGTTGACGCGCAGTCCGCAACAGGACTTTGCGCTACGGAAACTGCTCGACGACCAGCAAGACAAAGCCTCGCCCAATTATCACCAGTGGCTTACTCCGGATGAATTCGGTGTTCAGTTCGGACCGTCCGATCAGGATGTGCAACTGGTCACGGGATGGTTGCAGTCGAGTGGTTTCCAAGTGAACCGGGTCGCGCATGGACGCACTGTGATCGAATTCTCCGGCACCGAAGCGCAGGTGGAGTCGGCACTGCACACGCAAGTCCATCAATATCTAGTGAATGGGCAACAGTATTGGGCCAACGCCAGCGATCCGCAGATACCAGCGGCGCTGGCGCCGGCGGTAGCCGGGGTATTGTCCCTGAATAACTTTCCTGCCAAGCCGATGCTGCACCTTATGGGTGCGATGTCGCGAGATAAATCCAGCGGACAAGTAACACCAGTAAATCCATCGATGACGCTCAACGGCAACTGTGGTGTGCAGAACCACTGCTATGGAGTTGGCCCGTATGATTTCGCAACTATCTACAATGTTGCGCCGTTGTGGAATGCCTCTCCTCCGATTGACGGCACCGGCCAGACAATTGCGATCGTCGGCGAGACCGACATCAATCCTCAGGACATTGCTGATTTCCGAAATTTCTTTGGCTTGCCGCCGGTGACCCTGAATGTCATTCACGATGGCTCGCCTCCGGGAATCCTCAAGGGCGAGGAGACCGAATCTGACTTGGACGTTGAATGGTCGAGCGCCGTCGCCAAGGGAGCGAGCATCGACTTTGTGGTATCGCAGAGTACGGAGACGACCCGCGGGATCGATCTTTCGGCTTTATACATAATTGACAACAACCTGGCTCCGGTAATGAGCGAAAGCTATGGGATTTGCGAACTGGGTCTAGGAACGGCCGGCAATCAGGCTTTTAACGCGCTGTGGGAACAGGCGGCGGCGCAAGGTATTACGGTCATGATTTCTGCCGGAGACGGTGGTGCGGCTGGCTGCGACGACTTCAATCTTCCGGGCCCGGCACAATTCGGTTTGCAGGTGAGCGGATTTGCTTCAACTCCGTTCAATGTGGCGGTGGGGGGCACGGACTTTTACGATCTGACAAACGGCAGCCTCTACTGGAAGACAACAAATGCCAGCACAACCCAGGCTTCCGCGATCAGCTACGTTCCGGAGACAACCTGGGACGATAGCTGCACCAATCCGGTCTTCGGGACGCTTCTCGGGTTCAGCAACAATGCCGAGACCAATTGCAACAACCTGCAGCTGGTACAGAATGGCTTCGTGAATATAGTCGGAGGTTCGGGAGGCAAGAGCGGGTGCACGACTTCAAATGGGCAGAGCCCGTCCAGTTGCGCCGGTGGCTATACCAAGCCCTCGTGGCAGGTTGCGCCAGGAGTGCCGGCTGACGGGGTCCGAGACATCCCCGATGTTTCTTTGTTCGCGGCGAGTGGATCGCCCTCCGGGAGCTTCTATATTGTTTGCCAAGCCGACCAGGTTTTCGGCAGTTCCTGTGATCCAACGAGCCCCAACCCCCAGTTCATTGGTGTAGGCGGTACGTCTGCTTCCGCCCCTGCGTTTGCGGGCGTGATGGCTCTGGTCAATCAGCAAGTGCCAACGCCGCACGGGCAGGGCAACGCCAACTATGTGCTCTATAAGCTGGCGGCGGCGCAGAACGCTGCGTCGTGCAACTCGACAACCGGGTCGGGTGCCAATTGTGTCTTTAATGATGTCACCACTGGCACGATCGCGATGCCGTGCGCAGCGGGCTCGCCCAATTGCACCGTTCACACTGCCGGGCATCAGTATGGAATCCTAAATGGATACAGCACCGGCGCTGGCTACGACCTCGCCACCGGATTGGGATCGATGAATGTAAACAACCTGGTGACCAAGTGGAGCACGGTAACATTCCGATCCACGGCGACAACTCTGACTCTGGCACCCACCAGCGGCATTACTCATGGGCAAACCGTCAACGCAAGTATTGCCGTTGCCCCCGGCAGCGGAAGCGGCACTCCGACCGGGAATGTCTCGTTGTTGACCAGCACCGGAGTCAGCGTGGAAGGGTTCACGCTCAGCAATGGTGCAGTAACGGGAACCACGAACTTGCTTCCGGGTGGCACTTACACGGTGACCGCTCATTATGCTGGGGACAGTATCTTCGGCGGGAGTGACTCCGCCCTGGTGAGTGTCACGGTAGCTAAAGAAAATAGCAGCCCCCACATTGAGTTGGTGACGTTCGACGGGAACGGGAACTTGCTCAGCAACAACGCGACAACGGCGGTGTACGGGTCTCCGTATTTGCTGCGGGTGGATGTTTTCGGCAGCTCGGGCACGCCTTGCCTTCCGAATCCGCTCGGCGGCTCTGCCTGCCCCTCCGGCAATGCGACGTTGACTGACAACGGCAGTTCCCTCGACGCCGGGACCTATCCGCTGAACAGCTCTGGCTTTACTGAAGACCAGACGGTGCAGTTGCCGGGTGGAAATCATTCAGTGAATGCGTACTATGCCGGAGATAACAGCTTTAATGCGAGCTCGACAACGACAACTTACAACATCACCCCAGCCCCAACAACACTACAGGTACAAACTGCAGTAGCTTGGACGACTGTCGGGACAGGTTTTGGAGTTAACGCAACGGTACAGGCAGAAAGCTTTGGATCGGTGCCGAGCGGCACCGTTATCTTCTACGTGGACGGAAAACCCTCCTCAGGAAATGTGTCGTACTCACCTGTCGCGCCTTGCGGAAACCGTTTTTTTGTTTGTCTCGACGCCTCCGGTTCTGCTTCGATGTCCAGTTCAGGGACACATACCGTTACGGCCACATACAATGGTGACGGTAACTATGCCAGTTCGACATCACTGCCGGTCAGCATCGCTGGGTTCTACCCAACCACGACCAGCCTCAATGCGAGCACCCTGAGTCCGGCACCGAATGGATCTGTAACGCTCACCGCTCTGGTGGATACCCCAGCGAAAAATCTCATACCCACTGGAGCGGTACTCTTCAACGCCATGACACGTTTTACGGGACCTGTATTGATATCCGGTACTCCGGTCATTACACCAACGACGGACGCGAATGGTAATTCTGCACTGCAGGCGGTCTTAACATTTGTCCCGTCGTCAAACTATGAGAACGTCTGGGTACAGTTTATGGCGGATTCCAACTACGAGTACTCTGCATCCAACAACCTCATCATTGCGGTGGCTGGTAATGATTTCAGTCTCACATCTGGCTCACCGCTTACTGTATTTCAAGGTAGCGCCGGAGCTACCAGCGTGATGATCGACGGACAATCAGGCTATGGCGGAACAGTAAATTTTACAGCTGCATCGGTGACTGGGTTGCCCCGGGAGGCGAGTGCCACTTTTGCCCTCACTTCGATAACAGGAAGCGGCGAGTCTGATCTCACCATTTCCACCATGGCGCCGCACGCGGCGTTTCGGCAACAATCAAGTTTGGGGAGAGTAGGCATGTTGTTCATCGCAGGGTTTCTTCCCATCGGAGGAATCCTCTTGATGAGAGTTCGTAAGCGCCAAAGTTGGTCAGCAATGGCGGCGCTCTTCGTGCTCACTTCCGCCTTGACGCTCGGCCTGGGTTGCGGAGGAGGCGGTTCAACCGGGCCGCCACCACCACCCCTGGATCCCGGCACGCCAAAAGGCAGTTACCCGATCACGGTGACCGCAACCAGCGGCTCTGGTACCAATGCGATCACCCATACGACAACCTTCACTCTGGCGGTGCAGTAGAGTGCGGCGTGATAAGCGCCGAAGTTGCGACATAGTGGGGAACTTCCCCAGCATGGCCGCCGTATAAGCAATCAGCGGCTTAACTCGTCTAACCAATACTGCCGCTCACGTATCATCAGAAGTAGGCATGCGTGTCCTCCTCGAAATCTTCGGCCAGACCCTGCAAACCCTATGGGCGCACAAGCTGCGGTCGTTTCTGACCATGTTTGGAATCGCCTGGGGAGTCGGGTCGCTGTTGCTGCTGGTGGGGTTGGGGGAAGGCTTCCGTTCCGGCAACCGCAAGCAGTTCGATGAGCTTGGCGAAGACGTGATGTTCATCTGGGGTGGCCGGGCCCCAGCCATGAATGGCAGCTTCACCAGCATGCGGCATTACTTCCTGACCACCAAAGATTACCAGGACATAGCTTCGAAGTGTCCCGACGTTCGGGCGGTGGCGGCGGTCATCTCGCGCGGTGACGTCCGCGCGGTGAGCGAGTTTTACCAGAGCAGCGGACAGTTGCAGGGAGTGCCCGCGAACTACAACAAGATTCGCTACTTGCCGTTGGCGGATGGCCGCTGGCTGAATGATCCGGACAACGACCAGAAGCGCGCGGTGATGGTGTTGGGCGATGAAGTGCGCAAGCTTTTGTTTCCCGGGCGGCCGTCTATCGGCAGCGTCGTTTTGTTGAATGGAGTTCGATTCCAGGTGATCGGTACCCTCAAGCGGACGGGGCATGGGAACAATAATGATGTGAACCTTCGGATTTTTATTCCCTTCAACACCATGCGGCAGAATTTTCCGCCGCTCAACACCGGTGAGATCGATGACGCGGTTTCCTTCATCATCTACCAGCCCCGGACCCGGCCGATTCACGAGACCGCCAAGCTGGAAGTTCATAAAGTAGTGGCCAGCAATCACGGTTTCCCCTACGACACTCCGGACGCGTACGACGAGTGGGACAGCATTCGCACCGCGGACCAGGTGGGAAAGATTTTTGACGCCATGAATATGTTTCTGGGCAGCGTGGGACTGGTGACGCTAAGCCTGGGAGCGATTGGGATTGTGAACATCATGCTGGTGGCGGTGGCCGATCGCACTCGCGAAATCGGCCTCAGGAAGGCGCTGGGCGCTACCAATCGCAGCATCATGTTTCAGTTCTTTACTGAAGGGGCGTTCCTCACCGTGTTGAGCGGCGGCCTCGGAATTGGAGGGGCGGCAGGCTTCATGGCAGCCTTGGCACAGTTGCCGCCACTGCCGGGGTGGGATCCGCCGAAGCTTGTAGTGTCAAGCGCACTTCTGGCTCTTTGCTCTCTCAGCGTCGCCGGAGTCGCGGCAGGGCTCTATCCAGCCAGCCAGGCTGCGGCGTTGCAACCGGTGGAAGCGTTGAGGAAGGAATAGCAAATGAAACGGGACCTGTTGCAGCAAGCTTACGGGGCGATGCGCCACGATCTGCGCAAGACGGTGTTGACCATGCTCGGCATGGCATGGGGCATTGCTACAGTGGTTTTGTTGCTGGCCTACGGAAACGGCTTTGGGCGGGCTATTCAAGCCATCTGGGACAGCTACGGATCGACGGCGGTTGGGATTTATCCCGGGCACACCTCGCAGCAGGCAGGTGGCAACAAAGCGGGCGTAGAAGTTCATTTCACACAGGACGACGTGGAAATGATTTCGAACGTGGTGCCGCTGGTGAAGCACGTTTCACGCGCTCTGGACATGACTGCGACCGTGCAAGCGGAATCGCGTTCGTTCAGTTTCTCGGTTTTCGGAATTGATCCGGGCATTCAGGATATTTGGAATCTGAGTGTGGACTCCGGGCGCTTCGTGAACGATCAGGACAATTTCAGCCATGGCATGTATGCAGTGCTCGGCTCCGAAGCCAAAGAAAAGCTTTTCTCCGGAATGCCGGCGGTGGGGCAAACCATCCGCCTGAACGGCGTGGCGTTTCAAGTCGTGGGCGTGATGACTCCGCGTATGCAGGAAGCCGACAACGATGACAATCGCGTAGTGTATATCCCGTTCCACTCGATGGATACGTTAATGAGCACGCATTATGTTGGCGGGCTATGGCTGGACTCGCTGGGCCTGGACCACACCAAAGTTGTTAAAGCCATTCGCGATGCTCTGGGCGCGGCGCATGGGTTCAAGCCCGATGACGAGCGCGCGGTTTTTGTGTTCGATGCTCAAAAACAGTTGCAGCAATTCAGTGTCATTACCCTGGGCCTGAAGATTCTCCTGGCGTTTATTGGGACGGTCACGCTGGGGATTGGCGGCATCGGGTTGATGAACATCATGCTAGTCTCGGTCACGCAGCGGACGCGGGAGATCGGCGTGGAGAAAGCCCTCGGGGCTCGCAAGCGGGATGTTCTATTCCAGTTCTTGGCTGAGGCGCTGGTCATTACCGCGGTGGGAGGAGTGATTGGAGTCGCGCTGTCGTATGCGATTTCCTACGCGGTCGGAAGCTTGACTTTGTACAGCGCCATGGCCATGCACGCGGAGGCGGGCGACATTCGATTGATTGTAGAGCCCAGGATTTTGTTGATTGCGATTACGATTCTTGGATTCGTCGGTGTCGTCAGCGGCATGTTTCCAGCGGTGCGAGCGGCTAATCTGGATCCGATAGAAGCGTTGAGATACGAGTGAAGTCACAACCCCTTTTTCACCACAGAGACACAGAGTCACAGAGAAACCACAAAATCTTTCTCTGCGACTCTGTGTCTCTGTGGTGAATGGGTTCAGACCTTGATCGAGGGAAGGAATTCAGGTGCCTTTCTGGCCTTGACCCTCTGCTCGAATCCATATGCGATCTTTAGCAACACTGGTTCGCTCCAGGCGCGTCCGAAGAATGAGATCCCGACGGGCAGGCCGAACACAAATCCTGCGGGCACGTTGATATTGGGATATCCCGCCACGGCCGCGGCATTTGAGCTGCCTCCGACGGCGTGGTCACCGTTGGCTAGATCCGTGAGCCAGGCTGGACCTCCGGTGGGCGCGATCAACGCATCCAGATGGAATTTGTCCATCACCCCGTCAATTCCGTGTTCGCGCGATAGGCTGCGATTTGCGGTGAGCGCCGCAACGTATTCTTTATCTGTGAGCGGGCCTTTCTCCTGCGCCTTCAGAAACAGGTCCTGCGCGAAGTAGGCCATCTCTGTGTCTTTGTTCTTTTCGTTGAACGCGATTACATCAGCGAGGGAGTGAACCTGGGCGTCAGGGCGCGACGCGAGATAAGCATTCAGGTCCGCCTTCAGCTCGTACATCAGCACCAGCAGTTCAGTGTCGTCGAATTTTCCGTGAGACTCAAGGTCGGCAGGGTCAATGATTTCTGCTCCTGCAGCTTTCATTTCGGCGATCAGGTGACTCATCAGTTCATCTACGGCATCATTGAATCCGAAATACTTTCGCGCCACACCGATGCGCGCGCCGCGCAGCCCGTTGGGATCGAGAAACTGGGTGTAATCCTTTTGCCTCTTGCTGTCGGCCTCGGCGGTTGCGGCATCGCGGGGGTCTGAACCGTCGAGCGCCCCCAGCAGAATTGCGGCATCGCGTACCGTGCGGGCCATGGGGCCGGCGGTGTCTTGGCTGTGGGCGATCGGAATAATTCCGGCGCGGCTGATCAAACCTAGTGTCGGCTTGATCCCGACAATCCCGTTCGCGGAAGACGGACAAACGATGGAACCGTCGGTCTCGCTTCCAACAGCGACCGCGCACAAACTAGCTGAAGTCGCCGCGCCTGATCCCGAGCTCGATCCGCAGGCATTGCGATCGATGGCGTAGGGATTCTTCGTCAGGCCGCCGCGTCCGCTCCATCCACTGGTGGAATGGCTTGAGCGGATGTTTGCCCATTCGCTCAGGTTGGTTTTTCCGAGGATGAGCGCTCCTGCCTCGCGTAGTTTCTTCGCGACGCCCGAGTCTTGGGAGGGCCGCGAGCCAACCAGCGCCAGCGAGCCGGCAGTCGTTTGCATGTGGTCGGCGGTCTCAATGTTGTCTTTGAGCAAAACTGGAATTCCGTGCAATGGACCGCGAGGGCCTTTCTGCTTCCTCTCTTTATCGAGTGCTTCGGCGATGGCAAGCGCGTCGGGATTTACTTCGATCACGCTGTTCAATCGCGGCCCACTCTTGTCGACCTCGTCAATCCGAGTGAGGTAAGCCGCGGTGAGCGCCTGCGCCGAAAGCTCTCCGGATTTCATGCGCGATTGTAGGTCAGATACGGTGGCTTCATCGAAGCGGAATGGCTTAACTGGAGAAGCCGGTGTGGTTGCCGCGCTGGCGCGCGCATTCGAGAAGGCGGGAGTCAGGACTGCGTTGGCTGCTCCCAGCAATGTGGTTTGCAGGATACTGCGGCGTGATATTCCGTGGACGCTGTCGGAAAGCTTTGTTTTTGCCAAACCTGCCTCCATTGGTGCGCAAAACTTCAGCAGGAAATTATAGGCTCTCGCATCGCCTGCTCACGATTTTGATTTTCGTGCGTCCAAGTGCGCCGGGAGGTGTGTCTTTGCTTTTCGGTTTTGACCGTGACAATATCGCCTGCGAAGCTCTAAAATCACACGTTTGCCCGTCGCTTGTTCGATCAGGATTCCAGCCCAATGGTTCCCGAAATCTGGCACAGAGGAGTGCTCATGCTAATGACCGGTTCGAAGAAGTGGCTTGTCCTGGCGGTGGTGATGTGTTGTGCAATGGCGTCTGCGCAAGAAATGCAGGAAGGCCGCTTGATGCGCTTTCCCGACGTCTACAAGGACAAAGTCGCGTTCGTGTATGGCGGCGATTTGTGGCTGGCTTCTACATCAGGCGGCGTAGCCCGTCGAATCACGTCGCATCCGGGTCGCGAATTGTTTCCTAAATTTTCACCAGATGGAAAGTGGATCGCCTTCACCGGCCAGTACGACGGGAACTTCAACGTCTATGTGATCCCCTCCGATGGCGGACAGCCGAAGCAGTTGACGTTCTATCAGGGCAGTGCGCAACCGCTGACCGACCGCATGGGTATCCACAACGAGGTGATCAACTGGACCCCCGACGGCAAACGCATCGTATTTCTGTCGCGTCGCGATGCTTCGAATGGATGGATCAAGCGCCCGTTCACCGTCAGCATTGACGGTGGGCTGCCCGAGCCACTGCCGATGGACCAGGGCGGATTGCTGTCCTATTCACCGGACGGTTCCAAGATCGCCTACAACATGATCTTCCGCAACTTCCGTACCTGGAAGCGTTACACCGGCGGCCTGGCGCAGGCGATCACGATCTACGATCTGAAACACAACCGCAGCGAAGACCTTCCGCACACCGACTACACCGACACATTTCCCATGTGGCATGGGAATGTGATTTATTTCAGCTCCGACCGCGGGCCGGAACATCACTTGAACCTCTACAGTTATGACCTGGGCTCGAAGCAGGTCACGCAGCTTACAAACTTTACTGACTGGGACGTGATGTGGCCGAGTCTGGGGCCGGATGCGATCGTGTTCGAGAACGCCGGTTATTTGTACACTTACGACTTCCAGTCTAAACAACCGAAGAAACTCAGCATCTCGCTGCCTTCCGACCGCACTCAGGCAATGAAGCACTGGGACAACGTGAGCAAGTTGGTTACGGACTTCGATCTTGCTCCCGACGGCAAGCGTGCAGTGTTTGCAGCTCGTGGCGATGTGTTCACGGTGCCGGCAAAAGAGGGAAGCATTCGGAACCTCACGCGTACGCCCGGCATCCGGGAGCGCAAAGTCGCGTGGTCGCCGGACGGCCGCTGGATCGCCTACATCTCCGACCGGAGCGGCGAGGACGAAATTTATATTGCACCTCAGGACGGCATGGGCAAGGAGCAGGAGATTACCAGTGGCTATAAGGGATTTAAGTTGCCTCCTTCATGGTCGCCGGACAGCAAGAAAATCGCTTGGGCGGATAAAGACCTCAACCTGTGGTACGCGGATATCAGCGATAAGAATCCGGTAAAGGTTGATCACGCGACCTACGGCGAGATTACGAATTATTCCTGGTCGCCGGACAGCAAGTGGCTGGCCTATGACAAGAACGCAGACAACTTGTATTCCGTTGTCTATCTGTATTCGCTGACGGACCACAAAGCGACTGCCGCCAGTTCGAGTATGACCAACAGCTATGCGGCGACCTTCGATCCGGAAGGCAAGTATCTGTACTACCTTTCCGATCGCGACTTCAATGAAGTGCTGGGTAACATAGATTTCGAGTTTGCCAATCCGAAGACCACGCGAGTGTATGTGGTTACGCTGAAGAAGGACGAAGCTTCGCCATTCGGCGTGCAGAGCGACGAGACGGTGGTGAAGAAGGCTGAGCCCGCGACGGTAGAGCAGGACGCTACTGATGATGCCAAGATGAAGAAGTCCGCCAAGAAGGATGAAGGCAAATCCGGCGACGCCGACAAGGACAAAACTAAAGACAAAGATAAGGAGAAAGACAAGAAGGAAAAAGAAAAGCCCGTCGAAGTGAAAATTGATCTCGACGGCATTCAAGGCCGTGTAGTTGCGGTCGCGGTTGATCCGGCCGTCATTCGTACCTTCGCTGCGGCGAAAGGCTTCCTGTACTATTCCACGACTCCCATGCAGGGTCTTTCCGGGCCCATCGCGGGAGAAGGTTCTGCGCTGCGGACCTATGACTTGAAGGAGCGCAAGGAAACAACCCTAATCGAGAACGTGGAGCGCTTCGCACTTTCGTTCGACGGCTCGAAGTTGCTCTATGAAGGAGACGGCCCCCGGGGCGCTCATGCTTACGGGATTATCGATGCCAAGCCTGCCGGCGCACCTAAGAAGGTCGGCGACGGTGCGCTTAGTCTGAACGGAATGCGAGCTGAAATTGATCCGCTGCAGGAGTGGAAAGAGATGTTCAACGAGGTTTGGCGGCAGGAGCGCGATTACTTCTACGAAGCCTCTATGAACGGAGTGGACTGGCAGAAGATGCACGACAAGTACGCCCAACTGCTGCCCTATGTTTCCGACCGTTATTCGCTGACCTATATTCTCGGCGACATGATCGGCGAACTCTCTAACTCGCATACTTATGTTGGTGGCGGGGAATATCCAGATCTCCATCCGGTGAATGTCGGCTTGCTGGGAGTGGACTATGACCTCGACCAGGCGAGTGGCGCCTACCGCATCGAGAAAATTTATGCGGGCCAAAACTGGGACCCAGAACTGCGCTCCCCTCTTACCGAGCCTGGAATCAATGTGAAGGAAGGAGATTACTTGCTGGCGGTAAACGGGCGACCCTTACGAGCGCCGGAAGATCCTTCTGAGCTCATGGTGAACACGGCCAATGAAACGGTGATGCTCACCGTGAACTCGAAGCCATCCGACGACGGGGCGCGCAATGTCCAGGTCAAGCCCATCAACGACGAGTACAACCTGCGGGAATTGAATATGATCGAGACCAACCGTAAGAAAGTGGATGCATCCACTGGCGGCAAGGTCGGCTACGTCTACCTCCCCGACATGGGCGCTCCCGGTCTGAATGAATTCGTCAAGCAGTACTTCCCGCAGATTCGGAAGCAGGGCCTGATCATTGACGTCCGCTACAACGGCGGGGGCTTTGTGGACGAATTGATCTTTGAGCGCCTGCGTCGCATCCTCGCGGGCATGGATTCAGCACGCAACTGGGAGAGCGGCACCATCCCACCCAATGTGTTCAATGGTTCGATGGTCTGCCTAACCAACCACTATGCAGCGTCCGACGGAGACATCTTCAGCTATACCTTTAAGTACTACAAGCTGGGACCGCTCATCGGGGAACGGACCTGGGGAGGCGTGCGCGGCATTCGCGGACAGTTTCCACTGCTGGACGGCGGCTATATCACACGGCCGGAATTTGCCCGCTACGATGTGAACAGCAAGTGGATCATCGAGAACCATGGCGTGCAGCCGGACATTGTGGTGGAGAACCGTCCCGAGCAGGTGGTCAGCGGAAAGGATCCGCAGCTCGAGAAAGCGATTGAAGTTGTGATGAAGGCGATCCAGGAAAATCCAAAGAAAATGGCGCCGCGGCCGCCGGACTTGCCGGCGTATCCGGATGGCCCGGGAATATAACCTGCTTGGCGGGCACTCGGTGTCCGCTTCCTCTCCTAGCTTTTTGGTTCGACTGCTTGCGGCGGGAGCTTCTTGCGGATGCGGCGGATTTCGATGTACGTCAGGCCAGTCACCGCCGCCATAAAACCACCGAACATGATAAGCAGAGTCATGCGCTGACCTCAGTCGCTGTGTAAGTACCCTCAGATTCCATCATAGAACGGAAATCCGTATTTCAAGCCAATAGACCGTTTTACCTTATGGTTCCCTGCATCTTTCTAAAGTGACAGTTCATCTGACAGAGAGAGCGGTCAAAACCGTATAATAAAGCCTCATGCCCAAATATTCGATCGTCATACCCCTGCACAACGAGCAGGAAAACGTCACCGATCTGTATGACCGCCTGAAGGCGGTGATGGAGACCAACGGCGAGAGTTTTGAACTTGTGCTGGTGGATGATGGCTCGTCCGATGAGTCTTTTCATCTTCTGCGACAGATTGCCGGCGTGGACAGCCGGGTCACTGTTGTCCGCTTGCGGCGGAATTTTGGGCAGACTTCGGCGCTGGCTGCGGGGTTCGATCATGCGCGCGGCGAGTACATCATCGCCATGGACGGCGACTTGCAGCATGACCCGGCAGACATCCCGCTGTTCCTGGAGAAAATTTCCGAGGGCTATGACATCGTAAGCGGCTGGCGCAAAGTGCGCATTGACAACTTCTGGCTGCGCCGCTTTCCCTCACGCTGCGCCAACTGGCTGATGGCAAAACTCAGCGGCGTTGACATCCACGACTTCGGTACCACGTTCAAGGCCTATCGGCGTGAGATTCTGGAACAGGTTCCGCTCTACGGCGAACTGCACCGTTTTATTCCGGCCCTGGCCTCCTGGCACGGAGCGTCCATTTGCGAAGTGCCGATTCGCAATGTAAACCGCGAGCGGGGAGTTTCGCACTACGGGATCTCGCGAACCTTCCGCGTATTTTTTGATCTGATCACCATTCGTTTCCTGCTCAAGTACCTGGGCCGGCCGCTGCATTTCTTCGGCACCTTAGGCATGTTCGGAATCTTCGCCGGAATGGGGATCACCTTTTGGCTGTTTGTTGAGAAGTTCTTGCGGCACTCGCATGTGATGATGGAGCACGGCCCCATGATGATTTTCGCGGCGGTGCTGCTGCTGGCGGGACTGAACCTGCTGGCGATTGGGCTTCTGGGCGAATTGCAGGTTCGCCATTATCACGAGCCTACGCGGCGGGCGCCCTACTCGGTGGATCGGGTACTTCGGGCGCATAGCGAAGAACAAAGCGTTTCGGAATGATTTGTGTGGCGGGGCCCTCGCCCGCGTCCGGCGGCTAAGGAACAACCCCACGAATTTTCGAAGTCAACGCTGCTGGAGAGTCCCGCGGGCGAGGGCGCCCGCGCCACACAAGCCGGTCCTAAAACGCCTCTTTGTTCACCACGTAAGGCATCTTCTTCACATCTCCCCCGTAGTTGTTTTCCAGCACGTCGATCAGACCCTGCACGCAACGCCCGGCCATTCCCTTATCAGGATCGATCGAGAGGCGCGTGATCTTCGCCGCGCTGGCAAAGTGCGGGAATAATCGGCAGCGGTCTTCAATCGCGGGATCGCGGAGCTGAGAATCGGCGGGCAGCGGTTCTTTCTCGTAAACGTCGAGTGCGGCTCCGGCAATCCAATTTTCTTTCAAGGCCTTGGCCAGAGCATTTTCGTCTATCACAGGGCCGCGCGAAGTGTTCACCAGGAACGCAGTCGGCTTCATCATGCGCAGAGTGCGCTGGTTGAACAGGTGAAAAGTCGGAGTGTCACTCTCGCCTTCATGCAGCAGAGGCACGTGCACGCTGACAAAGTCCGCCTGACTAAGAGCCTCTTCCAACGACACATACTGGATCCAGGTCCTTTGTTTTTGAATTCCCCGAGCGTGGCGCAGGTCCATCGTTTCCTGGATCGCCTTCACGTAGTCGTGATTCTGATATGCCGGGTCGTAGCAGAGTATGTTCATGTCGAAACCGGCACACTTTTTGATCATGGCAAGGCCAATTCGTCCTGTGCCGATGATCGCAATCCTCTTGCCGGTGACCTCGTCGCCGAGAAACGGCAAATAAGGATGCCAGAAGCTCCACTGGTTCTCGCGAGTCACGTGCTCCGATGTCCACATTTTCCGCGCCAGCGCACCCAGCATGAAAAAAGCAAACTCCGCAGTGGCTTCGGTGAGGACGTCGGCGGTGTTGGTGAAGGGAACCTTGTAGCGGTTGGCGTCGGCGCGGTTGATGTTATCGAAGCCGACTGCAATTTGCGCTACAACTTTGAGCGTATCTTCGCCTGCTTCGAAAACTTCATCGTCAATCTGGTCGCGGAGGGTAGTGATCAACCCGTCGATTCCGGAGTGCACCTTTTCGAGAATCACACTCTTGGGTGGCGCTTTGGGATCGGGATAAACCTCGACCTGATAGCCGCGCCTGCGGAGCAGATCGAGGGCCTCGCCGATATCGCAGGTGGCAAAAATTCTGAATTGGTTGGTCAAAATACCCACCGGGTAGCGCTGGTCGAAAATTTCTTCTCCCACAGCCCGAACGCGACCTTCGGACGCAGATAGAACACCGGCTCCTTCAGCTTCAAAAGATCATCCGCCATTCCGGACATGTCGAACTTGTATTTCTTCTCATAAATCCGCAGGAACTCGTGAATCGTCTTTATGTCACGCTCGGTATCGATCGCGCCTTCGAGGATTATGGCTTCCGCGGCATCTTCCGTGCACATGATGCAATTCGGATTTCTTGCAAGATTGCGCGCCTTGCGCGATGTCTTTCCGGTGCAGAAGTAAAGCTTGTCATCCAGCCACAACGCCCATATCACCATGACATGCGGCCGGCGATCGGGGCGTGTGGTTGCGATCCAGAACTGGCGGCTTTTCTTCAACCGGTCTTCCGCCCACTTCCACGGCAACAGGCCTTTCTTCGTCTTGGGCAGACCATAGCCGGGCATGTGCGGGCGGGTTGTTTTCAGGGGTTTGTTCTTCGATTTTGTATGCATCGTATCTAAAGAAAAAACAGTTTACCGGCCGAGACGCCGAGGGCGCCGAGAATGCTTCATATCTTAATTCCTCGGCGACCTCGGCGACCTCGGCGATCTCGGCGTCTCGGCGGCTAAGTGCTTTTGACTCTCGCTGCGACCCATTTGTCAATTCGCTCCACCGCCCGGTTCAGATTCTCCATGGAGTTGGCGATGCTGAAACGCAAGAATCCCTCGCCGAGGGCGCCGAACGATGTGCCCGAAAGGCAGGCCACGCCGGCTTCTTCGAGCAGAGCGTCTGCCAGCGGCTTCGACTTCCAACCGGTTCCCGTGATGTTCGGAAAGGCGTAGAACGCTCCCCGGGGCATGCGGCAGCGGAATCCTTTGATCTGGTTCAGTTTGGTAACGAATGCATCCCGGCGGCGCTGAAACTCGTCGCGCATATGGTCAACAGAACTCTGGTCACCGCGCAACGCTTCTACTCCCGCCACCTGAGTGAAGCTGGCGGTGCAGGAGTTCGAGTTGGTCATAAGTCGGGCAACCTGTTGCGCAAGGTCAGCGCGCATGACGCCGTATCCCATCCGCCATCCGGTCATGGCGTAGGCTTTTGAGAATCCGTCGAGCAGGATGGTGCGGTCTTTGAAGCCCGGCTCGGAGATGATCGAATGGTGCTTGCCTTCAAATAGTAGACGGCTGTAGATTTCATCCGAGAGCACGAAGATGTTGCGATCGCCGATGGCTTCGGCGATTTGCTCCAGATCGCGCTTACTCAGCACCCCGCCTGTAGGATTGTGGGGTGAATTCAAAATGACGAGCCGGGTCCGGTCGTTAATTAGCTGCGCGAGTTCGTCCACGTCCAGGCTGAAGTCTCGTTCTTCTGGCAAACGAATCGGGACGGCGCGCCCGCCCACGTAACGAATCATGGATTCATAGATGGGGAATCCGGGGTTGGGGTAGATGACCTCGTCGCCTTCGTCAATCAACGCGAGGATCGAAAAGAAGATAATCGGCTTGCCGCCGGGGACGACGACAACCTCTTCGGGAGTGACGTCCACCACACGCGTACGGCTTACTTCTTCGGCAATCGCCTGGCGCAGTTCGAGGAAGCCGGCGGAGGGGCCGTAGTGCGTCCATCCGGCGCGCAGAGCGTCGATTCCGGAATTGACGATGTTCGTTGGAGTGTCGAAATCGGGCTCGCCGATTTCGAGATGAATGATGTCCTTGCCCTGGTGCTCCAGCGTCCGCGCGCGGTTCAGGACTTCGAATGCGGTTTCCGTTCCCAGGCGCGACATACGCTCGGCCAACCGCAGCTCGAACTGGAGGGCCCGGGACATAAAGCAAAACGGGTAATTGTACTACCGCACGCGAAAACCTTTAACCACAGAGGGCACAGAGGATCACAGAGAAGTCTCGGTGCGAACTTCAACCGGAAAGCCTCGCGCATCGATTTCGCTGATAAGGTCGACGAAATCCGACGCCATTTGCTTGGCCCCGCCACCGATTGCGTCATAGGTCTTGATCACAAGACGCTAGGGCAACTCGATTTGATTGATTTGGCCGGTCGCGATGCTGTCATTACGAGCATCGAGATTCCTTCCGTGCCAAGAAGGTGCACCGACAGCAGCAAAAAAAGCGGCGTACACATGGTCGCGTGTGTTCCAAGTCGAGCCATCTAGCATCAATTCTCTCAATTCAGATTCTCAAAAATCCCCGCCGCCCCCATACCGCCGCCGACGCACATTGTCACCATCCCATAACGTGCGTTGCGTCGCTTCATCTCGCGGATGATGGTTGCCGTCAGCTTTGCGCCGGTGCAGCCCAGAGGATGCCCGAGCGCCACCGCGCCGCCGTTTACGTTTACGCGTTCAATATCAAAGTGGCCTTCCTGAATGACCGCCAGCGCCTGCGCTGCGAAGGCTTCGTTGAGTTCGATCACATCAATGTCGGAGAGTTTTAATCCCGCGAGCTTCAGCGCTTTCGGAATTGCGAACACCGGCCCGAGTCCCATTTCTTCCGGCTTGTATCCGGCGGTGGCGAAGGAAATGTAGCGCGCCAGCGGTTTTATCCCCAGTGCCTGCGCCCGCTCCGCAGACATGACGATGGCCGCCGCGGCTCCGTCAGACATTTGCGACGCATTGCCCGCAGTAACCGTGCCTTTGGCATGGAAAGCAGGCTTGAGCGAGGCGAGCGCTTCGAGCGAGGTGTCGGCACGCGGGCCTTCGTCCATCTTGAAAATAATTTCCTGCCGCTTGGGTTTCGATCCATTCGGAGTCGTAAAGCTCACCGGCACAGGCACAACTTCATCATCAAATTTCCCCGACTGAATTGCCGCCAACGCCTTCTGATGGCTGCGCAGCGAGAAAGTGTCTGCGGCCTCGCGAGTGATCTTGAATCTTGTAGCCAGCCGCTCGGCGGTCAGTCCCATGGAAATCATGGAGTCGGGATAGTGCTCGACCAGCCAGGGGTTGGGGGAAATCTTGTTGCCGCCCATGGGGACCATGCTCATGGACTCGGTCCCGCCGGCCACGATGACGTCGGCGCCACCGGCCATGATTCGTTCCGCCGCCATCGCAATCGCCTGCAATCCGGAGGAACAGAACCGGTTGATGGTCATAGCCGATGCTTCAATCGGCACTCCGGCGCGCAGGGAGGCGGTTCGCGCAACATTGTTCCCCTGCTCAGCCTCGGGCATTGCGCACCCGAGAATGACGTCTTCGATTTCTTTCGGGTCAAGTGGGGGTACGCGGTCGAGCGCACCTTTGATGGCGATGGCGCCCAGTTCATCGGGACGCGTTGCCCGCAAGGTGCCTTTCATAGCGCGGCCAACGGGGGTACGAACGGAGGAAACGATGACGACTTCACGCATAAGAAATACTCCAGTCACTAGTGTAGACCCGGACACGCCCATCTGGGCAGGCGTGACGACGGTCGCACGCAGGTTGGCTCGGTTGGGCAGATGAGGGCATCTGCCCCCACACGATCAATTACATTATTGCCCATTCCCATACACCGGGACCCCTTGCTGCACCATATAGAGTAGCCTGCGTGCCCGCGCGCTCCAGTCCCCCTGTGGCGTTTGCGCGATTGCCTTTTGCGCCACAGCGATAGCTCGACTCTTGGCTTCGTCGGATTTCTTCGCTTGCTCTTCGGTTTTGTAAATCTCGATCAGCGCGGCCCAGCGGTAGGCTGCCTGGAAAAGCGCTTCTGCGGTGGCTGGCGACTGGGGATATTCGGCGGCATATTTTTCGTAAATCTCGGCCTCTTTGGTGGGGCACTTCGATTGTCCCTGCCAGTCGCCGCACAGTTTGTTGTCAATAAAATGAAATGCGGCCAGGTAAGACCATTTGGTGTTGGGGAATTTCTTGATTACTTTCTTGAAGTAGTCTTCGTCCATCCCTTTCCGCAGATAGGCCTCCTGCTCCTTGGCGGAAGGCAGCGACATTTGGTCGGCCTTCTCGATCTGCCAGCGAATGTCCGCCGAGCGGTACATGGCTTCACCGGCCAGCGGCGATTGCGGAAAAAGTTCAGCTACCTCCGCGTAGAGGCGCATGGCATCCTGCGCGGCATAGCGGCGACCGTTGCGCTGGCTGGCTTGGTCCTCGGAGTCCACGGCTTCCCCGAACAGAATCTTATCGCCATCCGGAGTCGTGCTTTGCACCAGGCCTTTGCTCTCGATCCAGCCGGTGACGGTTCGCTCTTCGGTGAGGTTAGCTTCCACATGCACCCAGCTGTTGCTGGTTTCTAAATAGATGACCTCGCGCCCGCGATCAATGTCCGCGAGCTTGGTGGAAGACGTATCGGGAGAAAGATAGAGTGCCGAAACTCGTATGGTGGTGGCCCGCACTACTTCGGCGGAAGCGAAGGCTGACATCATGAAAAGTGCAACCGCCAGACGCAATTTCACCATTCTTTATTCCTACCTACCTGATGCCCGGATTCGTCGCAACAGATCAGGATCAATATTACCTCCACTGATGACGGCGACTGTATGGTTGGATGCGGGCAACTGCTCGCGGTGGAACAGGAAAGCGGCTGTCGCGACCGCGCCACTGGGTTCCGCTACGGTCTTTGGATTTTGCGCCAGGATTCGCACCGCCTGCATGATTTCGTCTTCGGTGACGGTGACGATGTCGTCCACGTAGCGGCGGATGTGCTCGAAGGTCATGGTGCCGATATATTGCGCGCGCAATCCGTCGGCGCAGGTGGAGAGAACTTGCTCCGGAGGGAATTTTACGATTTCGCCCGCGCGAAAGCTGGCCTGCGCGTCGGCTGCAAGTTCGGGTTCCACCCCGATGATCTGGACGGTGGGCTTCGATAGCTTGATCGCGGTGGAAATTCCGCTGATGAGGCCGCCACCGCCGACGGGGACGAGCACTAGTTCGAGCTCGGGAAGGTCCTCCAGAATTTCCAGTCCGGCGGTTCCTTGTCCGGCAATGATCTTTTCGTCATCGTAAGGTGGAACGATTACGTATCCATGCTCGGCTGCCAGTTCTTCGGCTTTGATCTGACGCTCAGGGCCGCTGGGGCCGACGAATACAATCTCCGCGCCCAAGGCGGCAGTGGCCTCGCGTTTGATTGCCGGGGCGTTGCGCGGCATGACGATGACGGCCTTCGTTTGCAGAGCCCGCGCTGCGTAGGCGACTCCCTGCGCGTGATTGCCGCTGGAGTAGGTGATGACGCCACGGGCACGTTCTTCGTCGCTGAGCGACGCAATTTTGTTGTATGCACCACGCAGTTTGAATGCGCCGATGGGCTGGAGATTTTCCGGCTTGAGATAGAGGGTGCGGTTTTCATATTCCAAGGGACTGAGGGGAGTGCGGACGGTGATGCCTTCCAGGCGGGACGCTGCTTCGCGGATGTCGAGGAGAGTGACCACCGAAGGTTACTCTCCTTCCCATCCGACCTTGCTCAAAACCTCGCTGACGCCTCGGTCCTCATGCAGCATCTCACTCATTGGCAGCATTGGTTCTTCGCCAGCGAGTTGCCGCTTCGCCATACGGTCATAGAGCACGACATCAACCGCGGCGCTGAGATTCAAGCAATGGTAGGCGGGTATATATGCGAATTTGTGACAATGGCGGCGAATGACTGGGGGTACGCTGCCATCCTCCGGACCGAAGACGTACACGGGGTTAGGCGGATGAGTGAAAGTAGTCAGGCACTCGGCAGTCTCCAAAAGCTCGACGCAGACTGGCGTCGCTGTCTTAAACAGGCCGAATGGCCTGTCATCCACACGGAATTCAACCGACGCGTAGCCCTTCATGCGTTCTTCGCGCGGCAAGCGTTCGTACTGGCTCAAGTCCAGGCGAGTACCAGTCCAAACTAGCGACTTGCCACCGCAGATTGATGCGGCGCGCAACGCCTTCCCCACATTGTGTGGCGACTTCGGATTAATCAAGACAACGGCGGGTGTGTTCATGACTTTCTCGGTGCCCCTGTGGTGAAAAAGCTCTATTCAAATTTCGAGTATCACCGGCATAATCAGCGGCCGCTTTTGCGTGTGCTTGGAAATATATCGCTTCAAGTCGGCGCGGATTTTCTCTTTGATTACGCCGTAATCTGCGCGCTCTTCCTCGCTAGACTGACCCAAGGTCTCGACCACGACCTGGCGGACTTCCTCCATGAATCCATCTTCTCCGCCGGTAAAGCCCCGGGTCACGATTTCCGGCGAAATTTCAACTTTGCCGGTCAGCTTATGGATGGCGATAATCGGCAGCACGAAGCCGTCTTCGCTCAGGTGGCGACGGTCTTTGATGACCAGATCTTCGACCACATCGGTGCGCGAGCCGGAATCAATGCAGATGCGGCCTACGTTGACGCGGCCAGCCTTGCGGGCACCCAGTTCGTCGAATTCCAGAATGTCTCCGCTTTCGATCAGCAACACATTGCCGACCGATCCATGCATGGAAGCCGCCAGCTCGGCGTGCAGCTTGAGCTGCCGGTACTCGCCGTGAATGGGAATAAAGTATTTCGGCTTGACGAGATTAATGATCAGTTTCAGCTCTTCCTGGCTGGCGTGTCCGCTGACGTGCACGGGAGGCGTGGAGCCGTCGTCGTAGATCACATGGGCCTCGCGGCGGAAAAGGTGGTCCACCATGCGGTAGATGGCTTTTTCATTGCCGGGAATGATTCTGGACGAAAGCACGACCGTGTCGCCTTTTTCGATCTTGGCGTGCTTGTGATTGTCCACGGCGGCGCGCGAGAGGGCGGACATGGGCTCGCCCTGGGTTCCGCTGATCAGTACGCAAACTTTTTCGGGCGCGAAGTTCTTTATTTCGCCGGGGTTAATCACCAGCCCATCGGGAATTTCGATGTAGCCCAGGTCTTCGGCGATTTCGGACGAGTTGTTCATCGAACGGCCGATGAAGGCGACTTTCCGTCCGTGCTCAAAGGCCATCTCAACCGCCAGCTTGATGCGATGGATGGAAGATGCGAAACAGGAGATGAACAGTCGGCGCTCGGTGCGGGCGAAGACTTCGTCAAATTTGCGGCGGACGGCGCGCTCACTGGGGGTGTAGCCACGGCGCTCGACGTTGGTCGAATCCTGCAGAAGCGCAAGGACGCCTTCTTTTCCGTACTCGGCGAAGGCGTGAAGATCGAACAGGCGGTTGTCGGTGGGGGTGGGGTCCACTTTGAAGTCGCCAGTGTGAATTACGACACCGAGCGGCGTGTGAATGGCCAGCGAAACGCAATCCACCAGACTGTGTGTGACTTGGATGGGATGGATTGTAAACGGACCGATCTTGAATCTTTCGCTCGCCCGAATTTCGTGCAAGCGGGCGGCATCCAGTAGGCCATGCTCGTCCAGTTTGTCTTCGACATAAGCCAGCGTGAATTCGGTGCCCCAGACGGGTACGTTCAACTCGGACAGAATCCAGGGCAAGCCGCCGATGTGGTCTTCATGTCCGTGGGTGAGGACAATTGCGCGCACCTTCTGGCGATTTTCCATCAGGTAGGAAATGTCGGGAACGACGATGTCCACTCCCAAAAGTTCGGCTTCTGGGAACATCAAGCCGGCGTCAATCACGATGATGTCGTCGCCCCAGCGCACTGCCATGCAGTTCATGCCAAATTCGCCGAGGCCGCCGAGCGGCACTAGATGGAGTTTTCCAGAAGGCATGAAGGGGACTCTTGATCGTAGCACAGCTTTCGGGGCAGACCGTGGAACGTGACCGCGCGGTAGAATGGAGGCTGCCCTGGCTCTTGGCTGTGCGCTCTTAATGGCAGAACCGCTGCGATTGTGACAATATCTGCTGACAAATCCTGGCTCCGCCGCCGCATTGAGAAGTCCCTATCGAAGGCACTGTGGCGCGCCTACAAAACCGTGCGGGTTGATCCGGAACGCTTCCTCATGGAACTCCGTGCTGCTCATGGCCTGCCTGTGGGCAGCTTTCAGGGAATGTACTCGGTTGAACCTCCCGTGCTCGACACGGTCGCGAAAAAAATCATTCACGGCGCAATGAAAATGGCGGCTGCCGAAGGCGCGGGCTTCGGACTGGGAGGGCTGCTCACCATCGTCCCCGACTTCAGCATCCTCGCGGGAATCACGATGCGGACTATCCAGAAACTGAGCCTGGTTTATGGATTTGAATACAACACCGACGAAGAGGTTGCGGAACTGTGGATTGCCACCGCCAGCGCAGCCGGTGTGGACTTGGGTCGTGAGCTGCTAGAGAAGAATGTGGTCAAGCGGCTGGTGCCGCGAATCATTCAGCGGATTGCGGCCAAGGCCAGCGGAGAGTTTGTGGAGAAATGGGCGGGAAGGCTGATTCCGGTCATAAGCTCGCTGATTGGCGCGACCTTGAATTACTATTTTGTCAGGGGCTGGGGAGAGCGCGCTCATGCGCATTTCCGCCAGAAGCACCTCGAAATACGTAAGAAAATGTTGCAGCAGTCGGCTCCGGCTGTGAATCCGGCAGTGCAGCCTCAGCTGGGACAATAATCGTTTGATTGAGGAATTTCCTTCGTGCTCCTTCGTGTCCTCTTCGGTTTAAGCTTTTTGGTTTTGTCGTTCGCGGTTCCTCCCGCTCGGGCACAGGAATTGACGGTTGCGGCAGCGGCGGATTTGCGTCCGGCCCTGGAAGAGATTGCCTCCCGCTTTCACGCGGTGTCGGACGCAGAGGTCAAACTAGTTTACGGCTCATCGGGAAACTTCTATCAACAGATTCAAAACGGCGCGCCATTTAATTTTTTATTCTCGGCCAACGCGGACTATCCCAAGAAGTTGCAGCAGCGGGACTTACCGTACCCGGAACCTATTACGAGTATGCTCGCGGCCAGATGATGCTGCTGGTCCCGGCTGGCTCAACGCTCGACTTGACGCGGGGATTGAGTGTGCTCGGCGACCCCGCGGTAAAGAAGATCGCGATTGCAGATCCCAGTCATGCACCTTACGGGCAGGCTGCGGTTTTCGCAATGAGGGCGGAGAAGATCTATGACCAGGTTTCCGCAAAGCTGGTGACTGGAGAAAACATCTCCCAAGCCGCATCGTTTGTTCTTTCAGGGGCAGCGGACGTGGGAATTGTTGCGCTTTCTCTGGGTCTATCTGCGGGCCGACAGGTGCGCTTCGTGGAGATTCCGGCAAGTGACTATCCGCCGATTCAGCAGGTCTGCGTGGTTCTGAAGTCTTCTAAGAATCAAGATATTGCCGCGAAATTTGAAACGTATCTGCGACCCGAAGAGGTCAAGAAGATATTCGAACGATTTGGGTTTGAGGTGCCAGTTTCCGCCGGAAAGAGTGAAAAACCGGCCCCTAGATCTGCGGAGTACAGGCTCACAAGAGCCAAGAACCAAGAGCCAAGAGCCGTTTGTTACAGCCAGCCCTTAGTTCGCGCGATCCGTGCCGCTTCCGTCCGGTTGGCGGCGCCCAACTTGCTGATGGCCTCGGATAGATAATTGCGCACCGTGCCCTCGGAAAGATTCAGCTTGGACGAGATTTCAGAGCTGGCCATGCCGTCTCCGGCGAGTCGGAGCACCTGGCGCTCGCGGTCGGTGAGCGGATCGGCTTCCACCCAGGCTTCCGCAGCAAGCTCGGGATCAATCACGCGCAGACCGCCCTGCACCCGGCGGACGGCGTCGGCCAATTTTTCAGCCGCCATATCTTTCAGCAGATAACCGGACGCCCCTGCGTCAAGAGCGCGACGCAAGTATCCCGCTCGCGCGAATGTGGTCAGTATAATCACTCGCGTGGCCGATCGGCGCCGTTTCAGTTCAGCGGCGACATCGAGGCCGCTCATTTCCGGCATTTCAATGTCGGTGAGAAAGATGTCGGGCTTGTGGGTGAGCACGGCGGCCAGGGCCTCAGCGCCGTTTCGGGCGCGGGCGGCCACGGTGATGTCGCCTTCGATCTCGAGCAGCGTAGCCAGGGCTCCCAGAATCATGCCCTGATCTTCGGCGATGACTACGCGAATGGTTTTGCGTGCGGTTTTTGCGGGAGGATTCAATGTTTCCCGTTCGTGGTCAGCGGAAATGCGAAGGTCAGCTTAGTTCCCGCCGACATGTCTCGGGTGATGGTTCCACCCAGGGCTTCGATACGCTCGCGCATCCCGCGCAGTCCGTTGCCTTCGAGTAGAGAGCCGCCGCGGCCGTCATCGTAAATTTCCAGAATACAGTCTCCATCATTCGCTGCGAGCCGCAGCCTGCAATTGCGGGCCTGCGAATGTCGAACTACATTGGTGACGGCTTCGCGCATGATCAGGGCCACTACGCTCTCTTGCGCCGGAGTCATATTGATCTCCGCAGTCTCCGATTCCAGGGTAACTCCGGCGGAGCTTAATGCCGACTCGGCTCGCTGAATCTCTTCGCTCAGCTTGTAAGTGCTGTAGCCGCGAAGGGTATTTCGGATTTCTGCCATGGCCTCGCGCGAAACCTTTTCGATGTCGGCGATTTCGCTTCTCGCTTTTTCCGGACACTTCTCTAACAGCTTTCCAGCGAGGGTGGATTTTACGATGATTACCGAGAGTGTGTGTCCCAGAACATCGTGGAGATCGCGTGCGATGCGCTCCCGCTCGGCCACTTTGGCCAGATGTTCGACTTCGGCTTGGGCCATACGCAATTTGTGATCCGCGCGATTCTTCTCGGCGAAGTGAATGTTCGACATTCCGACGCCAAGTGTCACCACCACGGAGGTGATCGAAAAGCCAGCGGGAGGATGAAAGAAGGCTGCATCGAGCGCTACGGCGGTGACCAAGGCGCTCAGCCCAATCAGAGCGGCCTTCGTACGGCCCGTCACCCAGGGGATAAATGAAGCGGTAAAAATGATAAAGACACAGGATCCCGGGTTCACATTGGCCAGACCCAGCCCCATAGCGGCCATGCATAACAGCACCAAATAGTTGAGCGGCGGACGCACCCAGAAAATCGAGAAGTACAAGACCAAAAAGATCACGACCGTCGCATTGGCAATCAGAAGCGTCCGCCAACTGGGATGGTCCATAATTGGCTGGACATAAAAGAAAACGAGAAAAACCAGCCACACGTACGGCGCCCAGCCGTGGTCGCGATTGTTGGGAAGAAGTCTCATGCTGCGGTCTATATTCTAACGCTGGTGCGAGTGGCTTCTGGACCTAACTCGCGCTAGGCGGTAGCCGAACAGTACCGAAAGCGGGGCCACGATCAGCAACAGATCCAGTCGGCGAAGAATCGCCAGGAGTAGCACTGCCGACGCCATCAGTAGCAAGCCCACCGAATTACTCCAAGTCGATTTCATTTTCGCGTCCTCGAACCGCTAGCCGTTCTCTCGCTCGTCGCGTTGATGCCCCCAGCGAGCCAGGCCGAGGCAGAGCATGGTGAATCCGGCCAGCGCTTCCCAATGCCCCAGGCCCGGTGCTCCTTGTCCCGCTGCCACTCGGCTGAGAGCAAGTTGCGCAAGATGATACGACGGCAGAAATACTGCGATGCGCTGAATGAATGTTGGCAGGAACATGAACGGCAACCACAGGCCCGAGCAGAATGACATTGGCAAGTAGAAAATGTTAATGAACGCGGGCGCCGAAGTTGGTCCCGCGAAGTAGCCAATAGCCAATCCCATGGCGCAAAAAGGAAGTGATCCTGCGATCAGCGTGAGCCCCAGTTTTGCCAGCGTGGTCGTCGGAAGATGCACGCCGCCGAAAGCGATCCCCAGCAAAAACAGCAGCGTAATTACGATGGCGCTGAAAATCAGGCTCATTACCACCTTCGCGAGAAAATAGGCAAAAGGAGGCATGGGGCTGGCCCGCTTCACTTGAAGCCATCCCAACCCGCGCTCTGACGCCAGGGTGGCGGCCGTCCCGAACAGAGATGCGCCCATGACACCGAATGTCCCGTACGTGGGAAGCAAGTAAACCGTGGTGCGGATTCCTCCGATCATCTGCCTGCCCATCACCAGGCCGAACAAAACGTAAAACATGATCGGAAAAAGTAGTGTGGAGATGGAATACATTGGGTTCCGAAGACTCTTCAGAAACTCGTACTTCGCTTCCTGGAAGCAAATCGTGAGCATGTTGGCCTGCCGCACATTTGCGGCTGAATTGATCGCAGTTGAAGCTGTTGCCATGGCAATCTCCTAAACTTTGTTTTCCCGGGTCAGAGCCAGGAATGCCTCTTCCAGCCCGGCGCTACTGACCTCAATCTCTGAAATTTCCAGATCCAGCTTGAGCAACCCGCGCAACACATCTTCCGCCCGGGAGGTATGGATCACTGTTGCACCCCGGTCTTGCTGCACGACAGAGACGCCGGGTAGGCTCTGAATCACGGCGGAAGACAGTTCGGTAATACAGCGAATTTTCTTGCCGGCCGTTCGTGCCTTGATTTCCGCGGGCGTGCCTTCAGCGATAATCGAGCCTTTGTTGATCACGCCTACGCGGTCGGCAAGAGCGTCCGCTTCTTCGAGATAGTGCGTAGTCAGCACGACTGTTTTTCCGCGTGCCACGAGTTTGCGGATTTCGTCCCACAGCAGATGACGGGCTTCGACATCCAGGCCGACGGTGGGTTCGTCGAGGAACAGCAGATCGGGATTGCCGCAAATCGCCAGTGCGAACAGGACTCGCTGCTTCTGGCCGCCGGAGAGGACTCCGAACTTGCGGTCCCGCAGATCTTCGAGGCCTGCGATGGCCAAGGTTTCCGCCAGAGGCAAGGGATTGGGATAGTAAGAAGAGAACAAGTCAATGTGCTCCCACACCCGAAGCGTCTCCGGAACCCGGCCCACCTGCAGCATAGCGCCAACCCGAGTGTGAGTTGCGGCACTCGCCGGATCGGCTCCGAAAACCGACACTTTGCCGCGGTTTGGCGTCGCCAAGCCTAGCAGGAGTTTAATCGCTGTGGTCTTGCCAGCGCCGTTTGGCCCCAACAGGGCGACCAATTCTCCGGCACGCACTTCGAAATTGAAATCCACTAGTGCTTGCACGGGGCCGTAGTTCTTGTTTACGCCCTCGATCCGGGCAACATCAGCTTGCCGGATGCGTGTCGTCGGATTTTGCCGAATTCCTATAACCTGAGCGGTTTGCATTATTTGCTCTCCTGCTGTCCTGCCCACACAGTCATCATTGCGGAAACGTGATTCGGTCAACAGTGGAGATCATCACTAGACGGCGGTGACAAATGTCAGTACCAGAGGGATGGCAGATGCCAACGTAACTGAGCAGACCGATGTACCCTCGCGTATAATTCCAGCTTCTTGGAGTGAGCGCGCTCTATGAAAGTACGTGCGGGGGTTGAAGTGGCGAGCCTGAGCGATGTCGGCTGCCAACGGGAGAATAACGAGGACAGTTACAGTTATTGGGAATCCCCGGATGACTCCACTTTTGCCCGCCTAGGCAGGCTGGCAATCGTAGCTGATGGCATGGGCGGATGCGAAGGCGGGCAGTTCGCCAGCCACATCGCGGTCGAGACCGTGGAGCAGATCTACTCCAGTTCGTCTGACTCCAATCCGCAGCAGCGCTTACTGGAAGGCTTCCGTCAGGCTCATGCCCGCATTCAACAGAGAGCTCGCGAGAACCCTGCACTGCGCGGCATGGGCACTACCATGACGGCCTTCGCGCTGGTGGGGAATAATCTGTATTACGGTCATATCGGTGACAGCCGCTTGTACTTGCTGCGAGCAGGGAAGCTGCGCGTTGTAACGCGGGACCATTCGCTGGTGTCGCGTCTGGTGGAGACGGGCATCATCCGCGCTGAAGACGCCGAAAGCCATCCACAAAAGCACGTGCTGACTGCGGCGGTGGGGATTGCCGAAGATAATCAGCCTGATTTTTCTGCCGAGCCGATGCCAGTCGAAAAATCCGACGTTCTGCTCCTGTGCACCGATGGGCTGTGGGGACAAGTGAGCGAACCGGAAATGGAGCAAGCCCTTTCGCAGAGCCCGTCCGCAGCGTGCCGGTCGCTGGTGCAGCTGGCTAAAGACCACGGGGGGCCGGACAATATCACGCTCCAAGTCGCCCGCCTGGGATGAAGCCGTAGGAAATAAAATTCCTTCCGGGGCCCGCAAGATATTGCACAAAGCGCAAAACCTGATTTCGCGGCGCGGCTGACATCCTTCAGAAACAATAACTTAACTCCTCGCGAGGTGGTCATCGCCTTGCATCTATTCTATGTCTATTAAACAAATAGACATTTGGTGGTATAGTGAAAAACATGAAAATCTCTCAAAAAGGTTTGTACGCACTGCAAGCCATGATGATGCTGGCGCGTCACTATAACCAGGGCGCGATCCGGATCCGCGACATTGCTTACGAAGAAGAGCTGCCGGAGAAGTTCCTGGAACTGATCCTGCTGGAATTGAAGAACGCACGCATCGTGGAAAGTGCGCGGGGGGCTAAGGGCGGATATCAATTGCGCCGGGCTCCTTCGGAAATCCACCTCAGCGAAATCATCCGGCTGATTGACGGACCGCTTGCGCCCTTCGGCGATGCCGATCAACTTCGCGCCCTGATTGATCGCGACGCGGAGCACCGCGCCCTGTACCGGGTGTTCCTCGAGGTGCGCGATGCCGCCGCCAAGATTCTTGAAAGCAGGACACTCGCAGATATTGCGAACCCTACCCCACTGTCCCAGCGGAAGGGCCGCAAGAAGAAATCCGAGGCTGGGGTTCTGCCCATGGTTGTTCACGGCAACGTTAATAAAGGTGAGAAATGAAGAACGTATTGATGGTGGCCGGTCTGATTCTTGCGTTATCCACTCTGGGCTCGGCGCAGGGTTCGGTCACCTTGCTGAATGTCTCCTACGATCCGACGCGCGAACTATATCAGGACTACAACGCCGCGTTCGCAAAGTACTGGAGAGCGAAGACAGGGAAGACAGTTGAGATCCAGCAATCGCATGGCGGGTCGAGCAAGCAGGCGCGCGCAGTCATCGATGGCCTGGAAGCAGACGTGGTCACGCTGGCGCTGGCGTATGACATTGACGCCATCTCGGAAAAAGCCAAACTGCTGCCGGCTAACTGGCAGTCGCGGCTGCCGAATAATAGCTCGCCTTATACCTCGACCATCATCTTTCTGGTGCGGAAGGGCAACCCCAAGGGCATTAAGGATTGGGATGATTTGATCAGGCCGGGAATCTCGGTCATTACGCCCAATCCCAAGACTTCCGGCGGCGCGCGCTGGAACTACCTCGGCGCCTGGGGTTATGCGCTGAAGAAATCTGGAGGTGATGAATCGAAAGCCAGGGACTTTGTCTCGAAGCTTTATAAGAATGTCCCGGTGCTGGATTCTGGAGCGCGCGGTTCCACCACCACGTTTGTTGAGCGCGGAATGGGCGATGTGCTTATTGCCTGGGAAAACGAAGTTCTTCTCGGTGCAAAGGACCTGGGTCAGGACAAATTCGACATTGTGGTGCCCTCGGTCAGCATTCTGTGCGAGCCGACAGTCAGCATGGTTGACCGGGTTGTGGACAAGAAAGGAACACGCGCCGTTGCGCAGGCTTATTTGGAGTACCTCTACAGTCCTGAAGGGCAGGAAATTGCTGCTCGGCGTTATTACCGGCCGCGCTCAGAAGCGGTAGCCAAAAAATATTCCAGCCAGTTTCCCAAGGTGAAGCTATTTACGCTGGCAGAAATCATTGGCGACTGGCAGAAGGCTCAGAAGACGCATTTTGCAGATGGCGGGGTGTTCGACCAGATTTATCAGCCTAATTAATAACTAGGAACGATGACGCTAACTTTCAAACAGAAAAGCATTTTGCCGGGCTTTGGCCTGTCGCTGGGATTCACGGTCCTATATCTCAGTCTAATTGTGCTGATTCCGCTCGCGGCGGTGTTTCTTAAAACCACTTCGCTGACCTGGCAGCAGTTCTGGCATATCGTTAGCGCGCCGCGAGCTGTCGCTTCCTACAAGCTCAGCTTCGGCGCGTCTGGCATCGCGGCGACCATCAATCTCGCGTTCGGGCTGATCGTGGCCTGGGTGCTGGTGCGCTACAGCTTTCCTGGAAAACGGCTGTTTGATTCGCTGGTGGATTTGCCGTTCGCACTGCCGACCGCCGTCGCCGGCATCGCGCTCACTTCGATTTACTCCACCAACGGATGGATCGGACATTATCTGCAACCGCTGGGAATCAAGGCGGCGTATTCGCAACTTGGAGTGGTGATCGCGCTCACGTTTACCGGACTGCCATTCGTTGTGAGGACGGTGCAGCCGGTTTTGGAAGATCTCGACAAAGAAATGGAAGAGGCGGCCGCAAGCTTGGGAGCTGACCGCTGGCAGACGATTACGCGGGTCCTGCTTCCGGCGGTTTTGCCAGCGGCGCTCACCGGCTTTGCCATGGCGTTTGCGCGCGCCGTCGGCGAGTACGGCTCGGTGGTCTTCATCTCCGGCAACATGCCAATGCGGACCGAGATCACGCCGCTGCTGATTATCACCAAGCTCGAACAGTACGACTACGCGGGCGCGACCGCGATTGCGGTGGTCATGCTGGTGGCGTCATTTGCATTGCTGCTGACCATCAACCTCTTGCAGGCATGGAGCGGAGGATGCTTGAAGAGCAAGTCTGGCGCGGCGAGTGCGGCCTTGGCACTGAGCGAGGCTTAGATCTAAACGAATCGATGGCTACGACTTTTCCATTAACGAATCTCAGCGGAGCGGCGGCGCGTAAGGCTACGCGGGCTACGACTGAGGGAGTATTCATCCGCTGGTTTCTTATTGGCATCACGGTCCTGTTCCTGGGTGTCTTCCTGTTCATGCCCCTGGCTGTGGTTTTTTCGTCAGCTCTAGCCAAAGGTTTTTCAGTTTACTTCGCAGCCCTGCGCGAGCCGGATGCATTGGCCGCAATTCGGTTGACGCTGATCGCCGCCGGTATTGCCGTACCTGTGAATCTGGTCTTTGGAGTCGCCGCAGCTTGGGGCATCGGCAAATTTGATTTCTTCGGCAAGAATTTCCTTATCACGCTAATCGATTTGCCGTTTTCGGTTTCGCCTGTCGTCTCGGGCCTTATCTATGTATTGATCTTCGGCTTGCAAGGTCTCATGGGGCCGTGGCTGGCCGCTCATGACATCAAGATTATCTTCGCGGTGCCGGGAATAGTGCTGGCAACCATCTTCGTTACTTTCCCGTTTGTTGCGCGCGAGCTGATTCCGCTGATTCAGGCGCAAGGCAACGAAGAGGAAGAAGCTGCGATCACGCTCGGCGCCAGCGGCTGGCAGACGTTCTTTCGTGTGACTCTGCCCAACATCAAATGGGGATTGCTGTATGGCGTGATTCTCTGTAACGCCCGCGCTATGGGCGAGTTTGGCGCGGTGTCAGTAGTCTCCGGCCACATCCGCGGCCGTACCAATACCATGCCGCTGCACATCGAAATTCTTTATAACGAATATCAGTTTGCCCCTGCGTTCGCGGTCGCTTCGCTGTTGGCTTTGCTGGCCTTGGTGACTTTGTTCGTGAAAAGCGCTGTGGCATGGAAGTCCCGGCAACCGGTGGTGGAGCATGAAGTCGTAAGAGTGGGAGAACCTGTATGAGCATTCAAGCGGTCAACATCACAAAACGGTTTGGACAGTTCCTGGCGTTGGACAACGTGGACCTGGAGATTCCCAGTGGCGAATTGGTCGCCCTGCTGGGTCCGTCTGGATCGGGCAAAACAACTCTGCTGCGTATCATTGCCGGACTCGAATTTGCGGACTCAGGGAGCGTTCGCTTTGACGGGAACGACATAAGCGGCCAGACTGCGCGGGAACGCCGCGTAGGATTTGTCTTCCAGCATTACGCCCTGTTCCGTCACATGACGGTGTTCGAGAACATTGCGTTTGGCCTGAAGGTCAGGCCGCGGCAGTACCGGCCTTCCAACAACCAGATTCGAGCCAAAGTCCAGGAATTGCTGAAGCTTATTCAACTCGACACTCTCGCTCAGCGATATCCATCTCAGCTGTCTGGGGGGCAACGGCAGCGGGTTGCACTCGCGCGAGCGTTGGCAGTAGAACCCGGAGTTCTGCTGCTCGATGAACCGTTTGGCGCACTGGACGCCAAGGTACGCATGGAACTTCGGCGGTGGCTGCGGCAATTGCACGACGAGATTCACGTGACCAGCGTCTTTGTCACTCACGATCAGGAAGAGGCCCTTGAAGTTGCCGACCGGGTTGTGGTCATGAACAACGGCCGCATTGAGCAGGTTGGTTCGCCAGAAGAGGTTTACAACCACCCCGCCACTCCATTCGTTTATAACTTCCTTGGCAATGTGAATTTGTTTCACGGTCGCGTTGACGACGGCCAGACCTATATTCACCAGGAAGAAACCGGCCACGTCGTCTATGTGCGTCCGCATTCGCTGGAGATTGATCGTCTGCCCAATGGCGGCAGCCATTTTCGGGCGCGGATCAAGCACATCAACTCCGCTGGACCGCTGGTAAAAGTCGAGGCCATTACCGAGTGGGGTGACCCGGTGCACGTAGAAATGGCGCAGGAGCGTTTCCGGAATCTTCAACTCATCAAGAACGAAAACGTCTTCATCATTCCCAAGGACGTGAGGGTGTTCGAAAGTCAGAAGAAGGTGGTGGGGTAAATAGAGCCCTCGCCGGGTTTGTCTTCAGCAGTCTTAGTCTGGTGCTACCCTTCAGTTCCACACTTCCGCTCCCTGCATTATCATGAACCCGAGTCTCCAGGAGGAAACTTGGCCGTTCTGGTGGTCGGGGGAGCCGGTTACATTGGTAGTCACGCCGCGCATGTTCTGCAGCGGCGAGGCTACGAAGTCATCATCTACGACAATCTGTGCACCGGCCATCGGGAACTCGCCGAAGGATTCGAACTCATTGTCGGCGATATCGCTGATTCTGCGAAACTGGCGAAGGCGTTGAGCCGGGCCGATGCCGTGATGCATTTTGCCGCGCATGCCTACGTCGGAGAATCGGTAGAGAATCCCAGAAAATATTTTCAGAACAATGTCACGGCCGCGCTGGTGCTACTCAACTCGGTGATGGACTCGCGGGTACGAAAGTTTATTTTCTCCTCGACAGCCGCCGTCTACGGCACCCCAGACAAATCGCCGATCACCGAGAACAGTCCACGTCAGCCGGTCAATCCGTATGGTGCTACCAAGTTGGCGCTGGAGAATGCTCTTGAGGCTTACAGCCGCGCCTACGGCCTGCGCTTTGTCGCCTTCCGATACTTCAACGCGGCGGGAGCGGACGAAAGCGGAAAGATTGGGGAGAACCATGATCCCGAGACCCACCTGATTCCTCTCATCTTGCAGGCGATCCAGGGTAAACGCGCCGCCCTGGAGATTTTCGGCGACGACTATCCAACGCCCGACGGCACCTGCATACGCGATTACATCCACGTGAATGATCTCGCCGAGGCCCATGTGCTGGGATTGGAATATCTTTCGAAAGCCGAATCGGGCGCGATGAACCTGGGCACGGGCATGGGATACTCAGTGCACGAAGTGGTCGCAGCGGTCGAAAAAGTTACCGGACACAAAGTGCCTACCCACATCGGCCCGCGGCGCGGCGGGGATCCTGCAGAGTTGGTCGCCGATCCCGCGCGTGCGAAAAAACTGCTGAACTGGAAAGCGAAGCGCTCGCTTGAGGAAATCGTTGCCAGCGCCTGGAAGTGGGCGAGCCGGAACAGCGAAGTAGCCGCGAAGTAACCGCGTGTGTTTGCCGTCTTCACTTCAGCCTCAACATCGGGATACAAGTTTTTCGGAAAAGTCCTCATTACCCAAGCTAGAAACCTTCCGTTAGTTGCTCGCCTGCCGCGGTGTCCCTTTAACCATACCCATCACGGTTGCCTGAGTCCGCAGAAGCCGCATCGGTTCCGGGTGGCGCAGTTCGATTGGATGACCACGCGATTTTCCGGTTTCACCGATCGCAAAAACGTTCGCGTTTCAACTGGGTTGGTGCTCCGCTTCTAGCGCAAAGGATGAGTCTCATTGGGCGCGGTGTCCGGCCACGCCTTTTCTTCGCCTATCGCCCGAAAAAAGTACGTGAAAAGTCCTGCACTTTCGCGGATAATCAGGCCCGGCATTTCCTGGGGCTAGCTTGGAGATCTCTCAGCAGGAATTCGAGCAACTGCTTCAGTTGATCCGTGACTTAACGGTGCGGGTCCACCGGCTGGAGAGCCTTTTGCATCTGCAAGCTCCGCAACCGGGAACCGCGCCAGCCGCACCGGTAGAACCTGCGGCACCGGTCGTCACCCAAGGGCCACCACCGGCGCAAGCGGCTCCGCCACTACGGACGACGATTCCGCCTCCGCCAATGTTTGTGACCCCTACTGCAATCAGGGAGAGGTCCGATCTCGAAGCCCGTATCGGTTCGCACTGGCTTAACCGGATCGGTATCGCAGCGGTGCTGATCGGGGTTTCTTATTTCCTGAAATTCGCTTTCGACAACAACTGGATTGGCCCTGCCGGCCGCATTGCCATTGGCCTGATTGCCGGCATCGCGGTCGTGCTTTGGAGCGAGCACTTTCGCAGCCGGGGCTACCGCGTCTTCTCTTACTCGTTGAAGGCGGTTGGCATTGGTGTTCTCTATCTCTCGCTATGGGCGTCATTTCAGGTTTATCACCTGATGCCCTCAAGTGTGGTGTTCGCCTGCATGCTGACGGTCACTGCGGCGACGTGCACCATGGCCCTGTCGCAGGATGCGGAAATTCTTGCCGTGTTTGCCATCACGGGCGGCTTTTCTACTCCGCTGCTGCTTTCAACCGGGGAGAACCGCGAGATCGCTCTCTTTTCGTATGTTGTCTTGCTCGACCTAGGCATTCTCGCCCTTGTCACGTTCAAACCATGGCGTCGAATGTTGCTGCTTGGATTTGTAGGAACGCTGCTTCTCTATGTCGGCTGGTATTCCGAGTTTTACGATCGTAGCCAGATTACGCCTACGCTGTTCTTCGCGACGCTCTTCTTTTTGATTTTTGCTGTAGCGCCACTGCTAATGCTGCGCCAAGAACGCGGACCCGGAACCATGCCGCTGATTCTGGCCTTGGTGAATGCCGGAACGTACTTCCTGCAGGCCTACGCCATGATCATGGACATCAGCCACACCGAAATGGCCTGGTTTTCATTAGCGCTGGCTGCGGTTTACTTGGCGCTGAATCGTCTGCGGTCAAAGAGCTCTGACGCTGCCGGGGAACACAACCTGCGCCTCCTGCACCTCGCTCTAGCCGTCGGACTGGTGACCGTGGCTGTCCCAATTCGCTTGGAGAGCCATTGGATTACCATCGGGTGGTTCGTTGAGGCGGCGGCGCTCTTGTGGGTAGGCGAGCGCATCGAATCCGATCTACTGAATGTCTTTGCCCTTGCTGCGCTGGTGCTAGGAGTGACGCGTTTGCTTTTGTTCGATAACTTCAACACTGTTCAACTCGTTGTCAACATACGAATGGTGACGTACGGCATCGCCATTGCAGTTGTGGGATTGGTGGCGTATGGAGCGTCCAAACGCGACGACGATACGGCAAGAACCATTGGGTCTCTCGCCGTGGTTGTGGTGAATGCGCTGGCTCTGCGAGGCCTTAGCCTGGAAGTCGCGGACTACTATTCCCGGCAGCTAGCGTCTGTCGAACCGGCGGCAGGAAATTGGCGAGCGGCAAACTGGACGCAAATCCACTCCGTAGAAATTGTTCGCGACTTTACCTACTCCGCGCTCTTCATGGCTTACGGCGCGATGCTGATGATTGTGGGCTTCTGGCGCTCGACTGCGTTTGTGCGCTGGCAGGCGCTGCTGCTGATTGCTGCCACTATTCTCAAAGTGTTTATTTACGATACGTCGCAACTCGACCGCATCTACCGCATCCTCAGCTTTGTTGTGCTGGGGGTCCTGCTGCTGGCGATTTCCTTTGCCTACCAGCGGGACTGGCTGAAACTGTCCAGGAAGGCTTCGAGTGCGGCTGGGTCAGGGTAGGCGATGAAGCGCATCCTCACTACGCTGCTGCTAGCGCCGTTTCTCACGGGATCTGGCTACGAGGCGGCCATCGCGTACTTCAGCCGGGAGCGGAGCGTGAACATCTCCTCACCCGATCGGCAGAATTACATTGTGGTTGACTCCGAGGTCTGGAAATTCGCTCGTCCTGATCTTGCTGACCTTCGTTTGTATGATAGTCAGACGCAGATCCCGTACGCGTTGATTACGCAGCGCGGCTCGAGTTCCACGCAGGATAGCGCGGCAAGAATTCTCAACCTTGGGAAAATTGCGGGCCGGACAGAATTCGATCTTGATGTCGGTGGTCTTGCAGAATACGACCGTGTGCGCCTGGTGCTGGACGCCAAGAATTTCATCAATCGGGCGCACATTCAGGGCCGCCAAGCTGCTAATGACCGTTCAGGTACCGACCTTGGAAGCACCACACTCTATGACTTTACTGCCGAGGGGCTTGGTTCCAATTCAGCGTTGAAGTTCCCCACTTCCAGCTTTCCATATCTGCGCGTGCGCCTGGCGCCCGGCATCGCACCCGATCAGATCAAAAGCGCCTTCGTCTCGAATGTTGCGGAAACTAAAACCGCATGGACGGGCGCCGGCAATTGTACGGCCGCTTCCGGCGGGTTTAAGCTGAGCGTGTTCGCATGCTCGCTCTCTGACGGCGTGCCCCTCGATCGCATCATTTTTGAAGTGCCGGCAAATACAGTCAACTTCAATCGCACGGTCGTGGTGAGTGATGAGAAGGGGAGCGAACTGGAGCGCGGCTCGATTAGCCGGGTCCGCCTCAGTCGCGCGGGTCAGACGGCGGTTTCGGAGGATCTTGCGCTGGATCTGAATCTGCGGACCACGAACCGACTTACCGTGGCCATTGAAAACGGGGACGATGCGCCCTTACTGATTCAGCAAGTGCGTCCGCTTTCGGTCGAGCGACGCGTTTACTTCGATCCCAAGGGCAAGTCCGCGTTGAAGTTGTATTACGGAGATGCCAAGCTCGAAGCACCTTCCTATGACTACGGAAAATTCTTCCAGCAAAACCCCGATACGGCGGTGGCCCAGGTCGGGTCTGGAGAGGCTAATGGTGAGTTCACGGGGCGTCCCGATGACCGCCCCTGGAGTGAACGGCACAACGGGGTGCTCTGGGCCGCGATGCTGCTAGCCGTCGCGCTGTTAGGAGGCCTGGCATTGCGCGGCCTGAGGCGAAGTCCGCCGCAGGGAGCGGCGTGATATTCCGCCCCAGTTAGCCTATTAGTTATCCGCCTTCCGCCACTCGGTCGCATTCCGCGCAGAAGTTTAAGAACCAATCCTCCATGAAGCGCTTGATCAGCCTCTCAATGCCCGGGACATCGAAGGCAGCGCCGGTAATTTCCAGCCAGGTGGAAACGCGGGCTCCGCCGCCGGCAGCCGGGTCGAACAACACCCACTGCTCCATGGTGTATCCCAGCACGTGATTGATCCACGCCACGCACCGGGGCGGCGTGCATATGGTGATCACGCGGTCTTGACTAGCTACCACTGGCTTCACGATGTCTATTTGCAAACGGCTGCCGGGGGCCCAAGGCGCGCCTCGCCACTCGATCTTGCGGTAGGCGTCGGAGAAACGGTGCCAACGACTGATGTCCGAAAAAATTCTCCATGCCATGCCGCAGTCGGCTTTGGTGGACCGGGCATACTCCACGCGCACGATGTCGGGCTTCGGACGCGTATCACACACGATTGGCCTGAGGCCCGGGGCGGGCCCTGATGGATGATTCATTCTAAGAAAACACCTTTCAATAAAAATTTCGATGGACGAGCACAGCGGGGAAGTCCCAAGATCTTGTCCAGCAAGAGGGCCGAAGTAAGCGGTCGTTCTGGCCGCCTGTGGACCTCCTGAGCATTAGCCCTGGAAATCCACAGGCGAAGGGCTTACAATCATTACGTTAACACTGTTATGTTAACTATGTCAACATAATATTATCGTTTTAGTACGGATTTGTTAGGGGGCTAATGTCGCGTCACATCGATCCCGAGGTAGAAGAGCGGATTCTGCAGGCAGCCAGGAAGCTTTGGCACAAAGGTGGCGAGAAGGCCCTGAGTATGCGGGCGGTGGCTAAAGCTGCCGGCACCAACACTCCGGCGGTGTACCGCCGCTTTCGCAACCGCGAGGAAATTTTGCGCACTCTGGTGAGCTACTACCAGCAGGAGTTCTTCAAAGTATTACAGCCCTGCCACTCCCTCCAGGAAGTGGGGCAGGCCTACCTGGACTTTGTGCTGGGGCGGCCGCGGGAGTACCTGCTGATGAATTCCGGGCTGATTGGAAGAGTGTCGAAGACCAGACCCAATCTGGATTTCGTAATGGAGCGAACCTCTGAATGGCTGGGCGGCGCGCCAGGGGAACATGCACCCCTGGTGCTTGCGCTATGGGCGCTAGCGCACGGTGCGGCCATGCTCAGAGTTTCGGGTAGTGTGCAGGAGGAAAACTTTCCGAGATTGCGTGAAGCCTTCGTCCAAGCCGTCGACATTCTGGTGGCCAACGAGAAAAAGCTGCGCCAACAAAATTAGCCAACGGACTCGGACGTCACCGCATGGATTCTTCGACTTCGGTGATCCAACTTGGCCGCTTCAACACTTCGCGCGGCTTGGGGCCGTCGGCAGCGCCAACGATGCCGTCCCGCTCCATCAGGTCAATTAAGTGTGCGGCGCGTCCATAGCCGATGCGCAGGCGGCGTTGCAACAGGGAAGTTGAGGCTTTCCCGAACTCGAGCACAAGGCGCACGGCATCTTCGAAAAGCGGATCGTTGTCGTTGCCCTGTGCTTCGCCTTCGGCCCCATCGGCCACTCCTTCGCGTTCTTCCTTGGGCGGTTCGAGGAATTTCTGCTCGTACTCTGCGGTACCCTGCGCACGCCAGAACTCAACTACTGCCGCGATTTCTTTCTCGGTCACAAACGGAGCGTGCAGGCGGTGCACACGCGCCGATCCGGACGGCAGATAAAGCATATCGCCGCGTCCGAGTAGGGCTTCGGCGCCGTTGGCGTCCAGAATCGTGCGCGAATCCACTTTTGTGGCGACCCGGAATGAAATGCGCGCTGGGAAATTGGCTTTGATCAAGCCTGTGATTACGTCGACGGACGGCCGCTGCGTCGCCAGCACCAGGTGAATTCCAACTGCGCGCGCCATCTGCGCCAGACGGGTGATGGACTCTTCCACATTGCCGGCGTCGAGCATCATCAGGTCAGCCAACTCGTCGATGATGATTACGATATACGGAATCGGGCGCTCTTCTCCGGAATCGCCGAACAGGCTGGGGCCGTCGTCAAACAGGCGATTGTACTGCTCGATGTTCCGGACGCCTTTTTCCGCCAGCAGCTTCAGCCGCCGCTCCATCTCCCGGACAGCGTTGCGTAAAGCATTCGCGGCCAGCTTGGGTTCGGTGATAATCGGCGTGTAGAGGTGCGGAACACCTTCGTAGTTGCCGAGCTCGAGCCGCTTTGGATCGACGAGAATCAAGCGCACCTGATCAGGTGTCGCTTTATAAAGAATGGACATGATCATGGCGTTGATGGCCACACTTTTGCCCGCTCCGGTAGAACCAGCAATCAGCAAGTGCGGCATGCCGGAAAGCTCGGCGGTCACGATGCGTCCGTTAATGTCTTTGCCGAGAGCGAGCGTCAGCTTCGACTTGGTGCCGATGAATTCCGACGACTCAATGTTCTCCCGCAGCCAGATAATCTCGCGCTCGCGGTTGGGAACCTGAATTCCGACGGTGCTCTTGCCGGCCATGCGCTCGATCAGGATGCTCTCGGCTTTGAGCGCGAGGCAGAGATCGTCGGTCAGGCCGGTAAGGCGGCTGTACTTGATGCCGGCTTCGGGTTTGAACTCGAAGGTCGTTACGACGGGGCCGGGATTAATTTGCGTCACTTGACCGTGGACTTCGAACTCGGCGTACTTCTCCGTGAGTACCTGCGCCAGAATTTTCAGCTCGTCGGCGTCAACCGCTTGTTGCTCTTCGGTGCGATGCAACAGACTGCTGGGGGGGAGTTTGTATCCGCCGGCGATTCGCGGCATGGTGGTTTTCGGCTTTTCACCGCTGTCGGCGCGTTCGGTGACTTCGACGTGCGGCTCGGAATGGGCGGGTTGTGCGGGAAGCGGACTTGCGTATTCTTCCTCGGCGAACCTCTCAATTCCAGTGCGGCGTGGCTCAGGACGAAGTTGCTCCGCTTGTGGCGAACGCGCTTGCCGGGCGGGTTGCATCTGGGTCTGAATCGTGGGCTTAGCGGCGCGGCGCTTCTCCAATTCCTTCTGCAGTTTCTTGCGGACGCGCGCCTCCTGCCAGTCTCTCCAGCGATCTCGCAGAGCCAGAACGAAAGAGAATCGCGTCGCTGCCCAGACTCTGGCCTGCGAAAACGAGAATGCCGTGCAGAAGTAGAGCGCGACCGCCAACATGCTCGTCGAGACAATGTATGCGCCCGCAAGATTGAAGTAATGGATCAGCCCATCGCCCAAAACACGTCCCATCAGCCCTTCTAGCGGAATTGCTCCGAGCCAGCGTAGATGACCCGGCAGCAGCGCCAGCAGTGCGGGCACAAACATCAGCAGCCAGATTCCGCCCAGAGTCTTCGCGACTGGCGAAACCACTTTGCGCGAGCGGAACCAGCGAATCCCCATTCCCAGAGCAAATACCGGTAGCAGGAATGCGCCGATGCCGAAGAATTGCAGCAGCAGGTCCGCACCAAACGCGCCCACAATACCAATCCAATTTCGGGCAACCCGCGCGCCCGTCAAAACGGATGCGCTATTGAGTGAGGGATCGAGCGGGGAATAAGAAGCCAACGCAAGAAAAAGAAGGAGCGCGGAGACGCACAGCAGGAACCCCAGCAACTCGTTGAGCCGCCGGTTGTTCGTCGGACTAAAAATGCGCGCGATCCACTTCATAGGCGTATGTTCCAGCGTCTTCAGAGACACTTTACCCCAACGCCAGATCTACGCCAGAGCCAGATAATTATTGCAAGAGGAATGTGGGAAGGCAATGACGAGTTTGGGGCGTGAGTTGAGTACCCCTGCTTTCTTCAGTTTGATTAGGCTTGGGCCTGTTTCCTGCTTGCCAGCCACGGCAACAGCGCGAAGCACAGAATTGAATAGGTCAAGATAGTGATTAAAGCTGAGATCCAAAAGCAACTCAGCTTATCCCCGATACTGTCAGCGTTAGGACGGTCGAGGGTCGTAAATAGTGGGCGAAGAACCCAGCTTGGCCAATAGTTCAATATCAAAATCCCGGTGAGTAACCCGTTCCACTTGCTTACCGGGAAGCCAAGAGCGGCTATCAGGATCATCGGCAAGAACGTGATACCGTGTCCGACCGCTATTGGTAGCGATGATCGCTTTCAGCACGGCGTAACCTCGAGAGGGAAAACCAGTGCCCTACGGCCTTACCACCACCATCGCCACCCCATGCGACGCCAGCGCCTCCGAGAATTTCCCCGCGAACCTCCCCAAATCTTTGTGCGCCCACAAATCCCGCACCGCCGCGCTTAAATGAGGGGGATACCCAATCTGCTCCCAGTTGACGGTGATCTCGTGCTCAGCACTCCCGCGATTCAGTAGTATCACGGCGCGATCGCCAGCCTTTAGCTGCTTTGCCCAGACTTCCAGTTCGCCGTCTTTCCACACGCGGCGGCCTTGGCGGCCGAGCGGGTCCTGGTCAATGGCAATCACTTCTTTGTTGGTCAGGATGTCGCGGATCTCTGGCGTCATACTGCGCAGGTCATTGCCGGCTATTAGAGGCGCAGCCATGATTGCCCACAGGCTGAAGTGCGTGCGATATTCGGTCGTGGTCATGCTGCCGTTGCCGACTTCTAGCATGTCAGGATCGTTCCAGTGGCCCGGTCCGGCAAAGGGGTACAGTTCGGCGTTTTCGTCGACGATGTCGAGCATGCCATTGCTGCAACAGTTGCCCGGACTCCACTCCTTCTTGCCTGCCCAGCGGTCCTGAATGTCGCCAGTGGTGCGCCAGAGATTGCCGCCGGACTGTTGTCCCCAAAGCCAGGGTTGACGGCCTCCCCACTCGCAGATGCTGAGCACGATAGGGCGCCCGCTTGCGTCCAGGGCTTGACGGATGTTTGCGTAGGATGATTTCGCGTCCTGACCCGGCAGAGTGTTGCACCAGTCGTACTTCAAGTAGTCCACACCCCAGGAGGCGTATATAAGCGCGTCCTGATATTCGTGCCCCAAGCCTGCGGGACGGCCAGCGCAGGTCTTGGTGCCGGCATCGGAATAGATGCCAAACCTCAACCCGAGCGAGTGAACGTAATCGGCCAGCGCCTTGATGCCGTTCGGAAAACGCTGTGGGTCGGCGACGATGTTGGCGTTGGCGTCACGCGAGACCTGCCAGCAATCATCAATCACAATGTACTGATAGCCAGCATCTTTCATACCCGACTTCACCATGGCGTCGGCCATGCCGCGGACCAGTTCGTCGCTGACGTTGCATCCGAACTTGTTCCAGGTGTTCCATCCCATAGGAGGCGTGAGGGCGAGGGCCTTCAAGACGGGGCTCTCCTGCGCAAGCACGGCAGCGCTGAGCGATAAGATGAAAAAAATCTGGCGAAACAATTTTCTGGACATGGGTTGGCCTCCGGATGACTGCGATGAGTGCAGTCATTTCTAACAGAACATCGGGTGGGGCGGAAGCGGTCAGTTTGACAACCACGGGTTGCGCTTCTAAGTTTGTCTGTCTGAACCGGAGGAATGTGATGAGTTTATCGGGCCCGCACATGGAAAATCCCCGCCCTCTCGCAAAGAACGCGAGAAGCACGAGGCACCCTCGAGTTGTAC
>Ga0185299_10001061_pt1 | contig 60644 bp, 58 predicted proteins | sample PaiPotPPA55metaG_FD_128002 | JGI IMG/M metagenome (GOLD analysis project Ga0185299, IMG submission 128002) | Iron sulfur acid spring bacterial and archeal communities from Banff, Canada, to study Microbial Dark Matter (Phase II) - Paint Pots PPA... ... | reverse complement strand
GGGGGGGGGGGGGGAGCAGATCTCTCTGATTCGCCAGCGCGCGGCCCGATTGCTCGCCGGGCCGGGCTGGATTCCGCAATCCGACGATGCGACGGACGACTCGAGCGGACCACCCGAACTGTTCCCCGTCTCAGGCTGAGAGTTCAGGATCAGAACTCCCAGTCCTCATCCTCTGTGTCGACCGCCTTGCCGATCACGTAGCTAGAGCCCGAGAATGTCACCGTATGGTTCCGCCTCCCGCGACGAATCATCGTCCCACAGGCCTATGCCTTGGGGACTCCACCTTTCCGACCGATCGAGAATGCGATCCGGTAGACATCCGGGAGGTCCAATCGTCCATCTTTTCTGCGCTGCATGACGCCGAGTGCGATCAATTCACCGATGAGGCGGCTGTAGTTGCGCGGGTATCTTGGACCGGTTCGAATCAGCTTATCTTCGTCACGCGACATCCGGTCGGCCTCTTCCCGGAACAGCTCGGAGAGTCCTCTTTTTTCCCACGAGTCGATCACGGCCGACTCCTCGATGGGTACCTGTTGTCCAGCGAGTAGTTCGACAGCGGTTCCGACCCACGGCAGATCCTCCCGGATCTCGGAAACCCGAGTCTTGGAAGCCAGCTGAACTCCCCGGCGAATTCCCTCGTGGAAGATCGGGTACGCACTGGAAGGGCGATTTTCTATGGTGTCCTGCACTGCCTCGAACAACGCAACCATGAAGCTGCGCGGACTGACTTGTTCGGTGCCGTCCATCAGATGATTCGGAAGCCAGGTATAGGTAATGCCTTTTCGATAGTTTGCGCCCATATAGGGACCGGCTATCTTCTCGAAAACCGCGGCCTGAGTTTTGGGCTCACGCACGAGCGACTCCGGTGGACGGTGTCGCCCGGACCGACACCACGACCACCGCGAACGACCGTCGCATCGACATCCAGCGCGCGCCGGTGCTTGTCCGGGGTGAAAAGACTCGTGATCGAAGGCTGGATCGTGTCCGCATCCTGCGCCGGCGGAAGCGCGCCGGCCAGCAGTGCACGATACTCGTCGACACTCAAATCGACTGTGCTCATACAATTCCTCCCGTGATCAATTTTTCTACATCCTGGAGGAAGGTCGCGTATGCGGGCTGTACAAATCCTATATCGACCCAGTTCGTAGAAACCGCATCGATTCCGACCAACTCCTGAGTAAACATAATTGGAATCGGAAAATGTGGACCGGTCGTGTCTTCGGGGCTCGGATTATATCCGATGGAGTCACCATCCGGCAGATCGTCGTACAAGATCGAGAAACACGACCACGAATGGTCGAGAAAGGAATCCAGATAACGGTCCTTCGACATTCCCTGATGATTGGGGACCATAGACGCGATCATCTGCAGCTTTTCGCGTATGAACTCTGCTTGGCCACACTCCTGCCAGTACCGAAACAGGTCATGATAGCCATCCCAGGTTTGCGAGTTGTCTGCTCCGAAAAGCAGCGCCAGGTCACTGAGTTTGGAAATTGTCACCGCCGCTAGATCGTGCAGCCCCGCTCGACTGTCAAGCAACACCACGTCGGGCAGCCTGCTGCGCTTCGTCACGGAATCTTCGCAGGCGACGACGGCCGACTCGAGCCGATCCGCGAAAGTCAACCCACCGGACAATTCACCGTACACCCTATTGAGTTTGCTCACATACGAGTATTCCGCGTCACCATTCCCGGCGCCACGCGCGGGAGCCACCCACAGCTCACCATTACCGCGCGCGGAGAAGTTCGATGCACGCACCACCAGATCCAGACCATCGGCATTCTCCACGGCAGATTCGACCAATTGGTCGATCAATCCGTAGCGAGGAAGTTCATCACCGGCGACCAACATCGGTCCCGATCCCGGAGACTCGAGGTCCAGATCCACGACGAGTACACACTTGCCCAGATCTGCCAGGTGGCGCGCTAGCATACTGGTGGCGGTCGAGCGGCCCACGCCACCTTTGAAGCCGTACAGTGCTACACGAAATGAACCACTCGCGCCAGAAGATTGCGGCCGGACCCTCGCCCAATCTTGCCCGACAATCGTGTTCTCGATGCGGCGGATCTTCCCATGCCCCGGGACATTCTGGTTGATCGGCTCCGGCAATGCTCGTCTGAGGAGTTCTTCTGCCATGAATAGACTCGAGGTCAACACCACAGGAGGTTCAGCCGTATACGGCCCGAGCCGATCTGTAGCAAGGTGTTGCCACCTGGCAAGCGCATCGGTGTCAACATCCTGGCCCGTATCCTCCAGAACCAGCGTCATCCGACCCAGTACGTCCCGCACCATGACGACATCGATGCCGGTAGCGGCTATTTCCTTCGCGATTTCCTGCGTATGAGGAATCACATCGTCGAAGCGGATGGGCTCACGGTTCGTGGTCACGGGATCCTCCCAGCGAGGCTCGCTTCCTGCTCCAGGGCCAGCATGCTGATCGATGCATTCTTTCGCTCCAGCACAGTCGTCGCCGTGACCGTCGTGTCGTCGAGGTACCGATGTCCAACATCCCAAGTACGGAATGGCTCGGACGTTGTCAGTATCCGGTGCAGCTTTCCACCGGTCCGCCCCTGGAGGTGGAGTGGCAGATCGCTCCACAGTCTGGGCAAGTGGGTGAGGTCTTTCTTGTCAGTGCCGACCCACGGTTTGCTCGATGGGTTGCCGCCCACCTTCTTGGGCGCCATGCTCGCCCCGCCATACCGCAGCATCATGCTCTTCAACGCACACTCGACAGCGAATCCGTAGTGGTGGTCCGCATTCGGCAGCCGACTGTCGTCATGCAGGTAGACAGCATCGGCGTGGTGGCGCAGCGATAGTGATCTTCGATCGAGGTCTGCGGCACATAGCTGATCCTATCCATTCAGGCGTGCTGCCTAGCACCTCAGGTAGATTCTCCGGCGTTCCAGGCGGGTGGGGCCACCGTCGTCGACAATGAGGCTCTCGGCCGCATTCGGGGACCGCGCGCTGGCCCAGGCCACCTCACACGATGCGCTTCTCCAGATCGGAGCTACCACGCCTATCCCTCAACCGCCCCTCGTACTGCCACTGTTCCATGGTGTGCCCGCCGAGTAGACGAGTCGATTAGATGTCCCGCAATCAGCCGATCGTCACCCGGTTAAGTCCCCCAGCAATTCCCCCAACAACGACTCCTCGTGCAGGTCTCGCCCAACCGACCCGTGCACCTCCACCAGGGAACCTCCCTCCCCAGCCCCGAAATACCCGGCATATGTGGCGATATCGAAGCGCCACAATTCAGCTCCCGGCGCCGCCGCACGCACGGTGTCCACGATGACAAACCCGGTCGCGTCGACATCAGCCCGTACCCTCACCTTGATGCCCGCGTCGGCTGCACCGGCAATCAGGTCCAGCGCCGCCAGCGCCGGTACCCCGTCGGTGCAGACCAGAGGCGCACACCGTTCCCCCAGCTCATCCGCCGCGGCCTCGACAACGGTCGGGTTCTCGCACACGTATAACCGAGTCGGCACCGGATCGAAATGCCACGGCCCCAATAGATCCCGCAATGTGAGCCAGGCCGGAGCGCCGCGCCGGTAACCAGCGGTGATATCCAGCGGCATGTTCAGGGTCAGTACCCGGGAGGACACCGTGTCGCAGCGGACGCCGGCGGCCAACCACACGGCTCGCCATTCCCGCCCTGGACGGGCCGACCGCGCAATACCGGTCTTCGACGCGATGAGCCGGGCGATCGCCCTGCCCAGCTCGGTGTCGTAGTCCAGTGCGTGCGCGTCGTGGGTGACCATAGCCGCCAGCTGCGCCAGCCGCAGTGGCTGGCCCGTCCACGGTAGTCGGGCCCAGACCGCGGCTACGCCCTCGGCCAGCTCGGCTGCCCGTCCGGTACCGGGTTTGGGGATACCCCGGCCGGCCAGCCATTGCCCCGCCAGCTCGATGGAAACACCGGCGGCACCAAGTATTTCCAGGACCTGTGCCCGTTCCTGTTGTGCCGCATGGCGTTCTGTGTCTCGCGTCTCCCGTCGATCGATCAACGGCATGCCGTCGAGCATCTCGACGAATCGCCGGACGGTGAGCCGATGGCCGACCAGCCCGGAGGAGAACGCCTGTAAGGTGACCGGACGGCCGGACACTTCCCAAGCCGTCCCCAGCAGGCGCCCCACCTGCCTTCGCTCCTCGGAAGTCAAGGCGACACTGAGTTTCCCACGGTCGAGACCGCCGCCACGCTTTGCCCGTCGGCGAACCGCCTCCAGCACCAGCGCAGGTCCGGACAGCGCCGCCCAATCCCGGAGTCCTTCCGGTACAGACTCACTCATCGCCGAGTCCGAAGAGCCCCTCACTCGGCGTCTCTGGCGGACCGGCGAACCCCAGCCGTTCGACTTCGACCGTGGTCAAAGTCCCTCCGCACCAGAGGTATGGCAGCACATCGACCCCCGGTAGGTGCCGTTCGCGGGCCAGGTCGTACACCGCGACTGCCGGCACGGTCTCGTAGTTGCACCATTCGTCGTGCGCGGTCAGCATGATGTCGAGTTCGAAGTCCACGGTCAACCCCATGAAAGAGGCTTTGATCTGTGTATCCACCCCAGTCATCGCTTCGTCCAGCCACACCCAGCGTGGCGCGTGCGCTACAGCGGCGTCGTAGGCGACGACGGCCGCGGCGAACAGCGGCTGGGACAACAGCACCACCTTCTCACCACCGGATTTCGCGCCATGCCTGGCCGCATCGAACAGCGACCATTTGCTGGTGGACCCCGGTCGGTACTGCAGTGTTATCCGCAGCCACCGGCGGTAGTCGAGAGCCCGCGTAAGCTGCTGCTTCCAGTCGACGGTTCCTTCTGCCGCCGCATCGCTGCGGGCTTGATCGATCCTGCGGGACAGGAACTCCCGCACCATCTCCTGCCGCTCCGGTGACAACTCGGCGTATCCCTGGCCAAGGGCGCCGACGACAGCTTCCGCGTCGAGGTCGGACGGATCCGCTTCACACACCACTTTCACCGCATGCCCCTGTCGGGTCGGGTGTGTGGCGAGATGCGAGTTGATATTGGCGAAAGTGCGGGTGGTGTAGTCCAGCCGGTCCTTCAAATGCTCGATGAAGGTCGAGCCCAGCAAGGTCGCGAGCACCCGCTGCTGCTCCGCGTCGTAGCTATCACGCTGACTCCGGACCAGGCCGGCAAGGGTGTCGGCGGCGTCGGGCGGGAGTTCGAACCCATGGGCGGCGTCGCTGTGGATCTCCACCCGGGGCAGCGTGTCGTCCTCGTCGAGTACCCGCGCGTCCTGTGACGGCAACAGTGCCTGCCGGAGCTCCTCCAGTTTCTGAATACAGGCGCCCCAAGCCCGGGACTGATCGACCTCCTCCGCTTTCACCTCGACCGTTCGGCGAATCGCCGCCGCCAGCTCTCGTGCCGACTGCACCGCACGACGCTGTGGCAGCTCCAGATCCAACGTTCGAGCCAGCCCTGCGTCGACCGCCTCCCAGAGCGCGATCATCGCAGTGTCGCGCCGCTGCTCGGCCTCTGCGCGCCGATGTTCGTGGTTGTCGAGCACATTCTCGGCGTGCAGTTGCGCGGACTGTGCCGCGATCAATCGTTCGGAATGCACTTCGAGCTTCTTGGCGAGCCGGCCACGCAGTTGCTCGAGGTCCTTCTTCCGGCCCAGTTGCTGCCGGGCCCCGGCACCGAGCGCCTGTTCTGCGGTGTCGAGTTTCACTTCCGACTGGCGCAAACGGGTAGCGACGTCCTGCAGTTCGGCCTGTACCGCCGCGAGCGCGTCGAGCCGTTCCTGATGAGCTGCCAGCAAGCCGGACAGTGTGTCCTCCAGCAATTGCACCTTGTCGAGGGCGTGTCGGTAGTCACCGAGGTGTTCGCCGAAATCGGTCAGTGCCTGCTGCTGGACATTGAGGTCCGTCATCCGGAAACCGTGCGTGCCTGCATATTCGGCGAATACGGCCCGCGCCCCATCCAATTGCGCGAGATCTGTACTGTGAACGCCTTCCGCCGCGAGGAGTTGCGCGTCGCGGGCCAGCCGGAACCGGCGGCGTTCCGCCCACCGCACGACCGTGTCGGCCGCGGCACGCTCCCCGGCCACCGGAACAGCGCGGGCTTCTCCTGCCAACCGCGTCAAAGCCACATCCGCCGCGACGAGTTGCACGTCGAACTCCTCGACCCGCTGATTCAATACTGCCAATTCGGTTTCCAGCCGGGCTATGAGCCGCGCCTGGGCAGCCGCCCGCGCCGCCGAGCCGAGGTACGCGGCCGGGCCCTGTGGTGCAGCCCGGCCAGCCAACCCACCGAGCCGCCAACTCCCGTTGGCGGCATACCAATCGCCGCTCGCCTGGGCGTCGGCCCGCTCATGCCAGCCGAAACCGGCCAGGACCCGAGCGACGACCTCGGCAGGCACCCCACCGGCGGATACCGGCTCCAGGACCGCTAGCAGACTCGATTGGGCAACTGAATTACCCACCGGGACATAGATATCCATCGATCCGAAGTCGACCGATCCGTCCGGGGAGACCCAAGCGTCCAGCAGTCCCGAACCGGCCAACCCGGCCTCCAGCACGGTAAGCGTCGAATCATCAATGCCCATAACCGGATTCACCAGCCGCCACAGCGGTGCACCGTACTCTCCGGCGAGCGCGGGCCGGCTCCTTCGCCGCCACGAGACCGGTTCGGCAGGTTCGGATTCCGTGCTCCGCCGGGCCGCCTCCAGCCGCCCTGCGACAACGTCACGTTCGGTTGCCATCGGCGACCGCTCGAGCCGGACCGCCTCGGCCCGCTCGGTCCAGACCGTTCGAATCTCCGCGACATGCGCGCGCATCGCCTCGACCAATGACGGCGGCCGTGGCGTGGTCCTTCCCTCGTCGTCGATGACGGTCATTTCCGCAATCAAGTCACTCCACCGGCCGGTCAGCTCGCCTGTGCAGACCGCGACCGACGCTTCGGCCGCCCAGGCCCGTACCTGCTCGGTCAGGGTTTCGGCCGCACGCTGGACCGCGTGCCGGGCACTGTCCTCGTCTTCACCGGCCTGACGAGCCGCCGCCGATGCCAGTTCGACCGCCTGCGCGGACCGGTCTGCCGTCCGTTGCGCATCGGTGTGCCCGCGATCCAAGACCTCGAGATGCTCGAAACGCTCTGTCCTGGACTGGTACTCCCCACCCAGCGCATCGACATCGCGGCTCGGCAGATGCCGCACGAGCGCACCTGCCAGCCCGGCGCCGTCTGCTGCCGCGGCCAGTTGCTGCGACGCGCCCTCGACTTGCGCACCGGCGCGGACCGTATCGGCCTGGGCGGCCTCGACCCGGTGACGGGCCGTCTGCTCCGAGTCCTGCTCCCGCAGCGTCCGAGACTCGACCCCTGTCTGCTGCGAACGCAACGCGGCGGTTTCGCGGCGCAGGCTTTCTACCCGCCCGGCAGCCGCGACCGCATCCTGGTACGCCTGGGATTCCAGCAGTTCCTGCAGTGCGGTGTCGCTGTCGGCATGCGCCGTCTTGGTCTCCGCCAACTCCGTTCGCGTCGATTCCAGCTCGGCGCTGGCCTGTTCCACCTGTGCCTCGGCTGATTTCTTATCGGCCGTCGTCCTGTCCAGCTGGGTTGTGGCACTAGCCATTTCGTCCGCGCGGCGGCGCAGCACCACCCGCGCCCACGGCCGCCACCCGGACCGGACAAACGTGGCGATTGCCCTCGCAGCGTCTTCGGTGCGCTGCATCGCCGACCGCAACTGCTCGAGGTGCTCCCACCCTTCGGCCAGCTGATCGACCTCATGGGTAGCCAGCGGCGGCAGCGCATCCCGCAGAGTAGCGGCAAGGCTGGCGGGGTTGAGCCGCTCGCCGAGTTTGGGCTTGCGCAACTGTTTCAGCAGTTCGGTGAGGTTGTCGTACGACTCGGATGACAGCCCGAACAACTCGTCGGCCAGCCTAGCCCGGTAGGCAGCTGCGCTCGGCGGCATCGTAATCCCGTCGAGCTTCTTCAGATCTTTCTGCTCGACCGCCCGCCCCTCGCTGATCAGGCAGAAATCCGGTCCGAGCCGCAACCGGGTGATGAAATGCCACGTGCTCACCGGCGTGGACCCGGTTCCGGCCCGAGCCGACGCACCGAGACCACAGGTGAAAAAGTGCTCGGACCCATCATCGTCGCGGCGGCCGAACTCCACCCACGCGTATCCGAGCCCGGCATCCGCTGGCGACCGCGGATCGTCACCGTCCCCGGTCGGCAGGAGATTGAATCGCATGGTCCGATGCTGCGAACCGAACGGGTCCAGCACCGACGGTGCGATCTCGCCACGGAGCAGCATCAGCGTGGTCAGCTCCAGCACCTTGGTCTTACCGGCGCCGTTGCCGCCACGCAGCACCAATCGACCGTCGGCGAACCAGAATTCGGCGTCGTCGTACTCCCACAGATTCGCGATGCCGACCCGCAGCGGCTGCCATCGGGTCCGTCCCGGCGCGGGCAGCCCGCCGGTCTGCGCGGCCCGCAGCCAGGCGGCTTCGTCCTGCAGACCCACGCGGTCCAGCGTTCCGGTCACTGCGCGTCCTCCAATCGAGCGGTCACCGCCACGACGCGCGGATCACGGTACCGGGCGGCGATCGGGGTGAGCTGCCACCAGGCCAGCCGCGGGCCCGGGCGAATCAGATCCAATGCCCGGAGCAGGTCGAGCGCGCGCTCCCGTCGAGCGGCATCGGAGGCGATATCAGCGGTGATCGACTTGGGATGACGCACCGCAACCTCGGCCACCGCGGCCATCACATCGGCCTCACTCACCAAGCCCGCGTCGTCCCGGCGTCGATACAACCCGTCGAGCACCATCAAACTGACGAAATCGATTGCCCGCAGCCGCGGGAACGGCAGGTCGGTGTCCGCTTCGTCGCCGGCGATCAGCGCCAGCCCCTCCACCCGCTGTTCGACGGTCCACCCGGTCATCTCGGTGCACCAGGCTACGATTCGGCTGCGCTGGCGGATCAGATAGGCCCGCTCGGCCTCGGTCAGATCACCGTACAAGCACACCGGCAACTCCAGCAGCCTTCGCATAACCGAAAACCGTTCGGCACCTTCGATAATCGCCGGGCCGCGGGTGCCGAGGGCCGCCGCGAACGCGGCCGGATCGACCATACGCAGCAGCATTTCCCGCCGCACCTCATAGGTACCACCGATCTTGTCGGTACGCCGCGCCCACCCCTCGCGCTGTTCGTCCCCGCCGGTGTCGACCGGCGCGAGCGCGCCCGTCGACAGCAGCAACTTCACCGCTGTCGCAAACAACTTCCGCTCGGCGAACCGGTCGGGGTCGTAGGCAGTGAGTTCGGCATCATCGCGGCCCGACAGCACTCGCACTCGGTCTGACAGGTCCTGGGTGGTGGTGATGTCCTCCGCGTCCTCTGCGGCCGCCGCGGCCAGCAGCGCCAGCACCAACGCGCGCCGCGATGGCATCTCCATGCGGCGCGGCGCGATCACCGTATCTCCTAGCGGCAGTCGGAACAGCCGAGCGCCTGCATCGGTGACTACCAGCCGGTAGCCGAGGCGAGAACTGAACCAACTCGACAACTCCAGACGGTGTCGCGGATGGCGTACCAGGCCGAACAGTTCCGGATCGCGGCGCCGATCGAGCACCGGGTTGGCGAGCAGGCCTACGAAGGCGCGACGCCGATCCACCTCGTCCCTGCCCGCACCCATGCGCTACACGATAGCCCGACTACGGTTGCGTCGATTCCAGCTCGAAGAACCAGTCTCGGGTGACGAACCGACCCTGTGCGGTATCGATGGCAGTGGTCGCACCGTCGACCGGCTCCGTCAGCGTGACCTGCCAGCGCCCGTCCTCAGTCACCGCGGTGCGGTGCTGCTCGCCGTGGCGTGCTCTGGCGACCGCGAGGAAGTCCAAAAGCACCTCCAGCTGCGGCTCGGTCAACGGCGCCCATGCGGACAGTGAGGTGCCGGAGCGGGTTCGCAGCTCCGCCTCGGCGGCCAGCCGCTCGGCCCGCGCCGCGGACCGCGCTCGGCGAGCGGCCGCACGGCCGACCGAATTGTCGATCGCCTTGGTGCGCTTGCCGACTGCCGCGCGGTGCCCGTGCTCACGGAACCGTGCGGTGATCGGCGCCGGATCCGCGTCGGCCCACGCCACCGAGTGTTCGTCGGCTCCTTCAGCGGGGACCAGTAGATGCCGGGCTGGGAAGACGCCGACCGCCGTATCCCACATCCGCCACGCGGACTCGTCATCGGGGGCGCGTTCGATAGCGCGCGCCAGCGCCAGCAACTCACTGCGCCTGGTGAGCGCGCCACCGGTGTCCATGAGGATGTGCATGTTGCGAGCCCAGGGAGCCACCAGATCGCGCAGCTGCCGGCGCAAGCGGCGGGCCTGGCCGTCGCCGCCGGCGAACCACCCGCGCAGCGCCTCCCAGGTGCCCACCCAGCGCCGTACTTGCGGTTCGACAATCGCCTCCGCCACGTCGGCAGGCAGCGCACCCCGCACACAAGTCCGCCAGATCTGTTCGGACAGTATCGATTCCAGCTCGTCGATCACGGCTGCCACGGTCGGTGTGTAGATGTCGACCTGCTCACCCCACATCGCGACATAGGATTGCAAGGTGCGCCACAGGATTTCCTGCTTGCCGGAGTCGGGTGCGCCGGACAACGCGTGTGCCAGACTGCGCTGCCATGTGCGCGCCGCCACCGCCATATTGTGCTGCAAGGTGATGATCTGCTGATATTCGGCGGCGGCCGCCGGAAACCGCCGCTCGTGCACTGCGGCAGCGAACTGCCGCAGGCGGTCATGGATCGCCCGCGGCGCGAGGGTCAGATCGGCGGCCGCGTCCTCGTCGGACCCCAATTCCAACGTCCAGAACGCGTGCAACCGGGCGGCGGGCGGGGTCAGCTGAAATCGGTCGCGGCGTCGCAGAAAATCCTCACCGGTGCGCGCCGGTTCCTGCCATCGGGTGAGGACACCCCAGTTCACCAGGCTGTCCAGTCGTCCGTCCAGCGGGAACACGTCGTCACGCACCAGTCGATCAGCTGCGTCCGAATCAACGCGCTCCCCCAACCAAGTCCGCAGCCGGGCCGCGATCTCATCGAACGACATACCGGTCAGACTGGTGTCTTGCGCCTCCAGCATCACCTCAACGATCGCGCGGTACTGCGCCGCGAACCGTGACACCAGATAGGTCGGAACCAACTCTTGGCCCGGCAAGTACGCCGCCCACGGGTCGATACCAGCCGATTCCGTCACCTCATCCCCGGCCGTCATACGGGCAACTCTACCCAGCGTCGGACCCCGCGCCCGGCCGGTCCAACCCTCGACCCGAGAGCACCTGTTTGCGCCGACGCTTCAGGACAGCCTGGGGCGGGTCAACCATAACCGCCTCCAGCTACCATTCCGCACTGCGAGCCGACGCCCGGACTTCGCGATGCCACGCGAGCCAGTTGAACCGCTCAAAACAGCCACAAAAAGGTCACAAACAGCCGAAGGGCAACCAAACAGGCCCTTCGATTCAGAACTTCCAATTCTCATCTTCTGTGTTCACGGGCTTGCCGATCACATAGCTCAAGCCCGAACCGGACAAGAAGCGAGCCGGTCAAACCCCCTCGAGGGCGGGCATTCGATCCTTCCAACTAGAACTCCCAGTCCTCATCCTCCGTGTTCACGGCCTTGCCGATCACGTAGCTCGAGCCCGAGCCCGAGAAGAAGTCGTGGTTCTCGTCCGCGTTCGGGGACAGGGCCGAGAGGATGGCCGGGTTGACGTCGGTTTCGTCCTTCGGGAACAGGCCCTCGTAGCCGAGGTTCATCAGCGCCTTGTTGGCGTTGTAGCGCAGGAACTTCTTGACGTCCTCGGTGAGGCCGACCTCGTCGTAGAGGTCCTGGGTGTACTCGACCTCGTTCTCGTACAGCTCGAACAGCAACTCGAAGGTGTAGTTCTTGAGCTCTTCACATTCAGGCCCGCTGAGCTGCTCGAGGCCCTTCTGGTACTTGTAGCCGATGTAGTAGCCGTGCACCGCCTCGTCGCGGATGATCAGGCGGATCAGGTCGGCGGTGTTGGTGAGCTTGGCGCGGGAGGACCAGTACATCGGCAGGTAGAAGCCGGAGTAGAACAGGAAGCTCTCCAGCAGCGTGGAGGCCACCTTGCGCTTGAGGGGCTCGTCACCGTTGTAGTAGCCGAGCACGATCTCGGCCTTGCGCTGCAGGTTGCGGTTTTCCTCGGACCAGCGGAATGCGTCGTCGATCTCGCGGGTGGAGCACAGCGTGGAGAAGATGGAGCTGTAGCTCTTGGCGTGCACCGACTCCATGAACGCGATGTTGGTGTACACCGCCTCCTCGTGCGGGGTCAGCGCATCGGGGATCAGGCTCACCGCGCCGACCGTGCCCTGGATGGTGTCCAGCAGCGTCAGGCCGGTGAAAACCCGCATGGTGAGCTGCTTTTCGTTCGGGGTCAGCGTGTTCCACGACGGAATGTCATTGGAGACCGGAACCTTCTCGGGCAACCAGAAGTTGCCGGTCAGCCTGTCCCAGACCTCGGCATCCTTCTCATCGGGCACCCGATTCCAGTTGATCGCAGACACTCGATCGATCAGTTTCACGCCCGCTCACTCACCCTTCTCACCTCGCCGGACCTTACGGATTTCACTCACGCAGAACACTACTACTTGGGGGCGACAACCTTTCGCAGCACAACACCTTGTGTCTTCAGTCCGATCATGCACTGATGCAAGCAAGCGTGGGGCGACCCACACTCGGAAGGGAAGCGCGGCGAAATGTACCTCGTCACACGGGGTTCGCAACACCGAGGACAGGTGTGTCGGACGTACGCTGAGGGATGCTAGCAGTTTGCCATGCACTGGCGCTGCGTCGTTGTTCGGCTCGATTTCATCGTGTGTCCGGAAGGAGTAAGTGCCATGGCAGTGCCTACCACGTCGCCCACTACGACGAGGTCAGGAACCTCGTTGAACGCAGGAACCCTCTTCGCGGGTGTGCTGATGCTCATCGTCGGCGTGATGCATCTGCTGACCGGAATCGCCGCGATCGCGAAGCGGGATCTGTTCATCGTCAACAGCGACGAGATCTTCCGCATCAGCCTCGTGGGCTGGGGCTGGGTGCATGTGGTTATCGCCGCGCTGATCATCATCGCCGGCCTCGCCATCGTCAGCGGCAGGGCGTGGGGCTACGCGACCGGCATCGGTTTCGCCACGCTGAGCATCCTGGCCAATTTCGTCTTCGCACCGCTGTACCCGTTCTGGTCGCTGGTGATCATCGCCGTGGACGTGCTCATCATCTGGGCGCTGGCAAAGCAGCTCGCCACCGATTAGCCAGTAGGTGGTCGCCCGGTGGTGGCCCGGGCGACCAGGGTCGGCTGCGGGCCGTCGCCGGTTACTGACCTCCCCGGCGTGCCGCCGCGACAGGCAATCCGCTCGCGCTGCCGGCGATGTCGTCGTCATCGAAGCCGGTCGCGGGCAGGGCGATGATCATCGTGAGTCCACCGCCGGGCGTCTCGTCGGGGACCAGCGATCCGCCCATCGCCTCCACCAGTCCGCGCGCCAGCGCCAGGCCCAGGCCCACGCCGGAGTGGTTGTCGCGATCGTCGAGGCGCTGGAAGGGCTGGAAGATCTGATCCCACTGCGGTGTCGGCACCCCGGGACCGTGGTCGATCACCCGCAGCTGGATCAGGTCGCCGAATGCGCTGACGGTGATCAATACCCCGCTGTCGCCGGGTGCATAGCGCAGGGCATTGCGAATCACGTTGTCCAGGGCACGATCCAGGAGCACCGAATCCACTACCGCATCGGGTAGTTCGGCGGCGACGCGCACCTGCACCGCGGCGGAGGCAGTGCCCAGGTTGGCGACGGTGTCCTCGATCATCGCGGCGATATCGACCGGACGCATATCGATCCCGAGCACCCCGGCGCGTAATCGGCTCAGGTCCAACAGGTTTTCAACCAGTCGGTCCAGCCGGCGCAGCGAGGTGGCGGCCACGTCGAGCAGGTCGTGATGCTGCTCCTGGGTCAGGAGCAGCTCATCGGTGTGCAGCCCGTCGACGGCCGCCATGGCCGCGGCCAGCGGGGTACGCAGATCGTGGCCCACCGAATTGAGCAGGGCGGTGCGCAGCCGGTCGGCCTCCTGTAGCGGTCGCACCTCCTGCGCAGTCTCCGCCAGCCGTTCGCGCCGCAGCGCCGCCACCGCCTGGGCGGCGAACGCCTCCAGTATCTTTCGGTCCGAGGAGTCCAGCACACGACCCCGTAGCGCCAGCACGATATCGTCGCCGATCGGGATGGCGGTGACCGCCTCGTCCGGACTGGCGCAAGGCTTTTCGCCCGCACTCGCGACGGTCCGCCAGCGACGCGACTCACTCTGGCGGCCCGGCGTGACCGGCATGCCCGGCACCCGTTCGAGCAGCGTCACCGACTCCAGAGTGTAGGTGTGCCAGAGGCGTTCGAGGATCGCCGCGGCGGTATCGTCACCCCGCAGCACACTGCCCGCGAGGGTGGCCAGCACGCTCGCATCGGCACTCGCGCGGGCGGCCTGCCGGGTGCGCCGGGCCGCGAGCTCGACCACGACGCTCACCGCCGCCCCTACCACCAGATAGACCGCCAGCGCGAGCATGTTCTGCGGATCGACCACCGCGAACGAATGCAGCGGCGGCGCGAAAAAGTATTCGAGCAGCAGGAATCCGGCCACGCCGGAGACGATCGCCGGGTACATCCCGCCCACCAGAGATACCCCGACCACCGCGAACAGGTAGATCAGGATGTCACTGGTCAGCGACAGTTCGGTCCTCGTGTTGCACAGCGCCGCGGTCACCAGCGGCAGCACCAGCGCGGCGACACCGAGACCCCATAATCGGCGGCGCAGGCTCAACGCCGGGGAGCGCCCACCGCCGCGCCCGCGCCCGGCATGCTCGTGATTGACCAGATGGATATCGATCGCGCCGGAGCGCACCGCGGTCTCGGCGCCGACGCCGCGAGAGAGCAAGGGCGCCAGCCTATTCCGACGCGAGGCTCCCAGCACTAGCTGTGTGGCGTTGACCGCCTGCGCGAATTCCAGCAGGGCGGTGGGGATGTCGTCGCCGACCACCTGATGATATGTGCCGCCGAGACTTTCGATCAGTGCCCGCTGCCGCTCGAGATGCACCGGGGCCGAACGGGTCAGCCCGTCGATGCGGGTGACGTGCACCGCAAGCACATCCGCGTGCGAGCGTGCCGCGATACGGGCCGCGCGCCGGATCAGGGTGTCGCCCTCCGAACCACCGGACAGCGCCACCACTACCCGCTCGCGGGACTCCCACGTGCTGGCGATGTTGTGCTGCGCGCGATAGTCGGCCAGCTGCTCCTCGACCTTGTCCGCGACCCACAGCAGCGCTAATTCCCTTAACGCCGTGAGGTTTCCGACCCGGAAGTAGTTGCTCAGCGCCGCATCGATGCGCTCGGGTGGGTAGATATTGCCGTGCGCCATCCGGCGGCGCAGCGCCTCGGGAGTCATATCGACCAGCTCGACCTGATCGGCGCGGCGCACCACCTCGTCCGGCACGGTCTCGCGCTGGGAAACCCCGGTGATGTGCTCGACCACGTCGTGCACCGATTCCAGATGCTGGATGTTCACCGTGGAGATCACGTCGATGCCCGCGTCGAGGAGCTGTTCGATATCGCGCCACCGCTTCTCGTAGGCGCATCCCGGGGTATTGGTGTGGGCGAGCTCGTCCACCAGCACCACCTGCGGCGCCCGGCGGATCACCGCCTCGGTATCTATCTCGGCAAAAATGCCTCCGCGATACCGGACCTCACGGCGCGGGACGACCTCGAGCCCGTCGGCCGCCGCGGCCGTGCAGGCCCGCCCGTGCGTCTCGACCAGGCCGATGACCACATCGGTGCCGCGAGCGGCACGACGACGGGCCTCGTCGAGCATTGCGTACGTCTTGCCGACCCCTGGTGCAGCGCCCAGGTAAACGCGGAATGTCCCTCGCACCGTACTTCCCTGTGTCACCGATCCGATGGATGACGGCCGACCCGGTGGCCCCGGCACGCCGCGACACCAGTCTTGGCGTCGCCTTCACCATCCTGACCGGCATCAACGCCATGTTCACAGATCGAACTGAAATCCTGACGTTTTGATGACACCCCCCGCCCGGATCTCGTCAGCATTCGCGCCCCACTCCGTAGAGATGTCGCATGGGCGCATGCTGAGGACCCCGATCGTTCTTATCGTCTCCCACGCCACGCTGTTCGTGCGAAGGGATCGAAAAAACTGATGGCGGAACCACAATGGGGGGCAGCAGCCTGGCTGCAAGTCGCCGCAGTCGTAGTAATCATTGCCGCGGTACATGTTCCGCTCGGCAACTACATTGCCCGGGTATTCACCACGCAGCGGGATCTACGCGCGGAACGGGCGATCTACCGCCTGGTCGGGGTCGCACCCCGCGATGAGCAGGACTGGAAGAAATATCTGGGGTCGCTGCTGGCATTCTCCGCGGTCAGCGTGCTCGGGTTGTACGCGTTGCTGCTCGGGCAGCAGTATCTGCCCCGGCCGTGGGGGCATCCGGGGATCACCCCCGCGCTGGCGTTCAATACCGCGGTCAGCTTCGTCACCAATACCAGCTGGCAAAGCTATGACCCCGAGCAGACGCTGGGGCACCTGGGCCTGGCGGTCGGGCTCGGCGTGCAGGCCTTCGCCAGCGCCGCGGTCGGCATCTGCGCCGCGATGGCGCTGATTCGCGGCCTGTCCCGGCATCGCACCGACGAGGTCGGCAACTTCTGGGTCGATCTGATCCGGGCGATCGTGCGGATCCTGCTGCCGATCGCGGCGGTGCTGTCGCTGGTCTTCCTCGCCGCGGGCGTGGTCGAGAGCCTCGCGGGCCCGCAGGGCTTCGGCACGATCACCGGCGGTAGCCAGACGATCCTGCGCGGACCGGTCGCCTCCTGGGAGCCGATCAAGCTGATGTCCGGCGACGGCGGCGGCGCGTTCAACGTCAGCAGCGCGCATCCGTTCGAGAATCCGAATCCGATCACCAACGTGCTCGAGATCGTGGCGATGCTGCTGATCCCGTCCGCGCTGGTGCGTGCCTACGGCGTGATGATCCGCGACAAACGCCAGAGCTGGGCGCTGTTCGCGGTGGTCGCGGTGCTGTTCGGGCTGGGCCTGGGGCTGATGAGCGCGGCCGAGGCGCATTCGAGCCAGACCGTCGTACAGGCCGCCGGAGCGGCCATGGAGGGGACCGAAACCCGTTTCGGCGTACCGGGTTCGGCGCTGTTCGGGCAGGCGGCAACGGCCAGCGCCGACGGCGCGGTCAACTCCTCCTACGACAGTTTCGCCGGCCTGGGCGGTGGCGTGCTGATGGCCAATATGATGCTCGGCGAGGTCGCGCCGGGCGGCACGGGCAGCGGCCTGTACGCGCTGGTGATGATGGCGCTACTCGCGGCATTCCTCGGCGGGCTGATGGTCGGCAAGACTCCGGAGTATCTGCGAAAACGCGTGGGCTCCAGGGAAACCAAGCTGATCAGCCTCTACATCCTGACCGGACCGGCGGTGATCCTGACCGGCCTGGGCATCGCGATGGCGCTGCCCGGGGAGCGCGCGCAGATGGGCAATACGGGCCCGCACGGCATGTCGGAGGTGATGTACGCGTTCACCAGTTCCGCCGCGGGTAACGGCAGTTCGTTCGCGGGGCTGGGCGCGAATACCACCTGGTACAACACCGCCCTGGCCATCGCCATGCTGCTGGGCCGGTACGTGCCGATGATCTTCGTGCTCGCACTGGCGGGTAGCTTCGCCGCCCAGCAACGGGGTGTGGTCACCGTCGGCACGCTGAAGACCCACTCCCCCATGTTCATCGGGCTGATAATCGGCACCACGCTGGTGATGGTGGGACTCGAGTACTTCCCCGCCCTGGCGCTGGGGCCGCTAGCCGACGGTATTGGCTGAGCACGATCCGAAGAGGCGCTTTCGTAATCCGCAAGCGCCTCTTGGCATCCCGGTAGACTTTGCCCCGCAGAGTAGACGCGCGTTATTCAGCCGAGCATCGCGCGCAGCCGGTCCGCCGACAGGTCGCCGGGCTGCCGTCGTTCGCGGGCGTATTCGGCGACCAGGCGCTGCAGCAGGTCGTTGACCGGGGTCGGCACGTCATGCAGCCTGCCGAGCATCGCGATCTCTCCGTTGAGATAGTCGCCCTCCACCGAGCCCGTCCCGCGGGCCAGGCTCTGCCAGGTCGACCCGCCCAACCGGTCCACGCCCTCGATCTGCTGTACCTGCATCCGGTCACCCTGCACCGCTTGACGTTCGGCCTCGGTGTTGTAGGCGATGCCCGCCCTGTCCAGCACGGCCTCGCCCTCGGCCCGGCAGGCCTGCCACAGGTCGGTGGCCACCCCGGTACCGTCCGCGAGCAGCGCCATCAGCGCATTCCCGAGATTGTTGAGCAGCTTGCCGTATTTCCAACGCATCACGTCCTCGACAATCGGGGCATCGAACGTGCTCGCGGACAGGTGCTCACCGAATTCCTTGATCACAGAATCGCTTCCGTGCGGATAGCGCCCGAGGGTCAGCATGCCGCTCAGGGGAGCCGTATGCGACACCACCACCCCGGGCTCGAGATGCGTCGCGGGCAACCACACGCACATCCCGTACACGGTGCGGAATATACGCTGGGCGACCCGTTCGTTCTCGACGCCGTTCTGCGCACACACCAGGGCGAGCCGATCGGCGGCGATACCGCCGCCCGCCACCGGCACCGCGGCCCATTGCGCCAGCGCGGTGCTGGTGTCCTGCGATTTCACCGCGAGCACCAGCACATCGTCGGCCCGCAGCTCGCCGAGCTCGGCGGGCCCCTGCACGGCGGGGATCGACAGCGTCTCGGTGCCCGCGGACGTCACCAATCGCAGCCCGGTCTCCCGCAGCGCCGCCAGATGCGCACCGCGGGCGACCAGCACCACGTCGTTACCGCCCTGCGCCAGCCGCGCACCGATTACGCCCCCGACAGCCCCCGCACCGATGATGATGTACCGCATGGAAGCGATGCTATAGGGCCGGTCGGATGGCCCCTCGAGCGTGGGGTTCCCGATCACCGTTACCCGCCGCGGGTCGAGTGCAACCGCGAAGGGGCGCTCGCGGAATACGCAAGCGCCCCTTAGCATCTCGATATACCTGATCGATCACACAGTGCCCGCCGGGAGAATCCAGCGTGTCGGCTGGCCTGTCACCTTCGCGACGGTATCGAAGTCTGCGTCATAGTGCAGGACTGTCAATCCAGCCAGCTCCGCTGTCGCGGCAACCAGCAGATCGATCGGTCCTGCGCTACGCAGGCAGCTTCGCTTGGCCAGCTCGTATTGCACTTCACACGCGCGCTCCCATACTCGATCCGGCATGGACTGCCGCGGATAAAACTCATCAAGTTCGTCCTGCTGCTGTTCGTACTCACTCCGAGATTGAGATGAGTAGAGATATTCGATCTCCGTAGCCTCGCAGATGCGTACTACACCGAACCCCACCTTGCTACGCCATACCGAGCCGACGACAGGATTTCCCATTCTCATCAGAGCACTGGTATCGATCAGGTACTGCTCTACCGCCATGCCTTTACATAACGCTCGTACGCGATGGCATCGTCACATCCGCCCGCTTCGTATCGAGACACCATTCGACCCCAGGCTGCAGCTCGCCGTTGAGCTGCGCCGGCCTCGTCAAGTTCATCGGCACGCTGCTGCTCCCGCCGACGCCTGTACGCCTCGTCAGCCTGACGGTTTGCGATGAACACCCGCAGCGCTGTCTCTATAACATCTTTGTGGTTTGTCGTACCGAGCAGCTCGCTGGCCCGAGCCAGCATCTCCTCATCGATCTCGATCCTCATCCGCGCCATGGGCCACCTCCGGAAAATACGAGACCATACGTATACCAGGATACGGCCATCGGGGCACACCGTGCTCGGCGACCTCTCCGCAGCTCTTGCAATCATGAATTTCTTCCTTCTCGATCCGAACTATCGAACAAAACCGACGATAGCGAGAAGCCATGACGCTCGCCACAAATTTACCGCAAATGACGCAATTAAGCCATTCCTGCTACCAAAACCACTGTCGCAGATTGATAAATAACAGCTCAATAGTTCACTGCCGATAGTCGCATAATTGGAAAGTATCAGAGAACGCAAAAGGCGCCCCCGGAATATCCGGAGGCGCCTCTCGTGCAACAACTCCTACAGCATGCAGCTGACGCAGTTTTCCACTTCCGTACCCTCCAAAGCCATCTGGCGGATGCGGATGTAATAGAGCGTCTTGATGCCCTTGCGCCAGGCGTAGATCTGGGCCTTGTTGACCTCGCGGGTGGTGGTGCTGTCCTTGAAGAACAGCGTCAGCGACAGGCCCTGGTCCACGTGCTGGGTGGCCGCGGCGTAGGTGTCGATGATCTTCTCGTAGCCGATATCGTAGGCGTCGGCGAAGTATTCGAGATTATCGTTGGTCAGGTAGGGCGCCGGGTAGTAGACGCGCCCGATCTTGCCCTCCTTGCGGATCTCGATCTTCGAGGCCACCGGGTGGATCGAGCTGGTGGAGTGGTTGATGTACGAGATCGACCCGGTCGGCGGCACGGCCTGCAGGTTCTGGTTGTAGATGCCGTGCGCCATCACCGACGCCTTGAGCTCGCGCCAATCATCCTGGGTCGGGATATGCACCCCGGCCTCGTCGAAGATCTGGCGCACCCGCTCGGTCTCGGGCTCCCACACCCGCTCGGTGTACTTGTCGAAGAACTCGCCGGAGGCGTACTTGGACTCCGGGAATCCGCCGAAGTGACTGCCGCGCTCAATGGCGATCCGGTTCGAGGCCCGGATCGCATGGAAGGCAACAGTATAGAAGTAGATATTGGTGAAGTCCACGCCCTCCTGCGATCCGTAGTGGACTCGCTCACGCGCCAGATACCCGTGCAGGTTCATCTGCCCGAGGCCGATCGCGTGCGAGGAGTTGTTGCCCTGCTCGATCGAGGGCACCGAGTTGATGTGGGTCTGATCCGACACCGAGGTCAACGCGCGGATCGACACCTCGATGGTCTGCCCGAAATCCGCCGAGTCCATGGCCTTGGCGATGTTGAGCGAGCCGAGGTTGCACGAAATATCCTTGCCCACAGTGGCATAGGACAGATCGTCGTTGAACACCGACGGCGTGGAGACCTGCAGGATCTCCGAGCACAGGTTCGAGTGGGTGATCTTGCCCTTGATCGGGTTGGCCCGGTTCACCGTGTCCTCGAACATGATGTACGGGTAGCCGGATTCGAACTGCAACTCGGCGATGGTCTGGAAGAACTCGCGCGCGTTGATCTTCGACTTGCGGATGCGCTTGTCGTCGACCATCTCGTGGTACTTCTCGGTGACGTCGATATCGGCGAACGGCACGCCGTAGATGCGCTCGACGTCATAGGGCGAGAACAGGTACATGTCGTCGTTCTTGCGCGCCAGCTCGAAGGTGATGTCCGGGATCACCACGCCCAGCGACAGCGTCTTGATGCGGATCTTCTCATCCGCGTTCTCCCGCTTGGTATCGAGGAAGCGGTAGATATCGGGGTGGTGCGCATGCAGATACACCGCGCCCGCGCCCTGCCGCGCGCCGAGCTGGTTGGCGTAGGAGAACGAGTCCTCCAGCAGCTTCATGATCGGGATGACGCCCGAGGACTGATTCTCGATCTTCTTGATCGGCGCACCGTGCTCGCGAATGTTGCTCAGCAGCAACGCAACACCACCGCCGCGCTTGGACAGCTGCAGCGCGGAGTTGATGGAACGTCCGATGGACTCCATGTTGTCCTCGATACGAAGCAAAAAACAATTATGTACGATCGCGCCACGAATTGAATAGGTGTGCGTACCAGCAACATGCAAATTGTACACCTTTTCAGGCTTTTCCGTAGTACGCTCGACCGCCCGGATGCCATATATGTGACGGCCGTGCACAACCTGGTACGTCGTACGTTTAACCCCCTTGCGGCCGGTGTAATTGTGCAAGTTCTTGCCAATGTCGAAGATAAGTTCTTCATTGGTGCCGGGCAGGCCTGGCACGAATACCTGCCCGGTCGGATTGCCCGCCTGGTTGATGTATGTGCGCACGGTCGATACGATGCCCAGCCGACGCAGAATCAGTTGTACCTGATCGATCAGATCCGGGTTGACCAGGTCAAGCACCATCCCGCCGGGCGTGCTACATCCGTCGCCACGGAACAGGCCGCTTACCAGTCCCCGCAGGAAATCGTCATCGGCCGTCATGATCTCGTGCGTTAGGCGCTTGGTGGCATATCCGGCTCCGACCAGCGAAAAAAGGAGCGACGCAACACTCTTGCTGTAACAGGACATCCGGGTCGAGTGGTCTGATTGGTTGGTACGCAGGGACAAGTCGGCGCCGAACACCTGTTTGAAAGCTATACCAAGCTCGGCATGGTACTCGATCTCATGTGCACCGAGCGTGAAATGAACGCCGAGCGGCTGTACGTCCGCAATATTCAATCGCTTTGACACGTGCCCCTCAGCGAGGTACCAGCCAAGAATCAGGCCAAGCTCATAGGACTCCTCAACGTAGCGATTCACTGCGACGAAGCGCTCACTGTGGTGCGGCTTGTTCCTGCGCTCCGCGTTCACGTTCACCTTATGGATTAGGCCGTCAACCTCTTCGTAGACACCGTCGCCGACATAATCCATCAGATCGAAGACACGACGCTCACGCACATCCGACGGCGCTGCCGTGACGATGAAATCGTCCGGATGCACATCCTGCGCCGCCAGCCACACGAACCCGCGGAATGGGTCGGCGCCGTCGCCGTCGATCAGCGTTTCGACATCGCGCGCGGTCCAGACCAAAATGGGATGTTCCGGGGTGCACCGAATCGGTTCCTTGTGCCCGAAGTGCGAAATCGAAACCAGCGCCTGATCATTCGGGTTCTCGATGAGCTTCTCGACCTCGGCGTAGGAACCGTCGTGAGACAGCACGCGATCGCCCGGACGCAGGCTCTCGATCGGGCGCGGGCCCACGCTGGTGTCCACCGGGGTGCCTGCGGGGAAGCAGCTGACTGGCTCGCCGCGCTGCTTCTTGCCTGAGTTCAGGAAGGTCGGGGTGGCCGGCTGGAAGCGTCCGGAGATGATCTCCTCGACCATCTGCTGCGCCAGCAGCTCGTCGCCGGCGGCGAGGGTCAGCGCGACCATGCAGACCCGGTCCTCGAACCGCTCCAGATACCGCTTGCCGTCGAAGGTTTTGAGCGTGTACGAGGTGTAGTACTTGAACGCGCCCAGGAAGGTCGGGAACCGGAACTTCTTGGCATACGCCTGCTGGAACAGCTTCTTCACGAACGCCCGGCTGTACTGATCCAGCACCTCGGACTCGTAGTAGTTCTCCTCGACGAGGTAGTCGAGCTTCTCGTCGAGATTATGGAAGAACACGGTGTTCTGGTTGACGTGCTGCAGGAAGTACTGCCGCGCGGCGGCCACATCCCTGTCGAACTGGATCTCCCCGTTGGGGCCGTACAGATTCAGCATCGCGTTGAGGGAGTGGTAATCCATCCCCTCGGTGGATGCGGTGTCGACGGTGCTGACCGGCCGCTCTAGGCGGGCCGACTTACCGGCTCGTGCTGTTGTCGTTGCCAAAACACTCCCAATCCCTCTCGGACGCGTTCCACGTCCTCGGCAGTTCCCATGAGTTCGAAGCGATACAGGTAGGGCACCCCGCACTTGCGTGAGATCAGTTCTCCCACATAGCAGTACGTATCGCCGAAGTTCGTGTTGCCGGCCGCGATGACGCCGCGCAACAGCGCACGATTGTGCGGATCGTTGAGGAACTTCGCCACCTGACGGGGGATGAAGTCCTTATCGGATCTGTTGCCGCCCAAGACGTGCCGACCTCCCCCATAGGTGGGGCAGATCAGCACGTAGGGCTCGTCGACGCGAAGCGAATCAGCAGTGTGAAGCGGAATGCGGGCGGCCGGCAGACCCAGCCGCCCGACGAAACGGTGCGTGTTCTCCGAAGCGCTCGAGAAGTAGACCAGGCCCGGCGTCTGGTGTGCTGACTCCGATGACATGGCCACTTCCCCTTCCCAGGTGAGCGCTGCTGGAAACAGCTACCGAATGTCCGGCTCAGGCCGCCTGCATGGCCAGGGCCTTGATGCGGTCCGGGCGGAAGCCGGACCAGTGATCCTCACCGGCGACGACGACCGGGGCCTGCAGATAGCCCAGGGCCATGACGTAGTCGCGAGCTTCGGGGCTCTCCGAGATGTCGACAACCTTGTAATCGACACCGGCCTTGTCGAGGGCGCGGTAGGTGGCGTTGCACTGGACGCACGCGGGCTTGGTGTAGACGGTGATGGTCATGAGTATTATGCCCTCTCTCCTGAGCCTGGAATCCGTATGCAGTGCATGACTGAGCACGATCCACGAAGTACTGCGCAAACCCCTGGAAGCGAGTCCTGACCCCCAGGTCGCGGGGCCCCGAGCGGCCGGTGGGCCGCGTCGTCTTCCAGTGCTCAAGACACTACACCTAGTGGCCGACAGATTCATCCAACACGACATGTTGCGAGTCACACGGATGAAATTCGGTTGGCGTAAGTACCTGGACAGTCGATTCGCAACCCGACACGGCTGTGTCATGGATCACGATTTCATACCACAGCTTCTTTCCAGCAAACTCATTTTAATCACCTGCAACACGACTCTCGCCCGCATCGCCGGCCCCGTACATCCCTTCCGCAACGAACCGCCTGGCAATACGCCCGCCGGCCGGGCGCCACGATCGCGACACGCCACGTTCATCCGGCGCGCACGCGTGCGTCAAACCCTCGCGTGCCGACGCCCCATGTTTGCTCGCGACATGACACACGACTGGGCCCGCTCCGTCACATCGACGGAGCGGGCCCGGTCATCCCTCATCGCACCCGGATCGGCCTCAACGAGGGAGGCACGACCTCGGACGATGCGCACGCGGTCGGGTAAGCCGGTGCCCCTCAGGCGTTCACCGACTCCTGCGCGGCCTGAACCAGCTCGTGGACGGTGGCGGCAAGCTCGGTCAGCGCCTCGGCGTCGTTGCGCGGATGCGTCTCGGCGAAACGCTGTCCGATCACACCGAAGTGCAGGTGCGCGCCCTCGACCACCGACGCGCCCGCCACACCGAGCACCTTGACCGTGTCGCCGTGCGACCACTTGGCCGCATTCTGGCTGATCGACGCGCTCACGACCGCGGCGGGCTTGCCCTTGAGGGAGCCCGCACCGTACGGACGCGAGGCCCAGTCGATGGCGTTTTTCAGTGCGGCCGGAATCGAGCCGTTGTACTCCGGAACGAACAGCAGCAGTCCATCGGCGGCGGCGACGGCCTCGCGCAGCGCGGTCGCCTGCGCCGGCACGCTGCCGGGTACGTCGATGTCCTCGTTGTAGAAGGGGATGTCGCCAATACCCTCGTAGATGGTGATCTCGACCCCCTCCGGCGCGGTCTGCGCGGCGGCCTCGGCCAGCTGCCGGTTGATCGAGGCGGAACGCAGGCTGCCGACGAGAGCGAGAACGCGGGTCTGGGACATGATCACTCCTTGGGTATCCGAAGCGGTAGCTACCGCGGTCACGTAGAATAACCGGACCATGGTCCGCTTTCATTCCGACCGTCAGGGGGTAGCTTCGTGAGCTACGACACATCCGGGCCGCCCATCGGCCCGGGCGTCACCGGGGTGACGCTGCCCATCGAGGCCGTGATGCCCTTCACTACCGTGCCGGTACCGACCCCGCAGCATCCCCTGCCCGTCGCCGGGGAAACCGCCGAGCGCAGCGATGCCGCCCGCAATCGCCAGCTGCTGCTGGACGCGGCCGAGGAGCTGGTGCGCGAATACGGCGCCGACGGCGTCACGATGGAGGCGGTCGCCAAGCGCGCCGGCGTCGGCAAGGGCACCGTATTCCGCCGTTTCGGCAGCCGGTCCGGGCTGATGCTCGCACTGCTCGACCAGTCGGATCGGAAACTCCAGGCAGCGTACATGTTCGGGCCGCCGCCACTGGGCCCGGGCGCGCCGCCCACCGGGCGGCTGATCGCATTCGGCCGGGCGCGGCTGTCCCTGGTCGAGGTCGAGGGCGAAACGCGCCGGGCCGCGGACGGTCTGGGCCGCTACTCCAATCCGCCCTACGCCGTCATGAAGACCCATGTGTCGCTGCTGCTTCGGCAGGCCGGGGCGGCCGGGGAGATCCCGCTGCTGGCCGACAGCCTGATCGCCGCGCTCGACGCGGCGCTGGTGCTACACCAGATCCGTGCGCTGGGCTACACCATCGAGCAGGTCGGCGACAATTGGGAACGCCTCGTCCACTGGGTCCTGGCCGACGCCCACACCTGATCCCCGCCGTGCCCATGGTTCGCTCGCAAGCTCGCGCACGCCCCATCCCAGTAGAGTGACCGGCGTGGGTACTCTTCGCCAGGTCATCGTCGCCGAATTGGGTGTGCAGCCGGTCATCGAGCCGAAGGTCGAGGTGCGCCGGCGCATCGACTTCCTCAAGGATTTCCTGCGCTCCACTCCCGCAACGGGTTTCGTGCTCGGTATCAGCGGCGGCCAGGATTCCACGCTGACCGGGCGGCTGTGCCAGCTGGCCGCGCAGGAGCTGCGCGAGCAGGGGCACGAGGCCACGTTCGTCGCGGTGCGGCTGCCGTACGGCGTGCAGGCCGACGAGCAGGATGCGCAGATCGCACTGCGGTTCATCGAGCCGGATCGATCGATCGAGGTGAACGTCAAGCCTGGCGCCGACGCGGTGGCCGCGGAATCCGCGCGGGGCCTGCGGGAGCTGCTCGGCGACGAGCCGCTGCGGGACTTCGTGCGCGGCAATATCAAGGCCCGCGAGCGCATGGTGATCCAGTACGCCCTCGCCGGCCAGCTGAACATGCTGGTCGTCGGCACCGATCACGCCGCCGAGGCGCTCACCGGATTCTTCACCAAATACGGCGACGGCGGCGTGGACCTCACCCCGCTCACCGGCCTGACCAAGCGCCAGGGCGCGGCGCTGCTGCAGGAACTCGGCGCGCCGCCCAGCGTCTGGGAGAAGGTGCCCACCGCGGACCTCGAGGACGACCGCCCCGCACTGCCGGACGAGGTCGCCCTGGGCGTGACATACGCCGAGATCGACGACTACCTCGAGGGCCGCGAGGTCGCGCCCGAGCTGCAGGCCAAGATCGAGGGGATCTTCCAGGCCACCCGCCATAAGCGGACCGTCCCGGCCACCCCGTTCGACACGTGGTGGGGGTAGCACCGGTACCCACCTCGCTGTCGTCCCGGCAAGCTTGCGACCGGGATCCCACGACAGTCCTCAGGATCGCGCGGCGTCTGTTACGTGGCTGCCCTCGTCCGGGTCGTCGATGATGCGCCGGTGCAGTTCGGTGGTCATCGCGTGAATGGCCCGGGTCAGCTCGGTATTGGTCTTGAGCTCGAGCTCCTGCTCGGAGAAATCGTGATCGGCCTTCATCTGCTGGAATTCGCCCTGCCGGTTCTGCCCGATCATGACGAACGTGGACAGGAAGATCGCCTCCAGCGACACGATCAGCGTCAGCGTCGGCCACGGACTCTTCTCGGCCCACACCATCCACACCGCGAAACCCACCGCGTGGATATAGACGAACAACATCGACCCGGCGAACTTGGTGATCCAGTCCGCAACCCGCAGCTGCAGACTCTCCGCCCGCTTGGCCCGGAAGGCGGCAATCACCGGATGATGCACGGGCTTACGCGTTTGCGTCATGATGTTCTCCTCGGCGGGGCTGCGAATGCGCTGCGCGCCGAATGCTATCCCCGCCACCCCGGAAACGGACGCCGAGCGCCGACGTCCGATTGGATGTCGGCGCCCCTCAGCCCCCGGCGAAGGGGGGCAACACGTCGACTCGGGAGGTCAGCACGGCGGCGGCGTCGCGGGTGAGTTCGTCGCCGATGAGGTAGGCGCACACCTTCAGCATGGGGTCCAGGGTGGGGCCGTAGGTGGTGGACAGGGTGTGGCGCAGGTCCGAGACGGTGGCCTCGGCGGGGAGGTCGAGGTGTTCGCTGGACTTGCCTACCGCGTCCGCGATCGCGGCGAAATAGCGGACCTCAACCACCGATGGCTCCCATCGTCCGTTCCGGCGGCACGAAATCCGCCGCGTCGATGCCGTGTCCGGCCCATTTGTTCCACATCGCGCCGCGCCACAGGGTGGCCAGCTCTGCGTCGCTCGCGCCCGCGCGCAGCGGCTTGCGCAGATCGTATTCCTCGTCGCTGAACAGGCACGAGCGGATCTTGCCGTCGGCGGTCAGGCGGGTGCGGTCGCAGTCGCCGCAGAACTTGCGGGTCACCGAGGCGATGATGCCCACGCTAGCCGGGCCGTGTCGATCGGGCCCGCCCGCGGGCCCTGCGTGGTGACGCTCCGCTGCCGCCTCCGGGCCTGACGCGGCCGGGCCCCTACCGACCAGCCAGCTTTCGGCAGGGGCCGCCGGATCGCTGCGGCCGACCGCGGTGAGCTCGAACCGCGAACCGAGCACGTCGAGCAACTCGGCGGCGGTGACCATATTGGCGCGCGCCCATTCGTGATCGGCATCGAGCGGCATCTCCTCGATGAACCGCAGCTCACACCCCTCGTCCAGGCACCATTGCAGCAGGTCCGGGGCGCCGGACAGCGTCTCGCGCATCGCCACCGCATTCACCTTCACCGGGGCCAGCCCCTCGCGCTGCGCGGCGCGGATCCCGGCCAGCACCGAGTCGAGCCGATCGCGCCTGGTCAGGCGGGCGAAGCCGAGGCGGTCGACGGTGTCCAACGAGACGTTGACCCGGTTCAGCCCGGCCCGCGCCAGCCCCCGCGCGCGATGCTCGAGCCCGACGGCGTTGGTCGTCATGGCCAGCGGCGTGTCCGGCACTGCGGCCCGGCATCCGGCGATGATCTGCTCCAGATCGCGGCGCATGAGCGGTTCGCCGCCGGTGAAGCGCACCTCGTGCACGCCGAGCTCGTGCACCGCCAGCGCGACCACCCGCACGATCTCCGCGGCCGAGAGCAACTCGTCGGCCGGGATGGCGGGCAGGCCCTCCTCGGGCATGCAGTAGGTGCAGCGCAACGAGCATTTCTCGGTAATCGATACCCGCAGGTCGCGGGCGATACGACCGAACTTGTCCAGCAGATACGGGGTGTCGGGCCGTCCCGCCTGCGGGGGCTGCCCGCGGCGCACGGCGGGAATTCCCATGACGACCACACTCACGGCACCCATTATTGCCCCCTCGCGCAAACAACGCTTCGGAGGAACGTACGAACTGTCTGCGACAGCGCGGCTACTACGCTGCGAGTATGCACACCAGTCCCGCCGTCGTGTCGACTCGGTCTGTCGAGGACCACCGCAACCGCGTCGAGGAATTGCTGCGCCCGCTCGCGGTCCGCGAGGTCGAGGATGTGGCGATCGCGCACGCGCTGGGACGGCTGCTGGCCCGCAAGGTCACCGCACCACTTGATCTGCCGGTCTTCCGCAATTCGGGAATGGACGGCTATGCGGTGCGCGCGGCAACGGTGGCGGTCACGCCGGTGAGCCTGCCGCTGGCCGGGGTCGTTGCGGCCGGGCAGTCCGGGCAGGCGCCGCTGCCGTCCGGCGCCGCGATGAAGGTGATGACGGGCGCGCCGATCCCGCCGGGCGCGGACTGCGTGGTGCCGGTCGAGGACACCCGCAGCGACGGGCACACCGTGACGATCGACCGTGGCCGCAAGGCCGGGGATTTCGTGCGCGAACCGGGAACGGACGTGCGGGCCGGAGAAATGCTGGTCCCGGCGGGCACGCTGCTGGGCCCCCGGCATATCGCCGCACTGGCCGCGGTCGGGCTGGCGCGGCTGCCGGTGTTCCGGCGCGTGCGCGCGGCGATCATCACCACCGGCGACGAACTGATGCCGGCGGGGGCTCCGCTGCGGCCCGGCCAGATCTACAACTCCAACGGGGTTGCGCTGGCGGCCGCGTGCAGCGCCAACGGGGTCGATGTGGTCTCGGTCGAGCACAGCCGCGATGATCCGGCCGAGTTCGGCCGCAAGCTCGCCGCGGCAACGGGAGCCGCGGATGTGGTGTTCACTTCAGGCGGGGTATCCATGGGCGATTTCGAGGTCGTCAAGGACGTATTGTCCACGCGGGGAGGAGAATTCGGATCAGTTGCGGTGCAGCCCGGTGGACCGCAGGGGCTCACCGTCACCGATGGCGTTCCGGTATTGAGCTTTCCCGGCAATCCGGTGAGCACGATGGTGTCGTTCGAGGTGTTCGCGCGGCCGATACTGCGAGAGCTGGCGCGCTTGGCGCCGGTGGCCACACACGATGTGGCGCTGCTGGATTCGGTGCGCTCACCGGCGGCGCGGCGACAGTTCCTGCGCGGCAGACTCGAGGACGGGGGCGTGCGGCTGGCGTCAGGTCCCGGGTCGCATCTGGTGGCCGCGATGGCGCAGGCGGATGTGCTGATCGATGTTCCCCCGGAGATCACCGAACTGGCCGCGGGCTCGATCGTGAAGGTCTGGGAACTATGAGTGGGCACATCGAGCGAGCAATCGATACGGGCGAGGAGGTGTCCGCCCATCTTTCGCATGTGGATTCCGAGGGCCGCGCCCGGATGGTCGATGTGAGCGCCAAGGCCGATACCGCTCGGGTAGCAGTGGCCGCCGGGGAACTGCGCACCACCGCCGAGGTGGTGGCGCTGGTGCGCGCGGACGGCATGCCCAAGGCCGACGTGCTGTCCACCGCGCGCCTGGCGGGCATCTCGGGCGCCAAGAAGACCTCGGAGCTGATTCCGCTGTGCCACCAGCTGGCGCTGTCCAAGGTCGATGTCCGCTTCGGGTTCACCGCGGACACCATCACCATCGAGGCGACCGCAAGGACCAAGGGGCCCACCGGAGTCGAGATGGAGGCCCTGACCGCCGTCGCGGTGGCCGGGCTGACCCTGCACGACATGGTGAAGGCCGTGGATCCGGCGGCGGTGCTCAACGGGGTGCGGCTGCTGAGGAAAGACGGCGGTAAGCACGGACATTGGCAGCGACCGGACGATCACGCGCGTCACGACACCGTGCCCGGCGCCGCCCGCGACGGTAATGACGTGGATGGCCATGCCCATGTGCATGGCGGCGCCGAGCAGGGCGGTGCGGGAGTAGCAGGGATCGCTGCACCGGCGGGAGTGCGATCCGCGGTGGTCCTGGTAGCCTCCACCGGCGCAGCGGCCGGGACACGGGTCGACAAGACCGGCCCGGTGCTGCGGAATTGGCTTGCTGGACTGGGTTTTTCGGTGCGCGGCCCGCTGGTGTACGCGGATGCCGATATCGCGGACGGGCTGGCGGACGCGCTGAGCGGGCGGCCGGGGCTGGTGATCACGACGGGTGGGACAGGCGCCTCCCCCACCGACGCCACGCCGGAGGCAACGCGGGCGGTGCTGGATCGCGATCTGCCCGGCGTGGCTGAGCAGATCCGCCTGAAGGGCACCGCGACGTTCCCGCTGGCCGCGCTGAGCCGCGGCCTGGCGGGCCTGGCGGGGCGCACGGTGGTGATCAACCTGCCCGGGTCACCGGGCGGGGTGCGCGACGGCATCATCGTGCTGGAGCCACTGCTGGATCATCTGCTGGCCCAGGTCGCCGGCGGAGGCAGCCATGACTGAGGTACGCCTGGCCGCGATCAGCGATCGGGACCTGGACTCCGATGCCGTGGAGCGCGCGGTCACCGGCCCGGAGCACGGCGCGGTCGTCGTGTTCACCGGCAAGGTCCGCAATCACGATGGCGGGCAGCAGGTTTCAGCTCTGGAGTATTCGGCGCATCCGGATGCGGAGAAATTCCTGCACCGGATCTGCGCCCAGGTGGCCGCCGAGTCGGGCCTGCCGGTCGCGGCCGCGCACCGCATCGGCCCGCTGGGCATCGGCGATATCGCCATCGTTGTGGCCGTGGCGGCCCCGCACCGCGCCGAGGCCTTCGGCACCTGCGCCGAGCTGGTGGACCGGATCAAGCACGAGGTGCCGATCTGGAAACGTCAACTGTTCGCCGACGGCCTGTCGGAGTGGGTCAACGCCTGCGGGTGAAACGCTAGGAATCCCCCGGGCGCGCATGCATATCCCAGTCGGGTACGTACGCGGCCAGCGTCTTCTGGATATCGGCCAGCCCGCCGGATACCCGGCCCAGATGCTCGGCCACCGCACCACCGGCCGCGCCCCGGATGTCCTCACACAGCGCGACCGCCTCGCCCAGCCGCTCGGTCAGCAGAATCCACGCCGCCTCGCGATGCGGCATCAAATAGTCGCTCTCATAGAATAATTCGAAGCTGGGCCCGACGGTGCTGCCCGGATGATCGGGGCCCGCGGGCAGCGTCGTGATCAGCTCGCCGAGCGGGTTGATCGCCCGGAACATCAGCCCGACCGCGGCATCGGCCAGCGTCTCGAGCTGCGCGTCGGTCTCGTCGGTATGCGCGAAGAACCGCTCGAACATCTGCAGCAGGATCTCGTATCCCACATTGAACAGATCGGTCACTCGCGCGGTCAGCGGGTCGCTGATCAGCGGCACCTGCTGCGTCCGTTCGGGCTCGCGGACGTTGGCGGCGATGACGGGCCGCACCGGGTCGAAGTCCGGATCAGCGGCGAGGGCCTGCTCGTATTCGTCGAGGATCGCCACGAACTGGCCGAAATGCGCGTCCCGCCAATCGCCGCGCGCACCCTCCCCCTGTTCCAGGATGGTGTCGATAGCCCGGTGCGCGGTGGCGCTATCGGTCACCGCGATCAGTTCAGGCCACCGGAAGTATTTCTCGACCGCCTGCGCCCGCGGCGGCCCGACGAAAAGCCACCGCTCGCCGTACTTTTCGGCGAGCCGATCGAAGCCGTGCTCGATGGAGCGATACAGATGCCCTACGGTGGCGAAATCCTGTGGCCGGGGCACGATCTCACCGGCCTGCATCACTGGCACCGCCCGTTCGACGCTCGCCAGCCCGTGCGCGTCCTCGAGGTCCATGCCCTCGGGGCGTTCGAGGAACATGAAGTGCGCCAGTGCCTCTCGCCCGAACGGCAGCAGCGCCAGCTGCACCCCGGCCGGATAATGGGCGGCGGGCAGCGGCAAGTTGGGCCGCGCGAAATGCGGTGCGGCGCCGATCGCGGACAGCAGGTTCTGTACCAGGGCCAGATGCAGCATCTCCTGGGCGGCAACGTGCCCGATGGTCTTGCGCCAGCGGGTGACCATCTCGACCTGGTCCGGCGTGAGCCCCTCGGCCGCAGACTGTTTGAGGGAGAATGCGGCAAACAGGTACTGGCACATGATGCCGTGTTCGAGCTCCGCGGCCTCGCAGAGCATGTAGATCAGCGCCTCGCGATGTTCGATGCGAAAGGGCGCCTCCGGCGCGGCCGTGCCGCCCCTGGTGGCGATCACCTGCGCCAGCCGCCCCTGCCCGGCGGCGGACGGGACCGTCGCTGGAGCGGAATCATCGCGTATCTCGGTCATGCTGCGCCTCTTGCCCATACGTCCGATGTGACCTGAAAAGCCTGCCTCGGCGAGGCGGATGCCGCCGCGCGGTTACATCATGGCCCGGGCACGGCGTCTTCGCAGGACCTTTCGCTGCCGGTGAAAACGATTCAGCGCGGTGCCGACTCTTCGCTCGCGGGTGTCAGGTTGAGCCGGATCCGGTCCAGCGCGCACACCACGGTCTTGCGTTCGGCGCTGTCGAATCCGGCCAGCGCGCGATCGGTGAGACCGGTCATCTCGTTCTCGATGGTGGCCTCCAGATCCCGGCCGCGCTCGGTGAGATGCAGCCGAACCAGGCGGCGGTCGGTGGGGTGGGGTTCGCGGCGCAACAGACCTGCCGCCTCCATACGGGTGGTCGCCCTGGTTACCGTCGGAGTGGACAGCCCCAGCCGCTTGGCGACCTCCCCCGGCGTCAGGCCGTCCTGCGCCCACAGGGCGCGCAGAATGAACTGCTGCCCCTCGTACACCCCATGCCGGGCGTACGCGGTGGTGGCGGCCACCATCAGCGCGTGCTTGGCGGACCAGTACGCGGTGAGGAAGTCGTCGGAACGCTCGGCGGTCATGATGGATTCAGCGTAGGTCATCGGGCGCAGTCGGCGAAGCCTGCGCACGGCCGCAGCGAATGCGGAGGTGCGCCTCTTGATTTCGTTAGCCGACTCACGATAGCATCGTTGTGCAGCTAATGATTATTCTATCGAGGGAATGCGATGAAACTCGGCATCGGCCTTACCGACTTCTCCTGGCCCATCCCGACCGGCCAGATCGGCCCCATGGTGGCCGATCTCGCCCAACAGGCCGACGAATCCGGATTCGACAGCCTGTGGGTCATGGACCACTTCTTCCAGATCAACCTGAGCGGACTGCCGCCCGAGTCCCCGATGCCCGAAGCCTATGCGACACTGGGCTTCCTGGCCGGGATCACCCGGCGCATCCGGCTGGGCACGCTGGTCACCTCCGTGGCCTACCGAAACCCGGGCGTACTGATCAAATCGCTCACGACACTCGACGTATTCAGCGGCGGCCGAATGTATTTCGGGGTCGGCGCGGGCGCACCGTTCGATCCGGCCACGCGGGAGGGCATCTTCGAGGCGCAGGGCCTGGGCATCGAGTTCCCGTCGCTGGGGCAGCGCTTCGAGATGCTGGAGGAGCTGCTGCAGATCGCCCATCGAATGTGGGATGGTGACGAAACACCGTTCCACGGAAAGCATTACGATCTGGAACGCCTGCTCAACTCGCCGAATTCGGTGCAGCGCCCGCGCCCGCCGATCCTGATCGCCGGCAGCGGCGAACGCAAGACGCTGCGGCTGGTCGCCCAGTACGGCGATGCCTGCAGCCTGTTCGATCTGCCCGGGGACGGGTATGCCGACGACATCGCCCACAAGCTCGAGGTGCTGCGCGCGCACTGCACCGAGGCCGGGCGCGACTTCGACGAGATCGAGAAGACCTGCACCACACGCCAGGATCCCTCGGACGGCGAGGCCTTCATAAAGCACATGGGGGAGCTGGCCGCACTCGGCATCGATCATGTCCTGGTGGGATCGCAGGAACCATGGGACGAGAAGCGGATGGCGCGAATGGCCGAACTGCTGCCGGAGGTACACGCGTTCTAGCACATCCGTCCCCGATAACGCGGAATATTCCACCCGGACACGATGCCTAGGCCCTGCCTGGCATCTCACATTGAGCTCTTACCAGCAATGGAGCACAATTGAGGTGCCAGACGGCCTGCACGGCCGCAATGACGCACGTGCGGCCCGGGGCAATAAAGGCTACTGTCAAGTGCCCGGGTCAGGTGTTTTCGGTGCGTTCACCGACCGATGCCCGCTGGCATACCGGTTCCCCGACGCATGTCGCGATACGGGAGAGATGAGATCGCCCGACCACGGGGCGATACAGAAAGGGGCGCAGCGTGCACTGGTGGGAGTCCGCGCCGCCGAAGCAGACATCCGTGCCGCTCGCCGTACGCTCCGCAACCGCACGCCTCACCCGGTGGCTGCATGACCCGGACGCCGCCGCGATTCCCATCGCCGTCTCCGCCGATATCGCCAACGCTCGGCAGATCGGGCGCGAATGCGCCATCGAGCTGGGCTTCTCCTCCACCGATGTCACCATGATCTCCACCGCCATCTCCGAGGTGGCCCGCAATATCACCAGCTATGCCGGGCACGGCGAGATCCGCCTGCTGGTGACGGACGTCCAGGGCCGCCGCGCGCTGGTGGTGCGGGCCCGGGACGAGGGCCCCGGCATACCCGACACCGTCGCCGCGCTCGGGGACGGCGTGGCATCCGGGCGGCGCCTGGGGCTCGGACTGCCGGGCGCGCGCCGCCTGATGGACGGGCTGTCGATCGACTCCGCGCCCGGGCGGGGCACGCTGGTGGAAATGTGGAAGTGGATACCGCTGGGCACACAACGGGGTTCGTGCGGCCGATCGGTAGGGTAGGCCCGGTGAGTCGGCGCATCCCCGTACTGATTGTCGCCGGATTTCTGGGGGCCGGGAAGACGACGCTGCTGAACTACCTGCTGCGGCAGCGCCAGGCGCGAATCGGGGTCGTGGTCAACGACTTCGGCGCGGTGAACATCGACGCGATGCTGGTGGCCGGTCAGGTCGATGCGATGGTCTCACTCGGTAACGGATGCGTATGTTGCGCGGTCGACGTCGGCGAACTCGACGAGATGTTCACCCGGCTGGCCCAGCCGGCCCACCGCATCGACGTGATCGTGGTCGAGGCCAGCGGCCTGGCCGAGCCGCGCAATCTGATTCGCATGGTGATCGGCAGCGACAATCCGCGGATCCGGTACGGCGGGCTGATCGAGGTGGTCGACGCCGAGCATTTCCAGCGGAGCCGGGCCCGGCATCCGGAGCTGGCGGTCCATCTGCGGCTGGCGGATCTGGTGGTGGTGAACAAGGCCGATCGGGTGCCCGCCGAGCAGCTCGAGCTGCTGCGGCGCGAGATCGGCGAGCTGGTGCGCGGGGTGCCGGTGTATGCCACCACCCATGGCCGGCTCGATCCGGGGCTGCTGTTCGACCCTCCCGCACGCACCGCGCCGACCGTGGCACAGCAGCTCGGCTTCGATGAGCTGCTCGATGACCACGACCACGACGGCGACGCGGGCCACCACCACCTGCACGACGAATATGAGAGCGTATCCTTCACCAGCACAACGGATCTCGATCCCCGTAAGCTCGTCGCGCTGCTGGAGGATCCGCCACCGGGTCTGTTCCGCGCCAAGGGCGGCGTCGCCTTCGCGGTCCCGGACGATCAGCGAAAGTTCCTGCTGCACATGGTCGGCCGCCACGTGGTGTTCGAACCGACGACCTGGTCGCGCGGTGAACCACGCGAGACCCGCCTGGTCCTCATCGGTTCCGGCCTGGACACCGCCGCTGCGGTGACTCGCCTGCGCGAGACCGTCCACACCACACCCGAACCCCTCAATGATCAAACGCTCCTCGGGGTCTGGCGCTACGTGCCCCGCGAACTCAGCGACGCCGAGGTCTGACCGGGAAGCAGCGCGGGCAGCGAATTCGGCGCCGCGCCGACCCCACTGCGGTTCCCGGACAAAGCCGCACGTGAGCGAGCTGTGTGCACACACGGCATAGTGGCCACCATGATCAAACTCGCCGCGATGGCGGATATTCATGGCAACACACCCGCCCTGCTGGCCGTGCTGGCGCACATCGAGCGGCTGGGCGTGGATCTCGTGGTGAATCTCGGCGATATCGCCTCGGGCGGCGTGGATCCGCACGGCACCCTCGAGCTGCTGCGGCGGCGCCCGGAGATCGTCACCATCCGCGGCAATCACGATCGGCAGATGCTGACCCCGCCCGAGGAACGAATGAGCGCATCCGATCGACTGGCGGCGACCACCGCAACCGATGCCGACCGGGCGTGGCTACGGGAGCTCCCGGCCACTGCCGAGCCCGCTGCGGGCGTGCTTGCCTTTCATGGCAGCCCCACCGACGACCTGTGTTATCTCGCCGAAACGGTCGAGCCGACCGGGCTGCTGCGGGAGGCCACCGATGCGGAGATCGTGCAACGGCTCGGCGCCGCCTATGGGCGCCACGAGGTCTACCTGTGCGGGCACACCCACCTGCCACGCACCCGCCGGCTACCCGACGGCGCCCTGCTGGTCAACCCCGGCACCGTGGGCTGGCCGGCCTACGACGACGATGTCCCCTATCCCCACAAGGTCGAGACGGGCACCCCGCAGGCCCGGTTCGCGATGATCAGCAGCGACGGAAACGATTGGACCGCCGAACACTTCGCGATCGACTACGACCACGAAGAAGCCGCGCGTACAGCCGAGGCCAACGACCGCCCCGACATCGCCCACCAGCTGCGTTTCGGGCGCGTCGCCTGACGAACCGAACGTGTCACCCCCTGCCGTTAGAGTCCGTCGCGTGGGATTTCGCAAACTGGTGATCATCGGTGGGGTGGAGGCCGTTCTCGATCCCGAACACCGCCGGGAATTGGATGCGCTCGCCGAGGCCGTGGTGACGGTGCCGCGTGGTGCCGCCCCGGCGCCCGAGTTGAGCGATGCGGACGCGGTGGTGCTGGCGTTCGGGATTCCCTTCGGGCGTGCGGAGATCGATTCGGCGCCGCAGTTGCGTCATGTGCAGGTGGCATCGACCGCGTTCGACGTCGTCGATGTCGACTACGCCCGCGCTCGGGGCATCACGGTGCGCACACTGCCGGACTACATGACCGAGCCTGTGGCGCAGTTCGTGCTCGCCGTACTGCTCGAGCAAGCGTCGGGGTTGACACAGGGGCGGCAGTTCCGCCGGGACGGCAACCTGTTCCCGCTCGCCTACCCCGCCAGGCAGTTCGCCGGCAGCCGGGTGGCGGTCGTCGGGCTGGGAACCATCGGCGACCGGGTCGCCCAGATGGCGCGGGCACTCGGCGCCGACGTGCGGTACTGGTCACGACACCGCAAGGACGACAGTGGATTCCAATACCAGGATCTCGATGTCTTGTTGGCGGAAGCCGATTTCGTATCGGTCAATCTGGCGCTCACAGACCAGACACGCGGCATCCTGGACGCCTCGCGCATTGCCGCGCTGCCCGCCGGTGCGGTGCTGGTGTGCACCGCCCCGCTGGACCTGCTGGATCTGGATGCCCTGCGGGAGCGCACCGCGACCGGTGAGCTTCGTGTAATCCTCAATCATGCGCTGCCCGAGACGGTCTCGTTCTTCGGCGGCTGCCCCGGCTTCATCGACCCACCCGTGGTCTATCTCAGTCCGCAGGCCCACCGGACCATGCAGGACCACCTCCTGTCCGGCCTGCGCGCGAGCGCGGGGTGAGCCGACCGCACGGGGCCGTGGCGCTGATAGCTGCCTCACCTCGCCGCGAGGCGATCCAGCAGGTCGGCGGCGGCGGCTCGGACCGCGCTCGGATCGCCGCGCCAGCCGAGCATGCGCAGCGCCGCGTCCGGGATCAGGCGATCCACGTCGCCGGGGGTTCCGCCCTCGTCGGAACGGATGTTGATCACGCTCTCCACCAGGCGGAAAGGCAGCTCGCGCGCGTCCGCCACGGCATCACCGGCCACATCGGCCGCGAGGCGCTCATACTGTTCGCGCAGCTCGTCGCGGCGCAGCCGGAAGTCCGCGAAGCGCTCCGACCGCAGTTCGGGCAGCAGGTACAGCGCACCGAGATTCCAGCGGGCCGCGGACAATTGGCGCACGTCGAACCAGGCCAGGGCATAGAGCCGAACCTCCGCCGGTTCCCGTACGCCGTCCAGTCGGGCGAGGAGTTCCAGTGGCGCGGAGATGGTCTCGTCCAGCAGCGCGTCCAGGATGTCGTCCTTGGCGGCGAAGTGGTGGTAGAGCGAGGCCTGGCGGATGCCGACGGCGTCGGCGATGGCCCGGGTGGAGGTGCTCGCATAGCCCCTCGTGGTAAACAGCTCGGCCGCGGCGTCGAGGATTTCCGCGCGCGGTGTCGAACCACGGCGGCGCCGGGACTCGAGGCGGGGACGACCGGGTCCGAGTTGCGTCACGGGTCCCATTCTGGACTACGCCCCAACCAAGACGCCCTCGACCTGCGCAAAGATATTTCTTTCATCTGACAGAAATAGTGGTAACCCAGAAGTTACCGCGAGCCGTAAGACGGATACATCGCCGTCACCGGCAACGCGGCCCGGGTTGGAAAACTATCGGCTGATAGATATTCACACCGACGCCGAAGGACACTCGCTCATGTCCACCACCGCATCGACGACCCAGGCCCGGGCCCATGCCCGCTCCCAAGCGGGGGCATCGCACGCCTCCGGCCCCGATCTGCCCGAGGACCTAGCCGCTGCGGATATCCGCTTCGCGCAGCGCATTCCGCCCGGTGGATACGCGAATATCGTGCTGGCCCGGGGAACCCGGATCCGGCTGACCGACACGCACGGCGCAGCCTGCGCGCACCTGCTCCTGCTGCGCGCCGAATCACCCTGGGAGCGGCTCAATGTCGCCGACACGGTCAAGGTGCCGTGGCAGGCGTACCTGAGCACCGGGCATCCGCTGCTGTCCGATCAAGGCCGCATCCTTGCCACCCTCGTCGCCGACTCCTCCGGCCACCACGACGCGCTGTGCGGCCCGGGCCCGGCCGCACGCCACGCGCTGCGGATGGCCGGTGCGAAACACGGCCTGGAGCCTCGGGATATCGGCCCGACCGTCGCGCTGTTCCGCGGCGTGCGTGTCGCGCCGGACGGCGCGCTGACCCCGACCGGCGGGACCGGGGCGGGCGCCTGCGTCGAGCTGCTCACGCATCTGCCGGTCACGCTGCTGGTCGCCAATGCCGCGCATCCGCTCGACGACACACCCGTCACCGAACTCGACGTCGTCGCCTGGCATGCGCCCGGCGATCTCGCCCACACCTCCAGCGGCGACCCGGAATATCAACGGGCCGTGGAGAACACCGAACAGGCATGGCACGCCGCGCACCTCCGGGAGGCCCGGTGAACGCCCTCGCACACACCGTACTGCTCGACGAGACCGTGCCCGCGCGATCCCCCTGGTCGGCGATCGTGCCGGCCGGGGCGCGGCTGGACATCATCGACCTGCACGGCAACCAGGCCGTGGACTGCCTGCTGTATTCGGCCGCCGACCACGCCGAGCGCTACAGCGCCCAGGCCACGATCACCGCGCAGCGCAACATCTTTCTCACCACCGGCAGCGTGCTGCGCACCGACGCGAGCACCGCGCTGATGACGGTGATCGCCGACGAGGTCGGCAACCACGACACGCTCGCCGGGGCCTGCTCGCAGGAGTCCAACACCCTGCGCTATGGGCACCACACCCGCCACCAGCATGCCTGCGTGGAGAACTTCCTCGCCGAGGGCATGAAGTGGGGTCTGAGCAAGCGGGACCTGGTGTCGAATATCAACTGGTTCATGAACGTCCCGGTGGAGGCGGACGGCACCCTCGGGATCGTCGACGGCCGCTCGGCTCCCGGCAAGAAGCTCACGCTGCGCGCGGAGATCGACACCCTGGTGCTGGTATCCAACTGCCCGCAGATCAACAACCCCTGCAACGGATTCGATCCGACCCCGGTGCGGATGGTCGTCGCCCAGGAGGTCCCCGAATGAACGCGGCCGTCGATGCAGAACTCACGGGCGGTACCGCGGAGGTATTGCGGCCGGGAATGCTGACGACGGTGCAGGATTGGCCCGGGCGGACCGGGTACTGGCATGTGGGTGTGCCGCCGTCGGGGCCGATGGACGACCTGTCGTTCCGGCTCGGCAATCGCGCCCTGGGCAATGCCCAGGGCGCACCGGGACTCGAATGCACCCTGTCCGGGCCGGCACTGCGGTTCGGCGAGCAGAGCTGGGTGTGTGTGACCGGCGCGCCCGTGCCCGTCACCGTGGACGGCGCGCCGGTACCGCAGTGGCGCACGGTCCGAGTGCCGGCAGGCGGGGTGCTGGACGTCGGCACCGTCTCCGGGCCCGGCATGCGGTGCTACATCCTGGTGGCGGGCGGGCTCGATATCCCCGAATATCTCGGCAGCGCCGCGACATTCACACTCGGCCATTTCGGCGGCGGCACCGGAGCGGCGCTGCGCGCCGGGGATGCGCTGCGGCTCGGGCAGCGCGGCGAGGTCGGCGAGGTCGGCGCCGGGGTCCCGGCCGACGAGCGGCCCGTGCTGTCGCGGCGCTGGGAACTCGCGGTCACCGAGGGGCCGCACGGTGCGCCGGAGTTCTTCACCCGCGCCGATATCGACACCATCGTCGGCACCGGCTACGAGGTGCACTTCAACTCCGATCGGACCGGGGTGCGGCTGCTCGGGCCCAAGCCACGGTTCGCACGCCCCGACGGCGGCGAGGCCGGACTGCATCCGTCGAATATCCACGACACCGCGTATTCGGTTGGTGCACTGGACTTCACCGGCGATACGCCGATCCTGCTCGGGCCGGACGGACCCAGCCTGGGCGGGTTCGTCTGCCCGGTCACGGTGGTGGCCGCGGATCGCTGGAAGCTCGGCCAGCTGACACCGGGCGACCAGGTGCGTTTCGTCCCGGTACGCGCCGACCGGGCCGCGCCGCTGCGGGCACTGGGTCCCGCGCGCCGCGCCGGCTGGCCGTTCGTACGGTCGAGCGGCGGGGACGGTGACGACGGCGTGCTGGCCCGGACCGGCGCCGACGACGGCACCGAGATCATCTACCGGCGCGCGGGCAACGACGGCGTGCTGGTCGAATACGGCGAGATGACACTGGATCTCGGGCTCCGCGCCCGGGTGCACGCCCTGCACGAGCATCTGCTCGAGCGCCGCGAGCCTGGCATCGTCGAGCTGACGCCCGGCGTGCGATCGCTACAGGCGCGATTCGACCCCGAACGCCTGTCCACGGCGAAGCTGTTGCGGCTGCTGTCGGATGCGGAATCGCTGCTACCACCCGCCGAGGAGCTGGTGGTGCCCAGCCGGACCGTCCACCTCCCGCTGTCGTGGGACGATCCGGCGACCCGCGAGGCCATCACCCGGTACATGCACGGCGTCCGCGCCGATGCGCCGTGGTGCCCGTGGAATATCGAATTCATCCGCCGCATGAACGGATTACCCTCGGTACGAGACGTTTTCGACACCGTCTTCGCCGCAGAATATCTGGTGCTCGGCCTCGGCGATGTGTATCTGGGCGCACCGGTGGCCACCCCGACCGATCCCCGCCACCGGCTCGTCACCACCAAATACAACCCGGCGCGCACCTGGACCCCGGAGAATGCGGTCGGCATCGGCGGCGCCTACCTGTGTATCTACGGCATGGAGGGCCCGGGCGGTTATCAGTTCGTCGGCCGCACCACCCAGGTGTGGAATCACCGCGCCCGGGAGGGTGCGGAGTCTCCATGGCTGCTGCGGTATTTCGACCGAATCCGCTGGTACCCCGTGGAACCTGAGGAATTACTGGACCTGCGGGCCGAATTTGCCTCCGGCAACTGTGAACTCCGCACCGAGGACGGCGAGTTCCGGCTCGCCGACCACCGCCGATTCCTGGCCGATAACGCCGCCCCGATCGCCGAATTCCGGGCCCGCCAAGCGGCCGCCTTTGCGGCCGAGCGCGACTCCTGGCGCACCACAGGCGAACTCACCTAGATATCCCGAGCAGGAGTACCAGCATGAGTGTATGGATTCACCGACGACCGCAGGACGAGATCGCCCGCGAGATCGCCGCGGCGCAGGGTCCGTTGGCCGGGCTGCGGCTGGCGGTGAAGGATAATGTCGATGTCGCCGGAATCCCCACCACCGCAGGATGTCCCGACTTCGCGTACAAGCCGGAGCGGGATGCGGCGGCGGTCGCGGCACTGCGCGGCGCCGGGGCCGTCGTGGTGGGCAAGACGAATCTGGATCAGTTCGCGACCGGGCTCGTCGGCACCCGCTCCCCCTACGGCGTGGTACCGGATGCACGCAGGCCCGAATTCGTCTCGGGTGGTTCGAGTTCCGGCTCCGCCGTGGCGGTGGCCAGCGGGGCGGCGGATATCGCCATCGGGACCGATACCGCGGGCTCGGGCCGGGTACCGGCGGCATTCGCCGGCATCGTGGGAATCAAGCCGACCGTCGGGGTGGTATCCACGAACGGGGTCGTGCCCGCGTGCCGATCCTATGACTGCGTCACGCTTTTCGCCGCCGAACTGTCGCCGGCGAACCGGGCGATGGGCGCGCTGGCGGCCGGTGCAAGGGATCGAGCCTGGCCCGCCGACGTCCGATTCGCCGCGCCGCCACAACCCGTCGTTGCGGTCTTCGATTCGCTGCCGGATCTGGATCCGGTGTGGCACAGCGCCTTCGAACGCACCGTCGCGGGGCTGCGCGAGCGGGGCGTGCGGATCGTGACCGTCGATCCGGAGCCTTTCCTGGCCGCGGCCCGCCTGCTCTACGACGGCGGCCTGGTCGCCGAAAGATATGCCGCGGTCGGCGCATTCGTCGATGCCCACCCCGAATCCGTCGACCCCACCGTCGGATCGATCATCCGCGCGGCCCGCGATATTCCGGCCCATCGGATGGTCTCGGATCTCGGCGCGTTACAACACCTGCGGGCACGCGCGCTGGCCGGCCTCGCGGGCGCCGATGCCCTGCTGGTCCCAACCGCACCGGGCCAGCCGACGATCGCCGAGGTGGCCGGCGATCCGATCGGCGCCAATTCCCGGCTCGGCACCTACACGAACTTCTGCAATCTGTTCGACCTGTGCGCGGTCGCGGTTCCGGCCGGCAACGCGGGCGCGGCACAGTTCGGTGTCACGGTCCTGGCCAGGGCGTTCGAGGATGCGGTGGCCCTGGACATTGCGGCGCTGATCCCGCACAAGGACAACGCACCGCTCGACACGGCCTGGCCGCTGCAGGTTGCGCCCGCGCACGAGCTGATCGTGTTCGGGGCCCACCTGCGCGGCCAGCCGCTCGAATATCAGCTCACCGACATCGGCGCGCGGTGGATGGGCCCGGTGCGCACCGCGGCCCGCTACCGCCTCGCCGCCCTCGATACGACCCCGCCCAAGCCCGCGGTCACCCGCCGCCCCGACGGCGAGGCGGGCACCGCGGTGACCGGTGAACGCTGGGTGCTGTCCCCCGCCGCCCTCGGCCGTTTCCTGGCGCAGCTCCCGCCCCCGATGCAGCTGGGCGCCGTCGAGCTCGCGGACGGCACCTGGCACACCGCATTCGGCTGCGACGGTGCGGCCGCGGCGGCCGGCAAGGACATCAGCGAATACGGCGGCTGGCCGGCGGCCCTGGCCGCGGGCGCGGTCGGCTGATTCGTGCACCGGGGCCCGCGCCGACTGCTGCCGGGCAGTGTCCGTTCGGGCCCGTCCGCGGGCCCTGCGTGGTGACGCTCCGCTGCCGCCCGACGGGCCTGACGCTGCCGGGCAGTCGGCGAACTCGTGCCCTGCGATGAGATACGCCCTGCCGCACCAGACGGTGCGGCAGGGCGAGAGGTGGGGTGCGGAAGAGCTAGTTGGCGCCGGTCGCCGCCCCGGCAGCCGCGGTCGCCGCATTACCGGCCGCGCCGATCAGGGTCGAGACCAGGGTGTAGGCGAGGTTGATCAACTCCGAATTCGCCAGATCGCCGACGCCGATCGCCTTCGCCAGCGGGGCGAGCAGCTTGATGGCCGTGGTGATGAGGGTGACCATGGCGGAATTGGGATCCGTGGAATCGGATGTGCCCGGCTGGGTCTGGGTACCGGGACCGGTGTAGGTGCCCGGGCTGGTGTTGGTGGTGCCCGGGCTGGTGTACGTGCCCGGACTCGTCCCGGTGGCGCCCGGGTAGGTGCCCGTCTGCGGCGTTGTCCCGGGCGCGGTCTGGGCGCCGGGGGTGTAGGCGCTGGGCGCGTTCTGGCCCGGCACGGCGGGTGTCGCGGGGTCCTGCGCCAGCCCCTGCACCGCACCCGGCGCGGTATTCGCGGCCGGAACCGCATTCGGCTGCCCTGGCAGCGGCGCGGCGACCCTGCTTTCCGCGGATCCGGTCGGCGCGGGCACCCCGCCGAGCAGATAGCTGACCAGCCCGGTGGTGATGGCGATCGCGTGCTTGATCTGGCCGTCGTTGGAGACCAGCTGCGCGGCGTCGTCCTTGTTCGCGCCGTTGCCCATCTCGATGAAGACGTCGGGCACCTCGGTCAGTGCGGGCCCGGCGATATCGGAGCGGGTCTGCAGTCCGTCGACGGCGCCGGCGTAGGTGGCCTCGGGGAATCCGGCCTTCACGTAGGCATCGCGAACGGCCTTGGTCGCGACCAGCCCGGGCCCGCCCTGTACCTGGGTGGCCTTGGCATCCGGGGCCGGCAGCTGCGGGATGATCATGTGGAATCCGCGGTCCTGCGCGGGCGCGCCGTCCGCGTGGATGCTGATCGCGACATCGGCCCCCGATCGGTTGGCCGCCGCGGCGCGCTCGTCGACGCAGCCGCCCCACCCGGTGTCGTCCTGACGGCTCAGCACCACCCGGGCGCCCAGCGCCTCGAGCGACTGCTTGACCAGACTGGCGACCTTCCAGTTGATGGTGTGCTCGGGCGTGCCGTCCAGCGCGGTCATGCCGGTGGTCTGGCAGTCCTTGGTGCCGCCGCGGCCGTCGCTGACCGGCCGCGTGAGGTTCTCGGTGTGGTTGGGCCCCTGGTGACCGGGATCCAGGAACACCGTCTTACCGGCGAGTTTGGTCGACATGCCCGACGCGGCGGGGGCCTGGGCCGGTGGGTCTGCGTACGCGACGGGTGCGATCCCCGCCGTGGTGGCGGCCGCGGTGACGACCAGGCACATCCCGGCCCTGACGATATTCGGCGTGCGGTAGAACAGCTGGCGAGAGAACACAACGCCCTCCAAATCCGTGCTGGCACCGTCGGACGGTTCCAGGAGCACAGCCGGGCGCAGTACCGCCCTAGCTGTTACTGCTGTTGCGGTTGTTACTGGTGAGCATAACGGTGTTCGCGTCCACTGTCTCGCACTCCCCCCATTTCACAGCCTTTCGCAACATTCCGGCACACCTCAGGCCCGCACGATGCCGTCGCCGCTGACCTTGACGGGATGGGCATCCAGCGAGCGTTTGGCCGGGCCGCGGGCGACGGTGCCGTCGAGGCGAAATTCGCTGCCGTGACAGGGGCATTCGATCAGCCCGTTCACAACCTTGTTGACCTTGCATCCGGCGTGGGTGCAGGTCGTGGAGTACCCCTCGAACGTGCCCGCGGTGGGCTGGGTGACGACGGTGTCCCCCACGATGACACCGCCCCCGACCGGGACATCCGCGGTGCGAACGAGCGGACCGGCGGGCGCGGGCGTGCCAGACGCCGCCGACGAACCCGACGAACTGTTCGAGCTGCACGCGGCGGCCAGGGTGAGCGCGGCCGCAGTGACGCCCGCCCCCGCGAGTGCGGTGCGGCGATCGAGAGGACCCGAGGTGAGATCGTGAGCGGTCATCGGCATGACTCCCTACATGTGGATGCGGCGTACCGGACGCAGCGGCTACTCCATCGAACGTACCGGGGCGGAATTCGGTTCAGCGCAACAATACTCGCGGGGCACCTGCCGCAACGACCGCAACGCGTAGTGCACCCGGGTCTTGACGGTGCCGACCGGCACTCCCAGATCCTGCGCCACGTCCCGATACGCGCGATCGCGCAGAATCACCTGCACCACCGCGTCGCGCTGCGGCCCCGGCAGCCGCGCCAGCAGCTCCGCCACGAGCATGCCGTCGGCCAGATTCTCGGCGAAATCCGGCCGCGCGCTTCGAACATCGGCCGGGCGCTCGGACTCCTCCCAACTGGTTTCGACCGGCCGCACCGCGCGTTTGCGGGCGGAGTCGGTGAGCACATTGGCCTCGATCGCCAGCAGCCAGGTACGCACGCTGCCCCGGTCCGGGTTATAGGAGCCGCAGGCGCGCCACGCCCGCAGCAGCGTCTCCTGCACCGCTTGTTCGGCCAGTCCCGGGTCACCCAGGCTGCGCCGAGCCCGCCATTGCAGCAGGGCGCCCTCGGTGGCAAGGAGGGTCGCCAGACCGTTATCGATACACAGTTGCGCGCAGCGGGTGCCGCACGCGATCTCGCGGGTAAGGGATCGCAGTCCAGTCATGCAGTGATATCGCTGGCACACCGCGGAACGACAACGATTTCGTGGAGGCAATCTCGAGACGCCGACGACCGGACTCGTGCACCACCACAAATTTCTACGATTCCGGCAATCCGCGCGGGCAATTCTGATAGACCAATGCGCGGCACCACTGCCAGCTCGAGGAGGACCGACGTGCGTTCAGGCACGCTTGCGATCGCGGGGGCCATCGCCTCCGCCGCGACGCTACTCGCCACCGGAACCGCCGCCGCCGCGCCGGCGACGAACATTCCCCGCGACGGGCTCTACCGGGTGGGTATCGATATCGTGCCCGGCATCTATCAGTCGGTGGGGTCCACCGACCCGGTGCACGCGTGCTACTGGCAGCGTTTGTGGAAGATCGCCGGTCCCGGCGACCACAGCGATCCGAATCAATACATCGTCGCCAGCGATATCACGCACACCACCCCGGTGCGGGTGATGATCACCGCGACCGACGTCGGATTCAAGGCGGTCAACTGCGGTGCCTGGGTACTGATGCCCACGCCGCCCAGCACCGGCTCCTACGGACCCGGCGGGCTGTTCGGCAGCGAATACTAACTTTCTTTCCCTGCCCCGAGTGGACATCTCTACGCACTACCCGGGGGTCCATGGGGGCGGAACCCCCATGTGAGCGCTCACATGGCATCCGTGTACTGTCCGGACCGAATCTCACGCGTCCCGATCGGAGGGTTGTCATGGCGCCGTTCGCACACGACCACAAGTACATCGCATCGCGGGCCGCTCGGTGATCACCACACGCCGCACGCTCGCCGACGGCCGCGAGATCCTCTACTTCGACCAGGACCCGGTGCCGCGCACCGCCACCGACACTCGCGATCTGCCGCAGACCACGACACATTCGCAGGCGCGCTTCGATCCGCTGCTGGGCGAATGGGTGGTGCTGGCCTCGCACCGCCAGACTCGAACCTTCCTGCCCCCGGCCGACCTGTGCCCGCTGTGCCCGTCCACGCCCGAACGAGCCACCGAGGTCCCCGAATCCGACTATCAGGTGGCGGTTTTCGAGAACCGGTTCCCCTCGCTGTCCACCGACCATACGGATTGGCCCGCCACCGTTCAGGGTTCGCCGCTCACCCCGCTGCGCGAGGGATACGGACGCTGTGAGGTGGTGTGCTTCACCAGCGTTCACGATTCGTCCTTCGCCCAGCTCGATCCGCAGCGGGCGCGCATGGTGGTCGACGTCTGGGCCCATCGCAGCGCGGAACTGGCCGAACTCGACGGCGTCGGGCAGGTGTTCTGCTTCGAGAACCACGGCGAGGAGATCGGGGTGACCCTCTCGCATCCGCACGGGCAGATCTACGCGTACCCGTTCGTCACCCCCCGCGTGGCGAAGATCTCGGCGAATCTGGCGCAGTACCGTAAATCTCACGACGCCAACCTGTTCGGCGATATTCTCACCGCCGAGCGCGCGGCCGGGCTACGCGTGATCGCGGCCAACGAGGAGTGGACCGCCTTCGTGCCGCCGTTCGCGCGCTGGCCGTACGAGGTGCAGCTGTATCCGCATCGCCGCGTGGCGGACATCCCCGATCTCGACGACGCCCAACGCGACGCCTTCGCGACCCTGTATCTGGACGTGCTGGGCCGCTTCGCGCACCGCTTCGACGATCCGATGCCCTACATCGCCGCCTGGAATCAGGCCCCGACACCGAAATCCGGTGTGCCACGCGATGACTGGTGGCTGCACCTGCAGCTGTTCTCGATCCGCCGCGCAGCCGGGAAACTGAAGTATCTGGCCGGATCCGAATCCGGGATGAACGTCTTCGTCAGCGACACCACCCCGGAGACGGTCGCGGCCGAACTGCGGGAGGTCACACCATAGTGAACGAATCACAGCGCGGGGTGTGGGTGGCGCCCGGACGGGTCAACATCATCGGCGAGCACACCGACTACAACGGCGGCTATGCGCTGCCGATCGCGCTGCCGCACGTGGTGAGCTGCGCCGCGCAGGCGGGCACCGACGGCACGGTGACGGTGTCCTCGCGCCAGCATCCGGGCGAAGCAGTCCGCGAATCCATTGCCGGACTTGCAGATTCGGCGGCGACCGGCTGGTCCCGCTATCCGCTCGGGGTCGTGTACGAATACGTCCGGCGCGGGTATACCATCGGCGGCGTCGAGCTCGAGCTGGACGGCGCGGTGCCGGTCGGCGCCGGGCTGTCGTCCTCGGCGGCCGTGGAATGCGCGGTGGCCGTGGCCCTGCGCGACCTGTTCGCCCCGGCGGTCACCGATGCCGAGCTGATCGATATCGGCCGGGCCGCGGAGAACTCCTATGTCGGCGCGGCCACCGGCACGCTGGATCAGTCGGCTTCGGTGCTGTGCACGGCGGGGCATGCGCTGTTCCTGGACTTCGGCAAGGGGGAGCACGCCCAGGTGCCCTTCGATCTGGCCGCGACGGGGCTGGCGCTGCTGGTTGCGGACACCAATACCCCGCATCACCACGCCGGCGGCGGCTATGCCGACCGTCGCCGCGAATGCGAGGAGGCCGCCATCGCGCTGGGAGTGCGGTCGCTGCGCGAGATCGACGATGTCGCCGCCGTCGAGCGGATCGCCGCACCGGCGCCACGCAAGCGGGCCCGCCACATCGTCTCGGAGAATGCCCGGGTGCTTGCGATCGTCGACATGCTGCACCGGGGCCGCGATCCGCGCGAGATCGGACCGATCCTGACCGCCGGACACGCCTCGCTGCGAGACGATTTCGAGATTTCCACGCCGCAGCTGGACGCGGCTGTCGAGGCCGCGCTGGGAGCCGGTGCGTTCGGGGCGCGGATGGTCGGCGGCGGATTCGGCGGCAGCATCATCGCGCTGGTCGAGGCCGAGCGCACCGAGGCCACCGTCGCGGCCATCGAGAAGCACTTCCGGACGGGCGATTTCGCGGCGCCGCGCACGTTCGTGGCGATTCCCTCGGCGGGTGCACACCGGGCCGGGTAAGATCTATTTGCCGGCAACCGTATGTGGTTACGCAGACTGCCTCCTCCGGGCGCGCCGGTTCCCTCGTCGTACCGGGCACCAATGACGATTAACCGGGCCGCCGAATGGGAATACCGCTAATAGCGGCGCGCTGCGCGACTGCGAACGGACAGTCTCTCCGTCACCTGCGATTGCTCACGAATTCGGCTCGCCGGCATACGGATCTGTCGTGCGCGAAGGCGCGCAGTGTCCACAGTCGCTCACACACGCGCTCACGGCCCTTGTGCCCCAGCACATGTGTGGATATGCGCGTTGCGTCGTTCACTCAGCACGCTCAATGGAGGCACACCATGACCAGTTCCGATGCCGCCCGCACAGCAGGTCCGGCCCAGATCGCGTGGCGCAAGTCCAGTTTCAGCGGGCCCGACGGCCATTGCGTCGAGTGCGCGACATTGATGGGCGGAATGATCGCGGTGCGCAACAGCAATCGCCCCGAGGCAGGCACGCTGCTGTTCACCCCGGCGGAGATGTCCGCGTGGGTCCTCGGCTGTCGCGCCGGGGAATTCGACGATTTCGTCTGATCCTGCCTCATACCCTGAAGGTCATCGACTCCGGGCGCTCGGTGGGGCAGGCTCGGATTCATGATCGATACCGCGGGGACACAGCTGTTCCACACGACGATGCCGTTCACCCAGAAGCTCGGCGTCGAGGTGCTCGAACACGGGCGCGAGGTGGTGCGCAGCCGCCTGGCCTGGCAGGAGGACCTGTGCACGCTGGGCGGGATGATGCACGGCGGGGTGCTGATGTCGCTGGCCGATGCCACCGGAGCGGTATGCGCCTATCTGAATCTGCCCGAGGGAAAGCAGGGCACGACGACGGTGGAGTCGAAGACGAACTTCCTGCGCGCGGTGCGTTCGGGATATGCGCTGGCGAGCGCGCGGCCGCTGCACGCCGGGCGCAGCTTCATCGTCGTGGAGACCGAAATCCGTGATGACGCAGGCAAACTCGTCGCGAAGGTCACCCAGACGCAGGCGGTCCTGTAGTCCGGGAAGTCAGTCCCGCTCTGTCCCGGCGGCAATCTCGTCGACCCAGGCTTGCAGGCCGGCGAGGAACCCGTCCTGCTCCTCGGGGGACAGCCGCGCCATCCCGCGGAACAGCGGCGCACTGCGCCGATCGAGGAACTCCTGGACCGCGGCACGATGCTCCGGCGCGGCCGACAGCAGCGTCCGGCGGTGATCGGCCGGATCGCTGTGCCGCCGCAGCAGACCGGCCCGCGTGAGCTCCCCGCTGAGCTGGCTGGCGTTGGTAAGCCCCAGCCCCAGCTGCCGGGCTACCTCGCTCACGCTGACCGGACCCGATGACAGCACGAATCCCAGCACCGCGCCGTGTCGCGGCCCCAGTCCCGCCGACTCGAACCGGTCCCGTATCGCCGCGGGCATGTCCAGTCGCGCGCGGCGCAGATATGCCGAGATCATCGGCACCAGCGCCGTCAGGCGCCGCCGCTGCGCCGCGCTGACGCCCGGGACCGTACCCGGCTGGATACTCGCGGCCTCGCCCACGTCGACGTTCGATATCTCGTCCACCAGTGCCTCCCAGATCACACTTGACAGCACACAGCATACAAGTTCAGACTTCAGAACTATTCTGATTTCTGAACTATTGAGGTGAGCCGCAGTGACCACACCTTCACCGGATCCGACGGTCTACTTCGAATCCGTCTGCCGCCGAGACCGGCGTCGAACACGCCCGCGCCAAGGCGGCGCGGCGCGGGATCGACGCCACATTCGCCATTCCCGCATGGCAGCTGAGCGCGCGGCGGCTCGCATGACATCGCTCGCCGCGCGCCACCGACACCCCGCCTGGCAACCGGTGCTGCGCGCGGTGACCGCTCTGGTCACCCTGGATGGGCTCGCTCAGGCCATGTTCGCCGGGCGGTTCATGGCGGGCAGTTACGACGGCCTGGACGCGCATTCGCTGAACGGGATAATCATGGCGGCCGCAATGCTGGTCATGACACTGTGTTTCACGGCAGCCTGGCGATTCGGGGCGGCGTCCGGGCGCGCGGCGCTGCTGTGTGCTGTTTTGACCGTGGCCGCGGGGGCAGAGGGCGCGCTGGGGCATCAGGAGATCCTGGCCGTGCACGTTCCGCTCGGCGTCGCACTCATCGCCGGACTGTTCGCTGTGACAGTTCATATTTGGCGGCAGCCCGAGGGACACCCGGAGGGACGCCCCGTTGCCGGCGGCGACGAACAGTCGCGACCGGAGTCCCGCGAACGGCCGATGGCAGAGCACAAATGAATTCACGGATAAGCCGCCGGACCCTGTTCCGGGCCGCGGCCGCCGTCGGCGTTGCCGGGGCGGCCGGGGCCTGGCAATTCATGGCCGACTCCCCCGCCGATCGTGTGCATCTCACCAGCGCCGCCCGGTTGCCGGAACCGTTCACACTGCCGCTGGCCGTGCCGCAGGCCCTGGCGCCGATCCGCCGCGACACGACCACCGATTACTACCGGATCGTGCAGCGCCGTGCGAACGCGAGCATTCTGCCGGGCTATTCGACGCCGATCTGGGGGTACAACGGCACCTTTCCCGGGCCACTGCTGGTGTCCTCGCGGGAGCGTCGCACCGTGGTGACCCATCGCAACGAGCTGCCGGTGCCGGTGGTGGTGCATCTGCACGGCGGACACGTGCCCACCGAATCGGACGGCTACCCGACCGATCTGCTGCTGCCGGTCGGCGAGATGGGCGTGATGCCCGGCCTGGATATGGCCTCGGATCCCTTGGCACACATCGTTTCCGGCGAACGTGACTACGACTATCCGGCCGGGCAGCCCGCCGCGACGCTGTGGTATCACGACCATCGGATGGATTTCACCGGGGCATCGGTGTGGCGCGGGCTGGCGGGGATCCATCTGGTCACCGACGAATCGCAGCGGCGGCTGGGGTTGCCGTCCGGGCAGCGCGATATACCGCTGCTGATCACCGATCGGGCCTTCGACGCCGCCGGGGCGTTCAGGTACCCGGCGCTGGATCCCACGGCACTGCACACCCCCGGCGTGCAGGGGAAATTCACCCGGGGCGTGCTGGGCGATGCGGTGCTGGTGAACGGCGTGCCGTGGCCGGTGCACCGAGTCGGCACCGCCCGCTACCGACTGCGACTGATCAACAGCTCCAACGCCCGGGTCTATCGGCTGCGCGCCGAGATGCCCCGCGGCGACGGGCATTTCGTGCAGATCGGGTCCGACGGCGGCCTGCTCGCAGGTCCACAGCACCTCGACGATCTCACCATCGCCCCGGGTGAACGGTACGAGGTGATCCTGGACTTCTCCGGATGTGCGGTCGGGGATCGGGTGACCATCCACAACGACCTCGGCTCCGGAACCACCACGCGGGTCATGCAATTCGTGGTCACCGAGCGGGTCACGGACGACTCCGTCATTCCCGACAGGCTCGCCGACGTGCCCCCGCCGGACCGGCGAGCGGCTGCCCTCACCCGGCAATTCAGCTTCCGCCACGGCGATTCCGGATCCATGCGGGGATGGCTGATCAACGGCCGCAGCTACGACCCGACCGAGCCGATCGCCACGCCGCGACTCGGCGACCTGGAGATCTGGCGGCTGGTCGCGGATATCGATCACCCGATCCATATGCATCTCACCCAGTTTCAGGTGCTCTCCCGCAACGGCGGACCCGCGCATCGCGCCGATGCAGGCTGGAAGGACACGGTTTACCTGCGCGCCACCGAGGTCGCCGAGATCGCGGTCCGATTCACCGACTACCCGGGCCGCTATGTGCTGCACTGCCACAATCTCGAGCACGAGGATATGGGGATGATGGCGAGCTTCACCACGCGCGCGTGAGGGAATGCCGGGATGACGGAGGCCGCGCGGCGAGGCCTCAACCGCGTCCCGTCCCGGTCATCCGAGCAGATTCGCGCGTATGACAAAACTCTTACGGGCGGCGGTTCGATGCCCCGGCAGGCGGCGACAGCGACAAGGATCGGGTGCATGACTTCCCATCGACCGAATCGGACCTGACACGATGCGGGTACTGCTCACCGGCGCGGCCGGTTTCATCGGATCCCACATCCACCGGGCGCTGGCCGACGCCGGCGACGAGGTGGTGGCCGCCGACCTGATGCTGGCCGCCGCGCACGGACCCGCGGCCGAGACACCCGCGGGCGTGCATCGGGTGGATGTGCGCGACCCCGACGCCATGGCGGCCCTGCTGCACGGCATCGACGTGGTGTGCCACCAGGCCGCCGTCGTGGGCGCCGGGGTCAGCGCGGCCGACGCACCCGCCTACGCCAGCCACAATGATCTCGGCACCGCGGTGTTGCTGGCGGCGATGGCCGAGGCCGGGGTCCGGCAACTGGTGCTGGCCTCGTCGATGGTGGTGTACGGCGAAGGACATTATCGCACAAGCGATTCCGTACCAGTCGTGCCCGCGCCGCGCCGCCGCGAGGACCTGGACCGGGGCATCTTCGACTATCCGGACCCAGTCACCGCTGAGCCGCTTCGCTGGGCCGAGATCGACGAGGACGGCCCGCTGCGCCCGCGCAGCCTGTACGCGGCAAGCAAAGTGGCGCAGGAACATTACGCGGGCGCCTGGGCCACGGCCACGGGCGGCACGGTCACCGCACTGCGCTATCACAACGTCTACGGCGACGATATGCCCAGGGATACACCGTATTCCGGGGTCGCGGCTATCTTCCGATCGGCACTGGAAGCCGGGGAATCACCCCGCGTCTTCGAGGACGGCGCCCAGATGCGCGATTTCGTGCACGTCCGCGATATCGCCGCGGCCAACGCGGCCGCGATCCACCGCCCCCTACCCGGATTCGTGCCGCTGAACGTCTCCTCCGGCACGCCCATCACCATCCGCGAGGTCGCCGAACTACTAGCCCGCGCTCACGACGGCAAACCCCCCGTCGTCACCGGCGAGTACCGCTCCGGAGACGTCCGCCACATCGTCGCCAGCCCCGAAAGAGCCCGCAAACTACTGGATTTCACGGCCGCCATCTCCCCCGCCGAAGGACTCGCCGAATTCGCGACCGCACCCCTACGTGCTACCTCGGGCGCGGGCACCCCACAATGGCGCTGAACGCTCGAGTAACGGGAGGCGGGAGAGCATCTCACCGGGTCCGGGCCAACTTGCCTGCAGACTCACCGCCGGTCGCCAAAGTCCCTTGTATGGCCTCCTGAGCCTGGCCTGACATCGCGGACAGGCGAGCCAGCGGCAGCCGGATTTCGAAGCGACAGCCTATGTCTTGATTGCAGGCGCTGATTTCGCCATGGTGGGCCTGGACCAATCCCGCCGCGATCGCCAGGCCCATGCCGCTGTTGCTGCCGATATCCGTTGCCGCCGGGGAGCGGGCCGCGGTGCCGCGGTAGGCGACCTCGAAGATGCGGGGCAGATCGTCCGACGCGATGCCGGGGCCGCTGTCCGTGACGTGCGCCCATGCCTGGCCGTCGTGTGTGCCCGAGGAGATGTCGATGCGGCCACCGGGCGGGGTGTGCTCGATGGCATTGGCCACCAGGTTGGTCAGCACCCGGGTCAGGGCGCGATCGCTGGCGGCGACCACGATCTCCGAATTGGGCTGGCGAGCGGACAGGCTCACCCGGGTACGCTCGGCGGTCGGCTGATACGCCGCGGCCACCTCGTCGATCAGCTCGCGCAGGTCCACCGGTTCGAGCTCGAGGCGCAGCGCGCCGGAGTTGATCTTAGACATCTCGAAGAGGTCGTCCACCATCGTCGAGAGCCTATTCGTTTCGCGCACAATCTGATTGGCGTACCGCTCGATGGTTTCGGGCTGGTCGATCACGCCATCGACCAGTGCCTCTCCCATGGCGCGGATCCCGGCGAGCGGAGTGCGAAGGTCGTGGCTGACCCATGCCACCAGCTCCCGGCGGGAGCGTTCGGCGGCGCGCTCCTGCTCCCGCATCTCCTGCTCCCACACGGTCTTTCGGGCCTGTACGCGACCCAGCACGATCGCGGCGGGAGCGGCGACCACGGTAACGACCGCCAGCACCACCCCGACGCGCCACAGCGCCTCGTTGAACATCATGCCGCTGACGGCAATCACCCCGGCGAGGGTGGCCAACGTCGGAATCAATACCAGGAGCACCATGCTGCTGGTGAGGCTGCGATTGTGGGTCAGGCGCATCCCCAGCGCACCAAGCGCCATCACCGGCACGGACCCGGCCAGCGCATATCCGATCAGCGCAAGTATGTCAGTAGGCATCGACGACCTCCGTCCTCATAGACATCATCGCACCGCATGGCTTCCGAGTCCGCCCGCACCTCCGACCCCGGACCATCGGTGTCATGGCTCAGCACCTCCACCGGCCCGATCTGCATCGTCCGCCCCCTCTCCGGGCCTTCCCCAGGCATAGCCGCGACCCCAGATGGTTTCGATGCGGTGCGCGGCGCCGAGCTTCGCGCGCAGTCGCTTGATGTGCACGGTAACGGTGGACTGGTCGCCGAAGGTCCAGCCCCAGACCCGTTCGAGCAGTTCGGCCCGGCCGAATACCTGCTGTGGGTGGGCGAGCAGGAAGGACAGCAGGTCGAATTCGCGCGCGGTCAGCTCCACCCGCACGCCGTCGACCAGCACCGCCTGCGCTCCGGGCCGCACCTCGATCGTGCCGCTGCGCAGCGTCTGATCGGCCGCGGCCGGCACCCGCTGCGCCCGGCGCAGCACCGAGGCGACTCGCAGCGCCAATTCCCTGGGGCTGAAGGGTTTCACGATGTAATCGTCCGCACCGGAGCGCAGGCCGAGGACCCGGTCCTCCTCCTCGCCGAGCGCGGTCAGCAGGATGATCGGGGTGTCGGGATGCGGGCCGGATCGGACCGTGCGGCACAGGTCGATTCCGTCCGGTGGCGGCATCATCACATCCAGGATTGCCAGCTCGATCTCGTTGCGCGCCAGCACCTCCGCGGTGGACGGTCCGTCGGCTGTCTCCACGACGGTGAATCCGTCGCGTTCGAGATAGCGGCGCACCACCTCACGAACCACTGCGTCGTCATCGGCTACCAGTATGCGCATCGAATCACCAATTCGTCATGAGGAGATGGTTGACCACCAGTGCCGCCACCGCCTGCGCGGCCAGCCAGCCGCGCACCGTGGGGCGTGGCAGCAAGGCCGTCCCGGCCAGCACCCACATATCGAACGGCAGCCAGATCCGTTCGGTCTCAGCCTTACTCAGGCCGCTCAGATCCGCGGCCAGGATCGCGACCAGCCCGGCCGCGGCCAGCAGCGCGGCCGGATCAACGCCGTCCCGCCACTGCGCCAGCCGCTCCAGCCCGTGGTCAACCCGCGCGGACCTTCGTCCCATCCATGCCGCGCTGGGCTGCACGTCCAACCCGTCACCCCGGTCCACATCCAGATCGTCATCCCGGCGTGTTTTTGGCCGGGATCCCGGTCCCACGCCGATTCCGGCCAAAAGCACGCCGGAATGACGGGCGGGCATCCCAGAATCACGGGCGGGCACGCTGGAGTGATCGGAAGGCGCCCCGGATCGGCGAATCGCCAACGGCCCCAGGATTCCCCGCACTACGCGGTGCAACGCAGCCGCCGCGCCCAACCCGACCGCGCACACCGTGGCGGCAAGATTTCCCCACACCCAATAGGAGTACGGCCGGTCCGAGGCAATGCCTTGGTAATACCGTTGCACCACAAGGTGATAGCCATCCAGCCACCAGAATCCGGATGCGGTGAACGCTGCCACCACCAGCGCAACCCCGATCAACGTGGCGACGGCCGGCCACACCGCCCGCCCGCCCCGCGCGAGCAGCACCGCACCGGCGGGCACGACCATAAGCGTGAGCCCGTAGTTGAGATACAGCCCGTATCCGAACAGCAGCCCGGACGCCGGCGCGACAACCGCCCACCCCGCGCGCCGCCGGGTCGCGATTGCCAGCAGTGCCACCGCCCAGGCCGTCACGCCGGTGAACAGCGCATCGGCCGACACCCCGATCCACACCGCGGCGGGCGCGAGGACCAGGAACGGCACCACGGCCCGGGCGCGCTCCGGGGAACCCAACGCATCTAGCGCAACCGGTACGGCCGCGGCGGCGCTGCATCCGGCGAGCACCACCAGCCAGGCCGCCCAGGCGCCGCCGCCGAGGCCGATCTTGTTCATGACCACGAAGGTCAGCAGCGCGCCGGCGGGATGCCCGGACACGTGGGTCGCCCACGAGTCCGGCTGAAAGTCCAGGATGCGGCCGGAGAATCCGCGCAGCATCGCGCCGATATCGGTGACCCGGCCCGCCTCGTAGAGGTATTCCTCCTGCCGGGCCAGGCGCCCAGCGAATCCGGTCTGCCAGCCGTCGATCATGGCCAGCGAGAAGGTCCATCCGACCGAGGTCAGCCAGGCCAGCAGCAACATAGGCCGCCAGGGCAACCTCCGGGCAAGCCCCGGCCCGGCGAGGACGACCAGCACCGCGATAACGATCGCGGGACCGGTCCCCCAGCCGATATGCGGTCCCCATATGCCGAAGATCGGCGCGGCGGCCGCGAACAGATGCTCCGACCATTGCCGCCCCCTGACGAACGGCAGCGCGAACGCCACGGCGACAAGCACCGCCGCCGCGGCGGCACAGGCCAGGTCGGCACGGATACCGGAGCCGCGCCGAACCGGGTCGAGGGTTTGCTGCTGCACAGCGTTCACCCTAAGCCGCGGCTACGGCGGCATCGGCACATCCACCGGCTCCCGCCGGGCCCCGTCATACTTTCGTCATCGGTTCGTTGAGCCGAATTCGGTGGTCGCGGGCCTACGGTCGGAGCTGTGAGCGAGCTTACGAGCGAACCGATGACACAGTCGGTCGGCGCGCGGGATGTCACGGTGGTGATCCCGTGCCATAACGAGGCCGGTGCGCTACCCGGCGTGCTGACGGCCGTCCCGCCCGGATATCGCGTGATCGTGGTGGACAACGCGTCCACCGACGACACCGCCGCCGTGGCGCGGGCCGCCGGGGCGAGGGTGGTGCACGAGCCGGTTCCCGGCTATGGCTCGGCGGTCCATGCGGGTGTCCGCGCCGCCGATACCGCGCTGGTCGCCGTGCTCGATGGCGACGGCTCCATGGATGCCGCCGAATTATCCTTCCTGCTGGGCGAATTGGGCCCGGATGTCGATATGGTGGTGGGCCGTCGGCGGCCGGTGAGTGCGGGGGCCTGGCCCTGGCATGCCCGCCTCGGGAATCTGCTGATCGCCGGGCTGCTGCGGTGGCGGCACGGACTGGCGGTGCACGATATCGCCGCCATGCGGGTGGCCCGCCGCGAGCGACTGCTGACCCTGGGGCCGCTGCATCCGCGGTCGGGGTATCCGCTGGCGCTGCTGATCCGGGCGGGGGCGGCCGGGTGGCGGATCGTCGAGCGCGATATCAGTTACCGGCCCAGAACCCATGGCGTATCCAAGGTTTCGGGTTCGGTACGCGGCACCGTTACGGCGGTCAAGGACTTTTGGAGCGTGCGATGAATGATTCCACCGCGCCGCAGTCGGGCATTGCCGCGACACTCCTGGTGATCGCCAAGGCGCCGATCGCCGGATTCGCCAAAACCCGTCTCACGCCGCCATTTTCACCACAGGAGGCAGCCGATCTGGCGGCCGCGGCGCTGCTGGATACCCTCTCCGCGGTGCGGCACAGCGGTGTCCGGCATCGCATGGTGGCCTGGACGGGCGATCTGTCGCGGGCCGAGCGACCCGACGAATTGTCCGCGGCGCTAGGCGAATTCGATCTCGTGCCGCAGCGCGGCGACACCTTCGGGCAGCGGCTGGCCAATGCGCACGCCGACGCCGCCCGCCTGGGACTGCCGGTGCTGCAGATCGGCATGGATACCCCGCAGGCCGGTCCGGCGTTGCTCGCGGTATCGGCGTCGCTGCTGCTCGAATGCGGTGATGCGGTACTGGGGCCCGCGGCCGACGGCGGCTGGTGGGCGCTCGGCCTGACCGATCCTCGGCCTGCCCGGTTGCTGGCCGAGGTGCCCATGTCGACCGATCGCACCGGCGAGCTGACCCGGGAGGCCCTGAGCCACTGCGGATGCCGGGTGCGCAGGCTGCCGATCCTCACCGACGTGGATACCGTTGCCGACGCACTCACCGTGACACAGGAATACCGCGGCCGCTTTCCCCAGGCCATAGAGCAGCTACAGGGGCGAACCGGGGAAAAACTCGACCGAGTCCCGGCGGCCGTACTGGCCTGAGCGGCCACTAATCGATCGAATCGGCATGAAATCGGGCTGTTGCAAAATTGGGTGGGCGACGCGTAGCGTCGCCCACCCAATTTTGCTGTCGTGGTGACAGGCGGGGATGCTTCTGGGATAATATGTTGGTGGCCAAGGGGTTTCGTTCGGTGAATCGT
>Ga0185299_10001059_pt1 | contig 60708 bp, 54 predicted proteins | sample PaiPotPPA55metaG_FD_128002 | JGI IMG/M metagenome (GOLD analysis project Ga0185299, IMG submission 128002) | Iron sulfur acid spring bacterial and archeal communities from Banff, Canada, to study Microbial Dark Matter (Phase II) - Paint Pots PPA... ... | reverse complement strand
CGGCCGGGGTCGCACTGGCTGAACCCGGCGTTGCGGTCCGGGGTCCACTGCATCGGCGTACGCACGCCGTCCCGGTCGCCGAGCCAGATGTTGTCGCCCATCCCGATCTCGTCGCCGTAGTAGAGCACCGGACTGCCGGGCAGCGACAGCAGCAGCGCGTTGAACAGCTCGATCTGGCGGCGGTCGTTGTCCAGCAGCGGGGCCAGCCGACGCCGGATGCCGACGTTGGCCTTCATCCGGGGGTCCTTGGCGTACTCCGAGTACATGTAGTCGCGCTCTTCGTCCGTCACCATCTCGAGCGTCAGCTCGTCGTGGTTGCGCAGGAAGATGCCCCACTGGGCGTTGTGCGGGATCGCCGGGGTCTGGGCCAGGATCTCCGAGACCGGATAGCGCGACTCGCGCCGGACCGCCATGAAGATGCGCGGCATGACCGGGAAGTGGAAGGCCATGTGGCACTCGTCGCCGCCCACGCTCGCGTCGCCGAAGTAGTCCACCACGTCGCTCGGCCACTGGTTGGCCTCGGCCAGCAGCACCCGGTCGGGGTACTCGTCGTCCACCATCCGGCGCACCCGCTTGAGGAACGCGTGCGTCTCCGGCAGGTTCTCGCAGTTGGTGCCCTCGCGCTGGTAGAGGTAGGGCACCGCGTCAAGACGGAAGCCGTCGATGCCGAGGTCCAGCCAGAACCGCAGCGCGCCCAGGATCTCCTCCTGCACCCGCGGGTTCTCGTAGTTCAGGTCCGGCTGATGGGAGAAGAAGCGGTGCCAGTAGTACTGCTTGCGCACCGGGTCGAAGGACCAGTTCGAGGTCTCCGTGTCGACGAAGATGATCCGGGCGTCGGCGAACTGCTTGTCGTCGTCGGCCCAGGTGTAGAAGTCCCCGTACGGCCCCTGCGGGTCGGAGCGCGAGGACTGGAACCACGGATGCTGGTCACTCGTGTGGTTCATCACGAAGTCGATGACCACGCGGATGCCGCGCAGGTGGGCCTGCTCGACGAACTCCACGAAGTCGCCGAGGTCGCCGAACTCGGGCAGCACGCCGGTGTAGTCGGCCACGTCGTACCCCCCGTCCCGCAGCGGGGACTTGAAGAACGGCGGCAGCCAGATGCAGTCGATGCCCAGCCACTGGAGGTAGTCGAGGCGGGAGGTGAGTCCCTTTAAATCGCCGGTGCCGTCGCCGTTGGCGTCCTGGAAGGAGCGCACCAGCACTTCATAGAAGACGGCGCGCTTGAACCAATCCGGGTCGCGTTCGCTCTTGGGAAGGTCGAGCGGACTGTCGGAGACGGGCTCGTTGACGATCACGGTCACTCCTTGGCTTCAGGAGGAGCACCCTGCGGTGCGAGTCGGATGAGCTCCCCGCGCGGCCTACCGAGTCAATGCCGGAGAGTCAGCAGGTGTGCGGGGTTCTCGTGAGGGTCCAGGCGGATGTAGTTTTCCCGTCCCCAGTGGAAGGTGCCGCCGCCGAGCTCGTCGTGCACGACGAAGCGGTCCGACCAGCCGAGGCCGAGTGCGGGAAGGTCCAGGGATACGGTGGCCTCCCGCGTCTGCTGCGGATCCAGGTTGATGACCGTGATCACCGTGTCGCCGTCCTGGTGCCGCTTGGAGTAGCACAGCACAGCATCGCTGTCCGTGTGGTGGAAATGCAGATTACGCAACCCTTGCAGGGCGCGATGGGCACGCCGGAGAGTGTTGAGTCTGGTCAGCAGCGGAGCCAACGACCTGCCTTCGGCCTCGGCAGCCGCCCAGTCCCGCGGCCTCAGCTGGTACTTCTCCGAGTCCGCGTACTCTTCGCTGCCGGGAGCCGCCGGAAGGTTCTCGCATAGCTCGTATCCAGAGTAAACCCCCCAGGTGGGTGCGAGTGTCGCGGCGAGGATAGCGCGGATCTCGAAGGCCGGGCGACCGCCGTACTGCAAGTATCCGCTCAGGATGTCCGGGGTGTTCACAAACAGGTTAGGACGCAGAAACGAAGAGCTCTCGGAGGACAGTTCGCGCAGGTAGTCCTCGACCTCGCCCTTGGTGTTGCGCCAGGTGAAGTATGTATACGACTGGTGGAAGCCGACCGCCGCGAGGGTCCGCATCATCGCCGGACGGGTGAAGGCCTCGGCGAGGAAGAGCACGTCCGGGTCGGTCGCGTGGATCCGGTCGAGCAGCACCTCCCAGAAGGCGACCGACTTGGTGTGCGGGTTGTCGACGCGGAAGATCCGCACGCCGTGGTCCATCCAGTGCCGCAGCACCCGCTCGCACTCGTCGATCAGGCCCTCGAGGTCGCTGTCGAAGTAGATCGGGTAGATGTCCTGGTACTTCTTCGGCGGGTTCTCGGCGTACGCGATGGTGCCGTCGGCCCGGTGCTTGAACCACTGCGGGTGCTTCTCGACCCACGGGTGGTCGGGCGAGCACTGCAGCGCGAAGTCGAGGGCGACCTCGAGGCCGAGCCCCTCGGCGCGTTCGACGAAGTGGTCGAAGTCCTTGATCGTGCCGAGCTCCGGGTTGACCGCGTCGTGGCCGCCGTCCGGGGAGCCGATGCCCCAAGGGGAGCCCGGGTCGTACTCGCCGGCCACCAGCGCGTTGCCGGCGCCCTTGCGGAAGGTGGTGCCGATCGGGTGGATCGGCGGCAGGTAGACGACGTCGAAGCCCATCGCGGCGATCGCCGGCAGCCGCTCGGCCGCGGTGCGGAAGGTGCCGCTGCGCGGCGGGCGCAGCCCGAGCGGGTCGATCCGGGCGCCCTCGGAGCGCGGGAAGAACTCGTACCAGGACCCGTACAGGGCCCACTCCCGGTCGACCCGCAGCGGCAGCGGCTCGCTCGCGGTCACGTGCTCGCGCAGCGGCCGGACGGCCAGCGCCTCGTGCACCGCGGCGCCCTCGGCCAGCGCGAGCCGGGCCTCGGGTCTTGCGCTCTCGTCCCGCAGCTGCGCGGCGATCTCCTCGAGCAGCTCCTGGCCGGGGTATTCGACCTCTTGCTCGTCGGTGACCGGGACCACGGTCTCGGCCGCGGCCGCCCGCTCGAGCAGGGCCGCGCCCTCGGCGAAGACGACCTCGATGTCCTGTCCGGCCGGGATCTTGGCCCGGGCGACGTGGTACCAGGTGGCCACCGGGTCGTCCCAGGCCTCCACGTGGAAGGTCCACTCCCCCACGGCGTCCGCGGCGACCCAGGCCTCGTAGCGGTCCGTGCCTGGCGCGATCTCGCGCATCGGGTGCCAGCCGTCCGGACGTCCGTCCGGGTCGGTCAGCACCACGTTGGCGGCCACCGCGTCGTGGCCCTCGCGGAAGACGGTGGCCGAGACGGGGAAGGGCTCGCCGGGCACGGCCTTGGCCGGGCGGGAGCCATCGAGAATACGGGGCTTGACGTCGAGCAGCGGGATGCGACCGATCACACTTTAAGTTCTATCCGAATCCGCGCTCCCGTACTACCGCTCACGGCCGAACAAGGGTAAACACCGAATGGCTCTCACATGTTGGGCGAGCGCTGTACGCGCGGGCTCGCCTGCGACTAGGCTCGATCAGCATGAAGGCGATCCGGCGCCTGACGGTGCGCACAGTCCTGCCCGAACCCCTCTCCGCCCTGACCGAACTCGCGATGAACCTGCGCTGGTCCTGGCACGCCCCGACCCGGGCGCTGTTCGAGGCCATAGACCCCGAGCGGTGGGAGGAAGTCCGCCAGGACCCCGTCCGGCTGCTCGGCGCGGTGCGCACCGAGCGCTTCGCCCAACTGGCCGCGGACGAGCACTTCACCGCCCGGGTGGCGGCCGCCGCGCAGGATCTGCGGACCTACCTGACCGAGCCCAAGTGGTATCAGCGTCTTGAGGACCCGCCGCGGGCGATCGGGTACTTCTCCCCCGAGTACGGCATCACCGCGGTGCTCCCGCAGTACTCCGGCGGCCTCGGCATCCTGGCCGGCGACCACCTGAAGGCGGCCTCCGACCTCGGCGTGCCGATCGTCGGCGTCGGCCTGCTCTACAAGCGCGGCTACTTCCGCCAGTCGCTGTCCCGCGACGGCTGGCAGCTGGAGACCTATCCGCTGCTCGACCCGGACAACCTGCCGCTGACCAAGCTGCGCGACGCGGACGGCGTGTCGGTGCGGGTCAGCATCGGCCTGCCCGAGCTGCGCGAGCTGGTCGCCCAGGTCTGGCTGGCCCAGGTCGGCCGGGTGCCGCTGCTGCTGCTCGACACGGACATCGAGGAGAACGCGGACGGCGGCCGGGACGTGACCGACCGGCTGTACGGCGGCTCCTCCGAGCACCGGCTGCACCAGGAGATGCTGCTGGGCATCGGCGGCATCCGGGCGGTGCGGGCGTACTGCGCGATCAGCGGCACGCCGGAGCCCGAGGTCTACCACACCAACGAGGGCCACGCCGGGTTCCTCGGCGTGGAGCGGATCCGCGAGCTGGTCGAGGACCGGAAGCTGGACTTCGACGAGTCGCTCGCCGCGGTGCGCGCCGGGACGCTGTTCACCACGCACACCCCGGTGCCCGCGGGCATCGACCGCTTCCCGCGCGACCTGATCGCCGAGCACTTCGGCGGGGAGAACGGCAACCCGGGCGTCCCGGTGCAGCGGGTGCTCGCGCTCGGCGCCGAGACCTACCCGGGCGGCGACCCCGGCACGTTCAACATGGCGGTGATGGGCCTGCGGCTCGCGCAGCGGGCCAACGGCGTGTCGGTGCTGCACGGCGAGGTCTCCCGGCAGATGTTCGGCGGTCTTTGGCCCGGCTTCGACGAGCCGGAGGTGCCGATCGGCTCGATCACCAACGGCGTGCACGCGCTGACCTGGGTGCATCCGCTGGTCACCGACCTGATCGAGCGGGAGCTCGGCCCGGACGCGCTGAACTCGCCGTTCGAGGCGGTCGGCCGGATCTCGGACAAGACCATCTGGGAGATCCGCGGCCGGCTGCGCGCCGAGCTGGTCGGCGAGGCCAGGCGGCGGGTGTACGAGTCCTGGCTCGCCCGCGGCGCCTCGGCCGCCGAGCTGGGCTGGACCGGAGCGCTGCTCGACCCGAACGCGCTGACCATCGGCTTCGCCCGGCGGGTGCCCTCGTACAAGCGGCTGACCCTGATGCTGCGCGACCGGGAGCGGCTGATCCGGCTGCTGACCAACCCGGACCGGCCGGTGCAGCTGATCATCGCGGGCAAGGCGCACCCGGCGGACGACGGCGGCAAGCGGCTCGTGCAGGAGCTGGTGCGGTTCGCGGACGACCCCCGGGTGCGGCACCGCATCGCCTTCCTGCCGAACTACGACATGGCGATGGCGCAGTCGCTGCTGCCGGGCTGCGACGTGTGGCTGAACAACCCGCTGCGTCCGCTGGAGGCCTGCGGCACCTCGGGCATGAAGGCGGCGCTGAACGGCGGCCTGAACCTGTCCATCAAGGACGGCTGGTGGGACGAGTGGTACGACGGCGAGAACGGCTGGGCGATCCCGACCGCGGACGGCGTCGAGGACCCGGACCGGCGTGACGAGCTCGAGGCCTCGGCGCTCTACGACCTGATCGAGCACTCCGTGGCCCGGCGCTTCTACGACCGGGACGCGGCCGGGCTGCCGACCCGCTGGATCGAGATGGTGCGGCACACGCTGACCACCCTCGGCCCGAAGGTGCTGGCCGGGCGGATGGTGCAGGACTACGTGCGCAACCTCTACGCGCCCGCGGCCCTCTCCAGCCGCGCCGCGTCCGCCGACGACTACGCCGGCTCGCGCGAGCTGGCCGCCTGGACGACGCGGGTGCGCGAGGCGTGGCCGCACGTGGCGATCGAGCACGTGGACGCCGACGCGGAGCCGGACGCGCAGCACGACGGCGGCGGCGCGGCCCGGCTCGGCGGCGGCCTGCGTATCAGGGCGCTGGTGCAGATCGGCGAGCTGGCGCCGGGCGAGGTCGAGGTGCAGGCGGTCTTCGGCCGGGTGGACGAGGACGACCAGCTGCGTTCGGCCTCGATCGCGACGCTGGAGCACCTGGGCGTGGACGAGATCGGCCGCAACCGGTACGAGGGCGTGATCGACCTCGAGCAGTCCGGGCCGTTCGGCTACACGGTACGGGCGGTGCCGAAGCACCGGATGCTCTCGTCCGCCGCGGAACTGGGCCTGGCGACGCTGCCGTACTCGGGCTGAGCCGCTGTCAGTCGGTGATCCCCAGGGTAAACCACACGGTTTTGCCCTGGGGATGGGTCCGTACTCCCCAGTCCGAGGACAGTTCGTCGACGAGGTGCAGCCCGCGTCCGCCTTCGTCGCCGACCTGGACGTTGCGGAGCCTCGGCACCGTGGGGTTGCCGTCGGAGACTTCGATCATGACGTTGGCGGAGTCGCGGGTCATCCGGAGGCCGAAGGGCGCGATGCCGTAGCGCAGCGCGTTGGTGACGAGTTCGCTCACCAGCAGTTCGACGACGTCGGCGAGTCCGTGCAGGCCCCAGGCGAGCAGCCGGTCGCGGATCAGGTCCCTGGCTTGGGCGACGGCGGTGGGCCTGGCGGTCAGCGTCCACGCCGCGGCTTCGGCTTCGGGCATCCGGCCGAGTTTGGCGAGCAGCAGGGTGGCGTCGCCGGTGTGTTCGCCGGTGTCGAGCATGACCGTGCTGATGTGTTCGCAGACGTGGTCGAGTTGGCTGTCTGGGATGTCCTCGGCCTTGTCGAGCAGGCGGCCGAGTTCGGCGATGGCGGCGTCGGCGTCCTCACCGAGAGCGTGTCCGAGCAGGCCGTCGGTGTAGAGGGCGAGGAGCGAGCCCGGCGGGATGGTGTACTGCCGCTCCTCGTACCGGCCGTCGCCGCCGACGCCGAGCGGGGGGCCGATGGGCACGCCGACGCGGTAGGCCGGGTCGTAGGGCGTGCGCAGCAGCGGCGGCAGGTGTCCGGCGGAGGCGAACACGGCGGTGCCGTCGGACAGGTCGCAGCTGACGTAGACGCAGGTGCTGGTGTATTCGTCGCCGAGGGATTCGGCGAGCACGTCGAGCCGGTAGAGCACCTGCGCGGGGCTGAGGTCCATCTGGGTGAGCACCCGGGCGGCGCTGCGGAACTGGTCGGCGACGGTGGGGGCGGGAAGGCCGCCGTCGAGCACGTCGCCGACGACCAGGACGAGCCGGTTGCCGGGCATCCGCACCGAGTCGGACCAATCCCCGCCGCCACCCTCTTTGCCGGTCAGGCCGGTGCGGCGGCGGTACGCGACGCGCACTCCGGCCACCTCGGGCACCGAGGAGGTGTTGGGCATAGGGACGGGTCCTGGGGTCGGTTTGTACCTGCCTTACACCTAGTTCATCCCCCGAGACAACCCGTTTAATAGGACTTTCCGCATGAGTTACGCCACCCGGGTCCCGGAGTTAACCTCAACTTGTAGTACATGTTCCAGGGCATCGAGGATCACGTAGTCCCCGTCGAGCCAGGGCAGCTCACGGACCTCGGCATTTCCGGCGGCCAGCCAGCGCAGTTCATCGTGGCTCTCGATCGGCGCGGGCTCTCCGCTGACCAGCACGGCCCGGTACGTGCGTACCAGCATCGCCGCGTCGGGCGTCAGGTATTCCGGGCCGACCGGCTCGCCGACCTCGATCTCGACGCCGAGCTCCTCGCGGCACTCGCGGATCAGCGCGGCCGCGTCGTCCTCGCCGGGCTCGACCTTGCCGCCGGGGAACTCCCAGCGGCCGGCGAGGGCCGGGGGCTCGGTGCGTCGCGCGGCGAGGAAGAGTCCGTCGCGCTCGATCACGGCGGCGACGACGATCTTCTTCGGCGCGGGCGAGGCGGCCGCGGCGGGTTCGTACGACTGGGTCATGCGCTCCATGGTGCCAGGCTCGTTGGTCGAACCGGTTACAGCTCGCGAGTTGCGGGGGCTTTCACGGGACCGGAGATACTGGGGCTCATGGCCAGCATGCACGCATACGACTCCGAACTCGCCGAGCTGATCTTCGACTACATGCGCGAGCGGCTCCAGCTCGACCCGGTCCCGCTGGACCACCCGGGCCGCAAGGACAAGCTGGACTCGGTGCTCACCGGGCTGATCGGCCCGGAGGGGCATGATCCGCGCCGGGTGCTGGCCGTGTACGACGAGCACCTGTCGCAGGCGGTGATCTCCTGCGACAGCCCGCGCTTCCTCTCGTTCATCCCGGCGGCGCCGACGAAGGCCGCGCTGCTGTTCGACATGGTGGTCTCCTGCGCCTCGCTGCAGGGCATCTCCTGGCTCGAGGCCTCGGGCGCGATCGCCGCGGAGAACCAGGTGCTGCGGCTGATCGCCGACCAGGCCGGAATGGGCCGGGAGGCGGGCGGCTGCTTCGTCACCGGCGGCTCGGCCGGCAACCTCTCCGCGCTGGTGGTGGCCCGCGACGTGGCCCGCCAGCGGCTCGGGCTCGGGCCGTACGACCGGGTGCGCATCGCGGTCAGCGACCAGGCACATTCCTCGATCGGCAACACGCTGCGGATCATCGGCGTCGAGCCGCTCGTCGTGCCGAGCGACGACCACCGGCTGACCGGCGCCCACCTGCGCGCGACCCTCGCGGCGGACGACAGCGGCGTGCCGGTGATCGGCGTCGTCGCGACCGCGGGCACGACGAACGCGGGCATCATCGACGACCTGAAGGGCGTGGCCGAGGTCGCGCGCGAGAAGGATCTCTGGTTCCACGTGGACGGCGCGTACGGCGGCGCGGGCCTGTTCGCCCCGAGCGTGCGGGCGAGGTACGAGGGCATCGAGCACGCGGACTCCTTCGTCGTGGACCCGCACAAGTGGCTCTTCGCCCCCTTCGACTGCGCCGCGCTGGTGTATAAGCACCCGAAGTTGGCCAAGGCGGTGCACACGCAGGACGCCTCGTACCTGGACGTGATCCACCTGGACACCCCGGACGAGTGGAACCCGACCGACTACGCGTACCACCTGACCCGCCGCGCCCGCGGCCTCCCGCTCTGGTTCTCGCTGGCCGTGCACGGCACCGAGGCCTACGCCGAGGCGATCGAGGCGGCGCTGACCCTCGCCCACCGCTCGGCCGAGCTGATCCGCGAACGCCCGGAACTCGAGCTGATCCGCGAGCCGGAACTGTCCTCGGTCCTGTTCCGCCGCACCGGCTGGCGCGCCGAGGACTACCAGGCCTGGTCGGACCGGCTGCTCGCGGGCCAGATCGCCTTCGTCACCCCGACCGGCTGGGAGGGCGAGACGGTGGCCCGCTTCGCCTTCCTGCACCCGGGCACGACGATCGAGATCGTCGAGGAGATCCTGGGGACGATGGTCTAGCGGCGGTAGTCGGCAGCTCGGACCCCGGGTTGCCAGGCCCCTGACACCATCCGGCGGTAACGACCTGGCGACGTGCGGGCGACGCGGGCTCGTACGACTTGCGCGGCGCGCCCCGATATCGATTCAATGGCCTCCGTATCTTGTGTTCTTGCGGCGTTCCGCGGCGGGTTGGGGATCTCTCATGGAAGCATTGACCGCGCAGGATCCGGCCCGGATAGGCCCCTTCCGCCTGGTCGCGCGGCTCGGCCGGGGCGGTATGGGGCGGGTGTACCTGGGGCGGGACGAGTCCTCCGGGCGGCACGCGGCGGTCAAGACGATCCACGGCGAGCTGGCCGCCGACCCCGAGTTCCGTACCCGGTTCACCCAGGAGGTCAACGCGGCGCTGCGGGTGCGCGACGAGTACATCGCCGAGGTGGTGCTGGCCGATCCGGCGGCCGCGGTGCCGTGGCTGGCCACCGCGTACGTGCCGGGGATCTCGGTCGAGGACGCGGTGCGCAAGTACGGGCCGATGCCCGCCGAGTCGGTGCGCGTCCTCGGAGTCTGCGTCTCCCGCGCGGTCGCCGCGATCCACGCGGTGGGCCTGGTGCACCGGGATCTCAAGCCGGGCAACGTGCTGCTGACCGCGCAGGGCCCGAAGGTGATCGACTTCGGCATCGCGCGCGGCGTCGGCGACGAGGGCCTGACGAAGACCGGCATGGTCGCCGGCTCGCCGCCGTACATGGCGCCGGAGCAGCTGGTCACCGGCGAGTTCGGGCCGGCCTCCGACGTCTTCTCGCTCGGCTCGATCCTGCACTACGCGGCCACCGCGGCGGGCCCCTACGGCCGCGGCGGAGCCCAGGAGCTGTACGCGCGGGCGCTGGCTGTCGGGCCGGTCGTCGCACCTGATCTGCCCGAGGTGCTCGCCGTGCCGATCTCCCGCGCCCTGACCCGGGAGTCGTACGCCCGTCCGTCCGCCGCCGAGCTCGTCACGCTGCTCGAGACGGAGCCGGGCGAGAAGCCGGTGCCGGGCTGGCTGCCGGGCAATGTGACGCAGGAGATCCTGACGCAGGCCACCGAGGCGCTGACCACCGCCTCGGCCGCGTACAACGAGCTGCCGTCGACCGGGCAAGGCGGGCAGCCCGGGCAGCAGCAGGGCCAGCCCTCGTTCGCGCCGCCCTTCCCGCAGTCCGGGCCGCCGTCGCACCCGTCGAATCCGCAGAACCCGGTGTACGGGCAGCCGTCGAACCCGCGGAATCCGACGTACGGGCCGCCGTCCAACCCGCAGAACCCGGTGTACGGGGCGCCTTCCGCACCCTCGAACCCGCAGAACCCGGTCTTCGCGCCGCCGAACAGCCAGCCGAACCGGCCGTTCGGGCCGCCGCAGCAGATGTTCCAGCCGCCGCAGCAGTACCCGCAGACCCCGCCGCGGCAGACGCCCACCCCCTCTCCGCAGCAGCCGCAGCGTCCGTACCCGCAGCAGCCGGGCCAGCAGTCCGGCTTCGGCACGCAGCAGCGCCCCGCGACCGCGCCGCAGGGCTCCGGCTACCAGTACCCGCAGTACCAGGGGGCGATGGCCCAGCGCAGCAACGGAATGGGCACCGCGGGCCTCACCCTCGGCATCATCGGGCTCTTCCTCCCCTGCCTGCTGGTGCTCGGCGTCATCTTCAGCGGCATCGGCCTTTCCCGCTCCAGCTCGCAGGGGCTGCCGTCCGGCACCTCGAAGGCCGGGCTGATCGTGAGCCTGATCGGCGTCGTCGGCTGGGTGCTGCTGATCATCATCGGCGTGACGCACGGATCCTCGTCGTCGACGTCCTGACGCCTCAGCATCTAAGAACACGAAGAGGGCCGCCCCCGTCGGGAGCGGCCCTCCGCTTACTGCTTACTCAACCGCGGGCAGTCACCAGAGCAGGTGCGACCAGAGGTAGAGCGGGGTCGGGGTGCCGACGCCGGTGACGTCGTTGTATCCCGGGGTGGCCTCGAGGATCTGGGTGTCGCCGAAGTCCACCGCGTAGTTGGTGCCGCCGGTCGAGGTCGGGAAGTCGTTGAACGCCTTCGTCCCCGGGCCCTTGCTGGTCACCTGGTAGTACGCCGGGCTGCCGTAGCGGGCGTAGATCGCCGGGTTGGCGAAGCCGACCGGCTGGTAGTGCTGCAGCTCCATCGCGTCGGCCTGCAGGCCGGCGAACAGCGGGCTGGCCAGGCTGGTGCCGCCCCAGGCGGACTCGCCGTAGCCGGTGCTGCCGTCGGGCAGGGTCTGCGTCTGGCCGACCAGGAAGCCGGTGTACGGGTCGGCGTCCATCGAGACGTCCGGCTCGACGCGCATCTTCGTGGAGGTCTTCACGCCGGTCGGCAGGGTCGTGGCCAGCTTGCTGGACACGATGCCGCGCTGGTACCAGGGCTGCGAGACCGTCGCGCTGGTGCCGCCGCCGCCGCCGAAGTACCAGCCGTACTCGCTCCAGCTGGTGCCCTCGTCGAGGAAGATGTCGGTGCCCCAAGCGGTGTTCCACTCGGTGTTGCCGTACTTGCCGATCGCGAGGCTGGTGCCGCCGACCGAGGTCACCCACGCGCTGGAGGCGGGCCAGTCGGTCTGCGGCTCGCTCGAGGTGTCGTTGGTGCCGCAGCTCGTGGTCGGGATCTCGGCGCCGCAGTCGCCGGCGGAGAAGTTGATCTCGATGCCCTCGATCGCGTCCTGTGCGAAGGTCTGGTCGTAGGCCGCCATCTCGGACGTGGACTCGTTGCCGGTGGTCGAGTAGACGACCTCGCCCCACGAGTCGGAGACGATGTCGGCCGAGTGCGTGTCCGCGATCTGCTGCAGCGAGGCCAGCAGGTCGGCGTCCTCGCAGGAGTTCGCGCCGTAGTAGTGGATCGTGGCGCCGGTGGCCATCGCGTGAGCGGACTCGACGTCGATGTGCTCCTCGGGCGACCAGCCGGCCGCACCGCCGCACGCGGCCTCGTTGGTCCAGTCGGCCGGGGTCTCGGTGTCGAGGAACTGGCCGGACTTGAGGGTCGGGTCGCCGTGGACCTTCGCGTACTCGTTCGCGTCGGCGAGGATGTCGGTGCTGCCGTACGCGTCCACGATAGCGATCGTCACGCCGCGGCCGTTCACGCCGGCCACGCCGTAGGCGCTGCGCAGCTGGCTCGGGTCGTAGCCGCACACGACGTACGGGTTGTCCTTGGTACCGTCCTCGGCCGGGGCGGTGGTGTCCTTGGCCTGGCCGTAGTAGGTGGAGCAGGGCGTCTGGCCGATGTAGTAGGCACCGTCAGAGCTCTTGGTCATCGTCGGCTTGTCGCCGGTCACCTCGGCCTCGGTCGCCGCGGTGCTCACGTTGTTCGTGGTCATCAGCTTCGGCATATTGTCGAGGCCGTCGATGGTCAGCACATCGGACGCCACGGACGCCGGCACCTTCGCGTCGCTGGACGGCGCGCGGTAGGTCTTGCCCTTGACCGAGTAGTTGTCCAGCGAGGTGCTGTAGGCGCTCTCGGTCTGCGCGGCGGTGCCGGAGACCTCGACCTCGTGGCTGTTGGCCGAGACGACGTGCAGCCCGGCGGAGCTCAGCCAGGACTCCACGGCCGTGACCTGCGCGGTAGTGGTGCCGAACTCCGACTGGTACTCGGAGGCGGTGAGGTACTTGTGGTAGAGCGAGGTGCCCGGCGTGGCGACCGCCGCGGCGTAGGCCTCCATGGCCGCCTGGTCCTTGCTCGCCAGGTAGACGGTGGAGTCGACCGAAGTCCCGGCGGCGACCTGTCCGCGGTCGGCGGACGCGGTCGCCCAGACGGGCGCCGTGCCGGCGACGGTGGCGGGGCTCGCCGCGCTGGCCGACGCCGTGGCCACCGTGGCGGTGACGAATGATCCGGTCAGCGCGGCCACGGCGAGCGAGGCGGCTCCGACCCGGCGGCGGCGCGCGCGCGAGCGTGATATATCAGGGGCCATACTTCGTGGGTCCTTCCCCGGATGTGGCCCGGGCGGTCGGCATCTGACCGCACGGGCAGGTGGAAAGTACTACCCGAGTTGTTACTCCCCCCTCTGGCCCAATACAAGGGTTTCACGATCACAGAGTGGGAAAGCCCGTTGAGGGTTAGGGGAATTCGAAACCCGCCGGAAACGATCTTCCGGTTGCGCTCCGTGCGAACACACAGGTCCCGCCCTGAACTGGACGGGACCTGGAAGCGTCAGGATTCTCAGACGTTGAACCGGAACTCGACCACGTCGCCGTCGGCCATCACGTAGTCCTTGCCCTCGATCCTGGCCTTGCCCTTCGACCGGGCCTCGGCGACCGAGCCGCATTCGACGAGGTCTGCGAAGGAGACGATCTCGGCCTTGATGAAGCCGCGCTGGAAGTCGGTGTGGATGACGCCGGCCGCCTCGGGCGCGGTGGCGCCCTTCTTGATCGTCCAGGCCCGCGACTCCTTGGGGCCCGCGGTCAGGTACGTCTGCAGGCCGAGGGTGTCGAAGCCGACGCGGGCGAGCTGGCTCAGGCCCGACTCGTCCTGGCCGATGGACTGGAGCAGCTCGAGCGCCTCGTCCTCCGGCAGCTCGATCAGCTCGGACTCGATCTTGGCGTCCAGGAAGATCGCCTCGGCCGGCGCGATCAGAGCCCTGAGTTCCTGCTTGAGCTCCTCGTTGGCCAGCTCGTCCGAGTCGAGGTTGAAGACGTAGATGAACGGCTTGGCCGTCAGCAGGTGCAGGTCGTGCAGCGGCTCGGTGTCCAGGCCGGCGGCGAAGGCCGTGGTGCCGCCCTCCAGCACCTTCTGCGCCTGCTCGACCGCGGCGACCTTCTCCTGCAGCTCCTTGCGCATCCGCGATTCCTTCTGCAGGCGCGGCAGGGCCTTCTCGATGGTCTGCAGGTCGGCGAGGATCAGCTCGGTGTTGATCGTCTCGATGTCCGACTTGGGGTTCGGCGCGCTCTTGTCGTCCGCGAAGACCACGTCCGGGTCGGTGAAGACCCGGATCACCTGGCAGATCGCATCCGCCTCGCGGATGTTGGCGAGGAACTTGTTGCCGAGGCCCTGGCCCTCCGAGGCGCCCTTGACGATGCCCGCGATGTCCAGGAAGTCCACCGTGGCCGGGAGCACCTTCTCGGAGTGGAAGATCTCGGCCAGCTTCGCCAGGCGCGGGTCCGGCACGCCGACCACCCCGACGTTCGGCTCGATCGTGGCGAAGGGATAGTTCGCCGCGAGGACGTCGTTCTTCGTCAGTGCGTTGAAAAGAGTCGACTTGCCCACGTTGGGCAGGCCGACGATGCCGATTTGCAGACCCATGAGCGGCAAGTCTAGTTCAATGACGAGGTGACTCTCGGCGCGCTCGCTCTCCTGCTTCTCGGCCTGGTTCTCGGCACCGCTCTCGGCGTTCTCTGGGAACGCTCGCGGCGCGGTACCAGGGCCGATCCAGCGACGACCGCGGCCCTCGACGGCACCGCGCGGGTGCTGCTGGAGACCGCGGACCGGCAGTTGGCGCAGGCCAGTGCGCCGATCCACGAGTCGCTGCGGCATCTCGACGACCGGCTGCGCGAGATCGAGCAGGGCCGGGTGGCGGCGCAGGCGGCGCTGTCCCAGCAGATCGAGGACGTGCGCACGACCGGCGAGGAGCTGCGCGGGCAGACGGCGGCGCTGGTCACGGCGCTGCGTACGCCGCAGGTGCGCGGCCGCTGGGGCGAGCTGCACCTGCGCCGCGCGGTCGAGCTGGCCGGGCTGGTGGACCGCTGCGACTTCACCGAGCAGCTGGTGATCCCGGCGCAGGAGGGCGCGGAGACCGGCGAGGGGGCCGGCGTGGCCCGGCCGGACCTCGTGGTGCACCTGGCCGGGGACAAGCACGTGGTGGTGGACGCGAAGGTTCCGCTCGGCGCGTTCCTCGAGGCCGCCGAGGCGCCGGACGAACTGGTCCGGCAGGAGCGGCTGCGCGCGCACGCCAAGCAGTTGCGGGCGCACGTGGACCAGCTCGCCTCGCGCGCGTACTGGAAGCGGCTGGCGGCGGCCGGGGCGCCGACCGCGGAGTTCGTCGTGCTGTTCGTGCCGGGCGAGGCCTTCCTCTCGCACGCCCTGAGCGCCGACCCCGAGCTGATCGAGTACGCGGCCGAGCGCAAGGTCGTCCTCGCCAGCCCGATAACGCTGATCACGCTGCTGCGCACGGTCGCCTACGCCTGGACCCAGGACACCCTCGCCGCCGAGGCGCGGACCATCGTCGAGCTCGGCCGCGAGCTCTACGACCGGATCGGGGTGTTCACCGAGGCGCTGGACACGGTCGGGCGTTCGCTCGGCGCCTCGGTCGCGGCGTACAACCGGGCCGTCGGCTCGCTCGACGCGCGGCTGCTGGTGACGGCGCGCCGGCTGCGCGATCTCGGTTTGGACGACGGGCAGCCGCCGAGCGCGCGTAGCCTGGACACCGCCGCGCGGTCGATCAGTCAGCCACAAGAGTGAGCGCGGGTGGCGAGCGTGCGTCAGGGGAGAACTATCGGCATGTCAGCTCGTAACGTGGTGCCATGAGCCAGAACCGCGTCTCCCCGGGCGGTCGTCCCGGGGCCGTGGGCGTCAGGCCGCGCCCGGGCCCCGCACGTCCGGCTCTCCGGGGCCCGTCCAGGCCGCCGCGACCCGCGCGGACCCCCTCGGCCGCCGACGGCGTCGGGCCGCTGACCGGCCTCGGCGTGTCGATCCTGCTGCTGACCGCCTGCGTGCTCGGCGCGCTGCTCGACCTGTTCCTGGTCGACGGACCGGCCTGGGCGGTCATCTCGCTGTACGTCGTGACCTGCGGATACACCGCGTACCGGGTGCGCGGCGCGGACTGGTACGCGGCGCTGGTCGCCCCGCCGATCGCCTTCGGGTTCGCGATGATCCTGCTGGCCAAGCTGATGCCGGAGTCCTTCGGGCCCGGGCTGCTCGGCCTCGCCGCGACCACCTTCGAGCTGCTGGCCGCGAAGGCCAGGGCGCTCTACTTCGGCGTCGCGCTCTCCGCCGTGATCCTCGCGGCCCGCAAGGTGCGCAGACCGCGCCGCTGAATCAGCGCGCCGCTAGATCACAACTTCTTCAGCTCGTGCGGCAGCGCGAACAGCAGGCTCTCCTGCGCCGAACGCACTTCCTCGACGTCCGCGTAGCCGTGCTCGGCGAGCAGCGCGAGGACGTCCTGCACCAGGTTCTCCGGCACCGAGGCGCCCGAGGTCAGGCCGACCGTGGTCACGCCCTCGAACCAGGCCGGGTCCACCTCCTCGGCGAAGTCCACCAGGTACGAGGCGGGCACGCCGACCTCGAGCGCGACCTCGACCAGACGCACCGAGTTCGAGGAGTTCTTCGAGCCGACCACGAGCAGCAGGTCGCACTCGCCGGCGATCTGCTTGACCGCGATCTGCCGGTTCTGCGTCGCGTAGCAGATGTCGTCCGACGGCGGGTCGAGCAGCAGCGGGAAACGCTGCTTGAGCCTGGCCACGGTCTGCTGGGTCTCGTCCACCGACAGCGTGGTCTGGGAGAGCCAGGCGACCTTCGCCGGGTCGCGGACCACGACCGAGTCCACCGCGTCCGGGCCGTCCACCAGCTTGATGTGCTCAGGGGCCTCGCCGGTGGTGCCGATGACCTCCTCGTGGCCCTCGTGCCCGATCAGCAGGATGTCGTAGCCCTCGTCGGCGAAGCGCACGGCCTCCTTGTGCACCTTCGTCACCAGCGGGCAGGTGGCGTCGATGGTGCGCAGGCTGCGCCGCTCGGCGGTCTCGTGCACCTCGGGGGCGACGCCGTGCGCGGAGAAGATCACCAGGGAGCCCTCGGGGACCTCCTCGTTCTCCTCCACGAAGATCGCGCCGCGCTCCTCGAGCGTCTGCACGACGTGCTTGTTGTGCACGATCTCCTTGCGGACATAGACCGGAGCGCCCACGCGTTCAAGGGCGTTCTCGACGGTCTGCACCGCGCGGTCCACACCCGCGCAGTAGCCGCGCGGGGCCGCGAGCAGGACCCTCTTGCGGGGGACGGATTCAGTGGAAACCGGAGCAGAGACCATGCGTCCATGGTATTCCGACACTGGGCCTTACCCCTAGCCCGGCCCTTGGATCTTCACGAGATCTCCCCCGGGTTGTCGGTGTCGCGCTCTACTGTGGACGCCATGGCCTTGGACAGCTCCTTCGAAACGCCGGTCCCCGTCGCGCGGGTGGCGACGCTGGTGGCGCAGTGGATCGACCGGCTCGGCGTGATCCACGTGGAGGGGCAGATCACCCAGATCAGCCGCCGCCCGGGCGCCGGAATGGTGTTTCTGACCCTGCGCGACCCGGCGCAGGACGTGTCGATGGGCGTGACCTGCCCGCGCGGGGTCTACGAGCAGATCCTGCCGGCCCCGGCGGAGGGCCAGCGGGTGGTGATCCGGGCGAAGCCGGTCTTCTACCGGGGTCGCGGCCAGTTCTCGCTGCAGTTGCAGGAACTGCGCCAGGTCGGCATCGGCGAACTGCTGGCCCGGATCGAGCAGCTCAAGCAGAAGCTCGGCGCGCAGGGATTGTTCGACCCGGACCGCAAGCTGCCGCTGCCCTTCCTGCCGCAGCTGATCGGCCTGATCACCGGGCGCGCGTCGGCCGCGGAGAAGGACGTGCTGGAGAACACGCGGCGGCGCTGGCCCGGGGTGCGCTTCGAGGTGCGCGAGGTGGCGGTGCAGGGCGCGACGGCGGTGCCGCAGGTCATCGGGGCGCTCGCCGAGCTCGACGGGCATCCCGAGGTGGACGTGATCGTGATCGCGCGCGGCGGCGGCTCGGTCGAGGACCTGCTGCCGTTCTCGGACGAGCAGCTGCTGCTGGCCGTCGCGAAGTGCGGCACTCCGGTGGTCTCGGCGATCGGCCACGAACCGGACTCGCCGCTGCTCGACCTCGTCGCCGACCTGCGCACCTCGACGCCGACGGACGCGGCGAAGCGGATCGTGCCGGACGTGCGCGAGGAGCTGGAGCGGGTGCGGGTGGCCCGCGAGCGGATGCGCGGGGCGATCGAGCGGATGCTCGACCGGGAGGAGCGGGCGCTGGCCAACTACCGGTCCCGGCCGTCGCTGGCCGCGCCCTACGACATGATCGAGCGCCGGGAGCAGGAGCTGGTCGAGGCGCGCGGGCGGACGCGGCGAGCGCTGGAACAGCGGATCGCGCGGGACTCCGAGGTGCTCGGGCAGACGCTGGCCCGGGTGCGCGCGCTCTCCCCGCTCAAGACGCTGGAGCGCGGCTACGCGATCGTGCAGGCGGCCGACGGGGCCGTGGTGCGCGAAGCCGGCCGGGTGACGGCCGGTGAGCGGCTCGGCGTCCGGCTCGCGGCCGGACGCCTGGCGGTCTCCGTGCTGGAGACGGCCGCCGAGGCCGCGCCTGGCGCGACTACACCTGGAGCGGCAGCCAGCGACTGAGGTGGGTGCCGAACTGCAGGTCGGAGAAGCCCAGCTCGCGGTAGAGGTCGTCGCCCATCGAGGAGGCGGTGAGCTCGGTCTTCGGCACCCCGCAGCTGTCCAGCCACTCCAGCGTGGCCTCGACCGCGGCCCGCGCGTAACCCCGGCGCCGGTAGTCCGGGTCGGTCGAGACGCTCTGGATGTAGCCGATCAGCCCTGAATGGTTGTCCGGGCTCGGCAACTGCTGCTGGATCATGCCGACCGCGCAGGCGGCGAGCTTGCCCGGGAAGTCGCCCGCGTCCACGACGAAGGCCTGGATCATCCCGTCCTGGTCCGAAAGGGCCTGCTCGAAGGCGTCCCTGCAGGCGTACTCCCAGGCTTCGTCGTGGATCTCCTGGAAATTCTTGAGCATCACCCGCCGCAGCCTGGTCAGCTCCCAGGCGTCCTCGACGGACGCGCGGCGTACCACCGCTCCCATGTGTGCCTCCCCGGTTCCTGTCCGTAGGGGAATCTATCGTGGAGGGCATGACTACGGAAGAGATCTCCTCGCTCGGCTACGAGCAGGCGCGCGACGAATTGATCGGCACAGTGCAGCGGCTCGAGGCCGGTGGCCTGGCCTTGGACGATTCGCTGGCGCTCTGGGAGCGCGGAGAGGCGCTCGCGGCGCACTGCCAAGGGAAGCTGGACGGCGCGCGCGCCCGGCTCGATGCGGCTTTGGGGGCGCACAACGGGAGCGCGGTGGAGGAGGGCTGAACCGGAAGAGTTGAAAACCCGTCAGATCGCGCAGGTCGGCGGCGCGGGCCGGTCATCACACCGGCCCGCCGTGCCGTTTCCCCTTGGCTTCTCAGCCCTGGAGCGAGGCGGCGAACGTCTCCAGCTCGCTCATCGGCGCCGAGCCCGCGACCACCTCGAGGCTCTTGCCGCTTTTCGTCGTGTCGTCGCGGAAGAGCAGCGTGGCGAGCGCGGCGGGCGAGCTGCCGGTGTACTTCAGCCAGGTCTGGCCGGCCAGCTGGATGGAGCCGACCTCCGCGGCGTTCGAGGACTCGTCGTTGAGGAACTCGTTGACGGTCTCGGTGGTCTGCTCGAGCACGGCGTACTTGCCCGACGGGGTGAGGTAGCCGAGGTGCCAGTCGGCGGCGACCTCGCCCTGCGGCTGGTATTCGTCCGAGGTCAGCTTCCAGTCGGCGGACAGGCCGGTGGGGCTGAGCGCGGTGAACGGCAGGTTGCTGCGAGCGGCCGTGAGCATCGACTGGTAGTCGGAGGCGGACACGACGGTGACCGCCGGCGTCGAGGAGCCCTGCGGCATCAGCCAGAACACCGCCAGGATCGGCAGCACGATCAGCGCCATCGACAGGATCATGTCGCGCACGGTCATGCGCAGCCGCGCCGATGCTGCATCCCTCTTCGCCATGCCCCCATCATCCCAAGCCGCTCCCCCCGGCCGCGCACCGGGTGGGCTGTATCGAAGGGCGCGCGTTGACCGTAGGATCAAGGAACCGGCACCCTCAGCCGGTGAATCCACAGCTGAATACCGATCTGACCTGATGTCCCGTGCGGAAGGACTTGAGCAGATGACACAGCAGGCACACGATGTGCCCGACCGGAACCTGGCCCTCGAACTGGTCCGGGTGACCGAGGCCGCGGCGCTCGCGGCGGGCCGCTGGGTGGGCCGCGGCGACAAGATCGGCGCGGACGGCGCGGCGGTGGGCGCGATGCGCCGGCTGATCAACACCGTCTCGATGGGCGGGGTCGTCGTGATCGGCGAGGGCGAGAAGGACAACGCGCCCATGCTCTTCAACGGCGAGCAGGTGGGCAACGGGGACGGCCCGGAGTGCGACGTGGCCGTGGATCCGATCGACGGCACCACGCTCAACGCCAAGGGCATGCCGAACGCCATCGCGGTGATCGCGCTGGCCGAGCGGCACGCGATGTACGACCCGTCCGCCGTGTTCTACATGGAGAAGCTGGTGGCCGGCCCCGAGGCGGCGGACGCGGTGGACATCAGCGCCCCGGTCGCGCACAACATCCGGGCGGTGGCCCGGGCCAAGGGCGGCTCGCCGAGCGAGGTGACCGTCGTCATCCTGGACCGGCCGCGGCACGAGGGCCTGGTCCGCGAGGTGCGCGAGGCGGGCGCCCGGATCAAGTTCATCTCGGACGGCGACGTGGCCGGCGCCATCATGGCGGTGCGCCCGGGGACCGGCGTGGACCTGCTGCTCGGCATCGGCGGCACGCCGGAGGGCATCATCGCGGCAACGGCCATCAAGTGCCTCGGCGGCGTGATCCAGGGCAAGCTGTGGCCGAAGGACGAGGCCGAGCGGGAGAAGGCGATCGGCGCCGGGCACGACCTGGACCGGGTGCTGAGCACGGACGATCTGGTGACGGGCGAGAACTGCTTCGTGGCCATCACCGGCATCACGGACGGCGAATTGGTGCGCGGAGTGCACTACCGCTCTGGCGGCGCGGTGACGAGCTCCCTTGTCATGCGCTCCAAGAGCGGTACCGTGCGCCTTATCGAGTCGGAGCACCAACTGGCGAAGCTGCGTACCTACAGTTCCGTGGATTTCGGCTAGCTCTAAAGCACACCGAACGTCTGAACGCGTGTCAGCGAACGGCTGACGCCCATTCGGACGACCCCGCGGGCGGCCTCGCCTCGTCGGTGCTCCCCTGGTAACTGCAGGAAAGCCCATCGTCGAGACGGAGGCCGCCCGATGGCCGTTGATCAGGCCCAGCAGGCACCGAGCGGCGCCGCGCCGATCGAGGAGAGCCGCCGCAAGATCATGCTGGTGTTCGCCGGCGTGATGCTCGGCATGTTCCTCGCGGCGCTGGACCAGACGATCGTGGCGACGGCGCTGCCCACGATCGTCGGCGACCTCGGCGGGGCCAACCACCTGTCCTGGGTGGTCACCGCGTACATGCTGGCCTCGACGGCGACCACGCCGCTGTGGGGCAAGCTCGGCGACATGTTCGGCCGCAAGACGGTCTTCCAGATCTGCATCGTGATCTTCCTGATCGGCTCGGCGCTGTGCGGCCAGGCGCACAACATGGTCCAGCTGATCTCCTTCCGCGGCCTGCAGGGCATCGGCGGCGGCGGTCTGATGGTGCTGTCGATGGCGATCATCAGCGACGTCGTGCCGCCCCGGGACCGCGGCAAGTACCAGGGCGTGATCGGCGCCGTGTTCGGCGTGGCCTCGGTGCTCGGGCCGCTGCTCGGCGGCTTCCTGGTGGACAACCTCAGCTGGCGCTGGGTCTTCTACGTCAACCTGCCGGTCGGCGCGATCGCCCTGGTCGTGATCTCCGTCGCGCTGGCGAAGAAGAACCCGGACCACAAGCCGAGGATCGACTACCTCGGCACCCTGCTGATCGCCGCCGCCTCGGTCTGCCTGGTGCTGATCACCAGCCTCGGCGGCAGCACCTGGGCCTGGAACTCCGGGCCGATCTACGCGTGCGGGTTCGGGGCCGTCGCGCTGATCGTGCTGTTCATCCTGGTGGAGCAGCGGGTCGCCGAACCGGTGCTGCCGCTCAAGCTGTTCCGGAATCGGGTGTTCACGCAGTGCTCGGCGATCGGCTTCGTCGTCGGCCTGTGCATGTTCGGCAGCCTGTCCTACCTGCCGCTGTTCATGCAGGTGGTCAACGGCGACTCGCCGACGGTCTCCGGGCTGCGGCTGCTGCCGCTGATGGGGGGCCTGCTGGTCGCCTCGATCGGCTCCGGCCAGTTGATCAGCAAGTTCGGCCGGTACAAGATCTTCCCGATCTGCGGCACGGTGCTGATGGCGCTCGGCCTGTTCCTGATGTCCAGGATCGACGATCACACGAAGTCGAGCGTGCTCGGCTGGGACATGGCCGTCTTCGGCCTCGGCCTCGGCCTGACGATGCAGGTGCTGACGATCGCCACGCAGAACAACGTGGACTACGCGGACCTCGGCGTGGCCACGTCGGGCGTGACCTACTTCCGCTCGATCGGCGGCTCGTTCGGCGCGTCGATCTTCGGCACGATCCTGAACAATCAGCTGAGCTCGAAGGTCAGCAGTTCCCTGCAAAACGGCACGCTCTCCGCGAAATTCCCGGTCACGCAGATCCTCGGCGACCCGACAGCCGCCAACAAACTGCCCGCCGCCGAGAAAGATCCGTTCCTCCATATCTACGCCACGTCCTGCGCGCACGTCTTCCTCATCGCCGCACCGATCGCCTTGGTCGCGTTCCTGCTGGCGCTCTTCTTACGCGAGGTCCCGCTACGTACCGCGACGAGCACGACCGACCTAGGCGAGTCCTCCGGCCTGCCCACGTTCCGCACGTCGCTGGCCGAGATCGAACGCTTCGTCACAAAGCTGTCGAGCCGTCAGAACGTATGGGAACGCTACGGCCGCGTCATCGAGCGAGCCGATCTGGACATCTCCGTGCCGCACGCCTACAGCCTGTTCCGCCTGCACCACGCCGGTCCGGTGACCGAGGACCAGATCTGCAAGAAGCTCAACTCGTCGCTCGACGAGATCCGCCCGCGCGTGGACAAGATGATCGCCGCGGGCACCGTGCAGCGGAACGCGGACGACGTCGTCACGCTCACTCCGCAAGGCCAGGAAGTCATCGACAAGATGTCGAAGGTCCGGCTGCAACTGCTCGAGGAGCAGCTCAAGGGCTGGGACCCGGAGCACCACGAGGAGCTGATCGCCCTGCTCAAGACGCTGGCCGACAACTCGCTGGACGCGCCGGACGCGAGCCTGATGCGGCGTTAGCCCGACCGCGTGCGGCTCACAGCTCCACGAGGAACTTCTCCGACCAGGGTGCCGGGCGCAGGTCGCCGAGCGAGACCTTCACGTTCGTGCGGGTGCCTCGGGCGTGCAGGATCTCGGGGCCGTGCTCGCCCTCGGGGTAGGACAGGCAGCGGAAGGAGAAGACCGCGCTGGTCCGGCCGCGGCGCTCCAGGGAGACCTCGACGACGAGTTCGCCGCGCTCCTGGGTGAAGGGGCTGATGAATTCGATGTCGTACTGCTTGACCACGACGAGGGAGTCGGACGGATCCGTATCGGCCAGCGAGTGATACCAGGAGGTCATCGCGCGTTCTACGTGGATGGCGTAGCGCGCGTTGTGCATCACGCCGAGCATGTCGAGCTCGTCGAACCAGACGATCTCGCGGTGGACGTACAGCGGCTTGGCGGGCGTGTCAGGCGTGTTGCTCATCGGTTTTTGAACCACTTCTTCTTGGGGCGTCGTGCCTCAACGCTACCGAACAGCGTCAACCCACGGACATGCACGATGGGGGTCTCGGCGGTGTACGGCTGGTCCTGGGACAGCGACATGTTGCGCTCGCCGAGGATCGCGGTGCCCTCGTTGACCACCATCACGCCGTCCGGCACGATCAGCTTGATCTCGCCGAAGATCGAGGTGGCCGAGATGCTCAGCTCCCGCTGCTCCATCACCGCCTCGGTCAGGTCCAGCTCCACCGAGCCGAAGATCGCCTTGGCGTCCAAGCCGTTGCGCACCAGCCAGCGTCCGCGCCGCTTCTGCTCGCCGAAGACGGCCATCACACTGTCGGTCGTCGGCACGCCGGCCAGCGACGAGGCGTCGTAGCGGGGCGCCGGGGCGCCGCTCGCGGTCGGCGGGGTGAAGGTGACCGGCAGGTCGGCTACCAGGGGCCGCAACTCACCCAGGGTCTTCGCCGCGTACACGTGCTCCAGCCGCTCAGCGTGCTCCTCGGAGTCCAGGCGGCCCTCCGCGAGCGCCTGGCCGAGCAGCGCGGCCACGTGGTCGCGGTCGGCGTCGGACGCGCGCAGCGCCAGCCGGCGGTCGTCCTGCGGGGAGGGTTCCGTGGAGAACGGGGACGGGGTCACCGGCCCAAGATAACCGATCGGACGTTCATGAGGGGCGGAGCGCGGGGTTCCGGTCAGGTCAGCCGCTCGAGCGTGGCCTCGACGTTGTGCATCGCCTCGAGCACGGCCGCCTGCTCGTCCCCGGCGCGGATCGCGTCGAGCAGCGTGCGGTGGCCGCGCACCAAGAACGGCTCGTGGTCCTGGTGCTCGGCGAAGCGCCGCATCGCGGAGGACAGTTCGACGCTCATCTCCAGGTACATCTCGGTCAGCATCGGGTTGTGCGAGGCGAGGACCACGGCCTGGTGGAAGCGCACGTCCGCCTCGACCCAGGGCACCCCCCAGGACTCGTCCCAGCGGCCGCCGAGCTCGCGCGCGCCCGCCGAGGCCGCGTCGCGTTCGTCCAGCGCGTCGAGCATCGCCCGCAGGTCCTTCTCCGTGCGCCGCTTGGCCGCCAGCCGCGCGCCCTCGACCTCCAGCGCTCGGCGCACCTCCTGGACGTGCACGTCGGTGACGTTGCTCATCTGCCGGCGCAGCGCCCCGGCGAGCTCGCTGCGCGACTTCACGTAGGTGCCGTCGCCCTGCCGGACCTCGAGCAGGCCGATGTGCGCCAGCGCCTTGATGGCCTCGCGGACAGTGCCGCGGCCGACCTGCAGCCGCTCGATGAGCTCGGACTCCGGCGGGATGCGCTCGCCCACCGGCCAGGATCCCGAGGAGATCTGCTCGCGCAGCTGCGCGATGACCTCGTCGCACAGCGATCCGCGTCGGATCCCCGCCAACTCGCTCACGACCGCGTCCCCTTCCTTCCTCTATGTGACCGGAACTGTCTCACGAATACGACTACTACGACACGGTGCCGCGACGCGCCGATGCCACATAGAGACCCACCAGTCCCTGCAGCACGGTGGCGACCACCAGGAGCAGCAACGGCCCGGTCCACGAGCCGGTCGCGTCGTGCAGCAGGCCGACGGTGATCGGCACGGCGGCGGCGAGCAGGTAGCCGATCGACTGGCCGAAGGTGGACAGCGCCGCGGTGCCGTGCGCCGTGCCGCCGCGCACCGGGAAGAGCGCGAGCACCAGCGGGAAGGTGGCCATGCCGAAGCCGAAGAAGATCGCCCAGACCCAGGCCAGCGAGCCGGGCGCGATGATCAGGCCGATGAAGCCGACGAGGGACGCGAGCGTCAGCCCGGTCAGCAGCGGCCGCTGGTCCTTCATCCGCGCGCCGATGTGCGGCACCGCGTAGTTGATCGGGATGTTGATGAAGAAGATCGTGGAGAGCACGACGCCGGCCCGGCCCGCGGACATCCCCGCGTCGGACAGGATCGTCGGCAGCCAGCCCATGATGACGTAGGCGCCCATCGACTGGAGTCCGAAGAGCGCGGCCATGGACCAGGCCAGCTTGCTGCGCGTCAGCTGACGCAGCGGCAGGTGCGTTCCCGGGTCGGCGGACGCGGCGTTGGTCGGGTGCGCGACACGCTGCGGGCGTGCGCCGATCCAGGCGGCCAGGCCGATGACGGCCGGGAGCACCCACACGGCCAGGCCCGCGCCCACGTCGTGCAGATGGTCGGCGACCGGGACCGAGGCCAGCGCGGCGAACGCGGCGCCGCCGGACAGCATCATCGCGTACAGGCCGGTGACCTGGCCGACCCGGTCCGGGAAGTACTGCCGGACGACGACCGGCAGCAGCACGTTGGCCAGCGCGATGCCGAGGCCCGCGAGGATCGAGCCGAGGACCAGCGCGGCGGTGTCGTGCAGGCTGTGCACGATCTGGCCGACGGCCAGCGCGCCGAGCGCCCAGCTGATCACGGTCCCGGCGGTGAACCGGCGGGCCAGCCAGGAGCCGGAGAAGCCGCCGACCGCGAAGGCCAGCGGCCACACGGCGGTCAGGAAGGACTCGACGCCCGAGCCGAGCCGCAGCGAGGAGCCGAGCTGATCGAGCAGCGCGCCGGTCGCGGAGACGGAAAGTCGCAGGTTGACGGCGATGAGAATGATGCCGAGCAAGATCAGGCCGGTGCCCTTGGCCCGGTGCGGCGTGAGGTTGACGCCCGGGTCCGCGACCTCGAGTTCCCGGATCAGGGGCAGGTTCCCGGTGTCGTGGGGGTGCTCGATCGTCGCGGCCATGGTCTCGATAGTAATACGTATGATGTCTCATGTCATACCTGATCTTCGTCTCAGGGCGGCGTGGTCAAGGCCACGCCCGGAAGCACCGGTCCAAGACCCGACCCGGGCATAGGCTTGGAGCACAGGACGCTGAGGTCTGTAAAGGGTCAATGGAGGCGCAGAAGAAATGCCCGAGTTCGCTTATTCCGACCTGCTGCCGATCGGCAAGGACGAGACCGAGTACCGCCTGCTGACCAGCGAGGGCGTCTCGACGGTCGAGGCGGCCGGCCGCACCTTCCTGCAGGTCGAGCCGGAGGCGCTGCGCCTGCTGACGGCCGAGGCGATGCACGATATCGCGCACTTCCTGCGCACCGACCACCTCAAGCAGCTCGCCTCCATCATGAACGACCCGGAGGCCTCCCCCAACGACCGCTTCGTCGCCCTCGACCTGCTGAAGAACGCGAACATCGCGGCGGCGGGCGTGCTGCCGATGTGCCAGGACACCGGCACCGCGATCGTGATGGGCAAGCGCGGCCAAAACGTGCTGACCGACGGGGACGACGAGGCGCACCTCGCGCGGGGCGTGTACGACGCGTACACGAAGCTCAACCTGCGCTACTCGCAGATGGCGCCGCTGAACATGTGGGACGAGAAGAACACCGGCTCCAACCTCCCGGCGCAGATCGAGCTGTACGCGACCGCGGGCGAGGCCTACAAGTTCCTTTTCATGGCCAAGGGCGGCGGCTCGGCCAACAAGTCGTACCTGTATCAGGAGACGAAGGCGATCCTGAACCGGAAGGCCATGCTCGCCTTCCTGGAGGAGAAGATCCGCTCGCTCGGCACGGCCGCCTGCCCGCCGTACCACCTCGCTGTGGTGATCGGCGGCACGTCAGCCGAGTTCGCGCTCAAGACCGCGAAGTACGCCTCCGCGCACTACCTCGACTCGCTGCCGACCGAGGGCTCGATGCTCGCGCACGGCTTCCGCGACGTCGAGTTCGAGCAGGAGGTCTTCGAGCTCACCCGCCGCCTCGGCATCGGCGCGCAGTTCGGCGGCAAGTACTTCTGCCACGACGTGCGCGTGATCCGGCTCCCCCGGCACGGCGCCTCGCTCCCGGTCGCGCTCGCCGTCTCCTGCTCGGCGGACCGTCAGGCGCTGGCGAAGATCACCGCGCAGGGCGTGTTCCTGGAGCAGCTCGAGACCGACCCGGCGCGCTTCCTGCCCGAGACGACGGACGAACACCTCGACGACAACGTCGTGCGCATCGACCTGAACCGCCCGATGACCGAGATCCGCGACGAGCTGTCGAAGTACCCGGTCAAGACGCGCCTGTCGCTGACCGGCACGCTGGTCGTGGCCCGCGACATCGCGCACGCGAAGCTCAAGGAACTGCTGGACTCCGGCCAGCCGCTGCCGGACTACATCAAGAACCACCCGGTCTACTACGCCGGCCCGGCCAAGACCCCGGAGGGCTACGCCTCGGGTTCCTTCGGCCCGACCACGGCCGGCCGGATGGACTCGTACGTCGACCAGTTCCAGGCCGCCGGCGGCTCCTTCGTCATGCTGGCCAAGGGCAACCGCTCCAAGCAGGTCACCGACGCGTGCAAGGCGCACGGCGGCTTCTACCTCGGCTCCATCGGCGGCCCGGCCGCGCGGCTGGCGCTGGACTGCATCAAGAAGGTCGAAGTGCTCGACTACGCGGAGCTCGGCATGGAGGCCGTGTGGCGGATCGAGGTCGAGGACTTCCCGGCGTTCATCGTGGTCGACGACAAGGGCAACGACTTCTTCAGCAACCCGGGCGACGACCGCCCGCTGCTGAACATCGGGCACCGGCCCTGACCGCATGATGGAGCGCGCGCCCCGGCGTCTGGTCGAGGTCTATCCGGGGCCGGTCGACTAATTGGAGACCGCGCTGATGGATCTCGGCGAGCACACCTTGGTCGACGTCGTGCCCAACTTGCCGTACCTCGGTTGGTGTAGGTGCAAGCCGAGCTGCCCCTACCTGCGGACCGGCGACACGGAGGCGGCTGACAGCGCCTGGATTCATCTCGATGACGACTACACGCGGCACGTCTGGCTGCGACGGGTGGGGTTGGTCGAATGATGGTGGCGATGTCCGGCGCTCCGCTTCGCGGCGCCCGCAGGTTCGTTTGCCCACCCTCCCACCCGTTGCGTTGGCGGGGCAGCCTGCGGTTCAAAACCCAGACACGATCACAACTCAAGACCGAACCGTCCGACCGACGGAGGCTGCTCGGTCACAGGAACCCAGCACAGCAGTTCGTCGCCACGGGCAACAGCCTCTTCAGCAACCCGGGCGACGACCGGCCGCTGCTGAACATCGGGCACCGGCCGTAGCCTCGCCCGGACCCACGCTGAGACCATCCTTGTTGCAGATGTGCAACCCGCCAGCGTAATCTAGTAGCAACCAGCGTTTCGGCACGAGGCGGATGAACGCCGAGGGCCACCCCCTAGAGCCGCCTCTTCCGAGGCGGCTCTAGTGCTCTCGAGCGTCGCCCGCGATGCTATTGTCACACTCCGTGCACTTCCTGTATCTGGATGAGTCAGGCTCGGCTGAGCGGCCGGACGGCGATCCGAGCGCGTCACCGGTGATGGCGATCGTCGGCGTGATTGTGGACGCGAGGCTCGTACCGGTTCTAACTCGCGAATTCCTTGCACTCAAACGGCAGTTCTTCCCGGAGCGCTTCGGTACTGGGCGCTCCCTGAGCCACATGTTGGTCGAGGTCAAGGGCACCGACGTACTCAAACTGACGCGCAGCGCCAACCGGTACCACCGGCACAAGGCAAGAGCGATCCGCGCCGCGCTGCTCGATCTGTTGGAACGGTTCGACTGCCGAATCATCGGGCGAGTATGGGTGAAGGAGAGCTGCACGATGCTCAAACCCACCGAGACGTACACCTTCGCGGTCCAAGACATCGCAGTGCACTTCGGCCAGTTTCTGTTGGAACAGGGATCACAGGGCGTGGTGATCGCAGACTCGCGCAATCCGGGGCCGAACATCGAGGTGGCGCACTCGGTTTTCACTCAGAAGTGGCGCACTGGCGGCGACCCCTATCCGCCGCTGATGGAGGTGCCGCTGTTCGCGCACAGCGACAACCACGCCGGCCTACAGCTAGCCGACATGGTCGCAACCACCCTGGTTTTCCCAATGGCCTGCTCCGCCTACGGCACCCCGCCGGGCAACGTGCATGCCTCCGGCCGCTACCACGTCCTGCGCACCGAACACGGAGAACAACTGCGCTCCCGGCAGTATCGGTACCTAGACGAGTACGGACACCGACGCGGCGGCATCATCGTAAGCGACCCTGTCGGCAAACTCCCCAGCGCCCGACTCTTTGAATCGCCGGCCCTCTGACCGAAGGCACGGTCACCGCAGGCTTAAGAAGGCCGCTCGGCACGGGGCAGCACCGGCCGAGCGGCGGTAAAACCCTCCCCTGGGCACTCACCTTGGGTTAGAGTCCCCCCACCAGCATCGCGTACCCATACCAGCGCGGAGTGTGATCATGGGGGACACGTACGAACCGCACCGGAGGCGACGGGCGGAGAAGAGGGTTTCGACCGGCCGGACGACGTTGTACGTCATCGTGCTCACCATCGTCGCGGCGGGAATCATGGCGCTGGCGGTCAGTCGGCTCTCCCACGACCGATCGGGGGTGGCCGCGTTCCACGCGGCACCGAACTGCGCGAGCAGCGTGTCCTCGACCGTCGCGGCGACGCTGAACTGCAAGGAGGTCGCGGCATACACCGTGACCTACTCGGACCAGCAGAACAGCGGCGGCCCGGACTGGAAGGCGTTCATCGGCCTGCAGTCGGCCTCCGGCGGCCAGCTCAATCTCCAGTTCGCCTTGCCCGGCAACCAGTCCGGGTTCGCCGACGACGGGGACACGGTCACCCTCATCTCGTGGCACGGCGTGCCCATCTTCGTGGCCAACAGCACCCTGAACGCGGAGCTCGTCAATCCCTTGCTGGAGAGCGGCAACGGACCGTACACGTGGCTCTGGTACACCTCCGCGGTCTACGTCTTCCTGTTGCCGCTGCTGATCACGCAACGCAGGGCCCGAAGGCTGACGTTGGCGCCGGCGGTCCTGCTGATCGCCGGGCTCTACCTGCACGGCCGGGTCGTCGGCGGCGATTGGCTGCACTGCTACCTGTGGGTCGGCCTGATCGCCGCCCTACTCTACTTCATCTACGCGGGCGGGCACCTGAGGTTCATCGGCCGGCTGCTGCGTCGATAGCGTCCGCCTCCAGCGTCAGACCGAGTGCCGGGTCGCCGAGGAGGTGGCGAGGGCCCAGGCGATCCCGGCCACCACGATCGCGAACGGCAGCGCGTAGATCGGGAAGTGCAGCGCACCGCCGTTCGACACGGTGGTCAGTGCCCTGATGCTGAGGTCCGCCGGGGAGAAGCGGGCGATCAGCAGGCCGAGCCCGAGCAGGCCGGCGAGCAGCACACCCCAACCGGTCGCGGGTACGAGCGGCGGGGCGGCGACCGCTCCGGCCGCGCTGCCCATCAGCACGCAGATCAGCTCGGTGCACAGGCCCGCGAGCGTCATCGCGGTCGTGGCGCCCGACGTGGCGAAGCTGGCCACGATCGCCCCGATCACCGCGCAGGCCAACGCGAATCCGGTCGCCGCCGACAACGCCGCCAGCCGCGCGCGGGCCGGGCCGACCAGCGTGGCTATCATCGCGGTCGACTCGGCGGGCTCGATCGTGAGCATGGAGCGCGTCATCCAGGCGGCCACCGGCACCAGGAACGCGGCGCTGTACGCGTACGCGTCCGAGGTCGTGTCCCCCGCCGCGGAGTCGATGGCCAGCGCGATGCCGTAGAGCAGCGTCGGGGCGAGCCAGCGTTGCGAGGCGCCGAAAAGCATGGAGTAGTAGCGGACCACGGCGAAGGTCTGCGCGCCGGTCAGCTGCGGCTGGGTACTGGCTCGACTCGTCACAGCTCCTGGCCGCCTTCCACCGTACGCAGGCTTCTGACATGAGTGTTCGGATACGTCGCGAGCACGTCGCGCAGCAGCCGGTCCGAGTGTTCGGCCAGCACCGTCACGCGCAACGCCCCGTCGGTCAGCATCCGCGCCTGTCCGGGCAGCGGCCAGGGGTCGGGGGCCTTGTCGAAGTCGATGACGGCCATCGGCACGGCGAAGTCGGAGGCCGCCGCAGGCTCAAGCAGCCCGTCGCGCAGCAGATACGCGGCCGTGGCGTCCTCCGTCAGCCGCTGCGCGTCGTGGTCCACGTACACGACGATGCCGCCGTTGTCCCGCGACTCGCGCGCCACGGTGTCGAGCTCGGTCTGCCCGGCCGCGTCCAAGCTCGTCCACGCCTCGTCGAGGATGAGCAGCTCGGGTTCGCGCAGCAGCGCCTGCACGATCGCGACCTTCTGCGCCGTACCGCGCGACAGGTCGCCGATCCGGTGCTTGCGATAGCCCTGCGCGCCGAAGCGCTCGAGCCCGGCCTGCACCCGCGCCTCGGTCTCCCCGGCCGTCAGGCCCTGGATGCGCCCGAGGTGGCCGAGGTAGTCCTGCACCTTGAACGGGAGCATCGGCAATTGCCCTGGCACGTAAGCGGTCTGAGCCGGGCGGTCGACGACCTTTCCCCGGCCGGGCCGATGCGCCCCCGCGACGATCCGCAGCAGCGTGGACTTGCCGCTGCCGTTGTACCCCCCGATCCGGATCAGCGCGCCGCGGGGCAGGTCCAGATCGACCCTCTCCAGCACCCACGGCGCGCGTCGGCTGTAGCGGTACCCGACACCGGTCAGCAGCATGCGCCCACAATAGCGATCCGCGCGCCTCTGTCAGACCGAGAGGTCCTCCAGCATCTCCGTGACGAGCGCGGCGATCGGCGAACGCTCGGAGCGGGTGAGCGTCACGTGCGCGAACAGCGGGTGTCCCTTGAGCTTCTCGATCACCGAGACCACGCCGTCGTGCCGGCCCACCCGCAGGTTGTCGCGCTGCGCGACGTCGTGGGTGAGCACCACCCGCGAGCCGCTGCCGATCCGGGAGAGCACCGTCAGCAGGACATTGCGTTCCAGCGACTGCGCCTCGTCCACGATCACGAAGGAGTCGTGCAGCGAACGGCCGCGGATGTGCGTGAGCGGGAGCACCTCGAGCATGCCGCGGTCCACGACCTCGTCGATGACCTCGGAGGTGGTCAGCGCGGACAGGGTGTCGAACACGGCCTGGCCCCAGGGGGTCATCTTCTCGCCCTCGGTGCCCGGCAGGTAGCCGAGATCCTGGCCGCCGACCGCGTACAGCGGCCGGAAGACGACCACCTTGCGGTGCTGCCGACGCTCCATCACCGACTCGAGGCCCGCGCACAGCGCCAGCGCCGACTTTCCGGTGCCCGCGCGCCCGCCGAGCGAGACGATGCCGATCTCCTGGTCGAGCAGCAGGTCGAGCGCGATCCGCTGCTCGGCGGAGCGGCCGTGCAGGCCGAAGGCCTCGCGGTCGCCGCGGACCAGGCGCACCTGCTTGTCCGCGGTGACCCGGCCGAGCGCCTTGCCGCGTTCGGAGACGAGCACGAGCCCGGTGTGGCAGGGCTGCTCGGCGACCTGCGGCAGCTCGATCCGGCCGTGCTCGAACAGCTCGTCCACCTGGTCCCCGGCGAGCTCCACCTCCGCCATGCCGGTGTACCCCGTGGTGATCGCCAGCTCGGCCCGGTACTCCTCGGCGGGCAGGCCCACCGCGGCCGCCTTGACCCGCAGCGGCAGGTCCTTGGACACGAGCACGACATCCGCGCCCTCCGCGGACAGGGCCTTGGCGACTGCCAGGATCCTGACGTCGTTCTCCGGCGACTGGCCGTGCGGACGGAAGCCCGGCGGAAGCACCGAGGTGTCCGAGTGGTTGAGTTCGACCCGCAGCGTCCCCCCGGCGTCGCCGATCGGCAGCGGCTGGTCGAGCCGGCCGTGTTCGACGCGCAGTTCGTCCAGCAGGCGCAGCGAGGCGCGGGCGAAATAACCGAGTTCCGGGTGTTGGCGCTTGCCCTCGAGTTCGCTCACCACCACGAGCGGAATGACGACCTCATGCTCGTCGAAGCGGGTCATCGCGGTGGGGTCGGCCAGCAGAACGCTGGTGTCCAGGACGTAAGTGCGCCGATCAGATGTGGCCACTAGTGCTCCGGCTCTGTATGGCGTACCCCTGGGCGGGCACGCCCTTACCAGGGCTTTACCCCATCCGGGGGAGCGAAAAACGGCAGCACAAGGCCATCAGGGTGTTACGCCCCGTAGCGACGCTGCCGTTGGGCGTAATCACGCAGCGCGCGCAGGAAGTCGATCTTCCGGAAGGCGGGCCAGTAGGCCTCGCAGAAGTAGAACTCGGAGTGCGCAGACTGCCAGAGCATGAAGCCGGACAGCCGCTGCTCGCCGGATGTCCTGATAATCAGATCCGGCTCCGGCTGGCCGGCGGTGTAGAGATGCTCGGTGATGTGTTCGACGTCGATGATCTGCGCGAGGTCCTCGATCGAGGTGCCGCGGTCGGCGTGCTCGTGCAGCAGCGAACGGACCGCGTCGGCGATCTCCCGGCGTCCGCCGTAGCAGATCGCGGCGTTGACCAGGAGGCCCGGGTTGTCGACCGTGTCGGCGGTGATCTCTTTGAGCGTCCGGGTGAAGTCGCCGGGCATCAGGTCGAGCGCGCCGACCGGCTGCACCCGCCAGCGGCCGGTCTCGGCGAGGCTGCGCACCGCGCCCTCGATGATCCGGAGCAGGTCCTCGAGCTCGTCGGCGGGCCGGTTGAAGTTGTCGGTGGAGAACAGCCACAGGGTGACGACCTCGACCCCGGCCTCCTCGCACCAGTCGAGCATGTCGTGGATCCGGTCCGCGCCGCGCTGGTGTCCGGTGGCGATGTGCTCGCCGACGGCCTTGGCCCAGCGGCGGTTGCCGTCCATGATCACGCCGATGTGCCGGGGCCGCTTCGCGGGGTCGATCCGCGCGGCGAGCCGACGCTCATACGCGCCGTAGGCCAGGTCGCGCAATCCCATGGTTCGCCGTCTGCCTCTCGCTGCTTATATCGCCGCTTCGATTTCCCGGCCCCCGGTGGAAAACCCTATCCCCCAAACGGCCGCCTCAGGCCCGGAAGGCCTGAGGCGGCTGTGAGGATGTAGTGAAGATCCTTCCGGAGCGTTTGAACGCCCCTTACGGAGTAGCTGCGGCGGCCCCGCGTCCCCTGGATGGAGCAGCGGGGCTAAGCGCTTAGCCCAGTCGAGCGAGCAGCTCGCGGTGCTCCTGCCACAGTTCCTCCGGTAGGTGCCCGCCGAAGCGCTCGAAGTGCGCCGGGATCAGCGCGGCCTCGCGGCGCCAGGTCTCGGCGTCCACCCCGAGCAGCTCGCCGAGCTGGGACGGGTCGAGGTCCAGGCCGGCGAGGTCGAGGTCCTCGGCGCGCGGCACGACGCCGATCGCCGTCTGCACGCCGTCCGCCTTGCCCTCGAGCCGCTCGATGATCCACTTGAGCACACGGCTGTTCTCGCCGAAGCCCGGCCACAGGAAGGAGCCGTCCGCGCCCTTGCGGAACCAGTTGACGTAGTAGATCTTCGGCAGCTTCTCCGGCTCGGCCTTCTCGCCGACCTCGAGCCAGTGCGCGAAGTAGTCGCCCATGTTGTAGCCGCAGAACGGCAGCATCGCGAAGGGGTCGTAGCGCAGCTCGCCGACGGTGCCCTCGGCCGCCGCGGTCTTCTCCGAGGCGACGTTCGCGCCGAGGAAGACGCCGTGCCGCCAGGACTTCGACTCGGTGACCAGCGGGACCGCCGTGGCCCTGCGTCCGCCGAACAGGATGGCCGAGATCGGCACGCCCTTCGGGTCCTCCCACTCCGAGGCGATCGTCGGGCACTGGCCCGCCGGAACGCAGAAGCGGGAGTTCGGGTGCGCGGCCGGGGTTCCGGACGCGGGCGTCCAGTCGTTGCCGCGCCAGTCGGTCAGGTGCGCCGGGGCCTCGTCGGTCATGCCCTCCCACCACACGTCGCCGTCGTCGGTCAGCGCGACGTTGGTGTAGATGGCGTTGGCGTCGAGGGTCGCGATCGCGTTGGCGTTGGTCGCGTCGCCGGTGCCCGGCGCGACGCCGAAGAAGCCGGCCTCCGGGTTGATCGCGTAGAGCCGGCCGTCCTCGCCGAAACGCATCCAGGCGATGTCGTCGCCGACGGTCTCGACCTTCCAGCCGGGGATCGTCGGGGTGAGCATGGCCAGGTTGGTCTTGCCGCAGGCCGAGGGGAAGGCGGCGGTGATGTACTTCGCCTCGCCACGGTTTGAATCGTCACTGGGCGGGGTGAGCTTGAGGATCAGCATGTGCTCGGCCAGCCAGCCCTCGTCCCGGGCCATCACCGAGGCGATGCGCAGCGCGTAGCACTTCTTGCCGAGCAGCGCGTTGCCGCCGTAGCCGGAGCCGAAGGACCAGATCTCCCGGCCCTCCGGGAAGTGCGTGATGTACTTCGTCGTATTGCACGGCCATGGCACGTCGGCCCGGCCCGGCTCGAGCGGGGCGCCGACCGAGTGCACGGCCTTGACGAACTCGCCGTCGGTGCCGAGCTCGTCCAGCACGGCGCGACCCATCCGCGTCATCACGCGCATGGACAGCGCCACGTAGGCGGAGTCGGTGATCTCGACGCCGAGGGCGGCGAGCGGTGAGCCGATCGGGCCCATCGAGAACGGCACGACGTACATCGTCCGGCCCCGCATCGAGCCTTCGAATAGGCCGTTCAGGGTAACGCGCATCTCGGCGGGGGCGACCCAGTGGTTGGTCGGGCCCGCGTCCTGCTCACGCTCGGAGCAGATGAAGGTCCGATCCTCGACACGGGCCACGTCAGAGGGGTCGGAGGCGGCGTAGAACGAGTTGGGCCGCTTGGCCGGATTGAGCCGCTTGAGCGTGCCCGCCTCGACGAGCTGCTCGGTCAGCCGGGCCCACTCCTCGTCGGAACCGTCGCACCACACGACGTCTTCCGGCTGGGTCAGGCGGGCGATCTCGTCGACCCAGGCGATCAGGCCGACATGCGAAGTCGGTGGGGCTGTCACAGCGAACGTCATCGTGCGCACTCCAAAGGTAACGCCGGGGGTCCGCACCACCCGGGCGCTGAAAGAGGGTGCTTTGGACTATAACCACGCCCGTCCGAATGGTGGATACTCCGACGAGGGCCTTCGCCAACCTACGGTGCCGTAAGTTACTCTGGCGTTTGGGTCCATATCACCGCCCTACGCAGCGGATATATCCTACTTTTCAGTGACTTCTGGTCCTCGAGGCAGCGGGCCACCGACGACAGGGTGTGACCAATCTCATGACTCGAAGTGATCGAAGCAGGTGCGTCCTGTGACCGAGCTAACGCCCGCATCCCCTGTGTCCTCGGCCACAATCCCGCTCAAGCCCAGGCTGCGCGGCTGGCTGCACGCCGGCGTGTTCCCGCTGGCACTGGCCGCCGGCATCGTGCTGATCTGCCTGGCGCCGACCGGCGGCTCGGCCTTCGCATGCGTCGTGTTCGCGGTCACGTCGTGGCTGCTGTTCGGGGTGAGCGGGATCTACCACACGGGCAACTGGGGCCCGAAGGCCAAGGCGGCGCTGCGCCGCTTCGACCACACGAACATCTTCCTGATCATCGCCGGGACGTACACCCCGATCGCGGTGACGCTGCTCAACCGGGGCACCGCCGAACTGCTGCTGAGCCTGGTCTGGGCCGGCGCGCTGATCGGCATCGGCTTCCGGATGTTCTGGATCACCGCGCCGACGTGGGCCTACGTGCCCTGCTATATCGCGCTCGGCTGGGCGGCGGTGTTCTTCATGCCGCAGCTCGCGCGCAACGGCGGCGCGGCCGTCGTCACGCTCATCGCCGTCGGCGGGATCCTCTACTCGATCGGCGCGGTGTTCTACGCGATGAAGAAGCCGAACTTCTCACCGCGCTGGTTCGGCTTCCACGAGCTTTTCCACTCGTTCACGATCGCCGCGTTCTGCTGCCACTACATCGCCGTGTCGATCGCGGTGCTGACCGTTCCGTCGCTCAGCTGACCCGCCCGGCTACCGGCCGCCGACACCGCCGCCGCCACCGTGCGGCCCCGGGACCAGCAGCTCGTGCGGCGTGTCACCGAACAGCGCCTCCGCCACGGCCAGCCCGTACCCCGCGAACCGCGGAGCCTGCGTGGCCAGCGCGCGCGAGGCCGCGAGCGCCCGGTACGCGTCCCGCAGCTCCTCGCTCTTCGGGCCCAGCTCTGACGTCGATGTCGACGACGTGACCAGGGCGTACGCGGCGAAGGCGGCAGCCGCGGCGGACGTGCCGGAGGGACTGGCGTTGTCCGTCGGATCGCTGGGCCGGAAGTAGAGCGGGGCCGCGTCCGCCGCCGTATCGTAAAGCCCCTGCTCGGAGCGGAACTGCGTGCGGATCGTGTCCAACAGCGTCGCGGCGCGGGTGAGCCAGGCGCGTTCCCCGGTCGCGGAGTAGAGCAGCGTGAAGGCTTCGGCGACGCAGCCGTAGTCCTCGAGCACGCCGGGGTTCTCGGAGGCCTTGCCGTCGCGCGAGGTCCGGACCAAGCGGCCGTCCTCGTTCATGTGCAGGTCCGCGAGCAACTGCCCGCAGCGGACGGCGGCGCTCAGCAGGTCGTTGCGCCCGAGCGCGACCGACGCCTCGACCAGCGCGCTGATGGCGAGCCCGTTCCACGAAGCGACGATCTTGTCATCGCGTCCCGGCTGCGGACGCTGGGCCCGCGCGACCCGCAGCTTCGCCGCCACCCGCTTGACGTCCTCGGGGTCGGGCCCGTCGCGAAGGTCCGCGGCCAGCCGCAGGACGGACGCGCCCTTCGGTCCCTCCTCGAAGTTCCCCTCCGCCGTCACCTCGTACGCCGCCGCCGCGATCTCCGCGTCCTCGGCCCCCAGCACGTCGACCAGCTGCGCGTATGTCCAGACGTAGGTGAGCCCCTCGACGCCGTCGGTATCCGCGTCGAGCGCGGACGCGAAGCCGCCCGAGGCGGTGCCGAGCTCGCGGATCATGAATCCGGCGGTCTCCTCGGCGATGCGCCGGTAGAGAGGTGCGGGCGAGGTCTTCCAGAGCAGCGCGTAAACCCTCAACAGCAATGCATTGTCATACAACATCTTCTCGAAGTGCGGCACCGTCCACGTCGCGTCGACGGAGTAGCGCGAGAATCCGCCGCCAAGCTGGTCATAGATGCCGCCGCGAGCCATCGCGTTGCAGGTCTGCGCAACGATCGCGAGCGCGGCCGCCGAGTCCGTGCGCGCGTGGTGCCGGAGCAACTGAAGCAGCGTCATCGACGGCGGGAACTTCGGCGCGCCCCCGAACCCGGCACCGACCCCGCCATGCGCCGCGTCATCCGAGAATTCGGCCGTGAGGTGCCGCACCGAAGCGTCCAGCTCCTCCACCGAAAGCGACGCGCCCCACTCCCCGTCCTCCCCCGGAGCCGCCCCGCCGACAGGCACCGCCAGCTCCGCCATCCGAGCCGCGACCGCCTCCCCCACCTCCGTGACCTCGCCCCGCCGCCCGGCCCAAGCCGCCGCGACCTTCGCGAGGATCTGCAGGAAGCCAGGCACAGACCCGTGCGAACGCGGCGGAAAATAGGTCCCGCAGAAGAAGGGCCGCCCGGCGTGGTCCGCGAACACCGTCATCGGCCACCCGCCGTGCCCCGTCATGGCCTGCGTAGCCATCATGTAAACGGCGTCGACGTCGGGTCGCTCCTCCCGATCCACCTTGACGCACACGAACCCCGCGTTCATCGCGGACGCGGTCGTCGGATCGGAGAAGCTCTCATGCGCCATCACGTGGCACCAGTGGCAGGCGGAGTACCCCACCGAGATCAGCAACGGCACATTGCGCCGCCGAGCCTCGGCGAACGCCTCCTCGCCCCACTCGTGCCAGTCCACGGGGTTATCAGCATGTTGAAGCAGATAAGGCGAGGTCGCGGCCGCCAGTCGGTTCACGGCCTCACTCTACCGAGTTTGCGCGCACATTCCAGATACCTTCCGTGTCGAAAATCGCACGGATCGTGCTGACGGGGGGTCAGGGGGTGGCTGGGGCGCGGTCCGCTGCCGGGCTGGGGTTCGCGGTCAGTCAACTGACCAAGTGAAGCCCGGGCCTAGGCCGTGACGATGCGAACCTGCTTCCCGCACAGCTTCTCCATGTCGTCAGCATCTGAAGTCAAGATGACAACCGGCTTGACCGACCGCAGCGCAGTCGCGGCCACCACTGCGTCGATCGCGTACTTGTGGCCATGCAGACCTGCCTCGCGCAGGAGATCGATGGCATGGAACGAGATCTCATCCGTCACCGGTTCAATCTTCAGGCGTGACAGGTGCCAACGGAACCGTTCGTTCCTCGCCTTCACGCGCATGTCGAACGCCTCGATCGGGGTGAGGGCGCTCACGACGACGCGGAAGTCGTTATCCTGCGCCTCACGGACGTACGCGGTGACACGCTGATCCGCCGCGCACCATTTCGACAGCCCCTCGCTATCGAGCACCACCGTTCCAGCACTCAGTCGGCTTTGCGTACGCGCCATGAGCTCGTCTCCTAAAACCCGGGCGCGGACTTCACGTCGCGGAACAGCGCCGCCGCCTCATCTTTCAGCTCCTGCGGGATGGGTCCAGCCTCAGCCTCGTTCGCGAGCAGAGCTTCTTCCAGCAGGTCACGCTCGATCTGCCGTTCAACGGCAGCGTCCACATACGCAGAGAAACCACGGGAGCCGACACGTTCGCGGATCGCCCTGATGTTTCCGGCCCTCAGCGAGACGCTGACTTTCGCCGCCGGCCCGTGCCCCGGCGTGTGACCTGCCTCGACAGCACTCATACCGAGCAGTTTACTACTTCAAGTGGCAATCTGTCCGCAGTAAAGCCGCCGTCACGGGGTGAACAATCGCCGCTCCGCGACTGTGATCATTTGCCGCACAGCTCCCAGCGTGGCCAGGCGGCGTCGGCGACCTTCGTCCCAGCCATGCCACATCGCCGCACGGATCTGGCGCGATTCAACCCGCGTAGCCGTGGCAATTCTTGGATAACTTACTCGCGATTCCGGGACAGCGCCTCTCCGCACCTGGACTTGGCCGCACAGTCGCGAAACCATTATACTAACCTCAATGTTAGTAACTTTTGCGTTAGTACCACACTTGGGAGGATGGTCGGCGTGGCCGAGTTCATCGGGCGAAAGCGAGAACTTGACCTGCTGATCCGCGAGCTCGACCAAGTAGCGCTCGCCGTCGATGGTGAACGGCCGGGCCGCTGTCTCCTCCTGCGGGGCAGACGGCGCGTTGGGAAGTCACGGCTTGTCGAGACGTTCGCGGACCGGGCTGACGTTCCGTTCCTGTATTTCACCGCCTCCGGTGGCGACACCGCCCATGAGCTGGCCCGTTTCGCAGCAGACGCCAACCGCTCGTCCTTGCCTCAAGGTGCCCTGCTCGCCAGCGCGCGGCCCGCGGACTGGGGCGCCGTTCTTGAGCTCCTTGCGGCGACGCTTCCCGACGACCGCGCAAGCATCGTCGTCGTCGATGAGATCCCCTATCTCATGGGGCACGACGACGTGTTCGAAGGAACACTCCAACGCAGCTGGGACCGCTTCCTCGAACGCAAGCCGGTCCTGCTGATCCTCATCGGCTCAGACCTGTCCATGATGGAGGCGCTCAACAGCTACGAACGCCCGTTCCACCAACGCGGCCGCGAGATGGTCGTGGGCCCGCTCAACCCGGCCGAGATCGGCTCCATGCTCGGGCTCGAGTCGGCGACAGCCCTCGACGCGGCCCTGCTGACCGGCGGGCTGCCGCTCATCTGCAGCGACTGGCCCAGCGGAGGCGACGTGAAGCAGTTCCTCGCTGCCGCGGTGTCCAATCCGATCTCGTCGCTCATCGTGTCGGCCGAACGATCACTCGCCGCGGAGTTTCCCGAAGCCGCCCAAGCACGACTCGTCTTACGCGCGATCGGCAGCGGCGAACGGACCTTCGGCAACATCGCCCAAGCCGCCGGAGGCATCGGCGCCACACCGCTTACCCGGGCCCTGAACATCCTCCAGGACAAGCGCATCATCGCAGCCGAGCTTCCCATCTCGCCGCGCCCGTCCCGCGACAAGCGGTACCGCATCGCCGACCCGTACCTACGCTTCTGGCTGCGCTTCATCGATCCCCATATGGACGAGATCGAGCGCGGGCGCGGCGACCTGACCCTGGCCCGGATCGAGAAGGGCTGGACCAGTTGGCGCGGTCGCGCAGTCGAACCGCTCATCCGCGAGGCTCTCGCCCGCATCCTTCCCGACGAACATCTTCCTGCCGCACCCGCCATCGGCGGCTACTGGACTCGCACGAACAACGTCGAAATCGACATCGTCGGCGCGGACCGCCAGCCCATTGCCCGGGAACTGCGCTTTCTCGGCTCGATCAAGTGGCTGGAGAACTCAGCCTTCGATGACCACGACCGCGCCGCGCTCACCCGCCATTGGGCTGCGCTGACGGATCAGCCGATCCCCCTCATCGCGGTAAGTCGCAGCGGTATCGCGACCGCAGGCCTCCATGCCGCTTACGGCCCTGATGACATCATCGCGGCGTGGCGCTAGTCGTGACCCTCCAAGGACTCAGCCAACGCGCTGGTAGCCCGTGCCTCGCGCCTGGACGAGCCGGAAACCGAGGCGCTCGAGCAGACACTGCGCACCCTGCTGCGTGAGGTTCGGCACTTCATCGACACCGAACGCGCTGGGGGCTGACCAACCGCCTCAGTCGTACCGCCCCCGTAGACTCTCGCGTATGACTTCGCTCGAAACCGGTCAGGAAACCGATCACGAGGTGACGGACGCGGCAGGGGTGCTGCGCCGCGTGTTCGGATACGACTCGTTCCGGGGTGCGCAGCAGGAGATCGTCGAGCATGTCATCGACGGCGGCGACGCGCTCGTGCTGATGTCGACCGGTAGCGGAAAGTCCTTGTGCTACCAGATTCCCGCGCTGGTCCGGGACGGTGTCGGCGTCGTGGTTTCGCCGCTCATCGCGCTGATGCAGGATCAGGTCGACGCGTTGACGGCGCTCGGGGTGCGGGCCGGGTTCCTGAACTCGACCCAGCGGTCCGACGAACGCCGCCTCGTCGAATCCGCGTTTCTCGCCGGTGAACTCGACCTGCTCTACCTAGCCCCCGAGCGACTGCGGCTGGAGGCGACGCTGGAACTGTTGGAGCGCGGCAAGATCTCCCTGTTCGCGATCGACGAGGCGCACTGCGTCGCGCAGTGGGGGCACGATTTCCGGCCGGACTATCTCGCGCTCTCGATGCTGCACGAGCGTTGGCCGAAGGTACCGAGGATCGCCCTGACCGCGACCGCCACCGAGGCGACGCATGTGGAGATCGCGGATCGGCTGAACCTGACCGACGCCCGGCATTTCGTGACGAGCTTCGACCGGCCGAACATCCAGTACCGGATCGCGCCGAAGAACGAGCCGATGCGGCAGTTGCTGGATCTGCTTCGCACCGAGCATCCCGGCGACGCCGGCATCGTCTACTGCCTCTCTCGGGCGTCCACGGAGAAGACCGCGCAATTCCTGGTGGACAACGGAATCAATGCGCTGCCGTACCACGCCGGTCTCGACGCGAACGTACGCGCCGCCAACCAGTCCCGCTTCCTGCGGGATGACGGCCTGGTCATGGTCGCCACGATCGCGTTCGGTATGGGCATCGACAAGCCGGACGTGCGCTTCGTCGCCCACCTCGACCTGCCGAAATCCGTCGAGGGCTACTACCAGGAGACCGGCCGTGCGGGCCGGGACGGGCTGCCGTCGACCGCGTGGCTGGCCTATGGGCTGCAGGACGTCGTGCAGCAGCGCAAGATGATCGCCGGCTCCGAAGGGGACGACTCCTACCGCCGCCAACTCACCGCCCACCTCGACGCCATGCTGGCGCTGTGCGAGACGCTCGAGTGTCGCAGGGTTCGGCTGTTGGCCTACTTCGGGCAGCAGGGATCGGCCTGCGGCAACTGTGACACGTGCCTGACCCCGCCGGAGTCGTGGGACGGCACCGTGGTCGCGCAGAAGCTGCTGTCCACGGTGTTCCGGCTGAAGTCCGAGCGGCGTCAGCGCTTCGGCGCCGGCCAGTCGATCGACATCCTGCTCGGCAAGCAGACCGCGAAGGTCACGCAGTTCAACCACGACTCGCTGAGCGTGTTCGGTATCGGCACCGAACTGAGCGACGGCGAGTGGCGCGGCGTGGTGCGCCAGCTGCTGGCCCAGGGGCTCCTCATGGTGGAGGGCGATTACAGCACGCTGGCTCTCACCGACGCGAGCGCCGCGGTGCTGCGTGGGGAGCACCCGATCATGCTGCGCCGCGAACCCAAGAGGAGCGAGAAGGCGGCCCGCACCGCGAAGCGCCGCGAGCAGGCCGTCCCGGAGGATTTCCCCGAGCACGCGGCCCCGGCGTTCGAGCGGCTACGTGCTTGGCGCGGCGCCACGGCCAAGGAACAGGGCGTGCCCGCGTACGTCGTCTTCCACGACGCGACCCTCCGCCAGATCGCCGCGCAAGCCCCGACCACGCTTGCGGAACTCGGCGCCATCAGCGGCATCGGCGAGAACAAGCTGGCGAAATACGGCCAGCAGATCCTCGACACGCTCGCGGCCTAGCCGACGGATCGACGACATGGAGCCTGCGGACGACCCGGGTGTCTACCAGCTCACTGTGCTCTCGGAGGAGCAAGCGACTCTCACTGACATCCGCCCCGGCAACCGCGTTTGGCGTCTTACGCTCGCCGGGCCGGCCGAGCCGTTCGCGCCGGGCCAACTGCTGATGCTGGGCGGTCCCGGCTGGACGACCTTCGAGATTGTTCAGGTCAAGGAAGTGAACTCGGCGCCGGGGCGGCCGGTGTCGTACTCGATCCAGCGAAATATGTTCCGCACGGTCGGGCGCCCGCCTCGGACAGGCACGCCGGTGACGCCGATCGCAGTCGAATTCCTTCCGACCGCGGAAGCGGAATCCCCGACCGGACAAGCTGAGTAGCGAGCCGAGCGCACCGCCGAACTCCGTATCCAAGGGCAAAGGCGAAGCTCCCGTACCAACACCATGTGACTACGCACAGCCTGGCCGGGAGCTTCTGCACCCATGGTGCCGCACGCGGAGGAGCTCCGGGAACGGTTTGCGGCGGCGAAGGGCTAGTTGCACCTGAACGAGTGAGTTTCAGCTAGCACAAGCGTTTGATGGTCCGCGCCGCGATCAGTCCTCCGCCTTCGCCCGGTGCTGAGCATCTCCACCGTCGAAGTCTGTGTACGTGTACGGATTCGGGATGCGCTCCGTGGACGGGATCTCCGGGGTGAGGCTCTCGCGCCAGGCCTGCTCGCCCATCGTGCCGCGGGCGTAGTCGACCGTGCGGGCGACCTCCTGCTTTGCCGAGGCGAGGGCGGCGGCGGGGCCGGGCTGGAGTTTGCGGGCGTGCTTGAGGACCTCGCCGTTGACCAGGACGGTGTGGACGTCGCCCCTGCCCGCCTGGAAGACGAGGCTGCCGTAGGGGTGCAGCAGCGGGTACATCGCGGGGCTCTCGTCGTTCTTGAGCAGGACGATGTCAGCCTTCTTACCCTCCACGAGGCTGCCGGTCACGCCGTCGAGCCCGAGCGCACGCGCGCCGCCGATGGTGGCCCAGTGCGCTACTTCCTCGGCGCGCAGCCTGTTGTGCACGACGGTCTCGCCGGCCGCGTGGGCCTCCAGGTGGTCGCGCGAGCGGTCGGCGGAGAGCGTGGCGCGCATGGCGGACAAGAGGTCCGCGCTCCACCAGACGCTCGTGTCCATCGAGAGCGAGACCGGGATGCCGTGCTTCCTGAGCTGCCAGGTGGGCGGGTAGCCCTGGCCCGCGCTCTGCTCGCTCTCCGTCGAGACCGAGACCGTGCCGCCGGACGCGGCGATGCGCTGGTACGAGTCGTCGCTGAGGGTGGCGGCGTGGACGTACGTGACGTCGGGAGTCATGAAGCCGTGCTCCCACATCAGCCGGATGCTCTCGTCGTTCGTCGCGCCCCACACACCCGCGTGCGTGGTGACCCGCAGGCCGAGCTCGCGTGCCGCCTCGAAGGCGCCCTTTTCCGGGAACGCCGGGTCGGCGGTGACGTCGAAGGCCAGCTGGAAGCCGAGTTTTTCGTCGCGGGAGTCTGACAGCTGCGAAACGAACGCGCGGAACTCCTTGCTGTTCGTCCACTCCCACGGCGCGCCGAGCAGGTTTCCATACGCCAGGACGAAGCGGCCGGGCGCGCCGCGCAGCGCGTCGGCGGCGGCTTCGCCGTGCTCGATCGTCTGCAGGCCGTGCGACCAGTCGAGGGTCGTGGTCACGCCCGCGTCCACGGCCTCGATCGCGGCCAGCACGTTGCCCGCGTGGATGTCCTCGGGGCGGAAGATCTTGCCCCAGGTCAGGTAGTAGAACACGAAGTACTGGCTGAGCGTCCAGTCCGCGCCGAGGCCGCGCAGCGCCGTCTGCCACATGTGGCGGTGCGTGTCGACCATTCCCGGCATCAGGATTCCGCCCGCCGCGTCGATCTCGACGGCGTCCTCGGGGGCGGGCAGCGCGTGGCCTATCGCGGCGATGCGGTCGCCCACGACGAGGAGGTCTCCGTCTTCGATGACGCCCGCGCCGTCCATCGTGAGGATCGTGGCGTTGCGGAAGACGATCGGGCGGCCGGGGGCGAAGTCGGCGGGTGCGGGGGATTCGGCAGACATAAGGGAGGCCTCAGGTCGTGATATCGGGGTAAGGCAGGGTCTTGTGGCTCAGCTTCGCGGCGTAGTCCAGTTGCATGCCGAGCGGCTCGTCGTAATCGCGCTCGAACATCGCGATCCACAGCGTGAGCGTCAGAAACGGGTGCGCGCCGAGTTCGAACAGGGCTACGTGGTCGTGCCCGGTCAACGCGGTGCGCTCGACGTCGGTGAACGCGAGCCACGTGGTCGCCTCGGCGTCCGGGCAGTTCAGAATGCGGCCCGCCTGCTCGCGCTCCCACCACGCGACGGTGCCGGCCGGGTCGTCGCGGTAACGCTCGACGAGTTCGGGATCCCGGTCCACCGTGTAGAGGAACTTGTCGAGGAGGTACTTACTCATGCGTCCACCCCGTTCGGGTACCAGGTGAAGTAGGCCTCCATCGTGTGGAACAGGTCCAGGCTGTCCGCGTGGTCGGCCTTGTTGTAGCCCGCTAGGCCCATCATCAGCATGAAGTCCATGAAGCCGTGCGTCGCGTTGCCCGGCGCGTGCAGGCTGTCCAGGCTGACGTTCGCGAGGCAGCTGTCGATGTCGCCGTTGGCGATCCACTCCACGGCGCGCGCGTCGAACTCGGGGTCGGGGCCGTGCGGGCCGAACTGGCGCGGGCCGCCGAGTTCGAGCGAGAGGTGGCCCGTGCCGATCGCGGCGACGCGCAGTTCGCTCGGCCAGGAGTCGATCAGCTCGCGCAGCGTGCGGCCGAGGGCGACGAAGCGCTCGGGGCGGGGCAGCGGCGGGGCGAAGATGTTGGTGTAGATCGGCACCACCGGCAGGTCGTTCTCCGGCCGGACGGTGAGGATCGGGCAGGTGATCGAGTGGTCCACCCGCAGTTCGTTGGAGAACGCGAGGTCGAAGCCGCGGTCGATGCCTTCGCGCAGGATGTACGCGGACAGTTCCTCGTGCCCCTTGAGCAGCATCCTCGGCAGGCCGAACTCGCGTTCCTCGTTGTAGTAGTTGGCGTCGTAGAACGGCGCCTTGCCCACGAGGAACTGCGGCATGTTGTCGAGCCAGAGCTGGTGGAAGTGGTCGGAGCCGACCATCACGAGCACGTCCGGCCGCACCCTGCTCAGGGTCTCGCGGTACGCGGCGACCTTGCGAATCCACTCGGCCGCGAACGGCGGAGCCTCGGACTCGGGCAGCTGGCTGGTGCGGTAGTAGAACGGGTGGTGCGTCGTGGCCAGGATCGCGACGAGCTTCGCCACAGGCCTCTCCTTTGGAGCCGTGGATTGATCGGACAACTGTCCGCAGAGCGGCGCTACCCGAACCTTGCTCCGCGAGACGCATCCTGTCAATAGTCATAGTCTTAGTGCCGCCCACCACAATCGCTCGAAAACTGCTCGGAGGTGCGAATTGGCGCGACGTGGCACCGGACCGGACTTCGTCGAGGCGCTGGCACGCGGTCTCGACGTGCTGGCCTGCTTCGACGAGCGCAGGCCGCGGATGACGCTGAGCGAGATCGCCGCGGCCGCCGACCTGGCCCGGCCGACCGCGCGCCGGCTGCTGCTCACGCTCGAGGAGCTCGGCTACGTACGGGCCGACGCGGGCGGCTACCACCTCACCCCCCGGGTGCTGCGGCTCGGCATGGCGTACGTCGGCTCGCTCGGCCTCTGGGACATCGCCCGGCCGCACATGGAGGACCTGGTCGGGCAGACCGGCGAGTCCACCTCGATGAGCCAGCTCGACGGCTCGGACATCGTCTACGTCGCGCGCGTCTCGGTGCCGAAGATCATCGCGCTGCGGGTGCAGATCGGCACGAAGTTCCCGGCCTTGCGCACCTCGCAGGGCAAGGTGCTGCTCGCCGCGCTGGACCCGGACGACCTGGTCAAGACCCTTGAGGAGCCGAGCCGGGCCGGGTTGCCGCCGTTTCCCGAGCGGGACCGCGCGCAGGTCGAGGAGGAGCTGCGGACGGTCCGGGCGCGCGGCTGGGCCCTCGCCGACGAGGAACTCGCACCAGGGATCCGCTCGGTCGCGGTGCCGGTGCGTGACGGGGACGGTCGGGTGCGTGCGGCGATGAACGTGACCGTGCACGCGGGCGAGACCGGCGTCGAGAAGCTGACCGGCGAATACCTGCCGAAGCTGCTGCACACGGCCGGGGAGATCTCGGCGGAGTGGGCGCTGTGGCACTCCCGACCGCAGGCGGAGCGGCGCTGACCAGCCGTCCTTGACAGAAGCCGAGCGAGCGGCAAGAGTTTCGGACAGTTGTCCGTACAGCGGTCACCGGTCGAGACAAGGCGAGGCAGGAATCGTGGAGGAACAGACGCGCGGGCCCCTGTCCGGAATCCTGATCGCCGACTTCTCCCGGGTGCTGGCCGGCCCCTACGCGACCATGCTGCTCGCCGACCTCGGCGCGACCGTGGTCAAGGTCGAATCGCCCAGCGGCGACGACACCCGGCACTGGGTGCCCCCGCGGCGCGGCGACACCGGCACGTACTACCTCGCGATCAACCGTAACAAGCGGTCAATCGTGCTGGATCTGGGCGACGCCGAGGATCTGCGGGTGGCCCGAGCCCTCGCCGAGCGCGCCGACGTGTTCATCCACAACTTCAAGCCCGGCGGCCTGGACAAGTTCGGGCTCGACTACGGCTCCGTCAATGCCCTGAATCCGCGCAGTATCTATTGCTCCATCAGCGGATTCGGCACGGCGGGCGGCGCGTCGCTGCCGGGCTACGACCTGCTGGTGCAGGGCATGTCCGGCCTGATGAGCCTGACCGGCGGACCGGACGGACCGCCGTACCGCGCCGGGATCTCCGTGTTCGACGTGATGACCGGCCTGCATTCGGCCATCGGCATCCTCGCCGCGCTGCACCACCGCGACGGCACCGGACTCGGCCAGCATGTCGAGACGAACCTGCTCTCGTCCGCGCTGTCCGCGCTGGTCAACCAGACCTCCGCGTACGTGGCGGGCGGCGTCGTGCCGGGGCGGATGGGCAACGCGCACCTGAGCCTGTTCCCGTACGAGCCGCTGCCGACCGGCGACGGCGAACTCATCATCGCGGCGGGCAACGACAGCCAGTTCCGCAAGCTCGCGGCCGCGCTCGACGTGCCGGAACTCGCCGAGGACGAGCGTTTCGCGACCGTCGGGCAGCGCAACGACAACCGTGAGCGGCTGCGTCCGCTGCTGCTCGAACGGCTCGCGACCAAGTCCGCACAGGAGTGGTTCCGGGTGCTGAGCGACGCTGGCGTGCCCTGCGGACCGATCAACGACGTGCGCGGCGGCGTCGAACTGGCGCAGGAACTCGGTCTGGAACCGGTCGTGCAGGCCGGCGACGTGCCGACCGTGCGCAACCCGATCCGCCTCTCGGCCACCCCGGCGCGCTACGACCTCGCTCCCCCGGGACTCGGCGAGCACGGCGACGAGATCCGCGCCTGGCTGGGCTTTCCCGAAGGGACCACACAGTGACGCTCGACTTCCCCACCTCGCTCGGCACCTCGGACGCGGAGCACATGAACCTGCTCGGCCAGGACGTCGCCGGGGACCTGATGGGGCAGGTCGGCTTCGGCGAGCTGGCCTACTGGCTGATCACCCGGCAGCGGCCGACGCCGGGCGAGGCGCGGCTGTTCGAGGCGGTGCTGATCGGCCTGGCCGACCACGGTTTCACGCCCACCGCGATCGCCGCGCGGCTCACCTACCTGAGCGCGCCCGACGCCGTGCAGGGCGCGCTGGCCGCCGGGCTGCTCGGCGGCGGCTCGCGCTTCCTCGGCGTCACCGAGGACACCGGGCGCTTCCTGGCCGACGTGCTGGCCAAGGCACCCGAACCGCCGCTGGACGACGAGGGCTGGGACGAGCTGGCACGCGCGGCGGTGGCCGAGCGCAAGGCGGCCGGGAAGTTCGTGCCCGGACTCGGTCATCCCGTGCACAAGGTGCGGGACCCGCGTACGCCGCGGCTGATCGAGATCGCGCACGAGGAGGAGCTCTACGGCCCGCACCTGGCGCTTTTCGAGGCGATCGGCCGGGTGCACGCCGAGGTGCTCGGCAAGACCCTGCCGCTCAACGGCGCCGGGGTAAGCGGGGCGGCACTCGCGGACCTCGGCCTGCGGGGGGAACTGCTGCGGGCGGCCGTCTTACTGGCGCGGTGTGCCGGGTTGATCGGGCACATCGCGGAGGAGATCCGCCGTCCCGTCGCGAACGATATCTATCTCGCGGTCGATCGCAACGCCCGGTACGTGCCGCCGGGAGACGATACATAGCAATACCCTTCCTTATCCTGCCGACTTGACGGCGCTCAGCACCGCGTCCGCCATCCCCTGCTCGCCGCGCACGTTCGGGTGCAGCGGCGCGGCCGGGGACGCGGGGACCAGCGGCTCGATCCAGCGCACGGTCTGATCGGCGCACGCATCACGGCCCTGCGACGGCGTGTACGTGTCCACATACACGGCTCCCGCGGCCTTCGCGTTCACCTCGAGCATGGTGTTGAGCCGCAACTCCTCCTGGTTGAGGAATACGAGGTCCGCCGACGTGATGCCGAGCGAGCTCGCGCAGCCGCTGCCGCTGGCCGGAAGCAGATCCGGGTATCCGACCACGAAGACGCCGGCGTGCGGGGCGCGCTCTGATACCTGGCTCAGCACACTGGCGAGACTCGTCGCAGCAGTCTGAATCTTCTGCTCGATCTGGTCCGTGCCGCCGGACGTGTAGTAGGACTTGCACGGAGAGGCCCCGGACGCCGCGCTGCCGATGAGCGCCGGAACCAGGTCCACCTCGACGCAGCGGGTAAGGACACTGGCGAAGTCCACGTCGTTGCCGCCTATGCCGAGCGTGACGAGCGTGGTGGAGGCGGAGAGCGCGTCGAGTTGGGCCGCGTTGTCGCCGCCCGACGTCGACTGCGCGCCGGTCAGATCGGCCATCGTCGCCCCGCTGCAGCTCACGTCGCGTACCCGGCTCGCCGCGAACCCGAGACTCTGCGCCACGAGCGCGGGGTAATTCTGGCTGGAGCGTTGGCAGCCGGCCGGAGTCGAGTCCTGGTCGGGGATGTCGGGCCCCGCTGTATACGAGTCGCCGAGCGCCACATACGAACCCTGCGTCAGCGCCGCCGAACCGCGCGCCGCCGCCGACGCGGACTTGGCCGCCGCGGGGGCCGCAGCCGTGCCGCCGTCGGTGCTGCTGCTTGAGCAGGACGACAGCAGCAACGCGCCGACGACCGCCGCGCCGCAACCACCCATCACGGATTTCCAGCTGCTCATCATGAATGGCCACTCCCGAGTCGTTGATCGTCGGGGACAAGCTTCCCCCACCGCCCCCACCCACGTCGTCGTGCGGGAACCGTAATCCGCTGTGCTGCAAATGCAGTACAAGCGGCGCACGGATACTGTGCGCCATCACCGTGAGCAGGCTTGCTGCAATGAGCCCACCGGGATGATCCGGACGTCGTCGGTGCTCACCAACGTCGTCTGGCCGGTGCGCGGATCCCACACAGCTGTCTGCCCGCCGGACGATCCGAACACGAGCGTGGCCCACGTCGTCGGCAATGACGTGCCTTGGTACGCCACGTTGGCACTCAGCGGCGTGATACACGCGACACTCGGCGTGTAGCCGTACAAGTCGGGTACCGATCCGTGCGAACGCACAGCCACGATCGCTTGAGCGCCCTCTCGCTGTCCTGCCTGGTCAGCGGCGACAACCGCGGAGAGCGTGTATATCGGCAGGACGAGCGCAAGGAAGACCCACTCAAGCCAGTGCTGTGTGTGAGCGAAAAAACGAATCCACCCGAAACTGGCAATCGCGACTCCCATCGCGCTGACAGAGATCACGATGGGACGCAAGGTCGTAGTCAGCGTGGTACCCGGCACGTAGTTCATGTAGGCCGAGCTCAGCCCGAACTGATAGAGGTACGCGTCGATCTTCGCCTCGGCGATCATCTGGGTGAATTGAGGAAGTACTGAAACACCGATCGGAATGACGGCAAGAGCGGTTGCCCAGGAGGCGCGGTCACGTACGAACTGGTAGCACCCGGCTCCGATATAGAGCCCGAGCACCGGAATGAGGTAGGCGCGCAGACGCGGAATCCCGGGCGGTGGCGGCATAAGGAGCAGAACGGCAAGGCCTACAGCGCAGATGGCGATGCAGACGAGCACAACCTGCCAGGTCTTGGCGAGCAGTGGACCGGCCACGGGAGCAGTGAGCGGTTCGCCTGGTGGGAGCACTCGGGTGGAGGTCCGCAAGTAGTGCCCCTCCGGCACCAGGTCTTTCACCGACGGCGTCTCCCCCGGGTAGACCGAGACCGACCCGGTATCACGGAAACCCATGAGGACCCACCTTCGCTGCCAGAAGCCGGGAGTCTCTCCGGCTTCCTGCCGAGCGAAGCCTCGGTACACGTGATAATCCCGCGGAGGATGGTAATCCGGCTCGACAAGCGTCGTCGCCCCGCGGCGCACCCTGGCCCCGGTACAAGTGAGCTCTTTCAACGCTCTGCGCCCCGCCGCGGCGCACACACCTCTCTTCGCGCCGATCATGGGGACCTCGACGAACAACGTGCTGACGGCTTCCGGGTGGGCTGCGGGAGACCCTTCATCCGGGCGCAGGCCCCAGCCGAACTGTGTGCACAGGTCCGCAACCTTTTCGGCCTGAGCAACGGAGACGGACACGGTCACCCGCACCAGCCACCGGAAGTGCCGCGAGACGTCGACTTCCCGGACCGGCAGATCGCGGCCGCCGGTACCACCCTCCGCGACCTCGGCGGCAGCGCGCCCAGCAGTTCTCTTCCTGTCGACGATAAAACCGAAAATGCGCACGACATCCTTCTTTCAACTGATCGGCTGCCGATTCCCCCACCCGCGTCGTCGTGCGGGAACCGTAATCCGCTGTGCTGCAAACGCAGTACGCGCCTCACGCGAATGCCCCGTACGCACCAGTAGGCTCGCGGCCATGAGCGAGAGCGAGACACTGCGAACGGTATCCGTCGACCGGCTGAGCACCGGGCGATACGCCGCGACGAACGCGCGCGGCGGGCGGATCGAGTTCGGGTCGGGGGACGGCGCCGACTTCACGCCGGTCGAGCTGCTGTTGGCGGCGCTCGGCGGGTGCACGGCGATCGACGCGGACGTGGCCACGAGCCGGCACGCGGAGCCGGTGCGGTTCGGCGTCTCGGTGCGCGGCGACAAGATCAACGACGATGAGGGCAGCCGGATGGAGAACCTGGCCGTCACCTTCCACGTCGAGTTCCCGGAGGGTCCCGCGGGCGACCGGGCGCGGGCGATCCTGCCGCGTGCCGTGCGGCTCTCGCACGACCGGCTGTGCACCGTCAGCCGGACGATCGAGCGTGCCACGCCGGTCGCGTCGACCATCGACGGCGTCTGACCGGACGCGGTGCGAAGTGGGACGACACAAACGCGACGCCCGGGATCGGGACCCGCGTCAGCGCGGTGTCAGCGCGGCGCCGGCCCCGGATAACGCATATCAGCAACCCGTCAGCCCCGTGTCAGCACGACCTCGCACAGTAGTCCCCATGAATACTCACTACGGATCCGGCGAGATCGCTGTGCACGTCGAGGGCCTGGTGAAGCGGTTCGGGGAGCAGACGGCCGTGGACCACGTGGACTTCTCGGTCCGCGCCGGTTCGGTCTTCGGCCTGCTGGGGCCGAACGGGGCGGGGAAGACCACGATCGTCCGCATGCTCGCCACGCTGACCAGGCCCGACGGGGGGACGGCGCGGGTGGCCGGGCTCGACGTGGCCAAGCACGCGCAGGCGGTGCGCCGCGTCATCGGGCTGACCGGGCAGTTCGCCGCCGTCGACGAATCGCTGAGCGGCTACGAGAACGTCTACATGATCGGGCGGCTGCTCGACATGCCCGCCAAGAAGGCCAAGGTCCGCGCCGAGGAACTGCTGGCCGCGTTCGGTCTGGACGAGGACGCGAAGAAACCCGCCAAGCAGTACTCCGGCGGCATGCGGCGGCGCCTGGACCTGGCCGCGTCGCTGGTCGGCGAGCCCGCGGTGCTGTTCCTGGACGAACCGACCACCGGCCTCGACCCGGCCCGCCGCAACGATCTCTGGGAGATCGTGCGCGACCTGTCCTCGAACGGCACCACCGTCTTCCTCACCACGCAGTACATGGAGGAGGCCGAGGCGCTGGCCCAGGACATCGCCGTCATGAACCACGGCAAGTTCATCGCGCGGGGCACCGCCGAGGAGCTCAAGGTGCGCATCGCGGGCCGCAGCATCCGCTTGCGGCCGTTCTACCCCGCCGAACTGCCGGCGCTGCGCCAGGTGGTGCACGCGGTGCTTGGCACGGTCGAGGACGTCGCGCCGGGAACGGTCGGCGGCCCGGTCACCGAGGACTCGCAGGTGGCCTACCTGCTCCAGGCGATATCCGCCAAGGGCATGGCGATCGCCGACATCAGCACCGTCACGGCCTCGCTGGACGAGGTCTTCCTCACCCTGACCGAGAAGAAGCCCGCGCCGGGCGGAGCACCCGCCGTGCCGGCGCCGAAGAACGCCAAGATCGAAGTGGAGGCGGCCCGATGACCGCGGTGACCAGTTCCCTCGCACCGAGCAACCTCAGCTCGCACACCGGCCTCCGGGACACGCTGCGGCACACCGGAGCGCTGATCCGCCGCAACCTGCTCTCCACCAAGGCCACTCCGGAAGAGCTGCTGGACGTCACGTTCTTCCCCATCATCATGACAGTGATGTTCACTTACGTCTTCGGTGGCGGGCTCAAGGGGAGCACCGGCGGCAACTACATCGAGTACCTGATCCCGGGCATCTTCGTGCAGATGCTCTCCTTCGGCGCCATCGGAGTCGGCATCAAGCTCAACTCCGACTTCGACAAGGGCCTGATGGACCGGTTCCGCTCGCTGCCGATCGCCCGGATCTCGGTGCTCACCGCGCACCTGGTCTCCAGCGTGCTGCGGCTGCTGCTGGCCAGCCTGATCACCTTCATCGTGGCCACCTGCCTCGGTTTCCGGGTGCACACCAACGCGCTCGAGTTCTTCGGCGCCATCGGGCTCATGCTCTCGCTCGGCTTCGGGGTGTCCTGGCTCAGCCTCTACGTCGGCACGATGGTGCGCAGCCCGCAGGCGGTGCAGGGCGTGCTGAACATCGCGCTGTTCCCGCTGATGTTCTGCTCGTCCATCTTCACCTCGGTCACCACCATGCCGGGTTGGCTGCAGGCCTTCGCCAAGATCAATCCGCTGACCACGGCGGCCGACTCGGCCCGAGCCATGATGGTCGGCGGCAAGTTCGAACTCGGGAACTACGGCTGGATCACGCTGGCCTGGGCGGTTGGGTTCAGCCTCGTGTTCGCACCGCTCGCCCTGCGCGCCTACAACCGTCACATCTGATCGCGGTGACTCCACCAGCCTGGCACGATGTCCGGCCCCGAACCGAAGGCCGCACGGCAGGCCTCGAGCACGGCGGCGTCGTCCACGGCGCGGCCTTGAGCGAAGGCCGCGCCGTACGCCTCGTCGCCCAGGACCGCGCGGACCGCCCGAGCCGTCACGACGAGGTCCGGCGTGGCGGACGCCGGCAGATCCCGGCCGCGCGCGACCACGTAGAGGCCGTGCAGCCAGGCCGCGCGGGAGGCGTCGCCGCGGGCAAGTTCCAGCGCCGCCTTCGCCTCGATGACCGCGCCGAGGTCGGGCCGGTCGAGATGGAAGGCGAGGGAGTACTCGAAGGCCGTGCGCAGCAGCGCCTCGGCATCCGCGAAACCGCCGCGCTCCAGCGTGATCCAGGCCTGCTGCGTGGCCAGCAGCGCCCGCACCGGGCCGACGAAGCTCTGCCCGGCGACCCGGGTCACCTGATCCAGCCAGACCTGGGCCTGGTCGAGGCGGCCGTTTCTACGGGCCCTGACGCACTCGTACGTCATCATGTAGATGTTGGCGTGGTTCTCCGAGCGGGCGCGGGAGACCGCCTGCGCCTGTTCGAGCACCCGGCCCGCCTGTTCGGGCTCGCCCAGGCTGTCGTACTCGTTGGCCGCCATCACCAGCAGCATCACCTCGTCGGAGGACGAGCCGATCAGCCGGGTCGCGGGCAGCACCGCCTCGATCGCGGCGAGTGCCTCGCGGTGGGCGCCGCGCTGGCTTTCCAGCATGGCCATGGTCTGACCGCAGTTGGCGATCCCCCACTGGTCGCCGATCCGCTGGAAGCTGGCCAACGCCCAGGCGGTGAGCCGCTGGGCCTCCGCCGGTTCGTCGATGCGGACCTTGGCGTGGAACATCCGCGCCGCGGCCAGGCCCCACTCGTCCCCAGCCTCGGTCAGCCGGGCGTATTCACGCTCGAAGGCCGGCTCGAGCGCCTCCGGCTCGGTGAAGATCACCGTGCCGATCTCGGCGAGCGAGTAGAGCGCGTCGCGCCAGCCGCCCTCGCGGGCCAGCGTGAGCGCGCGGTTCAGCTGCGCGGTGGCCACCGCGGGGGACACGCCTCGTTCGAAAGCGTGGAGGGCGTCGTATGTCATTACCCGCAGATACGCCGAATCGCGCGGCGCACCGAGCCGATCGGCCAGTTCCATCACCCGCGGGGTGCGGTTCAGGTCGAACTGCTTGCCGCGGATCATGCTGTACCAGCCGAGGCCGTTGCACAGCTGTAGCGCGCACTGCGCGTCCTCGGCGCACAGCGCCCAGTTCAGCGCGGCACGCAGGTTGTCCTCGGCCGCGTCGAGCCGGTAGATCCACTCCACCTGGCCCGGGCCGCGCAGCTGCGGATCGGCGCGCTCGGCCAGCTCGGCGAAGTACCGCGCGTGCCGGGTACGCACCTGCCGCTCCAGGCCCTGCTCGGCCAGCCGCTCCAACGCGTACTCGCGGATCGTCTCCAGCAGCCGGTAGCGCATGCCGTGGTCCTCGCCCGTCGGCGCCGGGGCCGGCTCGGCCAGCACCAGCGACTTCGCGACGAGCCGGTCAATCTGGTCCAGTACGTCCAGTGCGTCCAGACCAGAGACCCCCTCGAGGTCGTCCAGCCCCGCGCCACCCGCGAAAACCCCGCAAACCGCGAGGAGCTCGCGTTCGCCCGGCGAAAGCAGGTCCCAGCTCCAGTCCACCACGGCGCGCAGCGTCTGCTGCCGGGGCAGGGCGGTGCGCGCGCCGGTGGTCAGCAGCCGGAAGCGGTCGTCGAGCCGGCCGGCGACCTGCCGCGGGGTCAGCACGTTGAACCGCGCGGCGGCCAGTTCGAGCGCGAGCGGGATGCCGTCGAGCCGGCGGCAGATCTCGGCCAGCGCCGCGCCGTCCTCACCCGCCGCGCCGAGTCCGGGGCGCACCGCCCGGCCGCGTTCGAGCAGCAGCTGCATCGCGGAGTACGAGGTGAGCCGCGCCTCGGCGGAGCCCGGCGGCGGCACGGCCAGCGGGGAGACCGGCAGCCGCTGCTCCCCCGGCACGCCGAGCGGCTCGCGGCTGGTGGCCAGGATCGTCACCCGGGGGCAGGCGGCGAGCACCTTCGCGGCCAGGCCCGCGGCGGCGTCGATGACGTGCTCGCAGTTGTCCAGCACGAGCAGCGCGGTCCGGTCGCCGAGCGCGTCGAGCAGCCGGTCCGTATCGTCCCTGGCACTCGCGAGCCGGGTGCGGGCCTCGGTGGTGAGCACGGTCTCCCGGCCGCCGACCGCCGCGTACACCTCGGCGTCCACGGCCTGCGCGGTGACCGGGGCGAGCTCGGCGACGTGCGCGACCAGATGCGCGGTGGCCACGGCCTTGGCCAGCGAGGTCTTGCCGGAGCCGCCGGCGCCGGTGAGGGTGAGCAGCCGGGTGCGGCCGAGCCGGTCCTGGATGTCGGAGAGCACCGCGTCCCGGCCGATCAGCCGGTGCGTGACCGGCGGCGCGAGGATGGGCGCTGGCGCGGTCACCGCGTCGAGTGGCCGGAGCGGCGGCAGTGGCGAGAAGGGCGGCGGGGCCTGTTCGGCCAGCGACACGAGCCGTCCGCACTCCGTCTCCAGCACCCGGGCCAGGCCCGCGAGGTCGGGTACGTCGGCGAACTCGGCCAGCGGCTCGGGCCCGGCCAGTGCCAGGGCCTCGCGCGCGGCCTGCGGGGTGCCGAGCTCGGCGAGCTGCTCGAAGCGGGCGAGGTCGACGTGCACCGGATCCACGTCCAGCACGTATCCAGTAGGGCGGGAGGCCACGGACTCGGCGCCGACCACCCGGCGCAGCCGGGATACCAGGGCCTGCAAGGCGTTGGCGCTCGGCGGCTCGCCGTTCCACAGCTGGTCGGCCAAGTACTCGGCGCGGCGCACCTCGCCCGGGGCCACGGCCAGCAGGGCGAGCAGCGCGCGTAGCCGGAAACCGGTGATCTCCACCGACTCGCCGTCTCGGCTGATCGCGACGCCGCGCAGCACCGTCACGCCCGAGACTCGACCCATGGGACCCATTGTCGCGTATCTACGGGTCCGAAGGGGCGGGCAGACGTGAGCGGGTGCGAATCAGGCCTTGGCGGGGCCGCCCTGCGCGGGCACAGCGGCCTCGACCTGCTCGGACTCGAGCAGCTCGGCGGCGTCGGCGGCGGCCTGCTCGGCCTGGTGCTCGTTCTCCAGCTTGGTCAGGTGCTTGCCCATGTTGCGGCAGAGCAGCCAGGTGCAGACGCCGAGGATGCAGACGATGATGAACCCGAGCAGGCCCGGGGACACCTGGTTGGGGTCGAGGCTCACGGCCAGGTCCTTCACGCGATTCCTCCTAGAGGCGGCCGGCTACGGAATCAGCCGGACAAAGAGGCAGTGTAGGCAATGCAGTCCGAGTACCTGGGCAGCAGGTCCAACTTGAGCGCCTCCTCGAGCGAGGGGGCGGCCTCGTCCTTGGCCGAGAGGATCGGGGTCTCGGTCGGCCAGTCGATGCCGAGGTCCGGGTCCAGCGGGTGCAGGCCGTGCTCGCCGGTCGGGTTGTAGGTCTCGGAGACGCAGTAGTGCAGCGTCGCGTCGTCGGTCAGCGCGACGAAGCCGTGCCCGAGCCCCTCCGACAGGTAGACCGAGCGCCGGTCCACGTCGTCGAGCTGGACGAACTCCCAGGCGCCGAAGCTCTCCGAGCCCACCCGCAGGTCCACGATGACGTCGAGCACGGCGCCGCGTACGCAGGAGACGTACTTGGCCTGGGAGGGCGGGACGTCGGCGAAATGGATGCCGCGCAGCACGTCCTTGGCCGAGACCGAGAGGTTGCCCTGGGCCAGCCGCAGCGGGTGGCCGACCGCCTCGGCGAGCTTGTCGTGCCGGTACCACTCCATGAACAGGCCGCGCGGGTCGCCGTACTGGACCGGGAGGATCTCCCAGGCGCCCTCGATGGACAGCGGCGTGATCTTCACTGTTACTAATTCCCCTCGGCTTCGAGCAGGTTCAGCAGATAGTGTCCGTAGCCGGACTTGAGCAGTGGCTGGGCCAGTTCGTAGAGCTTCTCGTCGGTCAGGAACCCGGCACGCCAGGCGACCTCCTCGACGCAGCCGATCTTCAGGCCCTGGCGTTCCTCGATGACGCGGACGTACTCCGAGGCCTGCACCAGCGAGACGAACGTGCCGGTGTCCAGCCACGCGGTGCCGCGATCGAGCACCGAGACGGTGAGCCGGCCGGACTTCAGGAAGGTCTCGTTGACGGCGGTGATCTCCAGCTCACCGCGTGCGCTCGGCTTGAGGTCGGCGGCGATCTCGACCACGGAGTTGTCGTAGAAGTACAGGCCAGGCACGGCGAATCGGGACTTGGGCTTGGCCGGCTTCTCCTCGATGGAGACCGCGTGACCCGCTTCGTCGAACTCGACGACGCCGTACTCGGTGGGGTTCGCGACCTGGTAGGCGAATACGAGCCCGCCGTCGATGTCGGCGTGCGCGCGCAGCTGACTGCCGAGCCCGACGCCGTGGAAGATGTTGTCGCCGAGCACGAGCGCGACCCGCTCGGACCCGATGAAGTCGGCGCCGAGGACGAAGGCCTGCGCCAGCCCCTCGGGCCGAGGCTGCACCGTGTACTCGAGGTTTATCCCGAACTGCGAGCCGTCGCCGAGCAGGCGCTGGAAGGCGGACTGGTCCTCCGGGGTGGTGATGATCAGGATGTCCCTGATCCCGGCCATGACCAGCGTGGACAGCGGGTAGTAGATCATCGGCTTGTCGAAGACCGGCATCAGCTGCTTCGAGATCGCCTTGGTGATCGGCCACAACCGCGAGCCGGTACCCCCGGCCAGGATGATTCCGCGCATGGTCCGAGAGTGTAACCCGCGCGGCTGAGGCCGTTCCGCAGGGGAGAATGCCCGCATGGCGAAGAACGACGCGCGGCGCGCGTGCCCCTGCTGTTCCGGCAAGCCCTACACCGAGTGCTGCGGCCCGCTGCATGCGGGCGTGGGCAGGGCGGCAACCGCAGAACAACTGATGCGCTCACGCTTCAGCGCCTTCGCGGTGGGCGACGCCGCGTACCTGCTGAGGTCCTGGCACTCGACCACCCGCCCCGCGCGACTGAGCCTGGACGATGGCACGAACTGGACTCGACTGGAGATCCTGGGCGCGAAGGACGGCGGTCCGTTCCACAGCGCGGGAACGGTCGAGTTCCGCGCGTACTACCGGGAACGCGGAGGGGCCGCCGCCGAGCAGAGCATGCACGAGAACAGTTCGTTCGCGCGCGAGGACGGTGCGTGGGTGTACGTGTCGGCGGTCTAGCTCTAGTCCCCCGTGCCGTGGTACTCGGCGCCGGTTGGGATGAACTTCCGCGTCACGCCCCGGGTGAGGCCGTCGCGGAGGCCGCGCAAGAAGGCGGGGGCGTGGGTGCGGCGCTTGGGTTCGAAGAGGGCCAACTGCACGAACCAGC
>Ga0185299_10001057_pt1 | contig 60754 bp, 59 predicted proteins | sample PaiPotPPA55metaG_FD_128002 | JGI IMG/M metagenome (GOLD analysis project Ga0185299, IMG submission 128002) | Iron sulfur acid spring bacterial and archeal communities from Banff, Canada, to study Microbial Dark Matter (Phase II) - Paint Pots PPA... ... | reverse complement strand
CATTTTCCCGCAGCCTGTTCAGCCGTGCCGCAACTGAAGCCGAATCAACAAGGCTGTAGCCGCTGAGGGCTTCTTCTCTCAGTTCTCACACAGACTCTGCATCCCGGCCTCCGCAAATCCACCTACCCGCCCTCCAAAAAATCCGGCTGCTATTTCTCATGATCCGAGAGAGAATCCGAGCGACGATCCCTATCTCACACTCCTCTCAGGCAGAGTGCAAACATGAAACTCCAAAATAAAGTCGCAATCGTAACAGGCGCCGCCACCGGCATCGGTAAAGCCATCGCCACAACCATGGCCGCCGAAGGCGCTTCGGTCGTAATCGACTACGTAGGCGACTCCGCATTCGCAAACGCCGCCGTCCAAGCGATCCAAGCCGCGGGAGGCAAAGTCACCGCCGTCGCCGCCGACGTCTCAAATCCCGGCCAGGTAAACCAGCTCATCCAGAAAGCCATCGACTCCTTCGGCAAGCTCGACATCCTGGTCAACAATGCGGGCCTTGAGTACAAACACCCCTTCCACGAATTTCCTTTCGAACTCTGGCAAAAGGTCATCGCCGTAGACCTGACCGGCCCCTTCCTCTGCGCGCAAGCCGCCTCCAAAGCTATGATTCGCCAAGCCACCGGCGGCCGCATCATCAACATCTCCTCCATTCACGAAGACTTGCCCATGCCCACGAACGCTCCGTATTGCGCCGCAAAAGGCGGCCTGCGCATGTTGATGCGCACCATCGCCGTGGAACTTGCGCCCTACAAAATCACGGTGAACAACATCGCCCCAGGCGCAATCTTTACACCCATCGACGCCGATATCGAAGCCGATCCAAAATTGGAAGCCGCGTTAATGGCGGAAATCCCGCTAGGGCGTTGGGGAAAACCCGAAGAGGTCGCCGACCTCGCTGTTTTTCTTGCCTCCGATTCCGCCTCCTATTGCACCGGCAGCACCTTCTTCATCGACGGCGGAATGATTCGCCAGGCGGGAAGTTTGTAAGCGCAAATCTCTCGATCCGTCGAACTATCCGGACTTCTGTAGAAAATAATCACCTCCGCTCGAGTTTTGTGCTATCCTCCGCCTTTCGTAGATACTCACTCGTAATATACACATAGCGGTATAAATCGCAGCGTTAAGGACCCGATCATGAATCTAGACGAAGCTATTCTATTCGGACAGTTGGTCAACGCCGCCTACGCCGTCGCTCCCGATAACCTCGCCAATCGTGCCGGCGAAATCGTTCCCGCCGGCCTCGACGCCAACCTGACCACCTATCAGGTCGTAACCTCCATCTACGCCAACGATCTTGCTACCGACGTGAACCAGCTGCGCGGCACCCTTACCGTTTCCATTGGCTTGCTCCTTCAATCCGCGGCAGGCGACGCCGTCATCGCCATCCGCGGCACCGTCGGCATTTACGAATGGGTCCACGACGCGATGTTTCTGTCGGTCCACTGCCCTTTTCTTCCTAGCGCGGGTAGCACCGAAGACGGTTTCACCGCCATGTACATGTCTATGACCACAACGGGGGCTTCCAGCTCGCCGCGCCTCGCGCAAGTCCTGGCGGGCCTCCCTTGGCCTAAGCCCGTCACTTCGTTGACCATCTGCGGTCACAGCCTTGGCGGCGCGCTGGCCACACTCCTCGCCCTCGACGTCGCTACCAATACCACCGAGCCCGCCTTCAAATGCCCCACGGTCTACACCTACGCCAGCCCCCGCACCGGCGATCCATCCTTCGTCAACGTCTACAACCACGTTGTTCCCAACACCTTGCGCATCGCCAATCGCATCGATCTGGTACCCAAGCTCCCGCTGCCCCCGCTGTACGAACATGTCGACTCGCTCGTTGATCTGAACCCAATCGTGCTATGCCTCCCTCCCAAAATCCTGATCAAGTGCGACATCCCGTGCGAACACTTCCTAACCAGCTATCTACATTTACTCTGCCTGCCAGCGGGCGGCACCATCCTGAACCTCGACTCGACCTGTATCCCAGGCGCTGCCATCGCCTTACCCCCAATCCACTAACGCAGCTCCGCCAGCCCACGCCCCCGTCATCGTCCCGCCGATCCGCGCCCACATTTTCTCCGCGCCGCGTCCTGCAGCCGTCTTCTTTTACCCTCAGCTTCGAAGAGCCGAGCGGGCCGGGTTTAGACGAAACGCCACGCAAACAAAACGACGAACTCCATGGCGTTAGTCACACCAAAAGCTCCGGCAAGCCTACGCACCTCCGGCCGCTTCTCGACGCTCTTGTAGGGGCGGGGCTCGCCCAGGGCCAACTCCGCCCCTACATCGGAGAATTAGGAGTTCCAGGCTACTCGGGACAGCTGTTTCTTGCGGTTTTCCCACTCGGCGCCCGACAGAATGCGTGGAGCGACTTCGATTAGGCGAGGCGTCAGCTTAAAGACCGCTAGCGGGGTCCACGGCTTTCCTTCGCGGGTCCGAAATTCTCGCCGATTCAGGCCCTCGGCCATTCGCGGGTAGGAGAGATCCTGAACGACCATTTCCGCCAGGCAATTTAGAATCTCCATCTCGGAGGGGTTCTCCTCCAGGTGCAAGCAATCGCCGGCTATGCGGGTGCCGAAGGGGATTTCTTCACCGAAACGCGAACCCTCGGGGGCTTCGCGCGGGGTCTCGGCGTCGGTTTCGCGTTGCCATTCCACCGCCGCCAGGCGCCAACCGGTGCTTTCCTTCTGCTTCACGTACTCATAACTTGGCCATGTCGAAAGGATTTCCCGGGTCCATTCCGTCTTCTTCACGAGCGCCTCCTGGCAGAGGAACCTCTATTGGGTGTCGGATAGAGAAAACATCCCCTCGGAAGCAGTGGCAATTCCGATGCCGAGCACCGCGAGCGAGAACTGATTGAGGAACAATGGGTTATGGCGGATTTCCAACGGAAGCCAACGGACACAGTGTCCATTCATGGGATGGCGTGTCGCATTGCCGGACACCGGAGACGAGAGGAAGCGTGGAAATCTTGACGGGTGGGGCACGAACGGGGTTATCATCTCGCTGCCCGGGCCCGTCACTTTCAACCCTTTGCAATGTTGGCTTAGCCGGATGCTTAGCCGGAAGATATCGCGCGCCCTATGGACCCTGCTTCGAAGCGCACCGAAAATCGTACTCCCTTGAAAGTGAGCGTTGACCTATCCAGCCTGGACGTTCGCATACCGGCGACAGGAGGAATTACGGAAAATATCAGCCCTCGGGGGGCGCGGGTGTTAACCAGCAAACCGTGGAAGCCGAACGAACGCCTGAACCTGAGGTCGCTAGGCGGGAACTTCCGTTCGCGGGCGCGCGTGGTTTACTGCGTGCCGGTGGACAACGATCAGTTTGCGGTAGGACTGCAGCTGTTCGCGGCGGCGGGTAGCTGGCGATCGCCGAACTGACCGTGGTAATTCGCTGGTGACCTCGATTCGCGACGCGAAGGCGCGAACCTTCCAATTGAAGTTACTTGTGGGTTTTGCGCGGAGCTGTTAAACGTTGCGATTCCAATCGGAGGCGCTTGCGCGCTTCCTTCGATTTCAGAATGAATCGCTCAACGTTCGCCATGAAGTCCGGACTGCCGGTGTGCTTCCGCAATTGCGTGAGGAATGGGTGGACCTTCGCAAACATCGAGAACATCTCTTGCGAAAAGTCCGCGTTGAGGAAAGGCGTTTCGCTCAAGGTGCCGTCCAGAACGAAGGAGGTTGCCATTCCCCAGTACGTAGGCACCTGCTTCAACCAGCGGCTCTCCTTCTTGCCATGCGCCAATTCAATTTTCAAATAGTCGCTGGCGTTGTCCGGCCAAAATTCATCGCGCCACCAGAGACGTGCCTTGCGCATCTCCGGTTGCTTTTGCAGGCGATCGAGCTGAAGAAGGAGCCGAGCGTCCTGATTCATGGGCTTTTCGCGCAAGGAAACCTCCCGAACCGCGCACTCCGCTGAAGGATCGGTTTTTTGCCCAAGGTGGTGCTAGCAAGGCCTATACGTTGTCGATAAGCTATCCTGAATGAGCGGAATCTTAAGGAGCGAACGGTCAGAAGTCAACGGAAAGTAACGTACAGCAGTGTTCAAGTTAAGATGGCGGACTTCTAGCCACTCGACTATGGCAATCCGGCAAAGCTGCACCATCTACGGCGATGTTATAGTTTCCCAATGTACTCCCAGAAATTCAAAGTAGACGTGGTGATTCGCGGCGAACGTCGAGCGTGCCCGTTGGAGTGGCTTGATCAGTTTTGCATGCGAAACTTTACGAATGCCGCGGAGTTTGACGATACGTTACCGGTCGGAGAGGGCGGAGTCGAGGCCAGCTTTCGCGTGACGCCGGAGCGGTTTGCGGAGAGCTTTGGAGCGTGGCTGACGCAGCGAGGAAAAGGAGAAGGGCAGGCTCTGCAAGTGGAAGTAACACCGTGGAAGTAACCCAGTCGAAGTAACAACGGGGGAAAGTGACGCCAGCCCGAAATTTAGAAAAGTTTCGGAGCCTGCAGGAGCAGGTCAGGCCGCCGGTTCTCTTTTTTCGCTGCCGAGAACCTTCAGAATCTGCGGGAGCGCCGCTTGTGCCGCGGCTTCTCCCACTGCCACTAGCTCATCGGTCCGCGTGAAATCGTCCCAGACGAAGGGCTTCACATCCGGCTCGATGATGACATCGGCCTGTTGGCGCCAGGCGAGATCGGCGTGGCGCTGGATGATCGAAAAAGAGCGGCTGATGACGTCGGCAGCGGTTCGTGGAGTCGAGAAGCTGCCGGCTTCCAGATAGACGGCGATGGTGATGTCGGCGCCCAGCAACAGCGTTCCTTCGACGGGCACCGGCGAGGTAAGAAACCCATCGACCAGGGTGCGACCCTCGAATTGTATGGGCACGAAGAGGCCAGGGTACGCGCATGATCCGCGCATGGGCGGCCCAAGCAGCCCGCGCGTGTAAAAGACGGATACGCCCTCGTTGATGTCGCTGGCGGCGATCGCCAGCGGAGTGGTGAGCTCCTCGAAAGTCTTTATGGACGTGAAGCGCTCGAGATAGCGTTCCATGCGCAGATTGTTGGCGAGGCCGAGCCAGGACGGCGTCCAGCGTCCGAAGTCCGCGAAAGTGGTGGTGCGGGCGATGCGCTGCATGTCATTTAGCGGCACGCCCGCGCAATAGCAGGCACCGATCAAGGCTCCCACGCTGGTTCCCGCAACGACATCGATCGGAACGCCGGCGTTTTGGAGCGCGCGAATCACACCGACATGCGCGATCCCTCTGGCAAACCCTCCAGCCAGAGCCAAGCCGACGCGGGGGCGTTCCCCAGGGGAGCGTGCTTCGCCGCTGGCCAAGGCGCGGATCTTGTCCGTAGCGTTCTTCAGCCAGTCCACTGCGTGGGCAACTTTGTCGTCCATCATCTCACTTACAGTTTAGTGCTAGTCGCCGCTGCCAGGCCCTTGTTTGACCGCTGCATGCCGGTTTTGTAACCTGTCCTACGGTGCTAATCCCCTCGAGAGGCCGCTAACCGATGAAGCGTCGCATTGAGAAGGCTGTCGTGTTGGGCGCTGGAACTATGGGCGCACGGATCGCCGCGCATTTTGCGAACGCCGGTCTGCCTTGCATCCTGCTGGACATTGTACCTCCTGGAGTGCCTCAGGATGCGCCTGTTGATGCGCGAAACAAGATTGTTCGCGCGGGGCTCGAGGCGGCGAAGAGGGCTAAGCCTGCGGCGTTTTTTAACGCGTCGCTCGCGGAACGCATTGCCATTGGAAATTTCGACGACGATCTGGGGCGTTGCGCGGAGGCGGACTGGATCATCGAAGTCGTCGCCGAAAATCTGGAGATCAAGAAAAATCTGCTGGCACGCGTCGCGCAGTTTCGCAAGCCTGGCGCCATTGTTACCACCAATACCTCGGGGCTGCCGGTGCATTTGATCGCGGAGGGAATGAGCGAAGAGTTTCAGCAGCACTGGGCTGGCACGCACTTCTTTAATCCGCCGCGCTATTTGAAATTGGTGGAGGTGATTCCCGGGCCGCGGACTTCACCGGAAGTAATGGAGACGCTCAGCGCGTTTTGCGACCGCCGGCTGGGCAAGGGTGTGGTCGTGGCGAAGGACACGCCGAACTTTATCGCCAACCGTATCGGCACGTTCTCGATGTTGAATGCGCTGCGCTTGATGGGTGCGATGGGAATGACGGTCGAGGAGGTGGACGCCTGCACCGGTCCGGCGATCGGACAGCCTAAGTCGGCCACATTTCGCACCGCGGACCTCGTTGGGCTCGATGTGCTGTTGCACGTGGTCAAAAATATTTACGAAACTGTGCCGAATGATGAATCTCGCGAGATGTATCGTGTGCCGGCACTTATCGAAGAGATGGCGCGGCGTGGATGGCTGGGCGACAAGACCGGCCAGGGCTTCTACAAGCGCGTTAAAGGCGAAGGCGAAAGAGAGATTCTTGCTCTCGACATAAACACGATGGAGTATCGACCCCGGCAAAAGGCGCGATTTCCTTCACTGGAGAATGGGAAGACGATCGAGGACACGACCGACCGTTTGCGTTCTTTGATCGGTCCGGTCCTGGAAGGTCAGAGGAGCGACAAAGCTCAACAGTTCCTCTGGGCCCTGCTCTCGGAAACGTGCCTTTACGCGGCGCGGCGGGTGCCGGAAATTTCCGATCACCTCGCCGACGTCGATCGCGCCATGCGCTGGGGATTTGCGTGGGAGCTTGGACCGTTCCAATTGATGGATGCTATTGGCGTAAAAGCGTTCTCCGCTGGGGTGCAGAAAGAGGGGCGCACGCTGCCGCCCGTGCTGGAAAGGCTGTTGGCGAGCGGTCGCCCGAGTTTCTATGAATCGGAGAAGGGCAAGACGACTGTTTTCGATATCGCGAGCGGTGGGACGGAGAAGGTCGAAGAGCCAAACGGCGTGGTCATTCTGAAATCGTTGAAGGACGCCGGCCGCGAAATCGATCGCAACTCCGGCGCTAGCCTGATCGACCTTGGCGATGGCGTCGTCTGCTGCGAATTTCACTCCAAGATGAATGCGATTGGCGCTGATTTGATCGCCATGATTCACAAAGGGTTGAAGCGGCTCGACTCCGATTTCGACGCTATGGTCGTCGCCAACCAGGCCGCGAATTTTTCCGTCGGGGCGAATTTGATGCTGGTGCTGGTGGCCGCGCAGGAGCAGGAGTGGGATGAGCTGCACCTGGCTGTGAAGCAATTTCAGAATGCGAATTTGGCGGTCAAGTACGCGCCAAAACCCGTCGTCGTCGCGCCGCAGGGCATGGCGCTCGGTGGCGGCTGCGAAGTCGGCCTGCATGGCGCGAGAATTCAGGCGGCGGCCGAGTCGTACATGGGACTGGTCGAGGCGGGCGTCGGATTAATTCCGGGCGGCGGCGGCTCGAAAGAGATGTTGATTCGCGCAAATGAACACGCGGCCGGCGGCGGAGATCTGGATTTATTTCACGCGATGAAGCCGGCCTTCGAGGCGCTCGCTATGGCGAAGGTCGGAACCAGCGCCGAAGAGTGCCGCGATTTGGGATTCTTGCGGCGCGAAGACGGTATTTCCATGAACCGCGATCGTCTTGTCGCCGACGCCAAGGAAGTCGCGCTCGCGCTCGTGCGCGCCGGATACAATCCGCCTGCCGCGAGCTGGCAGGAAGGCGCGCAAACCACAGAGATTAAGGTCCTGGGCGAACAGTTCCTTTCCGCCGCGAAAATGATGATTCATCTTCTGCAGCGCGGAGGTTACGCTTCCGAGCACGACGCGCACGTTGCGCGCAAGCTAGCCAACATTCTGGCGGGCGGTCCCCTCAGCGCGCCGCAGATGGTCAGCGAGCAATACGTCCTCGACCTCGAACGTGAAGCATTCGTCTCGCTCTGCGGCGAAAAGAAAACGCAAGAACGCATCGCGCACACGCTAAAGACGGGCAAGCCGCTGCGAAATTAAGCCGCAAACGCCCCAGTCGTGACGCGCACGGCAGCCTCAGTCTGGCTCTCGCTATGAACCGTATAAAAACGTATTGATATCGCGGCTCGAAACCGTCTATTCTATCGGCGCACCTGAGGTGCAATCGTGCAGCGGCTTCTGGCTCCGCGTGAAGCGGCAAATATTCTTGGTATCAGCTATCCCACGCTGAAACAATGGATCTATCGCAACAAGATTAAGACTGCGAAGACACCTGGTGGCCATCATCGCGTCCCGGAAAGCGAAATCGACCGCCTGATTCCAAAATCTCTGGAGCGGGGGGACATTCAGACGCGCCGCGGAAATTTCCGCAAGATCAGCGGCCGCAATCAGCTCATCGGCCGCGTCCTCGCAATCAAGTACAGCGGCCTGCTCGCTCAAGTGACCATGGCGATCGGAGAGCAGCACATTACCGCGATCATCACCGCGGACGCCGCAAAAGAGATGCGGCTGAAGCCGGGGGAGCGGGCCGCCGCCCTGATCAAATCCACCGAAGTGATGATTTTGAGGGTGTGAACGAGCAACATTCGTCCAAGGGCTCAATCATGATCTGTTATCACGCGATTCGCCGCGCTACCTTCCTCCTTCTGATCTTTGCGCTCTGTTTTTTTTGGGGCTGGCGCCAGGCCTACGCTCAAAAGCACGAAGTCAGCATCGCCGCCGCCGCGGATTTACAGTTCGCGATGGCCGACCTCGCCCATCAATTCGAAAAGGCAACCGGAAACACGATCCACGTCACCTATGGTTCAAGCGGCAATTTTTTTTCGCAGCTGCAAAACGGCGCTCCGTTCGATCTGTTTTTCTCCGCGGACGTCGATTACCCGAAGAAGCTCCAGAGCGCCGGCCTCGTCGAACCCGGCTCGATCTTTTCCTATGGAGTCGGCCGCATCGTCATCTGGATGCCTGCGGATTCCAAAGTTGACGTAGCCAAGCAAGAGTGGAACGCCCTTCTCGACGCCAGCGTGAACAAAATCGCTATCGCCAATCCAGCGCACGCTCCGTACGGCCGCGCCTCGGTCGCGGCCATGCAGGGTGCCGGAATCTACGAAAAGGTCCGAGCAGAGTTGGTTTTCGGTGAAAGCATTTCCCAGGCCGCGCAGTTTGTACAGTCTGGCAACGCGCAAGCGGGCATCATCGCACTATCGCTCGCCGTGTCGCCCGCCATGAAAGACGGCAAGCGCTGGGAGATTCCGCCCGGCTCCTATCCCGCCATCGAACAAGCCGTCGTCATGCTGAAAAGCGCGAAAGACAAGGAGGTAGCGCGCGCATTTCTCGAATTTGTGAAAAGCGAGCCAGGTCGCGCAACGCTCGCGAAGTACGGATTCGCTGTTCCATCGGCCGACTCGAACGCCGCGCCCAAGCCATGAACAATCACAAGCGATACGCAGCGTCTTCCGGGCCACAGCGCGTCTGTTGACCATGCAATCCCTGCTCCTCTCAATTCGGCTTGCCGCCAGCGTCTCAGCAATTCTCTTTGCAGTCGGATTGCCGCTGGCCTATTGGCTGGCGTATTCGCGATGGCGCGGCAAATTCCTGGTGGAGTCCGTGGTAGCGTTACCGCTGGTTTTGCCGCCAACCGTTCTCGGATTTTACGTGCTTGTCGCGATGGGCACGCAAGGCCCACTCGGGAAACTCTGGCAAGCGGCATTTGGTCACGGCCTGGCCTTCACCTTCACCGGCCTGGTGTTCGCATCGGTGCTCTACAGTTTGCCGTTCGCCGTGCAGCCCCTGGTCGCATCGTTTCAGAGCATCGATCGCAAGTTGCTCGACGCATCCGCCGTTCTCGGAGCGGGCGATCTGCGCACTTTTCACCGCGTCATTCTACCGATGTCGATTCCAGGTGTGGTCACCGCGCTGGTCTTGAGCTTCGCCCATACATTGGGCGAGTTCGGCGTAGTCCTGATGGTTGGCGGCAACCTCGCTGGGAACACCCGCACAATTTCGATCGACATCTACGACCACGTGCAATCCCTTGAATACGCGGAAGCGAATCGCCTGGCGGTCATCCTGCTCGCCTTCTCGTTTGTCGTGCTTTCCATCGTGTACGGACTGAATCGCCGCATCGGCGGGCGAATGTGGTCACCGTGGCCGACGAGATAAGCGCCGCGCATCTCTCGCTGCGCGTTCTCATCGAGCGCCGCGCCGGGAACCCTCCATCCTTCGTGCTGGACGTGTCGCTCGAAATCCCGCCCGGCATCACCATTCTCTTCGGCCTTTCTGGCGCCGGAAAATCTACATTGCTGGATTGCATTGCCGGCCTGCTGCGCCCGGACGCTGGTCACATCAAAATCGGCGACGACATGCTTTTCAACTCCGAAGCTCGCGTGAACGTTCCCACCCAGCGTCGCCGCATGGCCTACGTTTTCCAATCACTCGCATTGTTTCCGCACATGACCGTCGAAGAAAACGTAGCCTATGGCCTCGCGGACTTGACCGCAGATCAACGCACCCAGCGAATCGCGGAGATCCTGCAGGCATTCCGCGTCGAAAATCTGGGCAAGCGCCGGGCCGGAGAAATATCGGGCGGCGAAAAACAGCGCGTCGCCTTAGCACGCTCGCTGGTTACCGTGCCACGCGTTCTTCTGCTTGACGAACCACTCAGCGGGCTCGACGCGGAATTGAAAGCGTCCATTCTTGACGACCTACGCGCTTGGAATGCGGCGCTAAGAATCCCAATCCTCTACGTAACTCACACGCGCGACGAAGTCGACGCCCTCGGCGAGCGCGTCGTAGTCCTCGATCACGGCCTGGTCATCAACGAAGGGCGGCCCCACGAAATTCTCGACGCGCCCCGCCGAAAAAGACTCGCCCAAGCCGCCGGCTTTGAAAATTTGCTCGACGCCACAGTCGTCGAGCTACGCGAAGCCGACGGCGTGATGCGCGTGCGCCTGGCGGAAGGCGCCAGCGAGATCGAGGTGCCACTTGGCTACGCCATGCCAAACGATCGCGTCAAGATCGCAATCCGCGCCGGAGACATCTTGCTCGCAACGCAGCCGCCCGTCGGACTCAGCGCCCGCAACCTCCTGGGAGGGAAGATCGTCTCGCTCGAGCCGCGCGGCACGCTGGTCGTCGCGCACGTTGAAGCCGGAGTAATGTTCACGGTTCATGTGACGCCCGGCACCGTTCGCGCGCTCGAACTCATCGCGGGTAAGCCTGCCTGGATCGTCCTGAAAACGCACTCCTGCCATCTAGTCAGCGACTAGCCAAATATTTTTGTATTTGCGAGAAAGGGCTCCGCCGGAGCACGAAGCGAAATCAGGTCAGAACCGCTTCAGCGCGCCCCGGCCACTGCGTCTTGCCAACCTTGACGGCAAGCCACTTCCGCCTCTGCCGCACGCGAAACGCTATTGCTGTGGTTTTGCCGCGCTGGTCGATCCTGCCGCCGAAAACTTGATCTCGTCTGCCGACAAAGTGCTGTCCGGATTTGGCGTGGCATGAATCACAACGCGATCGCCAATAGCTAAATCGGAAAGTTTCGCGGCTTTGCCGTCGCGGGTAACGTACATCGTTCCGGAAACGAGCTTCACCTCGACGGACTTCCCGTCGGCCTGCTTGACCACCACGGAGTCGGCGTTGATCTTTTCCAACGTGCCCATGACGTGCTTTTTGTCGCCATGAGCGAGCGCGACACTCGCCATCAAGATGACCAGCGCCAAGAGCGAAATAATTCGATGCTTCATAAAGTTCTCCGTAACTCAGCCAGCATTCGAGCAGGTCCAGCGGCCTGCCAACCCCAACAGCAGTCAGCAATGCCCCAGCTAATGATGATGCTCCGGTGCGGCCTTTTGTTGCACCGGTTCGCCGCGCAGAAAATCCTGTTCCTCTTGATCCTCTTCGTGCTCATGGGGCCCCTTCGGATTTTCGCTCTCCATCTCTACGCGGTCTTCCATCGTCAGCTGCGGCAGATACCGAATGAAGAGCACCAGTTTCCAACTATCTTCCTGCGAGTGAGCACTTCCGCCGAAGGCTGGCATGCCCGTGAAGCGAACCCCGTTTTCGATGATCCAAAAAAGTTCGCCGTCGGAAAGCTTTTGGGTATCCTCCAAACGAAGGTTGGGCGGCTTCGGGTACAAACCCTTCCCGTACATCGTGTCCCCGCTGCCATCGTTGGCGTGGCAGCTGGCGCAATGATCCGCAAAATGTGCGCGGGCTCCCTTCAGCGTTTCGTCCGACGCGGCGATGGGATTGTGCTCGTTGCGCGCGTTCGCGGGAATAGCCAGGTGTCGTACGTTTCGCGCGATCATCGCTTCCATCGCGGTGGGGGTGGCGCGCGCGCTCAGCCCATTGTGCAAAATCGAAGCACCGGCGGCAACCGCCAGCCCCACGGCCACCACCACTAGAAGAAGGATGAGATTACCGCGTGTCATTGTTCGCTGGTTCGCTTTGATGGTATCCGACCGCTCGTTATCACCGCCACAGATTTGATTCGCCGCACTGAACAGAGTTTGTCAATTCTATGTCAATGCGCGGCCACATGTGCGTAGCGAGTGGCGAATAGGTGGAAAGCCTATACTCCGCCCAATCGTTCGATTCTGGATTCTGACGAACCGGCGGTGTCTCTGGTACGATACCTTTCGCGGGCACGTTGTGACCCCGGCCGCTTGCGACTCGTCTATGAATACCGAAGAACAACACGGAAACTCTGTTGCGCTGGCCGGCGGTCCCGCGGACGTGCGCGATTTTCTGGCTGCGGCCTGCGATGGCGCCGAGCTTTCCTTTGAGCAAGGTTTGCGCCTCGCCACCGCCGAAGGTTCTGGACTCGAAGCGCTGATCGCTGTGGCCGACGCGCTGCGGCGCGAAACCGTGGGCGACACGGTCACCTACGTCGTCAATCGCAACATTAATTTCACCAACGTCTGCTTTGTCGGCTGTAGCTTTTGCGGCTTCGCGCGAGGCCCAGGTGCTCCCGACGCGTATTCGCACTCCAAGGAAGATGTCGTGCGCAAGGCTCAGGAAGCCTGGGACCGTGGCGCGACCGAAGTCTGTATTCAAGGCGGTTTGCCGCGCGATCTCGACGGGTTTTTCTACCGCGATCTTTTGCGCGCCATCAAGCGCGCCATTCCCGCCATGCACGTGCACGCGTTTTCTCCCATGGAGATTTCCTACGGCGTGGACAAGACCGGAATGCCACTGCGCGATTACTTGCGCATGATGAAAGAGGAAGGACTTGGCAGTATTCCGGGAACTGCCGCGGAAATCCTGGACGATCGCGTGCGGCAGCAACTCAGTCCGAACAAGCTTCCGGTCGCACGCTGGCTCGAAATCATCACCGCCGCGCACGAAATGGGAATTCCCACTACCTCCACGATGATGTACGGCCACGTGGAAGAACCCGCGGACTGGGTGCGACACATACTGTTGCTGCGTTCGATCCAGAAACGCACCGGCGGCTTCACGGAATTTGTGCCGTTGGGCTTCATTCATGAAAAGACGAGGCTGTACAAGCATGGTGGCGCTCGAGCCGGTGCGCGTCGCGACGACCATTTGCGCGTCCATGCGTTGTCTCGCGTGTTGCTGCATGGCGCGATCGAGAATCTGCAAGTGTCTTGGGTAAAGTTGGGATACGAGGTTTCGCTCGAATGCCTGAAGGCGGGGGCCAACGACTTCAGCGGCACGTTGATGGAAGAGAGCATCTCGAAAGCAGCGGGCGCCACGTTTGGCGAGTTCGTCTCGCCCGAGGAATTCCAGCGCATGATTCTATCGATTGGGCGCGTGCCAGCCGAGCGCAGCACGACCTACAAGATTCGGCGCACCTTCGATTCGCCAGAAACGCCGAAAATTGGCGAGCCGGTCGTGACCGGGGCGACAGACACTCGCGCAGCCGCCGCGCTAACGCTGGTGCAAGAAAAGAAACACCAACCGTACGCCGAAGGCGCGTACTGAAATTTCGATGCGCGCTCTCTTGTTGCCAATCAAGGATCTTAGAAACGCAAAGCAGCGGCTCGCCGGTGTTCTAACGCCAGAGGAGCGATTTGCTTTGGCGCACGCCATGCTCGCGGATACAATTCGCGCGGTTCAAGGCGTGCGGCACGCCGGCAAGATTTTTGTGGTGACGAACTATGAACCCGCGATGCAAGCTGCGCGCGAAAATGGGTGGGAAATTCTTCGGGAGGAGATACAAATCTCAGAGAGTGTGTCTGTGGATGCCGCTTCGCGGCAGTGCGAGGAACGCGGTATAACCGGGGTATTGCGGTTGCCGCTGGATTTGCCGCTGGTGCAAGCGCGCGACATCGACGAGTTGCTGGTCGCGGAATGCGGCGCGCCGGCGCTGGTCATCGTACCGTCGCGCGATGGAACCGGGACGAACGCGATCTTGCGGACGCCGCCGACGCTGTTTCCCTCGCATTTCGGTAACGGAAGTTTTGCCAAGCATTGCGACGAGGCGGAACGCGCGAGCGCGCGGATCCTCAAGCGGCGAAACGCGCGGCTGGAGACGGACGTAGACGACGAATCCGATTTGCGCGCGCTGCTGCAGCACGATTTGAGCGGCACGCAAACAGGTGCTTGGTTGCAACACAGTGGACTCTTGAAGAAATTGCGTTTGGGGTCTCTGACAGGCGCGCCTGTTGCGGCGAGTAGCTGAGCGGTTTGCCTTAGAAATGATCCAGACCAACATGCGCATCCCGGGCGCTGGATGAAGCAAAAGATCTATTCCGATATCGACGCGGTGGTCGCGGACGTGCCGGATGGCGCGCGAATCATGTTTGGGGGATTCGGCGGCGCGGGCTTTCCCAACAATTTGATCGCAGCGCTGGCGCGCAAGGGCACGAAGGACATCGTGGCCATCAGTAACAACTGCGGGACCCGCGACGGCGAACTTGGTCTTTTGTTCAAGCTCGATCGCATTCGCCATGTAACGGCATCGTTTCCTGGCCCACACTCGAATTATTTCCAGGAAAGGCTCGCGGCTAAACAAGTGACGTTGGAACTTGTTCCGCAGGGCATTCTGTGCGAACGAATGCGCGCGGCCGCCGCAGGACTTCTCGGGTTTTACACTACCGTTGGCGTCGGCACGGAGGTTTCCTCCGGAAAGGAAGAGCGCACGATTGACGGTAAGCGCTGCATTCTGGAAATGCCCATTCACGCCGATTTTGCTTTCATCAAGGCGCAGAAGGCCGACGAACTCGGCAATCTGACCTACCGCTTGGCGGCGCAGAATTTCAATCCGATTATGGCCATGGCCGCGAAGACCACCATCGTGGAGGTTGAGGAGATTGTTCCCATCGGCGCGATCGATCCCGAGAGTGTCATGACGCCCGCGATTTTCGTGCACCGCGTCGTGCAAGCGAAAGGGATTCGCTATGCCGGATAAGCCGCGTCTGACACGAGAACAGATCGCGCAGCGCGCGGCGCGCGAATTGCCCGACGGCGGTTACGTGAATCTTGGATGGGGCATCCCGAACCTGATCGCCGATTATTTGCCGCCGGGAATCACCGTCTATTTTCACAGCGAGAATGGAATTCTGGGCATGGGGCGACGCGCGAAATCCGGAGAAGAAGATTACGACTTGGTGGACGCGATGAAGGTACCGGTGACGCTGGTTCCGGGCGCGTCTTTTTTTCACCAGGCCGATGCGCATTTGATGACACGCGGTGGGCACCTGGATGTGGCAGTGCTCGGTGGATTTCAAGTTTCCGAAAAGGGCGATCTCGCTAATTGGAAAATCCCGGGGGCGAAGGGCTCTGGCGCAATCGGAGGCGCGATGGACATCGCGGCTGGAACGAAAACGCTCATCGTTTGCATGGAGCACACCACCAAAGAAGGTGCACCTAAGATAGTGCGCGAGTGCGCGTATCCCTTGACCGGACTGGCATGCGTCACAACGATCATTACCGATCTTGCGGTGATCGACGTCAGCGCTGAAGGACTCGTGCTGCGCGAAGTTGCGCCGGGAAGGAGCGCGGCGGAGGTGCAGGCGCTGACCGGCGCAAAGCTGGCTGTGCCGGAGAACGTCCCGGAAATGCGTCTCTCCTAGTTGTACAATCCCAGGTCAAAATGGAGGTCTTCGTGACGACCGTGTTTTCTCCTCCCGATCTTGTATCGAGACCATTCAACGTGAACGTTGCGCGGCTGATGATGGCAACCCCGGAGGCTCTGTTCCTGGCTTGGACCGAGCAGTTCGATCGCTGGTTTGCGGCTCCGGGCACGGTATTGATGAAGGGCGAGGTCAATGCGGTTTTCTTTTTCCAGACCGAGTTTGAGCAAACGCGTCATCCACATTACGGCCGATTCCTGCGACTTGAGCGGAACTTGCTTGTGGAACTTTCTTGGCTCACGTCGGCGACCAAGGGGTTTGAGACCGTGGTCACGGTGGAATTTGTGTTGCAGCCCGGCGGTACGCTGCTTCAACTGACCCACGCCGGTTTCCCCGATGAGGAATCGAGAAAGCGGCACGAAGAAGCGTGGCCCATCGTCCTCAAACAGCTCGACCAGCGGGTCGCAGCTTGAGAGTGACCCAGTTGAAAAACTCCACGACCTTGATATTTCGGAATGCGCCGCTCCTAGCGCTCGCCGCGCTGTGTTTGTGTTCCCCGGTAGTCGCGCAAGACGATATGGTCTATCGCGTCCGCTACGATCAAACTACTCCCGGGGTTGTTCACGTCTCGCTTGGTCTCACTGTTTTTGGCACCGCGCCACTTACGCTGATCATGCCGCGATCATTTCCAGGAGGCTATGTCCAGCGGCCTTACGATCCTTATGTCTCGAACGTGAAGGCTTTTGGTGCGAATGGTGACATGATCGGCGTGCGGCGCGAAGAACTCGGCCCGCGTTGGTCGATCGGTCAGTGCTGCGCTCGTGTGACGCGAATCGAGTACGACGTAGATGTGGCCCAGATGGAACGCGAGATTTTCGCGGCTTCCGACAGCTCCAAGATTCGCGACGGGTACGTGGGGCTGCTGGGCTACTCCGTTTTCGCGTTTCTCGACGGATGGGAGAGCCGCAGCATCGCTCTGGAAATCACCGCACCGGAGGGATGGCCGGTTTTTTCAACGCTCGCGCCAAACGTTGCGGCACCAACGGCCGCGCTGAACGCCCACGCGCCGGATTACTATGCGTTGGCGGATTCGCAGATCATGATGGGGCCGAAGCTACAGTTGCGAAAAATCGACGGCGGCACACCACTCTTCGTCGCGGCATACGCAGAGGGCGACGCGGACCTGGCGCGGGAATCGGCGCTCGCGCGTGAAGCACTCGACAAAGTCATCGCTTATTTCGGCAAAGCGCCCTTTTCCAACTACTCCGTGGCGCTGGAGTTTCTCAAGCCGGTTTCGCCGCGGCACGAATACGGCTTCAGCATGGAGCATCTGAACAGCGGCACGTTCTACCTGGAGCTCGGGAACGCGCTTACCTCCAGGAGCACCGATTCCGAAAAGGAGGCGCATCGATTCAACTACGCCCACCATATCGCGCACGCGTGGATACCGAAGCGGGCCTACGGCGCCGGCTATTTTCCGTTCACGTGGGAAATGGCACCCGTCATCGACACCATTTGGTTCAATGAAGGATTTGGCCGCTATGCGGCGATTGCGGCACTGGCCGACGCTCTGCCGAGGGACGAAGCGGCACGCTACCGTTCAGCAAAGCTGGATCGTTTGCGCGGCATCGTTGCGGCTGCACCGGCGTTCCTGCAGCGCATGCCACTGGACGAGCTTTCGCGCGAGGGCTCGTTTCTGTACTCGGAGGATTTTCGTGTTGGCATGAATTTGTTCGCACGCGGCGCGTTGATGGCTGCGGAAATGGACGATCGGATTCGCGCGCAAACCGATGGGAAGAAGTCATTGCGCGATGCACTGCGCCACCTGATGGACTGGAGCGAGCAGAATCAACGCGCGTTTCGTACCGGGGAGCTCCCGGCAATTTTTCGCGAGGCCACCGGCGTGAACACGGCGGACATTCTCGATCGCTGGATGCAGGCCCCGATTCAGCCACCGCAGTTGATAACGCCGGCGGTGCCAGCGCCGACGGTGCAGTGACTTGCGCGGAGTGGTAGAGTCTTGTTGAAGAGCCGGTTCCGGTTGTAAAGCCTGGTGATAGCAACTTACCTTTTGGAGGTCCTCATGGCTGAGCAAGTACCCGAGAAATACTCCGATCTGTTTAAGAAGAAGGCGTTCGCCAATCTGAGCACATTGATGAAGGATGGCAGCCCGCAGGTCACCCCTGTGTGGTTCGATTACGACGGGCAGCACCTGCGTGTAAATTCGGCGCTGGGCCGGGTGAAGGACAAGAACATTCGCCGCGACCCGCGCGTCGCGCTGGCGATTGTCGATCCGGAAAATCCTTACCGGTACATGGAGGTCCGCGGCAAGGTAGTCGAGATCACGCAGAACGGCGCGGACGACCACATCAATTCCCTGTCGCAAAAATATTTGGGCAATCCGGTGTATCCGTACCGGCAGCCCGGCGAAGTGCGCGTACTCTACAAGATCGAGCCCGATCGATTCAGCACGATGGGCTAAGTAGCACAGACACTCCTGTCTGTGTCCCAACAACCCGCATCGCGAATCATGCAAATCCAATAAACGCGTCTAACGCACTACCGAAGTCTAATTACTGTTGGGTGGCGTGGTCGATGAACGCGGCTATGTGGTTGTGCAGGTTTACGCGGTCTTCGTCGTGAAGGTACATCATGTGGCCCGCGGAGTAGTAGTCTTCTTTGATGTTTTTCTGGAGGGCTTCCGGTAGGCCCAGGTGTTCCATCGTGAATTCAGTGGCGAAGAACGGTGTAGCGAAATCGAAGTAGCCGTTTTCGACCTGTACCAGCAGGCGAGGGTTGGTGATCATGGCTTGGGCCAGGTCGCCTTCGACGTTGGGGGCCCCCGGAAAGAATCGCCGCGGGCCGTTTTGCTGGCGCGTCCAGTTCCAGGTTCCTCCCCCGCCGTTGGTGTTGTGGTAGACCTTGTCACCTCCGAATTTCAATTCGTTGTGATTGTAGGCGTTGATTAGCGCGGTGAACGCGCCTCCTACCGCGGGGCCTTCAGGATCGCCTTGGGCATTCTCTTCCAATAGATCGTACGTGTAGCCGGTGAAACGCGCATCGATGCGCCCGGTGGTCAGTCCGGCGCTGCGCTGGAGTTCGACGCGGAACTGGCTGAGCGTGACGCGCAGATCAGCTTTGATCAGGTAGTCTTCGCTCAGGCCAGTGAAGTAGGACAGTTTTTTCGCTACCGCGGCTTTTTCGGCGGAGGAGAGCTCGGCGCCCTTATAGAGAGCGGCGGCGTACTCGCCTTGCGCGTACTTGCGGGCTTCCTCGATGAACCCGGGCAGATCGGCGGGACGATCCTTCAAAACTTTGTGATACCAGGCGACCGCGGCGTAGCTTGGGAGATAGAAGATGTACGGCCGGTCGTCGCCGGGAGCGAATGTTAGCGTCGCGAGATCGAGGACCGAAGAGATCAGGACGATGCCGTTCAAGTGCACGGTGTCGTGATTCTGCAAATAATTCCCCAGGGCTGCCGAGCGGAATGTGCCGTAGCTTTCTCCGATCAGAAACTTCGGCGAATTCCAGCGATCGTTGCGGCTTAGGTACGTGACGATGAATTGCGCGAAGGCTTCTACGTCTTCATCAATCCCATAAAAATCTTTTTCCTGGGCTTTGCAAACAGCGTGGCTGTAGCCAGTGCCCATGGCGTCGATAAAGACGAGATCAGTTTTGTCGAGAAGGCTTTCGGTGTTGTCTACGAGCTTGTATGGGGCGGGAGGCGTGAAGACGCCGTCTACCGTGTGCGCGCGGCGTGGCCCGAAGGCGCCCATGTGCAGCCACATGGTGGCGGAGCCAGGGCCGCCGTTGTACAGGAATGAGACTGGGCGGAGGCTCACGTCTTTCACGTCGGTGCGCGTGTAGGCTACGGAATACAGAAGTCCCGTCGGGTCGCCTTTGTCGTTTTTGAGTAGCGTGGTGCTGGCGGTGGCTTTGTAGGGAATCGTTTGCGCGCCTATGCGGAGGGTGTGGTCGGTGACGGAGGATTCTTCTTTGGTGGCGGCGGCGTCGCATTTGTCGGCGGGCTTTGTTTCGGAAGCCTTGGCGTCTTTCTCTGGAACCTGCGCGGAGGCCTGTGCTGATTGAACAAAAAAGACGCATGTCATGGCGGCGAATAAAAACAGTGGATTCCTCATCCGATTGCTCCTCCGATTGCCCATTAATGTTCGGTTGCCAAGGGTATCCGGCAAACCGGCGGATTGTATGTTGGCGCGGCAGTGTAGTCAAAGGGAGTCGAATGACTCCTAATCCCCTGTAGGGGCGGGGCTTGCTCCGCCCGGCGTCAACCTAGGCACGCTCTGAACACCGGAGCAGGTCCGCTCTCGCCATTTTTCCGCAGCTTCTTCAGCCGTGCCGTAACTGAACCCGAATCAACAAGGCTTTAGCCGCTGAGGGCTTCTTCTCTCAGTTTTTGACACAGACTCTAAAGCGCGTTCCTGAATCGGTGACTGAAACGGGCGCTCGGAGATTAGGCTGTGGCTTTGGCTTCCACGGCGCTCAGGTTGGCGCGAAGATCGGACACCAGTTCGAAGGAGCGCAGGCGAGCTTTGTGGTCGTAGATGTTGGCGGTGATGATCAGCTCGTCTGGATGCGTGACATCCAGGAAATTTTGCAGGCCGCGGTTCACCGTTTCCGGGGAGCCTACTGCTGATACCGTGAGCGTTTGGCTGGCGAGAGCTTTTTCCGCGGAAGACCAGAACGTGTCGATGTCGTCGATCGGAGGCGGAATCTGGCCGGGCATGCCCCGGCGAAGATTGGTGAACGATTGCTGCAGCGAGGTGAAGTGCCGTTGCGCTTCCCCGTCAGTGGCAGCCGCGACTACGTTGATGCCCAGCATGACGTACGGGTGGTCAAGTTGCTTCGAGGGCTTGAAGATGTGGCGGTAAAGCCGCAGCGCATCTAGCATATCGATCGGCGCGAAATGCGACGCGAATGCGAAGGGGAGGCCCAGGTGAGCGGCTAGCTGCGCGCTGAACAGGCTTGAGCCTAACAGCCAGATGGGGACGTGCAGCCCGGCGCCCGGGACGGCCCTGATTTTCTGTCCGGGAGCGACCTCTTCGAAATAGTGTTGCAGCTCCAACACGTCTTCGGGAAAGCGGTCGGAGCTGGTGGCGAGATCGCGGCGTAGGGCGCGCGCGGTGAGGGTGTCCGTGCCGGGGGCGCGGCCGAGACCTAAATCGATGCGTCCGGGGAAAAGTGACGCCAGCGTCCCGAATTGCTCGGCGATAACCAGCGGAGAGTGATTCGGCAGCATAATGCCGCCGGAGCCGACGCGAATGGTTTTGGTGCCGCCGGCGATGTGTGCGATGACGATGGACGTGGCGGCGCTGGCGATGCCCGGCATGTTGTGGTGCTCGGCGAGCCAGTAACGGTGGTAGCCCCATTGCTCGGCGTGCTGGGCAAGGTCGAGAGAGTTGCGGAACGCTTCGGAAGCGGTTGCGCCTTGCGGAATGGGCGAGAGGTCCAGGATGGAGAAGGGAATCGTCATTGCTGGCATTCTTTTGATGATCGCGAGAACGCCCCCGTTACTCACAAACTTACTTACAAACGAAATGCCCACGTGAGGGCCATCCCTCACGTAGGCATGGAGAAGGAACACCGAAGCGGACTACATTTTTTGGACGATCACGTTCAGCGACGTGCTTTGGACGCTGCCAAAATTGACGCTGGTCGGGTCCATGGTCATGCCGATCTGCCAAAGCGTGTTGCCGGAGCTGTCGGTGAGGCTCAGCGTGAGTTGAATCTGCCCGACGAGGCCCATGATTTGTGGAGCCGCGAACAGCACGCAGGTGGCTTGACCGTTGGTCAGTGGCGTGTTGCCACCGAGCTTCACTTGCGAGGTGGCCATCGTGTAATTCAGCGTGCCAACTACCGGTGTGCCATCGGGATGGACGAAGGTCATGGTCAATTGCGGAGAGGCGCCATTCGAAGTGATTTCGATGGCGGTGACCTTGCCGCGGTCGTGACCCGGAATGTTGTCGAGCTCGATTGTGGCTTGGCCGTTGGTTACGGCAAAGTCTACGCCCTTGATGAGCGCCGCACCCGCGCCGACGGTTGCGAAAATATCCAGATTCTGGATTACGACGGTCCCCTGCAACTTGACGTTAAACACGCGCCCGCCAACGAAATCATCTCCCGAATTGAGTTCCGTGAAGTAAAGATTCGCGTGGTAAGCACCGTTCGCGACCGGAAAGCTGTACACCAGCGGGCTCGTATCGTCGGGCATGCGGCCATGCTGAAATAGAGCCGGGTCCGCAGTGCCCGAGACCGGACCGGTCATTGCGCTGACCATGCCGCCGCTGTAGTCATAGTCGCTTGCCCACGCTTGACCTTTCGAGTCCGTGAACGCGGAGCCTCCACACTTCACACGAATGGGTTGCTGCGTTTGCGCTTTTGCTGGGAGTGACGACAGAACAAGAAATGGGACGAGAGCTAGGGCCTTCCGCACGGATCCTCCTCGGATGCGATACCTAATCAAAGTAGAAAACTTTAACGGCAAGCGTGAGAGGGGCTGAGCGGGGGCGCTTGCGACTTGGTGACAATAGGTTTCCGGTACTGTGCGGGCAACTGTCCGTAGGGCCGTATTTGGGACAGCAGTGGGCCTAGGTCTTCTTTGACCAAGGGCAGGTAAGAATGAGTGACGACGAGTTGAATGGCGAAAGAGCGGCGCACGTTTCCGTGCGTCTGAAAATGCGCATTCGTTCCGTGCGTGTGGAAATGCGCCTTCGCTCCGCACCTTTGAAAATGGGGATTCGGTCCCTGCCTCTGAAAATGGGCATTCGCTCCCTGCCTTTGTAGCGGCGGGGCTTGTTTACCCTGAGCCTCGAAGGGCCCTGCCCGGCGTATGGAACAAGCTACATGCGAGCTGCGACGCGGGCGGCGATGTGATTGTCGGGAGTGCGCATAATGAGGACGAGGCTGTCGCCGAGAGGGACGCCGGCGCTGGGGACGGCGAACTCGTAGGACCACGCGAGTTTTTCTGGGACGGGATTGCCGTGCGCGGCGGCACGCGCCGTGGCTGTGGGCAGCACTGGATCGACGGAAAAATACTTGGCTTCGACGTTGGCGATCGGCCGCAACTCGACGCCGTGCTTCCAGTACAGATACAGATGCATGGTGCTCATCATCGCGCGGGTGAGGTAGCGCGAGGAACTGGTGTTTTCCACTTGCGGCGGGCAGGTTTGATCGTAGTGATCGAAGACTACGAATTGCAGCGACAATTGCTCGGGAAACTGCGTTACGGTCTCGTTGCCGCGGCGGAAGACGGCGCCTCCGTCGGTGTCAATGCGCTTGAGATTGTCGAAAAAACCGGGCGCGGCGACGTGGCCGGACACGCGGAAGCACGGGCCGTCGGGGATGGACCCGTTGGTTTGCAGGTACAGGCCGCCTTCGTAGTTCCAAACGGTTTTGTCGCGCGATGGTTGGGGCGCAGGAGTAACCCGCATTGCGGCGAGCAACAGAGCCACGCCCAGGCACGCCGGTACTCGGGGATGAAAGCGCAAGTTGAGATACCCCGCCAGAGAGAGTCTACTCCCGAACGGTTTGCGGAAAAATAGGGTGAATGGCGGATTCGCTTGTGAGACGCGGGGTCGCGGGATCTACCGTTCTTCGCGAGTCTCGCGCGCCGATATGGACATGCCATCCGCACACGAATGTAGCGGCCGCTTTCCGGAGCGGGCGCCTTCGCTGCAGGATGGGAAAGTGCAGTTGTTATTGCGCGCGGAGCAGGAACGAGAAACCGTCGACGGTGTGGATGGCTTTGCCGTCGCCCGCCGGTTTTACGTCACCTTGGCCCGCGCGGACCGCTTGGATGGCGTTGACGAGTCCAGCGAGAACGGAAGGCTGCGCGACTGGAACGTTGTGAGCGCCCAGGACGAGTTTGAGCTGCGGCGCCAGTTCGGCGATTTTTTTGACCGAGGCCACGTAGGCGTCCAGATCGGTTTCCGGGCGATAGAGCCAGATCGGGGCGGGATAGTAGGTGTCGCCGGTGAAAAGCAGGCCGTTGTCGCGATCCAGCAGGCAGATCGCGTCCGGCGTGTGGCCCGGCGTGGCGATGATTTCCAGCGTGCGGCCGCCGAGATTCACCTTGAAACCATCGTGAACCGGGATGGAGACGTGCCACGGTTTGGTGGCGTATGTTTTGGGATCGAAGCCTTTCGGAAGATCGCCGCAAATCTCGCCTGGAGCGATTTCCGCTTGGGCGTCTTCGCGCCCGCCTTTCGTGTTATTCCGAGTGAACCCCGTGTCCATTCCGAAGACGTAGGGGAATTGCCAGTTGCCGCCGATGTGATCGTTGTGGGTATGGGAATTGAGAACGACTATGGGGCGCGACGTGAGCCGGGTGACCAGCGCGTGAATGTTGCCGATGCCCATCCCGGTGTCGAACAGCACCGCTTGCTTGGTCCCCATGATCAGATAGGAGATGGTTTCTTCGAATTGGTGAGGTTCGTAGATGGCGATGGTGTCGGGTGCGACTTTGTAAATCTCGAACCACGGCTCTTGGGGAAGGATGCGCTGGAGCGATTTGTATTCGGGACGCGGCAGGTTGCGGCACCATTCGGGAATTTCTGGCTCTGGCGCGGCAGCAGTGAGAGAAACATCGGACACCGAGGCCGCGGAGATCGCCACACCGGGATCGCGGAGACGTCCTGCCGGAGATTGGACGGGCCCGATCAGCGCCATGCACACTGCTACGCTGGATGCGATTGCCCGGAGGGCGCTGGATTTTCTTGGACGCGGCATGGTCTTTTCAATCTTGGCGTGGATCAACTTTTTCCGTATTTTTCGTAGAACTTGTTGGTGAACAGCCTGGAAGGATCATATAACTTCTTTGCCGCCAGGAAGCGGTCGAAGTCCGGGTACGCTTTCCGTAATTGCACGGGGGAGTAGAAGAGTTGGTAGGGTAGATAGTAGGTACCGGCGAGGCCGAGCGCCAGATCGATCAAGTCCGTGGTGGTCTTCTGCAGGATCTGGCTTTCCCGGTCGTTGAATTTCTGATTGAAATACAGAACGTAGGCAAACATGTCTTCGCGGGCATACGGAAGCGCCGTGATCGTGTCTTTGTGCACGATGCGGATGGTCACGTTGATGAGATTCGCGCCGTTGGCCTCGACAATTTTGTGCAGGCCGTCCACGAATTCCGGCAACCGCTGCTGTGGGATGAAATATTCCTGCAGGATGTCAGTGTCGCGGAGGCGGTTCTCGAGATAGTCCATGGAGTCGTACATTTCCTGGTTGCGCGAGACCAGGCAGCCTTCTTCGCGGCTCATCGCCTGGTTGCGCGTCATGCAAGTATGCAGGCGCGGCTCGCCGTATTTTTCGAGCACCCAGCGCAGGCGGCGGCCCGGGCCTCCCGTCTTCGAGAAATTGATCACGAAACGATCGAGCCAGACGAAGCCCGCGGGCTTTAGCGGCTGCACCGGCACGGTTTCGGGAATTCGTTCGTACGTGTGGAGAGCGCTTTCCGTCAAGTACGTAGAAGGCGACATCGAGAGACGCCCGTAGGCGAGACCGATCTTCGGATTCCCTTCGACGTTTTTCTGGTAGTAGTCCGCGAAGTCCTTGTAGTCCAGGTAATGCGTTTTCCAGACGTACATTTCGTTGTCAACGACGTCCAGATCGACATCGAGAATCACGCCCATCAAGCCGTAACCGCCTAGCGCGTTGCGGAACAACTCCGGATTTTCCGCAGGACTTGCCATTTTGATTTCGCCGCTGGCCAGCATGATGCGCATCGACCGAACCGTGGATGCGATCGGGCCCGGATTGTGAGCGATGCCGTGGGCGTTGACGCTCAGCGTGCCGCCCACTGTGAAAATGTTGATCGATTGCATGGCTTTTACCGAGAGGCCCTGTGTGTCCAAGAAAAGTTGCACTTGCTTCCACGTGGCCCCCGTCTGAACGTTGAGGATCTTGTGCTCTTTGTCCAGGCGCAGCTCGTTGAACCCGCGCATGTCCAGAACCACGCCGTCCTGCACGAAACTCTGCCCGCCCATGCTGTGTCGCTGCCCTGCGGCCGTTACCTTCAGGTTGTGGTCGCGCGCGAATTGCAGCGTGTTCGTGATGTCATCTACCGACGTGACCTTGACGACGCCGTAGACGGAAGTCTTGTTGAGGTGGCTGGCGTCGTTGATGAAGCCGCCGACTTGCTCAAAGGGCACTTGGGGAGACGCCGCTACTTGCAGCACCAGCGTGGTTGGCTTGGTTTGATCCGCGTTCGGAGGGTAGACGAAGTCCGACGTTTTTTCGTTTGCTGGCGCGGCGGAGTATTCGAAAAATTCCTTCGCCGCGATCACCACTATGGCGATCGCTAGAAAGAACGCAACGAGCCGGGACTTCTTGCGAGCCGGGGAGTTAGTGTTTTGCATAAGTGAGGCAAGAAGTAGGTACCCGCAAAGTATACGAGCAACTATCCTTGGAAGAGGTCTTCCAGGAGCTTCCTATGTCTAAAAAAATAACGACGATCCAGAAGTGTGCCTGGGGCTTCGCGGCGTTGTTTCTCGGGGTGTACCTGCTGGACTACGTACCTGGAATCATGGACGCGAACGGGTTGATGTTCGGGCTCTTTCAGATGACCAGCATCGTGGATCTCGGGCACTTGGGCGCCGGCACGTTGGCGGTCATCGGGGCGTTGATCTCAGCGAAGGCTGCGCGGATTTATTTCTGGGTGCTGGGCATCTGGTATTTGATCGACGTGGTTACCTATTTTGTCGGCCACCTGCACAAAATACCGCTGACGAAAAACATTCTGGTGAACATGCCGCACATTTTGATTTTCATCGCGGCGTTCTGGATCGCTCTAACCGTGAGCCTCCCAGGCTCCGAGAGATCCCCGAACACCGAGGCCTAGACGCACAAATGATCCCCTTCCTGAAGTGGTTTCTGCGGAAAGCTGCGATTGTACTGATTATTTCTCTTGGTGCGTTCGCGCTTTTTCTGATGGTTTTTGAGTCATGGTGCACGTTTTCAAAGGCCGACGTTGGAGCATTGCCCGACGATGGGCCGATCGCGGAGCCCAACGTCCGCAACCGGCCGCTCATGGATGCGTACTACAGCTATCCCGAGTGGTACATCGTCTGGAGCTACGAGGAACGCGCGTCGTTTTTAGAAAAGGGCTCGCTGCCGAGTGAATTTCCATACTTCGGCTCGATCCACCAGTATTGGCGCGGATACTGCCAGATTTGCAGGATCACTCATAGCCGCCACCAGTCGAGTTTCGGCGGTCATGTGATGGAAGTGGTGCTTGGGACGAGCTTTGCGGCCGAATATACGGTGCGCGGTTTGTACGAGAAGTCGATTGGAGCCTTTAGCGAATGGACGAGCTCCGATCAACCCGTCGACGAAGACCGCTATGCGGCGCGAGTGGCGCGGGAGTATGCAAACTTTGTTTACATGCGGCCGTTCTACGAGTTTCATTTTGCGCATGCGCTCGCGGGATTGTGGAAAGAAACCAGCTTTTGGGGCCCGCATGAGTTTCGAAAGCTCGAGCGCAAAGGGATTCTCACCGTGGATTACGGCCTGCAATCGATCTACGCGGGAATCCTCGAGAAGCTGAGCCATCTGACCTACGGTGCGGAACCCACGGAAACGTATACCTGGATTGATAACATGCCGGAATCGCTGTTTGCGAAGTATCCCGAGGTGCGCAGGGTGAAAACCGGTGACGGTCGATCGTATCTGGTGAGCATCCCGCGCTACCAGGAATTCACTTACGTGGCCGTCAGGATGGCGAAGGATAATGTGCACTTCACGCAGATCGCGGGAAACAACGTGATCGTGGTCAGCGCGATGGTGCGGAACTGGACTTATGAAACGCCGGAAGAGCGTGTCCTGTTTTTCGAGAAGTTTTTGACGCAGCCCGACATGAAGAGGGTCGTGCTGGAATGCCGCGTGCGCGATTTGCACCTGGTCCTGAACGATCTGGCAAGCCGCGGCACCATCGAGCACATCTACGACTACTAATGCCAGCCGCTAAATTCGCGACTTAAACCGTCGGACCCTGAAGTCTGACGTGAATGGTCGACATCGCTATCTCCGTGTTCTCTGTGTCCGACCTCTGTGTTCTCTGTGTTAAGTCTTTCTTTTTCTTTAGCTAACCGCTCATTTGGCGGGCGTTGAAACGAAAATATTCTTCGGGATCATCATGTGGACGCCTTTATTGCCGTCGACGAGTTCAGTGATGTGCAGGTCGGCGGCTACGCTGGAGAGCATGTAGGCGTCGTCGCGGGAGAGGTGCTTTTCGGTCATCAGGAAGTCGATCATTTCCCGGACGGCAAGCGTGGCGCAGGCGTTCAGGTCGTCGTTGAAGCCCATGGTGATGTAGTGCGTGGGAGTTTCCGCGCGCGGCCACTTGAGGTGCATATCCTTGCGTACGATAAATTGGAACGTGCCGATGAGCGAAGTCTCGAGCGCGGTGATGTCCACCTCGCCGTCGCCTTGGCCGGCATGTCCATCGCCGACTTCAAACAGCGCGCCCGGCGCGTGCACCGGGAGATACAGCGTGGTGCCATCAACGAGATCCTTGTTATCCATGTTGCCGCCCATAATCCATGGCGGCGCGCTGTTGAAGCGGCCCGCAGCTTCTGGCGGCGCATTTCCCATGCTGCCGAAAAAGGGATGCAAAGGTATGTCGATGCCGGGAGCGAAGTGCGCGACCATGCGCTGCTCGTCCAGCGGAATAATTTTCATCTTCGAGTAAGGATAGTCGTCAGGAAGGTAGCCGCGCCCAGCCCCAAACGCATTGTAAGCATAAGGAATCGCCAGCCGAATTTTCTGGATGCGCACTTCCAGCACGTCGCCAATCTGCGCATCTTCAATGTAGATCGGCCCAGTAAGAATGTGCCCGCCAGGCCCCTTGTCGGTAACCTGCGTAGTGATGTCGCGCAACGATTGCTCGACATCTCCAGGCGCAACGCCAGCATCCTCCAGCCGCTTCGGCGTAGAAGTGATCAGCGTCTGAATCTCCACAGTGTCGCCCGACTTGACGCGCAGCACCGGCGCAGCCTTCGCATCGTAATATCCCCAAGCCACAGTCTTCGGCGTCGGCTTCAACGTGTGGGTGGTTTGTGCGTCGATAGTCTGCGCGCAGAAGGTACATGTCGAAGTCAGCAGTCCGAAGGCTAAGATGTGGCGAATCATTTGTGCTCCGTTATTCGGCCAGATAGAGTCGCTAGAAAGTGGCATCAATTTGCGCTTGCGGCGCGATGGATGAGTTTTCCATACGGCTCTTGGAGCGCTGGAGAAATACATGCTATTTCGAGAACCCACCAAAATATTAAACACCCTGGAACCAGAAGCGTCGTCGAAATCAAGTTTTAACATGGTTCGAGAAGGATTGTATCGTGCTGTCCTCCGCGCATCGTTCATCAGATGCTTTGAATTCGCTAAATTCGTTCACAAGCACAAGATCGATAAAGCTGATGAGGGAGCCTTTTTTCTGGCCGCGGCCCTTCGCGGCATCTCAGAAAGTCTCATCGTGTTGAAATTCATTCGCCGGCTGAATCGCAAAGACCGAGACGAAGTTATTCGGATCAAGATGATGTCGTCGACAGCAGAGATCGTCGAGAAGCAAGCAGCATTTTTCCGCCAGATCCGTCCCTTCCAGCCAATCCTGGCTGACCCTTTTGAGGCGTCGGCGCTGAACTTCGCTAAAGACAGACTTACTGCGATCGGACAGAGCTCGCAACTATGGAATACGAGCCGCAAGCTCCCTCCTGTTGAGCAGATGGCGAGTCAGGTTCATCTCAAGCCTTTCTACAATTTCATCTATGCCGTTACGTCCGAGATCGTTCACTTCAATGTACGAATTGCACTCCGAAGTGGCTGGGGAAACTTACCGAGGCAAGTTCGCTTTTCCACCAAGAATTTTTGCCGGTACTACTTAGAGTTCAATCAGTTCTACAGTTTGTATTTGTTAGCAATTTTCTGCCGCACCTTCAAGAACGACCTTGGCTTTTCGATTAGATTCATGAAAGGCGTTGCTGAGATGCGTGCTCTCCTTGACGACAGTCTTCGATGGCCCGAAGCCGTAACCTTTGAAGAGATGAACCAAAGGAATCCCAACGCACTCATTAGAGTCGTGCTTAAGGTCGCGCATCTAGAGAAAACCAAAAAGCGACCCGGATACAAGAAGTAGCGGTTGTCGTCTAGGGATGGGTCATGTCTTCGGGCTTGACTAGGGCGTCGAAGTCTTCGGCGCTGACCAGGCCTAGGTTTAGGGCGGCTTCGCGTAGCGTTATGTGGGCGTGGTGGGCGGCTTTTGCGACCATGGCGGCGTTGTCGTAGCCGATTTTGGGGGCTAACGCTGTTACCAGCATCAGGGAGTTGCGGACGTAATGGTCGATTTGTGCGCGATCGGCTTCGATGCCTGTGACGCAGTGGTCCACGAAGCTGTTGCTGGCGTCGGCTAGCAACTCCACCGAGTGCAAATAATTGAAAATCATCACCGGTTTGAAGACATTTAGCTCGAAATTGCCTTGGGAGCCGGCGAAACCTATGACGGCGTCGTTGCCCATGACCTGGACGGCGACCATGGTTACGGCTTCGGACTGCGTGGGATTTACTTTGCCGGGCATGATGCTGGAGCCGGGCTCATTTTCGGGGAGCTTTAGTTCGCCCAGACCACAACGAGGACCGGAGGCTAGCCAGCGGATGTCGTTGGCGATTTTCATCAGCGAGGCGGCCAGCGTTTTCAGGGCGCCGCTCGCGAAGACGATTTCGTCGTGGGCCGAGAGCGCTGCGAATTTGTTGGGGTGCGAGCGGAACGGCAGGCCGGCGAGCTCGGAAATCTTGCGGGCGGCGCGCTCGGCGAATTCGGGATGGGCGTTGAGGCCGGTGCCTACGGCGGTGCCGCCAATGGCTAGATCGTAGAGGCCGTCGAGGGCCATGGCGATGCGGGCGCCGTCGCGGTCGAGAAGGCTGACGTAGCCGGAAAATTCCTGGCCTAGCGTTAGCGGGGTGGCGTCCTGGAGATGGGTGCGGCCGATTTTTACGATGTCGGCGAATTCTTTGGCTTTGTCGTCGAGCGCGTCGCGCAGTTTCTTCACCGCGGGCAGCAGGCGGCGGGCGGTTTCGGCGGCTGCGGCGATGTGCATGGCGGTGGGGAAGGTGTCGTTTGAGGACTGCGACATATTCACGTCATCGTTGGGGTGGATGGGCTTCTTGCTGCCCATTTCGCCGCCGGCCATCTCTATGGCGCGATTCGAGATCACCTCGTTGACGTTCATGTTGGTCTGGGTGCCGCTGCCGGTTTGCCAGATGCGCAGCGGGAAATGATCGTTGAGCTTGCCGGAGATAACTTCGTCGGCGGCTCGCGTGATGAGCTGCGCTTTTTCTGGGGAGAGCTTGCCTAAATCCCGGTTTACGAGGGCGGCGGCTTTTTTGAGGATGCCGAAGGCGCGGATCAGTTCCGGAGGCATGGTGTCTTTGCCGATGTCGAAGTGGATCAGGGAGCGGGCGGTTTGGGCGCCGTAGTAGCGGTCGGTGGGGACGTCGATCTTGCCCATGCTGTCGGATTCCGTGCGGGTTGGACCCGAGGTGGTGGTTTGCGTGGCGTGGGACATGGTGGCTCCTGGTCAGAAAGAAAGACGCAGTTTACAGCAGTTGCAGGTGCTATATTCCTTGACTTTTCCTCATCCTAAGCTATACTAAATGGTTTAGTATACAAGGTGCTAACAAGGGGCGCCTTTTGCCATTTATGGCCGATTACTGTTAACCAGTAACATGTTTAGAATCAATACTTGCAGAACGCTATCAAAACAAGCCACTTCAAGGTCCTTTATAATCAATACTTACGAAAAACATGGGGGAGGGGGCAATTACGGTTAACCAAGCCCTTTCAACAGTTGGTTGGTCCGTGCCGAGTAGAGAAAACCAGAGGAGGGAGAGAACCCAACGGCAGGATTTTTAACACAGAGGGCACACAGGTCGGAGCACCCTTCGAGGCTCGGCGCAATCAGGGGGCGCGGAGAATGCTGGGCTAGTCGTAGCGGAGGGCGGTCATGGGATCAACTGTCGAGGCGCGGTGGGCTGGGACTACCGACGCGATTAGAGCGGCGGCGATCAGCAGCACCGTGACGCCAGTGAGGATCAGCGGATCGCGGGAGCTTTCGTTTACCCATCTGGTGGACAGTTTGTCGAAGGCGAAGCTCAGGAGCAGGCCTGTGGCGAGGCCCACGCCGAGGCTGGTCGCTGTTGAGGTGAGCACGATGCGGAAGACGTCGGCGGCTTTGGCGCCGAGGGCCATGCGAATGCCGAACTCGTTGGTGCGCGTGGCTACCGTGTAGGTGACCACGCTATAGAGGCCGACGGCGGCCAACGTCAGAGCGAGAATCGCGAAGAGGCCAAACAGGGCCGCGACGAGACGCTGTTGCGCGTAGTCTTGCTGACCGGTGATCCAGCCTTCGAGGTCGCGAACGTGCGTGGTTTGTTGTTCGCGATCGACCTGAATGAGTCGCGCGCGGATGTCGCGGAGGATCGACAGTGGAGGCACTCGTGTGCGCACGATGATCTGGGTGTACATGGGCATACGCAATGTGTAGGGCACGAAGACGGCGGGCTTGATGGGATTTCGCAAGCCGTTGTTGCGGGCGTCGGCGACGATGCCGACGATTTGCAGCCATTCGGTGCTGCCGGCGGCGGCGGGCGAATACGGCGGCTCGTCCTGCAGATCGGGAATGCGGATTTGCCGGCCAATGGCGTCGCCGTTGGGCCAATACTGGCGCGCCATTGTTTGATTGACGATGGCGAGATGCGCGGCGCGCATGGTTTCGGTGTGATCGAACAGGCGGCCCTGCGCCAGCGGAATTTTCAGCACGGAAAAATATTCGGGGCTGATGAAGTTCACGCGAACTTGCGGGTCTTCCGCCTCCGCGTGGCTCATGATTTCGATGCGCGTGCTCCCGATTGCCATGGGAGGAGTCGCGTTGGTGGAGATGCCCGCTACTACAATTTCCGGCATGGCAGCCAGGGTTGCGCGTAGCTGCTCGAAATATTGGGAACGATCCTGCCAGGAGACGTGCGCGTTGCGATGAACGGGGATGGGAAGGGACATCGCGTTGCGCGGATCGTAGCCGAGATCGGTGTTCACCAGGCGCAGGAAACCTTTAGCCGCCGCGCTCGCCGCGGTGAGCAGAAGGACGGTAAGGGCCACCTGAGCGCCGATCATCACCGAATGAGTGCGCCGGGCGTGTACGCTCCCAGCGACACGGCGCGCGCTGGTTTGCGTCAGGCGGGCAATTTCGGGCCGCGAGAGCTGAAGTGCCGGCCAAATCCCGAATACGATCGTGGTGATGAACGCCAAGCCGATGCTAAAGAACAGTACCGGAATGTTCATGCGGATAACCGATTCCGGCGGAAAGGAGCCTTGCGGAAGGAAGGCAGTTATCAGCGAAAGGCCTCGCCAGGCGAAGAGTAAGCCGACGGCGGTTCCGGCCGTGGCTATTGCGAGAGACTCGGTGAGCAGTTGGCGGACGATGCGAAGGCGGCCTGCTCCCACCGCCGCGCGGACGGCCAGCTCATGTTTGCGCTCGGCCCCTCTGGCGAGAAGCAAGATCGAAACGTTTGCGCAACCGATCAGAAGCAGGGATGCAACCGCGCCCAGCAGGAGGTAGAGAGTGGGGCCCAGTGGCCTGGCGCGCAGCTCAACGATGCTGCGCAGATCCACGCGAAAAGTATCGGGGTAGTGTGACGGCGATTCTTTCGCGAACTGTTCTAACAGGGGCTGGAGTTCGGCATCGGCTTGAGCGGTCGTCACGCCAGGCCGTAGCTTCAGCGACGCGCCGAGGTTGAGACCCGCATCCTGCGTCACCCTTTGAGGAATGTAGACTTCCGCGTCGTCCCATTTGAAGCGTGGCGGCATCACCCCGATTACTTCGTAGGTGTCGTGAACGAGCTGAAATTTGCGGCCGACGACGTTGGGGTCGCCCACGAAATATCTTTGCCAAAATTGATAGCTGAGCACCGCGACGCGCTGTGGGTCTTCGCCGGGAGGCGCGTCGGAGGGGATGAACCAGCGGCCTTTTAGAGCGGGGATACCGAAGTGGCTTGCGGAATTCGTGGTGACGGCAACGGCTTGCAAGTCCTCGGGAAGGTCGCCGTCGGTAGTCGTCAGGTTCCACCAATTCAAGCCGATGACACTTTCGATGGAGCGAGCCTGGCGAAGCTGGTCGAGCTGCGGACCGCTTAAAACTACGTAGTGATCGCTGCCCGCTTTATCTTTCAAGCGAAGCTCGACGATGCGATCGGCGCCGGAATAAGGGAATGGATTGATCAAGACGGCGTAGATGAGGCTGAAGACGGCGCTGGTAGCGCCAATGCCCAAAGCGAGAGAGAAGATGGCAGTGAGTGTGAAGTAGGGGCGCCGTCGGAATTCGCAGGCGGAATAGCGAAGGTCGGAGATTAGGGGTCCCATGAGTATCTTTGCGCCAGAGCATTGTAGGGTGCGGGGCAGGCTCACGCCAGCGCGAGGTTCCAGGGATGATGGTTAGGATCGGAACCAGAGTCGGGTGTCAGGTTGGGAATTACTATTCGTAGCGGAGGGCGACCATGGGGTCGACGGCGGCAGCGCGGCGGGCCGGGACGAACGACGCCAAAAGCGCGGCGGTGATGAGTAACAGCGTGACACCGCCGAGGATCAGCGGATCGCGGGAGCTTTCGTTGACCCACTTGGTGGCGAACTTGCCGAAAATCACGCTCAGCAACACGCCCGCGAAAACTCCCGCGCCCACATTTAGACCAGTGGACGACAGCACAATCCGGAATATGTCCGACGCTTTGGCGCCGAGAGCCATGCGAATGCCGAACTCGTTGGTGCGGGTGGTGACGCCGTAGGAGACGACGCTGTAGAGACCGACGGTGGCCAGTGCGAGCGCGAGCGTCGAAAAGATGGCGAAGAGCGTAGCGACCAGACGCTGTTGCGCGTATTCGGGTTCACTTGTTATGTAGGCGTGAAGATCGCGTGGGTTGGCGATTTGCTGGTCGGGATCGATCTTGGCAATCTGGGCACGCATATCCTGGAGAGCGGAAAGCGGAGGGACGCGGGTCTTTGCGAGGATTTGCGTCCACATCCAAGTGTGCAGCGAATAGGGAACATAAATCGCGGGTTTGATCGGGCTGCGCATCCCGTCGTCCCTCGCGTCCGCGACCACGCCCACTATTTGCAGCCAGCCCGTAGCCCCAGTAGCCGAAGGAGAGTGGGGCGGCTGGTCGATCAGGTCCGGAGTCCGGATCTGGTGGCCGACGGCGTCCCCATTCGGCCAGTATTGCCGGACCATCGACTGGTTAATCACAGCCACCGCAGCGGCCCGCATCGTTTCCTGGTGATCCCAGATGCGACCCTGCAGCAGGGGAATACGCAAAAGAGGAAAGTACTCGGAACTTACGAAGTTCATTGGAATTTCGGGAGAGCCGAGATCGGCGCGACTCATGAACTCGACGCGAACATCGTCGCCGTTTGCGGGTGGTGTGGCGTTACTGGAAACGGCCGCGCTGACGACCTCCGGCATTGCAGCCATTCGTGCGCGAAGCTGTTCAAAATATTCTGCGCGGTCCTGCCAAGAGACGTGGGAATTGTCGTGGACGGGAATTCCAAGCGCCAAGGTGTTTTCCGGATCGTAGCCCAGGTCGGTGTGCAGCAGTCGGAGGAAGCCCTTTACTGCGGTACTCGCCAGCGTGAGCAAGAGAAGCGTGAGCGCTACTTGCGCACCCACCATGATGCTGTGCGTACGGCGCGCGCCAGTACCCCCTGTGATCCGGCGCAATCCATTTTGCAGTAGATGCGCGAGGTTGGGACGGGAAATGTGTAGCGCAGGCCAGACACCGGAAAGGAGCGTAGTGGCGAACGCGAGGCTCATGCTGAAGAGCACCACAGGAATGTTGATTCGGATAGCCGATTCCGGCGGGAAGGAATACTCGGGCAGGAATGCGACGATCAGGGCAAGTCCGCGCCACGCGAAGAGCAAACCGATCGCGGAGCCCGCGGCAGCGATGGCGAAGCATTCGGTGAGCAACTGGCGAACTATACGAGAGCGATCGGCTCCGACGGCGGAGCGGACGGCAAATTCGTGCTGCCGCCCGATGCCACGGGCAAGCAGCAGAATGGACACATTACCGCAGCCGATCAACAGCAAAGAGGCCACCGTTCCGAGAAGGACATATAAAGTCGTGCCCAGAGGTCGAGCATAGAGGTCTACGATGCTCTGCAGGTTAACCCGGAAACGTACCGGAAAATACGCTGGCCGCACCCTCGCCATCTCTTGAAGAACAGGCTCCAGCTCCGCATTGGCCTGGGCAACAGTCGTACCTTTTTGAAGCTTCAGCGAGACCGCGTGTCCAGTGTTCGGATCCTGAGTAACTTTGAGCGCTCGATATAGCTCGTTCTCACCCCATTTGAACCGCGGAGGCATGACGCCGACGATCTGGTAGGGCTTGTGGACCAGCCGGATGGTGCGGCCGATGACGTTGGGATCGCCCGCGAAATAACGCTGCCAGAACTGATAGCTCAGCACCGCAATGGGCTGAGGTTCGCCGCCCGAAGGCGCGTCGGATGGAATCAACCAGCGGCCCATCATGGCGGGGACGCCCCAGTGATTCGGGGATTCGGGTGAAATCGACAAACTGCGAACGTCATCGGGGAGATCGCCGTCGGTGGTGGTGAGATTCCCTCCTTGCATCGCCACAACGCTCTCGAACGATTTGAGGTGGCGAAGTTGATCGATTTCCGGGCCGCTGTAGCCGGTGACACGGTCGTTGCCTTGCGAGTCCAGCAGATGGATTTCCGTGATGCGGTCGGCATCAGTGTAAGGATAAGGGTTGATCAGGACGGCGTAGATGACGCTGAAGACGGCTGTGGTGGCGCCAATACCCAGCGCGAGAGAGAGGACGGCGGTGAGCGTGAAACCGGGGCGTTTGCGGAGTTCGCGGGCGGAATAGCGGAGGTCGGAGATTAGGGATTGCATCGGCACCTCGATGCGATACGGGGTCTTGGCGGAGTTGGAAGGCGTGTTATGAGGTAGAGGTTGCCCGTTGGGTGCGATAGTGAGTTTCGCGGGCGGTTTGATGTTGCCGGTGGGGTTAGAAAGCGCCCGCCACGGTCGGCGGCCGCTACAAAGGCGAAGTATGAAGGCGAGGTGCGAAAGGCGAGGTGCGAAAGGCGAAGTACGAAGGCGAAGTACGAAGACGAGCGGCCACCTCACGAATGGCCGGGACAGGAAGAGAAGAATTTCCTCAGGGGCTAAAGCCCGATTTTGCGTGTCTCTAAATGTCGGAGCTCCCTTCGTGCCTCAGAGCAAGAAAGCTCCGGCCCCTTGAGATGCATTTGTGAGATGACGTCTAGCGAAATTATTCGTAGCGGAGGGCGACCATGGGGTCGACGGCTGCGGCGCGGCGGGCTGGGACGAAGGAGGCGAGGAGTGCGGCGGCGACTAGTAATAGCGTGACGCCGGCGAGGATTAGTGGGTCGTGGGAGCTTTCGTTGACCCATTTGGTGGCTAGTTTGTTGAACACCAGGCACAACAGAAGACCGGTTGCGAGACCTGCGCCTACGCTGATCGTTGTTGAAGACAGCACTAGCCGAAATACGTCGGCGGCTTTCGCGCCGAGAGCCATGCGGATACCGAATTCGTTGGTGCGCGCGGCTACGCCGTAGGAGACGACGGTGTAGAGGCCGACGGCGTCGAGAAGGAAATACTCGCCTGGCGTTTCTAACACAGGTTGATGCAACTCCTCTTCAGCGAGATCGATATCCGAGAATGTTGCGACCCATTCCGTTCCTTGAGCCGTAGTTCGGAACAGGTCCAATGCTCACAATGTCGGTATCCTCGTCGTTTTTTGAGAGTTGCGGGCGATTGAAAATCATAGCCGCCCGCCCATCCCACCGCCCAGCACCGTTCTCGCTTGAGCTGAGAGAGTGCGTTCAACGTTCTGATGATCTCTCGTCGTTCGGAATCATCTACATTGAGCTTGATTACACGTTGGCCGATGGCGTATTGCGCTGCTTCGATGCGGCGGGGAAGAGAAACGGGGTCAGTTTCCAGTACAGCGGCTTCGTAGAATTTCATCCATTCGTATTGGTCATTCATGGGCCTCTCCTCACCAATGGGCCGGGGACAGGCAAACAAGAGCGACTCGTCTCGGATGTTAACGCTGCTTTCAATGAAAGCGAAAGGTTTATCGCTTAGTTCGCTAGCGTATATGGACGGACCGGAAGAGCGAAACCACCAGCGAAGGGCGCACCAAGGGAAAGTGATGCGCCTTGCCCGGTAAGACGGATAGGAAAATCACATGAAGAAATGGCGAGAACTTCGCGCCAAGATGTCGAAGCCCACTTAGGCGTATTGTGCTCTTCGGTCTTTTTGTATGCACTCTTCGATTGCAGGAATCAGGGTCGAAGTAAGCGTGCTCTTGTCCAAGAGAGTTGACGCACCGTAACTTTGCGCGACGGCCTTTGACTCATCGTCATTCCACAACGACATCGCCAAAACGTATTTTGCGGAACTTAGAAGCTCTACCTTGATGAAGTTAGCGTTGAAATCTCGCTCGCCCGGCATGTGGACATCCATGACCACAACGTCAGGCTTCAGCTTTGCCGTCATTTTCAGTGTCTCGGCAAGCGTCTTTGCTTCTCCCAGAATATGTATTTCAGGTTGTGTCTCTAGCATCCGCGTGAGGACGTTTCGGATTATCTCCGCATCGTCAGCCAGCAGCACTCCGATTGCTTTGTTCATCTGTTCTCGCTTGATGCGTATTGAAGTTTTGACTACAAGTCTTTCAGCATTGACCAAGACCCCTGTGCAGTATTCTCAGCTTTGAGAACCTCCAAGGCATCCAGTGCGCTATGAATGGCCCGCAATTCTGTCGAGTCAACTTGCAGGGCAGGACCATCGAACAATCTCTGCTTAATTGCTTTTTCTGCTACAGCGATGCAGTGTGCATCTTTCGGAAGTCGGCTTCTAGGGCTACCGCTTTATAGAGTGCCTGCCAATCATACGGACCCACCTGCTTATTCCTATGTACTTAACGTTGCTTGTCATCCGGCCTTACTCTCCTTATCTTCCTCCGTCATGAAAATTGCAAGGCTATTTATCATATTGATTATTATGTACGATGCCGTACGCAGTAGACCCAGCGGGACTCATCCCGATTCTGTCTATCCAACTTTGAACTGGTTTCTCAGGGCCGACTTCGCTAGTGATCTTTGAAGTCTCGCCCGTCGCGCTATTCTGCTTTAAAATGTCGAAGGGCAGGATCATAGGTATTCACGTCCGCGACCAAACGAGGATGATACTCCAAGGGACAAGAACACACTCGGCTCACCAAGTTCGAAGTTCAGGTTCTTACGGAAAACGAAAAAAGAGGGCAAACCCGACCTGGCGGGCTTGCCCTCAAAACGATGTTGTTTTTTTGTGAAGCGCTACTTCTTGGCGATCAGAACCTGTTCGATGGAGGCAGGTCCTTGAGCCAGTACGACATCCTGCTTGGGAGTCTTAGGTGCGCGATACGTCAGTTCCACACCAAGATCCGCCAGGTACATCGATCGGACAAAGCTGGTGCCACCGCGGTGTTCGATAGTCAACTTACTGGAGTCGCCTTCCTTGCGCTCGTCGATCACAGACGTGAGGATGAAGGCACCGCCATTCGGTCCCTGTAGGAATACCCGTCCGGGCATCGTCGTGGAATCCAGAGAGAAAGTGTAGTCACCAGCGGGCAATGAGGCATTCGCCCAGCGCACGTCATTGGGCAAAGTGAATTTGCCCTGGAAGGCATTCTGGGCGGAGGCAGAGCTCGCGGATGCGCAGATGGCGATCAATCCGAACGTAGCGATTGCAATTATGCGGGTGAATTTGGTTTTCATGGTGGGGCTCTCTTTCTAGACTTAAATTTCGTTTAAGTCTTCGGTGCTTCGTTTCTCGAACGCACGTCCAGTAAAGAGCATTTGTCTGGCCGCGAAGAGCGCAGATTCGGGAGCAGACGCGTCTCTCGGTGGAACCGCCTGAATTGACAAGAAGATGAGGTAATGTTCAGGAGCGCATCAGCGCCCGTCCACGGGACGCGGTGTTCAAATGTCTATCCGATCCGACGGTCTCACTATCCGTTTGGATAGTTCCAATTACGGCGGTCAGACCCCGACAGTTCCAGCGTCATCATTATTGTAGAAACATACGTTTCCCTCAAACACCGGGGTGGCGAACCTGGATGTACTGCACCATGGACTCGAAGTCCCGGTCCTTCATTTGTGCGATCTGCGCACCGACGAGCCTCATTTCGGACTGACTCTCTGTGTGTTGCGCGTCCAAGACACGCTCATTGTGGCTCTCGATGCCCTCCGCAGTGACGTCTATCATCAACCCGATCAAGACGGCGGCTACGGCAATAAGCAGCAAAGATCGCTTTGGATGGTTCCGGTAATATTCGGCAAGATTCATTGTCACATTCGCGTTGCACTTGCATCCGGGTCCTCTAGTTGAACCATTACGGCACCGAATTGCAACCAACACCATCTGCTAAGGCTGGGCTTGAGAACGGAGAACCAATACGAAAGGGCCACTGTATGGCATTCCTCAGGAAACAAACGCTGCGCCGCACGATATTTGCGTTTCTGGCGTTTGTTGGTTGTCTGGAAGCCCAGACCTTGCAGCAGACGGCCACGATCGATCTCCCCGTACCGAAGGGAGAGCGCTTTGACTACCTGACGATGGATGACGAAGACGGGTATTTGCTTTCCGCCCATCTTGGTGCCGGAATTCTGTATGTGATCGATGTACGAACCAACAGGCTGGTGAAAGCGATTCCTGGGGTACCGGGAATTACCGGAGTCGAATATGTGCCAGGTCTTCGCAAGGTCTACACTTCGGACTGGGGCGAAGAAAAAATTGGCATTGTGGATTTGCGAAGTATGACCGTCATCAAACGTCTCGCAACGGCTGCCAAGCCCAACGGGAGCACCTACGCGGCTCCGTTTCACAAGATGTACGTTTCCGATACGCTCGGGAAGGCCGTTGCCATCGTCGATGTGGAAAAAGACGAAATCGTGAAGACGCTTGAATTCAAAAGTGAAACCGGCATGCCTCAATATGATTCGGTGAGCCGCAAGGTGTACGTAAACCTCAGGAATACCAACGAAGTTGCTGAAATCGACCCGCTACATGACGTTGTGTTGGGAATCTACCCGGTAGAAGGTTGCCGATATAACCACGGAATGGCGATCGACTCCGAACACCGTCGGGCATTTCTTCTGTGCGGAGGAACCAAGACACTCACGGTTTTTGCGTTGGACACCCGCAAGGCGATCGCGCATCTTCCACTGCCCGCCGGGGCCGACGTTGTGAAATTCGATCCTAGCCTCGGACGAGTCTACGCCGCTTGTTCCAGTGGCTTCATCGCGGTCATTCAAGCACAGGACGCTGACCACTATCGAAAGGTTGAGGATTTCGCCGTGCAGAAAATGGTACACAGCCTCGCCGTGGACACCGCCACGCACCGGGTGTACGCGCCGGAACAGCAGGAAAACGGTCAACCCGTTGCCCGAATGATTGTTTACGAGGCTGTTGAGGCAGCTCCGAAACCCTAAAGGGAGACTTGAATGCGCTTGTTCATCGTTCTATTCCTATTTGCCGCATCGGCATGGGGACAAACGAACCAACCTCTACGGCTCGAGAAGACTATCGAATTACCGAACGTCGAGGGCCGAATCGACCACATGTCCGTCGATGTCGCAGGAGGACGCCTCTTCGTTTCAGCGCTCGGCAATAACACGGTAGAAGTCATCGATGTAAAGGCCGGTACACGAGTAAAGACGATCAGCGGACTACAGGAGCCCCAAGGCGTTCTTTACGTGCCTTCGACCGATCGGCTCTACGTCGCAAATTCCAAGGACGGAGGCGTTCGGATCTTTGACGGAAATTCGTACGCCGCTCTCAAGACTCTTGATTACGGCGATGATGCCGACAATCTGCGCTACGACTCTGACCACAAGCGGATCTATGTGGGCTATGGAAGCGGCGCATTGGCCGAGATCAGCGAGGATGGCAATAAGGTGGGCGAGACAAAACTCGACGCCCACCCAGAATCGTTCCAACTGGAAAAGGACGGCCCTCGAATTTACGTGAATCTGCCGAAGTCCCGCAAGATCGCCGTTATCGATCGGGACAAACGCACGATTCTCGCCACATGGCCGCTCGGGATGACGTTGGCGAATTATCCGATGGCTTTTGACCAGGCCGACAGCCGATTGTTCGTCATCACCCGGTACCCCGCGCGCTTGCTAGTCTTTGATACGACTACCGGGAAAACCGTCCAGCGCCTTCCCGCGGTCGGTGACTGTGACGACGTGTTCTACGACAAAGCCAACAAGCGAATCTATGCGATCGGTGGCGAAGGCGCGGTCTCCGTTTTTGAACAGCAGGATCCGGACCACTACAAGGAGTCCGCAAGAATCATCACGGTCAAGGGAGCGCGAACAGGTTTCTTTTCGCCCGAACTTGATCGCCTATTTGTGGCAGTGCGCCGCCAAGGAACTCAATCGGCCGCGATTTGGATCTTCGCTCCAAACTGATTTCTTGGACAGGTATCGACCTAACTGGCTTCGTAGGAGCTTTCGTCGTCGTTCCAGCGAGCCGTTTCAGGTGGATTGTCAGTGCCGCAGAAGGGACATTCTAAGAGTCCTTCCCTGAGTTTCCATCGGGCACCTCGAGGGTACTTAAGCGTCTAGCATGAATACTTACGAAAAACAGGGGGAGGGGGTGCTAGGACAGTTACTCTCCTCACTTCCGCAGCGTGGCCTCTATCGATCCATGCGGCTCGTCCGTTGGCAGAAACACCTCGGCGGGATTGTCCATCCCCAGCGGACCCAGATCCACCAGGTTGAAATGCTTGTTCGGCAGCGACAAATGAATCTCGCGCACATTCTCAAAGTTGTTCAACACCGCCTCGCCCATGGCATACAGCGTGTGCTGCAGCGACAAACTCTTATGCTCCGCGAACGTCTCCAGCAACATCTGCCGTACCCCGTGCCACACCGGCCCGAACTCCACTTCCTCTCCGGGGTACAGCCAGTCCGCCCGGATCGAAGTCGCCAAAATTCGATTACGATCTTCTTTCAACGTCGTGAAGGGGTCGCGCAGAAAATCCTCAAACGCTGAATTCGTCGTCTTCAATACCACCAGATCCTCGACGCCCGATCGTATGATCGTTCCTTCCCGCGTCCCCGTCAGCACCACCGTTCGCTTCTCTCCCCCGGCGCGCATGAACGCGGTCGCATGCGGCTTTCCGCCGTGTGGCAATCGCGCCCACAAACTCTCCGCAATCTCGATCCGCACCCGCGACACCTGCGCGTTGTACGTCAGGAAGTGCTCCATCAAGTGCAATCCAAATTCTTCTGGCGTCTCGATGGCGTGCTGCCGCGCCAGCGCGTACACCGTGTTCTTCATCGTGTCGGTTGGCAGGATCTTGCGGTTGTCGCCCTTGGTGTGCGCCGTCTCGAAATCCCCCTCAAAGCTAATCGCCACCGTCAACTCGCGGATGTCGTGTCGCCCTTCCTGCCGTGCCACGCGCAGCAGCCGCACCCGCGATTTGCCGTAACTGTTTTCGCCGAGATGAATCGCCATGCGTCAGCTCCCGCGATACGTGGAATATCCGAACGGGCTCAACAGCAGCGGAATGTGATAGCGCTCGCTGCTATCTCGCACACTGAAAACCACGCTCACCTCTGGATACAGCGCCGTAATCTTGCGATCGGCGAAATACGTGTGCGTATCAAACGTCAGGCGATATGTGCCTTCCACCAGCATTGCCGCACCCAGCAGATCGCGCAACCTCCCGTCCTTATCGGTCGCGGCGCGTCCCAGTTGTTTCCATCCCGTTCCCACTTTTTCCACTTCAAGAACCACGGGCACTCCCTCGGCAGGCTTCCCGATCGAGACGTCCAGCACGTGCGTGGTGATTGGACTCGTCGTTGTCTTGCTTGTTGTCGTTTCGCTCATGATGCGAATAGTTTCTCCAGGCGAAGTCTCGTGATCTTGCGCTGCTCTTCCGCCGCGACGCGCAATTCCTGTTCGGGGTCGTTGGGCAAACGCCACAGTAGATTCTTCAGGATTTCCGTGCTGGACTTTCCGGCCGCGCAGATAAGAAACACATGTCCGAACTTTGCCCGATATTTTTCGTTCGCTTCGGCCAGTTCCAGCAGTGTCGCGGAGTCAGCAGCCTGCGCCGTCGCTTGTTCGCCTTTGGACCAGCGGCGCGCCGTCGCCGACTGCACCTTCTTTCCACGCTTCGCTCCAATAGCGGGATGGTGCTGGAAAGCTTCCAGCCAATCCTCCCGGCCAAGTTCCGCCCAAACCTGGTCCGCCGTATCCAGAGCGTTCGCTGTATCGGGAAATGGCATGTGCTTTAGCATTTGCTCGACCCAAGCCTGCGAGCCGCAACAATCCAGCAGCATCGCGCGCGCTCGCTTGGGCAGGGCGCGATTGAATTGTTCGATGCCGTGGTCGTGCTCTCCGGCACGCAATGCGTGCCCAAACAGGCGCAGCCGGCTGACACCGCCGTCGGGGAAAATATTGAACCGCACATGGGTAACCGCGCCGACATCGTTCAGTTTGCTCAACACATGGCGGTAGTTTGCCTTGAGCTTCGTTTCCGGCAGCAGTTCTTTCCACACATGCTGCTCCGCAAGAAAGTCTTCTCCGGGCTTCGCCGAGTTAATTGCTTCGAGCGAACAGCGATCGGGGTAATTCCCCTTGAAGTGCGCGGTATCCACTTCAACGCGCCGGATTGTGCCGGGCAACCCCAACTTCAGAATCACCCAATCGTGTCCTGGCCCGCGCCGCCGTTTCGTCTCCCACCCGTCGCCCATATTCTTCGCGCGGTACGGCATCAGGAGATTTCGTGGCGAGCCATAAAATTGATCGCTCGAAGTCACCACGCTCCCGCCGTTTTCTACCGCGACGAGATTGATCTCCGCCCGCGAGGTTCGTGCCGCGTCAGGAACGGCCTCGCCGAGCAGACGCAACCGTGCTACGCCGCCATCCGGATAGATCTTCAGCCGCACGTGCGTGAAGCGATGGTCGTTCTCGATCGCGAACCGATTTTCCGAATCGCCTTTCAACGGCGTCTGCGGCAAGACTTCGATCCACCGCATGCCCGAATCCGTGAGTCGCTTGATCTCATTCTTGTAGGGCGGGCTTCCCAGATCGCATGCTTCCAGCGAAAACTGTTCCGGAAAGTTTCCTGTGAAGAAGCTGGTATCGACCACGATGCCCCGAATCACGCCAGGCAAGCCCATCCGCAGAATGCACCAGTCGTATCCAGGAGTCCGTCGCCGCCGCGTCTCCCAGCCATCCATCCACTTTCCACGCGCCGTGTATTTTCCTTCGATGAAGACGGGCTTCGATTCCTTCAGCAGGTTTTCCTTGGGTGCAAAGAATTCGTCGTTGCACGCGAGAACTTTGCCGCCCAGCCGCTCCGCCGCCAGATCCGCGAGTTGCGTGACCTGTTGCGTGACCTGTTGTGTGAATTGTGGCGCGAGGTCTTTCATTCCCTGCCCCGGCGAAGAACCTGCCCGGCCGGCGCCGCGGCAAAGTTCCCACGCTCGAAAACTTTTTGTCCGCGCACGAACGTCGCTTCAACGACGCCCGCAAGTTCGCGCCCCGCATATGGAGTCGACTTATGCCGGTGATAAAGCCGTTCGGGATCGACTCGAAAAGTCGTGTCCGGACTAAAGATCACCAGGTCGGCATCGCAATCCACCGCAATCGTCCCCTTTCGTTTCTGAAGGCCCGCCAGGCGTGCTGGACCTTCGCACATCCAACGGACCACGTGCGTCAGAGCATAGCCGCGCGCACGGGCTTCCGTCCACACCACGGGCAGGCCGACCTGCAGCGAGGCAATGCCGCCCCACGCCCGCAGGAAATCGCCTTCTTCGCGGAGCTTCATTTCTGGCGGACATGGCGAATGGTCGGACGCGATCAGGTCGATGGTGCCTGCGCCAATGGCGGCCCAGAGCCGTTCGCGATTTTCACGTTCGCGGATCGGTGGCGCGCACTTAAACTCGGTCGCACCGTCGGCGATTTCTTCCGCCGCGAACGTCAAGTAATGCGGGCACGTTTCCACGCTCACCAGTGAGCTTCCAGATTTAGCGGACTGCAATTGCGGAATCGCATCGGAAGAAGCCAAATGCACAATGTGAACGCGCGCATGGAACTCGTGGCTCAGCCGCAGGAGCAACGCAATCGCCTGGTCTTCGGACTCGCGCGGCCGGGAAGCCAGCCAGGTCACATATTCGCGCGGTGAATTTCCGGCCACGGCGTTTTGTGTTGCTGCGTCAATGGGACCGGGCAATTCCGCGTGAGCGAGCAGAGGAGCGCCGAGCGCCGCCAATTCCGGCAGAGCCGCGCGCAGATCGGGCTCCGTGACATGCGCAAATTCGGGGACGCCGCTTGGCACCAGGAAGCATTTGAAGCCAAAGACGCCCGCGTCCCACAAGGCCCGGAGATCGGTTGCGTTGCCGGGCACTACGCCGCCCCAGAATCCGACATCGACGCGCAATTTGTCCGAGGCTGCGTCGACTTTTTGCTCGTACGACGCGGCCGTGGTAGTCGCGGGTATGCTATTGAGCGGCATTTCGATCAACGTGGTGACGCCACCCGCAGCGGCCGCCTGTGTCGCGCTGGAAACACCTTCCCACTCGGTACGGCCGGGCTCGTTGATATGGACATGCGTATCGACGAGTCCGGGCATCACGACGGATTCGCCGGCTTCATACACGGACCATCCGCCGGGAATATCATCGAACGCGGAAATATTCGTGATCAGCCCATGCCGGATGTGAATCGACGCGCGGCGTTCGCCTCCGGGCGTAATTACGCGGCTGCCACGAACGACGAGATAAGCGTCGCCTGGGGAACCTGGGGATTGATTAGGTAGCGTGCGCATCCTTCGGGCTCCATTGGGACACAGACAGGAGTGTCTGTGCTACTTAAGAGCGCTAAGCAGATAACATTTCGCAAAATTCGGCGAGTAGATTCTGCGCTACGCGGCGGCGATAGCGCGATGTCGAACGCATATCGTCGATGGGCGCGATTTCGCGCGCAAGAATCTCCTGCGCCTCCCGCAAGCGCGCCGGCGACAACTTCACGCCGCGCAACGCGTTTTCCGTTTCGACAGCGCGTAAAACGGTCGGTGCGACGCTTCCGAGCGCAATGCGAACATCGGCAACGCAGCCCGTATCCATGTGCGCAGCGGCAGCAAAGCAGACTTTCGAGATGGCCTGCGCGCGGCGCGTTCCGACTTTGCGGTAGTAATGTCGCCAGCCCTCGGTGACGCGCGGGAGCCGGATGCGGCGAATCAACTCGTCTGGTCGCAGGCTCGTTTGTTTGTAGCCTGTCCAGAAGCCGTGATATGGCAACCATCGTGAGCCACTTGCGGAGACCAGTTCGAGATCGGCGTTGTAGACCAGCAGCGCGGGCGGCGAATCCGCAGCCGGCGAGGCGTTGGCGATATTTCCGCCAAGCGTGCCGCGATTTTGCGTTGCGACACTGCCGGTTTCAACGGCGGCGCGGCACAGCAGAGGAAATTCGCGCGCGAGAATCTCGTTGCGGCGTGTTTCGCTGTAAGTGGTCAAGGCGCCCAGTGTCATGTGCGTGGAGGTTTCTTCGATGCCGCGTAGTTCCGGCAATTTCCAAACGCTCAGGAACCGGCGATGCGGAAGCTTCCCCGCTTCGAGCAGCACCATCAGATCGGTGCCACCCGCAAACGGCTTCCATGCGCCTGGCTCACGCGCCATGCGCTCCAGCGCGTCCGACAAGTCGCGCGGAGATTCCATTTGATATGCGGGAACATACGATCTCAACGCCGCGGCTCCGCGTGTGGCGGCGTGGCGCGGCAGGCGGCGAGGATTGACTCGAATATTTTCGTGTAACCGGTGCAGCGGCAAAGATTTCCGGCGAGCCCTTCGCGAATTTCGGTTTCCGATGGATGCGGATTTCGCTCCAGGAGATTCACAGCGGCAAGGATCATGCCGGGAGTGCAGATACCGCATTGCGCACCACCATGCGTAAGGAACGCTTGCTGGACGGCGTTAAGCCGATGGTTCGGAAAAAGTTCGCCATCGAGAGGTACATCGAAGCCAGCCACTCCTTCAATCGTGCGAATTTTGGCGCCATCCGCCTGCAGCGCGGGAACGAGGCAGCTGTTCACCAGCAGGCCGTCGAGTTCGACTGCGCAGGCGCCGCATTCGCCCTCGCCGCAGCCTTCCTTGGTACCGGTGAGGCCAGGTTGCTCCCGCAAAACATCGAGCAAACGCGCCATGGGATACGTTTCGAACGTCATCGCGCGGCCGTTGATTTCGCATTGCACGCGAATCTTGCGCCCTTCGTTTGGCACGCGCGAGTCAGTCGGGGTCGCGTGGACGTCAGGCATGTACGCTCTCCAACATTTCGAGGAGAATTTCCGGCGTGATCGGAATGCGCGTCACATCCGCGCCGGTGGCGTTGGCGATGGCATTGGCAATCGCTGGAGCGGTGCCGTCGAGAGGCAGTTCGCCGATTCCCTTCGCGCCAGCGGGCCCGCGCGCATAAGGAATTTCCTCGAAGAAAACGCGGATCGGCGGAACGTCCATCGAAGTCGGCATAATGTAGTTCGTCATCTGGCCGTTGCTCATGCGGCCTTCCTGCCAGACGACATTTTCATAGAGCGCGAACCCGATGCCCTGCGCGACCCCGCCTTCAATTTGCCCGGCCGCGAGAACCGGATTGATCACCTTGCCCACTTCCTGCACGGCGACGAAATCTTCAACGCGAACTTCAGCGGTGCGCGTGTCGACGGAAACTTCCGCGACATAGACTGCCCAGGCGTACGCACCATACGCGTCGCCCGTATACGTCGCATCATCCCAGTGAAGATCGCGTGGATGTTCGTACTTGATCAGGGACTGCAGCGAGCCGAATTTGACGATGTACCGGCCGCAAGCGGAGGCAAATTCGCCGCTGCTGTACCCAGGCCGTAGAAAGCCGCTGTCGACGAGTGATTTCTGCACGGAACGCGCGGCGGACTCGACGAGCTTGCCGACGATCATGGTGGTGCGCGAAGCCACGGTCGGTCCGCTGTTTGGAACCATGGCGGTATCCGGCTGCATGATCTCGATACGATCGATCCCGAGTCCCAGAGTTTCCGCAGCGATCTGCGCGAAAACGGTGTTGGTGCCCTGACCCATCTCGGTGCTGCCGGCGAACACGCGCACGCGGCCTTCAGCGGTCACATCGAGCGCCGCTTCCGACGCGAGATATTCCTCGCCTGATCCGGTGAAACCGGCTCCGTGCAGAAAGGCGGCGAAGCCGATTCCACGCTTGAGGGCGCTGCGCGGATTTTCCTCCTGGAAGCGTTTGCGTTTGACGTGATAGCAACTTAGTTCCAAGGCGCGATCCATGAGGCGATCCATCTTCACCGTTTCGCGGACCACTTGATGGACGGCGAGCGTTTCGCCTTCGTGGATGAAATTGCGGCGGCGCAATTCCTCCGGGGCGAGGCCGACGACCTGGGCGACGCGATCGAGATGGCGTTCGAGCGCGAAGACGCTTTGCGGCGCGCCGAATCCGCGAAAGGCTCCATGCGGCGGCATGTTGGTGGCGACGGCGCGGCTGCGAATGCGCACGTTAGGACAGTTGTACGGGCCTGCGGCGTGAATGGTGCCGCGCGAGAGGACCACCGGCGAGAGGGTCTCGTAGGCGCCGCCGTCGACGGTGAAGTCGATCTCCATGGCGAGGAATTTACCATCGCGGGTAAGCGCGGTTTTTTGGTGCGTGCGAGACGGATGGCGCTTTGTTGTGGCGACCATATCTTCGGCGCGGTCGTAGATCATTTTAACGGGCTTGCCGGACTTCCATGCGAGCAGGGCGGCGTGTCCCGCGATCATCGACGGATATTCTTCTTTTCCGCCGAAGCCGCCGCCGGTTTCAGTTTGCACGACGCGGATGCGGTCTTTCGGCAGTCCGAAGAGGCGGACCAATGCTTTGTGCACGTAGTAGGGACATTGGAGCGAACCCCAGACGGTGACGACCGGGAGAGCAGAGCCGGAGCCGGCAGGGATGTCCCTCGAAGCTTGGGACAAACCGGCGCTACCAGGAGATTCGACTTGCGCGATCATGCCTTGTGGCTCGATGTAGAGTTGTTCTTGCGCGCCGGTCTGGTAGTCGCCCTCGACGATGAAATCGGCGGCGTTCCAGGCGGCGTCGACGTCGCCCTTTTCCACGTGGAACGATTTGAAGATGTTGTCTTCGCCCCAAATCACGTGTTTGCGTGCGAGGGAATCCTCGATGGTGAAGATGGCGGGCTGCGATTCGATTTCGATTCGGACCGCGCGGCGGGCCTCTTCCAGGAAATATTTATCAGGATGCGCCAGGAGTACGACCGCCTCTTCAGGGTGATTCACGAATTCATCCGCGAGGCAGGGTTGATCTTCGATGAGGAGGGCGATGCAGTTTTTGCCGGGAATATCCTTCGCAGTGACGATGGTGAATTCGGTCCAAGGAATGACGGGATCGAAATGGACCGCGCGGATGCGACCGCGGGGTTTTGTGGAGCGGACCGTCGTGCCGTAGAGCATGCCGGGAAAGGAGATATCGTCCACGTAGCGGGCGCGGCCGGTGACCTTCTCGCGGCCTTCTTTGCGGGGGACCGAGGTTCCGATGAGACGTGGATTCTCCACAGACATCCTTAAGAAAGAGGATTGCCGCGCGACCTGGGCGGTAGTTGAATTCTAGCGCATGCACGTGGCCTGCGGGAACGCGGATGCCATGGCTTGGGCCTTATGGCGACGGTGACCGTCGCGCTCGGGCCGCGCCCGGCCCGGCTCTCCCCCCAGCCGGGCTGCCAACTCCTCAACCCGCTTCGGACTCATGCAGACCAATTTCCCCAGGGGGATACGATGTACCTTTCCAATTCCAGGTGCTCGGCAGCATTGGCCAATCGGCAACAACCTGCGTAAAATAGAAATCTCGCGCCAGTCGACGCGCCGGACCCCATGGCCTCTCCGTTCAACATCATCACGAACAATCCGCAGGTCCCGCCATTGCCAGGCGCTCACCCACGTCCCGACTGGCTTCGCGTCAAATTCTTCGGCGGCGAACGCTACCAGGACCTCAAGCGCACAATGCGCACGCTCGATCTGCACACAGTATGCGAAAGCGCCCGCTGCCCGAATATGGGCGAATGCTGGGAGCACGGCACCGCCACGTTCATGATCCTCGGCGACATCTGCACCAGGGCGTGCGGCTTCTGCGCGGTGCCGTCGGGCAAGCCGGTAGGTCCCCCGGACGAGGAAGAACCGCACCGCGTAGCGGAAGCGGTGGCTCGAATGGGGTTGCGTTACGCGGTGGTGACTTCGGTCAACCGCGACGACCAGAAAGACGGCGGCGCGCACATCTTCGCGCGAACCATCCAAGAAATCCGCCGCCGCGTCCCCGGCTGCAAGGTGGAAGTATTGATCCCGGATTTTCGCGGAGACTGGGATGCCTTAGACGTGGTCTTGGCCACCAAGCCCGACGTTCTAAATCACAATACCGAGACGGTGCCGCGCCTGTACCGGCAGGTGCGCAAAGGCGCTCTCTATGAAAGATCGCTGGAACTTCTCCGCCGCGCCAAGCAAGCCCATCCGGAAATCCCGACCAAAACCGGGTTGATGCTTGGGCTTGGCGAGGAAAAGGAAGAAGTGCTGGCTACGTTGCAGGATCTTGCAGCCCAGGGAACCGACATCCTGACGCTAGGGCAGTACCTGCAACCCACTCGTGAACATTTGCCCATCGTCCGTTACGTCCATCCCGACGAATTCGCCGAATTCAAACTGCGGGGCGAAGCCATGGGCTTCAAGCACGTGGAGGCTGGCCCGCTGGTGCGGTCGTCGTATCACGCCTTCGAACAGACCGAGTCCGCACTGGCATAGCTGCTCCAGCGGCGAAGCTTTGTCGAGACGTCGGGACACACAGACAGGAGTGTCTGTGCTACGTGGTCGGGAAAATCAGCGCGCTGATTTGCGTCCAGTAGAACAGCGTGAACGCAATAGACAACGCCGCGTCGATCAGTGAGGCGATGGCAATCCAGTCTCGTGGCCTCTGGTCGCTCTTGCGCAAGAGGAAGACCGCGATGAGCTGTAACAACCCCGCGGCAATCAATAGCCAAACATAAATCTGAACAGGGTCCATCTGGTAGCGCCACGCGTTCTTTCGAATGAAATCGTCGCCGAATACAAGATCCCACAGAGCCCAGAGAATGACGGGTGAAAACGTGATGATAATTCCGCTCGCCATGCGCAGCTTCCGCGCCTGAAGGGTCGGCGCGTTCGGCGCGACCTTCGATTGAGTCGCCAGGGGCTGCGGGGAGGCGGTCATCCGTGTGGGTTCCGCGCTCGATCTTCGCTCCTCGATTTTGGTCATTTTGGCGCTACGCTGGCCCAGTCGGTGAACGGCACTGGCCGACCGCCGCGAATCACGGAAGGGATGACATGATCGAATCCCTTGTGGTCCTTCGGGGAGTAGTCCAACTTCAATTGCGGACCCAAGCCGATATCCATTTCATGTATGGATTCGATACCTCGAATCAGCCCATCGCGCGTGAGGTCTTTCCCGGCGCGCTTCAGCCCTTCCACCAGCACCATGGCATCCACGAATCCTTCCAGGCTGACGAAATTCGGGCGCTCCGTGGGAGCAGATTGCGCGAGCGCGCGCCGGTACAGCGCAACCGTCTTTAGATCCGTCAGGTAATACGGCGGCACGACTTGCGTGACGACCATGCCATCCGCATCGTCGCCAGCTTCTGAGATCAACTCCTCCGTGCCTACAAACGAGACTGTCAGGAATAACGGCTTCCATCCGGCGGCATGCGCTTGCTTGACGATGGGCGCCACGGTGTTCGGCGGGCCCACCACCACCACCGCCTGCGGATTTGCTCCGCGCACACTGCCGATGGCGGTATCCACTTTCGCTGTCTGGCGCTGGTAGGAGGCCACCGCGACGGGCTCCGCGCTGTGCGCCTTCAGCGCTTGCTTCACGCCGTCGAGTACCGCGGAGCCGAACGCATCGTCGGGATAAATGACGCCAATTTTCTTGTAGCCCAGGGTATCCCACATACCATCGATCTGGTCGCGCGTCTCGTCAAAGTATGAGGCGCGCACGTTGATGACCCAGTGGCGCAATGGGATATACAGAGTTTGTGCGCCGGTGAAGAGCCCAACGAGGGGAATCTTGTTCTCTTCCGCCAAGGGAAGGTACTTCACAGCGGTGGGCGTGCCCACAAAAAATCCCAGTGCGAAAACTTTGTCGGCCAGGAGTTTATCGAAGCAGGCTTGAGTCTTGGCGGGATCGTAGCTGTCATCGTAAGCGATCAGGTGCAGCTTGCGGCCGTGTACTCCCCCTTCATCGTTGACCATCGAGAAGTAGGCCTTGGCACCGGCTACCGTCTGTCGGCCGAGCGCGTTGGAAGGGCCTTCCAGCGCCGAACACGAACCGATGATGACTTCTTTTTCTGTCACGCCCGGCGTCGTTTGCGCGGCAGCGGCTGCGGCGCCCGCGAGCTGCCACGCACACACACCACAGAATCCCAGGGCTGGTCCGAGGTTTCTGAACTTCATTTTTTGCTCCATCAGGCGAACTGGGGCCGACCGAGCTGCAGGGAATGAATCCAGATTTGATAGTGATGGCTGGTGTCGTGGACTGTCAACGCGGTTCGAATCGAAGTGACGCGAACCGGTTAGTGGCGATCAGGAAGAGGAGAAGAACGGGGGGGAAACTAAAGAACCCCTGAGCCGAAATGGCCCAGGGGTTCTTGTTCAATCCTTCGAACGATAGCGAACGATAGCGACTGGATTATGCGCGTGCGGCTGCAGCAGTTGCGGCAGCGGCAGTCGCCGCTTTCTTGGCGGCCTTGGCTGCGGTGGAGGCCTTGCGGCGCCGCTTGGTCTTGGGCGGCGTTGCAGGGGCTTCGCCGATCAGTTCCGCGGTCATAATGCTGGTGACGAAGAGCTTAGGACCGTGATCATCGAAATCAACCGCGGTGCGCTCCGGATCGGATGCCGTAACCACTCCGAGTCCATACACTTCATGCTTAATGGTCTGACCTTCTTGCATTGATTGCACGATGTCCTCCTGGACCGTTCCACTCGACGCGAAAACTTGTGAGTCGGTGTCCCAGCGGTCGCCAGGACACCCGAATCGACAGGCTAGAGCCCGGTAACGTTCTCCGCCTGAAGGCCTTTCGGGCCTTTCTTAACTTCAAATTCCACTGCCTGACCTTCATTCAAGGACTTGTAACCGTCCATTTGAATCGCCGAGAAGTGGACGAAAACATCCTCTCCTGTTTGCCGCTGGATGAAGCCATACCCCTTCGAAGCATTGAACCACTTCACTGTGCCTTGTTCCTTCACCGCTACCACACCTCAAGTTGGATTGCTTTGCGTCTCCTGGTCGCGTTTCCTGGCTACCGCTGACGGCGAACGCCCCCAAATGTCCCAAGATCGTGACGCCTTCGTCCCGCAAAATGCCGCAAAACTTCCGACTTGCAGCGCCCTTTGAGCGGGTCAAAAGGTAGTACAAGAGCAACAAACGCTAGACCAATGGTACCACGAAAAGGCCCTTTTGTCCACGGCCCGGGGAGGGTACTTTCGAGCTGTCTGGCGATGTAAGTGTCTGTTAATAAATAGCTTACGCGATGGTCTAGTGCCTCTTGGGAAACTGTATACGGGGTAACTCGAGGCGGGGTAACTTGCTCATTCTAAAGAGTCGGGTTGAAGGGTGGCTTCGCCCTCGCCGGTGGATTTCTTGTTCCAATACTTTCGGACCCACGCATCCCAGCTTTTTCCGGCTGCAGGATCGCGTCCAGAGAAAGCAAGTGCCGCGATATCGGCATACGCGATCTTGACGCGTTGATTCGAATCTTTGGGAAGAACCCGAACGAACGACGAGCTTAGCGCCGGGCCAGCGATCCGATCGAAAATGTAGCCTTCAATTTTAGTGCCATCCTTGCGCGTGATCGTGACGTCTCCGCGGTAGTCGAACGCTTGCTCCAATGCGGAGCGCAATTCTTCTTCCGTAGCGAGTTCGGGCACCCAGCCTTCAACGGTCTGGCGAGCCGTTCCCGGCGCGACTTCCAATTTGTCGGGATCGATAGCGGCGTTCGACGCGCCTTTACGTTCGGCGTGGCTTGGAGCGCTCAAGCCCGCGTCTCTTCCATCTGGGCATTGTCCGTGCGGATCTGCACCAGCGGATTGAAAGCGTGCACCGGTTTAACCGGCTCATTCAAGAGCGCCAGTGCATCGGGATCTTCGTACTTGGTCGAAAAAGTGGCCTTAGCGGCGGCCCAAAGCCCACGCAAGCCGCCGAACGTATGATCCATCGCACTGGCTTCGTACCCGCTGTGCACCATGCAGTTGGCGCATTTGGGATTTCCGGACTCGGTGCCGTAATTTTGCCACTCGGTTGCGTCGAGGAGTTCCTGGAAGGTATCGGCATAGCCGTCCTGAAGCAGGTAACAGGGCTTCTGCCAGCCAAAGACGTTGTAGGTGGGCATGCCCCAGGGAGTGCACTTGTACTGCTGCTTGCCCATCAGAAACTCGAGAAAAAGCGCAGATTGATTGAACTGCCAGCTTTTCTTGCGATTGGAAAGAATCGAGCGGAAAAGCCGTCGCGTGCGGGCTCGGCCCAGGAAGTGCTTTTGATCGGGCGCTTTATCGTAGGAGTAGCCGGGCGAAAGCATCATGCCCTCGACGCCAAGCTCCATCATTTCATCGAAGTGCGCGCGCACGCTGTTGGGATCGGCGCCGTCGAACAGCGTTGTGTTGGTGGTCACCCGGAAGCCGCGTTTGATGGCTTCCTTGATGCCGTCGATCGCCAGATCGTAGCCGCCCTCGCGGCAGACTGAAAAGTCGTGGTGCTCTCGCTGCCCGTCCACGTGGACGGAGAAAGTCAAATACTTGCTGGGCTTGAAGAGGTGGAGTTTTTCTTTGAGCAGGAGGGCGTTGGTGCAGAGGTAGATGTATTTCTTGCGCTCGACCAGGCCGTCGACGATCTTGTCGATCTGCGAATGCATGAGTGGCTCGCCGCCAGGAATGGAAACCATCGGCGTGCCACACTCGTCCACAGCCTTGAAGCACTCTTCGGGGCTGAGTTCCGTCTTCAGGATGTGCGCGGGATACTGGATCTTGCCGCAACCCGCACAGGCCAAATTGCAGCGGAACAACGGCTCCAGCATCAGTACAAACGGATACCGCTTGCGTCCCTGAAGCTTCTGCTTTAGGACGTAAGTGGCGACGGTCCAGCCTTGCGAAATGGGTACAGGCATTTCCTGTGTAAGTCCTTGACGGAATAGGGGAACCGCTGCCGATCCTTCCCCCTTGGATATTGTAACCGAGATTGCCGGATTCACCGACTGCCGTTTTTTACCTATGCGCACTAAGACGCGTTTTATATGGATGCGCGGGCGGGGCTGCCGGTGGCATGGGTCCGACATTGAGTGGGGCATTGACCTCATATCTGGGATTTGGCTCGCCGGGCTAAAGCCCAGCGCCTACACAGCTTCCGCATCAATCTACGGCGCTTTGGCGTCGGGTGTTGCACGTGAAACACGCGTGAAACTCGTTGTGGCGGCGCTGGGGGACGTTCCAATTAGCGAAGACGAAGGCGGTCGCGGTGATTGGAAGCGGCGCCCATTGGCACCGCTGTTGCAATCGTTGGCGCCGGCAGTTAGGTGCTGTGAAAGGCCATTACGCTTTGAGCTATTTCGGCATCACTTCGCGGGCTAATTTACTGGCTACCACCTCGCGTAGCTCCGCGCGTTTCTTTCCGGCCTCGATCATGGCTTCTCGCGATCCGTAGTGTTTGGCGACACTCGTGGCCGCTTTGGCATCGAGTTGATCGATCGCGGCATAGTTCGCGACCATCAGGCCCACCGCGACGTCCCAGTCGCCCGGGTTATCCGTCGTCACGTTTGTCCAAAATTTGTAGTCGCTGATCAAGCCTTCCTTCTTCAGGGCTTCGTAGGTAGGTTTCAAATTTTCGCGGACATCTTTCCAGAAGGCTTCTCCCTGACCCGGTTTGATGTGGTAGTAAGTGACGCGCCAGACCTGGCCGACATCATAATTCGGACTTTGCGCATAGCAAGGCAGGGCCGACACGAACATCGCTAGAAGCAGAGTGGTCCGTAGAACATTTCTCATTTTTTCTCCTAAATTTTTCGATGGATAGACTTGGCCCGAGTCCGGACCCCGTAGGGTGGGAGGAGTCTAGCTCGCGCTGGTTGGATCCGTCAACGCATAGGCTTCAGAGGCTCGCCTCGCAGAACGCCGATGGCGGCCGCGTTGCCGGATTGTGGCGCTCGACTCGATTCTGCTGGGGAACGCGTTGGTCCTGATTCTGTGGCAAAATAGTAAGGGAAAACTGATTATGGCTGACCGAACTACGTTGGAGGCATTGCGGCCCGCAAAGGCCGCAAAAGGTCCCAGGAAGACTTCCGTGAGCAGCGAAGAGCGGGAGCGTATTTTTGACGCGTTCCGGCGCTGGGGCTATTTGGAAGCTGATCTTGATCCTCTGAAGCTGTTCAAACCGCTGAAATATCCTGACCTGGAATTGACTGGAGCTATGGCTGACGAGGCACGCGGCGTTTACTGCGGCACGGTGGGTGCCGAGTTTATGCACTTGCGTGAGCCTGAGCGGCGGAAGTGGATAGCCGAGCGGCTAGAGCAGTCCGCCGTGGCCGTGGATCAGAACAAAATTCTCGAGCGCTTGGTGCGCGCGGACCTCTTCGAGCAGGTCTTGCAGGCGCGCTATCTGGGGACGAAGCGGTTTTCGCTGGAAGGTGTCACGGCGCTGATTCCTCTGCTGGATTCGATTCTGGATACGGCGGGGAATTCCGGGGCGGTAGATTCGATTATTGCGATGAGCCATCGCGGGCGGTTGAACGTGATGGTGCACGCAGCTTGCAAGCCGCCGCATGAGGTGGTGTCTGGATTTGAGGATGTCGATCCGCGGAGTGTGCTGGGTGCGGGCGATGTGAAGTATCACGTTGGGGCCACCGGGACGTACGTCACGTCTGGCGGACAATCGATCAACATGCATATTGTCTCGAATCCGAGTCATTTGGAGGCTGTCGATCCCGTGGCGATGGGCCGGGCGCGAGCTAAGCAGACGCGGCGTGGGGCGGACGGGCCGGTGGTGGATCGTTCGCAGGAATCACTGAACAAGGTTTGGCCGATCGTGATGCATGGGGACGCGGCTTTTGCCGGCCAGGGTATTTGGGCGGAGACGCTGAATCTGGCGGATTTGAAAGGTTATACCGTGGGCGGCACGGTGCACATCGTGGTGAACAATTTGATAGGGTTCACGACCCCGCCGGTGCAGGAGCATTCTTCGCGGTTTGCGTCGGACATCGCGAAGCGGCAGAGCGTGCCGGTATTTCATGTGAACGCCGAAGATCCCGATGCCGTCGTGCGCATGGGACAGTTAGCCGCGGAGTATCGAGCGAAGTTTGGCAGCGACGTGGTGGTGGACATTATCGGGTACCGGCGGCACGGGCACAGCGAAGTGGATGATCCGACGATTACGCACCCGTTGACCTACGAGCGCATCAAGAATCACCCGCCGCTGTGGAAGATTTACGCCGAGCGCACCGGAATCGATGGGGGCGCGATCGCCGACGCTGTGCGCAAAGAATACGAGGAAGAGCAAACCAAGGCAAAGGCACTGAAGAAGATGCCGCATTTGCGGACTCTGCCCAGCTACTGGGATCCCTACGTTCACGGAAAGTACGATCCTAAATATGAAGTGGACACAGGGTTGTCGCGCGAAAAACTGGGGGAGCTCACCGACGGTTTGGTTCGCGTACCGGACGGTTTCCACCTGCATCCCAAGCTGGCGAAATTGCTGGAGCAGCGGGCAGAGATGGGGCACGGCAAGCGCGCGATCGATTATGGATTTGCCGAGGCGCTTGCGTTTGCTTCGCTGGTGCTGGAGGGAACGCCGATCCGCTTAACTGGGCAGGATACGCAGCGCGGAACGTTCAACCAGCGGCACGCGGTTCTGATCGACACAGAGACCGAGCACAACTACCTGACCCTCTCGCATCTTTCGCGGCAGCAGGCGTTTTGCGAGATTCACAACTCGCCCCTTTCCGAGGCTGCTTGCGTGGGATTTGAATATGGCTTCAGCCGCGATTATCCGGAGGCGCTGGTCTTATGGGAGGCGCAATTCGGGGATTTCGTGAATGGCGCGCAGGTGATCATTGACCAGTTTTTGAGCGCCAGCGAGGACAAGTGGAACTTGCCCACCGGGTTGGTGCTGTTGTTGCCCCACGGCTATGAAGGGCAGGGTCCGGAGCATTCGAGCGCGCGCATCGAGCGATTTTTACAGCTGGCGGCTGAGGACAACCTGCAAATTTGCCAACCTTCCAATGCGGCGCAGTATTTTCATATGCTGCGGCGGCAGGCACGGCGAATGTGGCGCAAACCCTTGATCGTGTTTACGCCGAAGAGTATGTTGCGGCATCCAGACGCGAGTTCCGACATCGAGGATTTCACAGCGCCGCGGTTTCTGCCGCTTGTCCCGGATCGCGAGATTCAGGATGCCAAGCGCATTTTGATCGCCAGCGGTAAGGTGGGACACGAGTTGCAGGCCGAGCGACGGCGGCGCAACGATACGAGCACGGCGATTTTCTTTCTGGATCAACTTTATCCTTTGCCGCGCACGGAGATTGCGGAGGCCTTAGATGCCCACCCGAATGCGCATGAGATCGTGTGGGTGCAGGAAGAGCCCAGCAACATGGGCGCGCACTTTTACGTGATGCCGCGATTGCAACGGCTCGCGCAAGATAAGGGTAGAAAGGTGCGAGCGGTGAAGCGGTCGGCTAGTGCTAGTCCGGCGACGGGATCAGCCAAGGCGCACGAGCTGGAGCAGAAGACACTGCTGAATTTGGCGTTTACGACGACCGCGACAGAGTAGACGCCGAAGCTTTCGAATCGAGCGATAGCAGCTTGGAAGATGCTGACTTACAGATCGACGCGCTCTTGCTCGAACTTCGCGAGATGCGAACCCGCGCTGAAACGATTTCCAATGGCCGGACAGCCGCGGAACTTTTGCGGCGACCCGCCGAAAAACGATGGTCTGCGGCGGAGTGCGTTGAGCACTTGAACATAACCAACCGGGCCTATCTGCCACGCGTGTCCGAAGCTATCCGTACTCTTCGTCAGAAAAATCTCGTCTCCCGCGGCGGATTTCGCCTGGACTGGAGCGCACGCCTTCTGAAGTATTGGCTGGATCCACCGTCACGCCTGCGTTTGCCCACCGGAGCGGCGTTTCAACCCGTAAGCGTGCAAGATCCGGCGGCGGTACTCGCCGCTTTCCAATCCATCGGCCAGAAACTCGAACAGGAACTCGCATCGGGGCGAGGGTTGGCGCTCGATGCCGAAAAAATTCGCTCACCGTTTGCTGAGAGCATGAAGTATAACGTGTATTCCGCCTTTGCTATTATTGCGGCGCACAATCGGCGGCATCTCTGGCAAGCTGGGAATGCCCTTTAACCATTCATTCATATGAGAGACATCCCCGCGTCACGCGTCCCACCCAAACTGAAGCCATCAACTGTGCTACGCAATGTGCCAGCTGACCGAACGCCTTCCGATGCCTATCGCATTGCGCCGGCCTACGGTACACTTCGGACAAGCCGGCGGACGGAACGTGCTACCTGCATGAAACGTGTCCTGATCATTGAAGACGACAAAGACATCGTCGAGCTGGTGCGTTACAACCTTGCCAATGAAGGATTTCAGGTCAATGCTGCTTTCGACGGCAGCAGCGGCTTGAATTCGCTGAAGAAATCGCCTCCTGATATTTTACTTCTCGATCTAATGCTTCC
>Ga0185299_10001054_pt1 | contig 60921 bp, 55 predicted proteins | sample PaiPotPPA55metaG_FD_128002 | JGI IMG/M metagenome (GOLD analysis project Ga0185299, IMG submission 128002) | Iron sulfur acid spring bacterial and archeal communities from Banff, Canada, to study Microbial Dark Matter (Phase II) - Paint Pots PPA... ... | reverse complement strand
GAGGGCTTTCTGCGCATGATGGATGCGCCCGACACGGTGACCGGGCCGATCAACCTCGGGAACCCGGTCGAGACCTCGGTAGCCGAATTGGCGAATTTGATCATCGACCTGACCGGCTCGCGGTCGAAAATTATCCACAAGCCGCTGCCGGTCGACGATCCCATCCAGCGCTGTCCCGACATCTCGCAGGCCAAGGACGTGCTGAAATGGGAGCCGCGCACGCCGCTAAAGCCGGGCCTCGAGCGCACGATCGCCTATTTCGAGAAACTGCTCAGCGAACATGACGAGATTACGATTCGTGAGACCGTCATTGCTTAATCGTCCCGCCTGCTGGAGAGCAGCACCGCTGCTTGCATCCAGCCACGGGCCCTTTAGTAAAGAATAGGACGGTGCGTATGGCCGTTATCGAGAACCATGTACATCTCCTTATTTGTACAAACTCTCTTTATCTTCAGCATGCGGCAGTGTGTCTGACTTCTCTGTTTGTAAACAACCCGGAGCTTATGTTCCATATCGTGATCGTGGGACGGTCAAATGAAGCACTTGACGAGGCAAAACTCCGGCGTTCACTAGCGCAGTTTCCGAACCACTCGTTGTCGTTTCGCCAGTTTACACCTCCAAAGGATCGAAACCTCCCGCTCAATCCGAGGGCCCATTACACTCTTGATAACTGGACGCGCCTTTGGGTCCAGGAGTTTTTCTCAAGCGAGGTAGAACGCATACTCTACTTGGATAGCGACCTCGTAGTGGCTGGTAGTATCGCCTCACTTTGGTGTTTAGACCTCGAGGGGAGATTGCTCGGCGCCGTCAACATTCCAGGTTCTTTGCACGGTGTGGCTAAACTTGGGATGCAGCCCGAAGACGGTTACTTTAATTCAGGTGTCCTTCTCATCGATCTAAAGCAATGGCGCGAGTCTCGCGCCTTAGACATAATTCTAGATTGCGTCGACGCGCATCCGGAGCGGTTTCAGTACACCCTTGACCAGGACGCCTTGAACGCTTGCTTTCACGCTCGCACAAAGCGTCTTGATTACAAATGGAATGTTACTTGGCCTTTCTTTTTCGATCCCGGCTCGCTGCCTCTCTCACTGACTGATGTAGAAACGGTGTGTCGGGAGGCACGGATCATACATTTCAACGGTAGTTCTAAGCCATGGAGCTATCTGTGCAACCACCCACGAAAGGCCGAATATGAAAAATATCTTCGTATGACCGAATGGCGTGACTTTATCCCAGATGATCAAACAACGGCCAACAAGGTTCGTAAAGCTCTCTCAAGCATCTTGCCTGATAGGGCAAAAACCATTTTGAAAGCAGCATTGCGCGTCACTTAAATCCAATCAGAACCGCCGTGCCGACATCATGGGGTCGGAAATAACGCCTCCACAACACCATCGCTCAACCTCGCCCGCTTCGCCAATACCTGATTGCGCCAGAGGCATAAGAGTAGGCCCTTAGGTGCCGGACCCAGACCGGTCCTGAAGAAGTAAAACGATGGAGGCGGTACAACAACCATCCTTCAATTAACCCCCGCCAGAGCCAACGCGGGGCACCGAACAACCGTGTTTGATTGTATTGCTTCGGATCCCGTCGTTCAAGGAAAGCATCTTGTTCGCCAGCACCCGCAAAATATTTAGCAAGATACCGGACCGTCTGTCTGTCGCGTCCTATGCAATGTTCGACCCGTGCCGCTGGCACCGGATAGCCAACCGCCCCTGAATCCAAGATCCGCTGGATCACGTCATGTTCATCACCACGGCGGTGACGAACTGGATCAAGACCTAACTCGGGATTGTAGCGAAACGCGCGCTGCTCCATCGCACGAATTGCGTAGTTTGCCCCGAGGGGTAAGCGATTATTCAAAATGGACAAAGGAACCGCCTCGTCTCCCAAATCGCGGATGCAATATGGACCGCCAAGCAGGGCCTCGCTATCGATCACCCATTTAACGGCGGGCAATTCATACCGGGGCCTGATCGGGCCGCCGAACACGGCCGCATCAGGCCGGTGACGGAAGGCGTCGGCATAAGCCGCGAGCCAGTCACGATCGACAACTACGTCGTCATCGGTCCAGATAATGTAATCTCCTTTGGCAGCGTCGATTGCTCGATTGCGAGCATTTGATTGGCCAGGCTGCTTCTCATATTCGCGCCTGATGGGCAGTCGTTGAGCAAAATCTGAGATGACTGCATCGGTGTGGTCGGTGCAGTTATTGTTGACCACCACAACTTCCCAAAGGAGGTCGTCGGGCACTTGCATCGCAGCTAACGAGTCAAGGGTTCGACGCAGCGACTCAGCCCGATTAAAGGTACAAATCGCTATAGTTATCATCATGCCGATCTACTAAGCTCATAAGATAGAGGTAACGGACAAGGTATCAGTATAGCATCGATCGAATGGGACCTGAATTTCTCTGTAGGACCGGCATTGTGAAATCGAACCCGTTCAAGAGAGCAATCCCTTTAATTTGTTACTAAACACGCGAGCTGGATCGGCCGGGACGAGTTGACGAATTCGAATCGAGGCGGCTTTGCCTATCTCTTCGGCCTCGTGGCGCCGAGCCCAGAAGCGCTCGAGTGCGGCAGCTAGGCCACGAACAGTTGGAGCATCCGCCAAAAAACCGGACACATCATCTTCGATCACCTCCGGATTACCCGCTACTGCGGTAGCAATTACTGGCCGCGCACAAAGCATGGCTTCGACTATGGTGAGCGGCAGTCCTTCGAATCGTGAGGGCATGACCAAAACATGATTAGCCCGCCAAATCGCCTCGACTTTGGCCACATGCGCCGCGAACGTAACCCGATGTGCGACGTGTAGACGGCGCGCTAGCCGCTCCAGCGTGTCGCGCATTGGCCCGTTTCCGTACACACACAGGTGCCACGGTCGCCTTTGCCAAGCTGGTAATGCGAAAACCTCGAATAGGAGGTCCTGACCCTTAGATGGCGGATGTAGCCTTCCAACGCTGGCAAGTCGCAAGTCGCCGTGCTGCCCTAATGCGGGCCATGGAGGAGCTGCGTTGTATTCGACATTGAATGGGTTCCGAATAACTTCGGCATTAGTAAGTTCGCAGCCCAGCTGCTTTTCGGCAAGTCTAAGATTTGCGTCCGCCACAAAGTAGCATCGTACTGCTCCCAACATCGCTGGCCGGAGGCGTTCCGCTAGGGAGTCCGGGAGCCACCAGCCATCATGATTAGCTTGCCCTATTGTGACGAAGGGGATCTCTCGGGAGAGGCATATTTCAATCAAATCCGGAAAGGGAAAGGCTGTTCCAGAGGAATGGACCACAAGCGCAGGCTGCACCGCCTCAACAAGCTTTTCGACCGACTCCACCGCAGGGCGGGACCCGACAAGTTTCGCTCGAGCGCGTCGCCACAAGGATGGATCTTGCGCTCTTGTCGACAGCTTGATTCCATGGTCCTTCAGCTGCTGGATACGCGCATGCAGCGGCGACCATTCGACAACGCTCGCCGCGACTGAGAACCCGTCGGACGCTAGATTGAGTGCTGCCCGAGACCACAACTCCTCCGAGCCGCCCCAGGGTTCACTATCCATTGTAGAGATGAAAAGGATACTTTTAGCAATCGTCGACATCTGCAACGTCTGGGGTCTTGCTAAGTGCTTCAACTCGAAAGTAAGCAGCCGATCGCGAGGTACAAATCGAGAACAGCAGGCAACAGCACTGCACCTGGATCGCCCCAAACGTCATTTGGTACGTTCGGAAGCCAGGCCTTTGTCTCCTAAGGCTTTTTGAAATTTGACTCATGTGCCCATTTGGCTTATCGCGTTTTTGAAACGTATGCGCCAGCTTCTACCCAGACTAGCAAACCTAGCATGACGGGATCCGTCCTACAATTTCCACACAGCTACATTCGTCGTGCGGCGAGCGGCCTCGCGCTGCTCTTTAGCAGGCCGAGCGAGCTGCCATTTAACCTTCTTCTCGTGACGCGATACATTTGGAGTATCTGGATAAAGGGAAAGGATTCGGTAGTGCTGGTGAGGGAGGGCGGGATAGGGGATTTAGCATGCGTGCTCGCCTCCGTACCAGGATTGCGTCAGCGCCATCCAACCTCTTGGCTCGCTGTTATAACTCCGCTGGGTTGCCGCGAACTCGCGCTGTCCTCGGGCTTGGCGGACGCTGTCGCAGAATCAAAAGGTTTCTTTCATCGTTTTCTCGAGCGGTCATCTACCTCAGCTTATTATCAGCCGTATCTGCCCGATGAATTTTTGCCGCCCCGGCCGCAGATGCTTCATCTCATCCAGGAATTTGCTCAAGCTTTAGGAGTAAGTCCTGATCCGAGCTATGTTCGCTTCCGAGCGCCAAGCCGAGTACGCCGACGGTTGAATGACGAATTGCGCGTCATCAACCCAAAAAACCACCCAGTAATCGTTCTGCATCCAGGACCCACCTGGCCGGTTCGTGAATGGCCCCATCAACGGTGGTGTGAATTGGCGGAGCTCATTCGAGCTCGCACGTCGGCGATTATGATCAAAATTGGAACCGATCTCGATAGCATGCGTCGTGCACGGCCGATGCCGCCAATCCCATACACCATCGATTGGACAAATCGCCTGACTGTAATTGAAACCGTCGCTCTGCTTGAGCAGGCGAGCGCCTTTGTAGGTATCGACTCAGGCCCTCTGCATGTAGCCGGTGTCCTGGGTACTCGATCAGTGGGGCTGTTCGGGCCAATTTCTGGCGACCGCAGGATTTTCCCTGGCTCGCGGACAACGGTAGTTACTGCAGCCGAGGATTGTCTCGGTTGCCACCACAGATCCGAGGGACCGCTGCATTGGCGAACGGGGTGTCCTCATAATATTAGCTGTATGCACGGCATTGCGGCCGATGTGGTGCTCGGGGCCTTATTGGGCCTCTGTGACCATTTGGATGTTCAATGCTGAAGTTAGTTAGTTATTCAAGCATGCAGCGGCCTTGAGGCTCTATGCGACAGCGCCAGGCATCTGCGTTCCTCTAATCGGCCGGCCGACGCCGCCTTTACACGCCGGCCAATCGCTTAAGTTTACCGGAAAACAAGCGGACTGGCTCTGCCGTGACAAGTTGACGTATTTTTATTGCTGCGGTCTTACCAAAAAATTCAGCTTCCTGCCGCCTGGCCCAAAACCGCTCTAGCGCGACGGCTATGCTTCTTGCAGTAGGCGCGTCGGCCAAAAAACCCGTAACCCCATCCTCCACAATTTCCCCGTGCCCTGCGACATTTGTCGCGATTACAGGCCGCGCACATAGCATCGCCTCGACCATAGCTATGGGCAAACCCTCATAACGAGACGGCATAACGAGCACGTGGTTAGCGGCCCAAATCTTTTCTACGGTGCTAAATCCCGCAAAGACGACCCGATCTGCTAGCCCGAGCCCTCGGGTAAGCTGCTCGAGGCCATGAAGTACCGGCCCCTCACCGTATATCGACAGGCGCCACTGCCGACCTCTCCAGGCCGGCCCCGCCAGCGCCTCAAGGAGAAGATCCTGCCCTTTGGAAGGTGGCCACAAACGGCCAACCGTAGCGAAACGTATCTCTCCATTTTCTTGTGGTGCTGGCCACGGCATAGAATTGTCATAAGCTACACTAAACGGATTCCGGACCACCTCTGAATTATGAATTTCTCCGCCGATCTGTTTTTGAGCAAGCGCTCGGTTAGTCTCGGAGACGAAAAAACACCGCAACGCTTGGCTAAGAGCGCTACGGTGCCGCTCGGCTAATTGATCAGTGTACCAAACGAACTCGTTATTCGCATGTTCTATCGTAACAAAGGGAATGCACTTACTTACGCACAACTCGAGAAGTTCCAAGGGCGGGAAGGTGCCGCCATCCGAAAAACAAACGAGGGCAGGGGATCGCGCTGTGATGATCCGTTCGATCGCAAATGCGAGAGGGCCATTTCGCCGCGATCGAAACCATGCCCAAGGATTCCTGCGAAGGGAATACCATCGCGGCCGAGGCCATAGCTCCACCCCGCGGGCCGGGAGTTCGAGTATTTTCGGGTGCTTGAGCGCGCCTTGCCAAATGCTCGCCGCGACCGGGTACCCTTCGGAGGCAAGGCTCGTCGCCGTCTGCGACCACAGTTCTTCGGCGCCGCTCCAAGGATCCAGGTGCGGCGTGGTAACAAATAGAAACCCTTCCTTTGCAGGCAATTAGAGCTTTCCTTCTCAGAGTGGATCGCGCGAGCGGAGCTGCAAACGTTTAGGCCTCGCTGGGGAGTTGTAATCCTGACGGGAACATAATACGAGTGGCGTTCGAACCGACATAAGCCCTGTGGATAAGCCCAAGCTGCTCTTTATTTGCGATGAAATCCCGTCCTTAAATGGGTCGGGGACTCCAATGCGCGCCGCCAGTCAGATCCAAATCCTGGCTGAGACCTTCGACATCACGCTTGGAGTAGTCAGCGGTCGCATTCGCGATACACATAGGGACATGCTCATTCCCGAGAACATTCGTGACCTTTGTAAATCCATTGTGGCAATCCACCGCTTTTCAACGATTGCTCTCCTCCTCAAACGCGCTCGGAGCGTGCAAGCTCGCCTTATCTTGCGGGCTCTGTGGCCGACGCCGTTTTCCTTTGGTCGGAATGGACCCGCGCTCGCCGCCTTGGCGGAGGAGTTAACTGGTTTACGCTTCGACGTCGTACATTGCTTTCGGCTAAATACTGCCCGAGCATCCAGGCTGCTTAAGCGGCGACGGGTTCAATTCAGCCGCTCGGTTTTGGACCTCGATGCATATGAATCGGAAATGGCTTTTCGAGCTGTGGCGCCGATTACCAGGCTGAGCGGACGGCAGCTGGGCTTAGGACAGTGGCTCGACGCCGCCAAATGGAGGCTCCTTGAACGAGTTTTGATCCCCGAATTCGATGATGTCTTTGTCTGTTCTGAATTGGATCGGTCCAAATTGCGTCAACGCTTCGCTAAGAATTCGTGGCATGTAGTACCAAATATTATTCCTGAACCCAGTAACGGCATTCCGGTACGGAGCAGCCGGGTGGGGGTTGATCCGTTTACATTCTTATTTATCGGGCTGCTAAGTTATCCGCCAAACGCGGACGGAATCATGTTCTTTTGCACGAATGTCCTGCCCCTTCTGCGTCAATATGCAAGCTCATCGTTTAGAACGCTTATTGTGGGACGGGAACCCGGCGAGCTAATGCGATTGAACGAGCTGGAGGGAGTCAAGGTAATTGGGGATGCACCCGATATCTCTCCTTTTTATGCTCAGGCCAATGTCGCCGTTGTCCCGCTTCGCGCCGGCGGCGGCACACGCATCAAGATCCTGGAAGCATTTAGTCATTGCATGCCGGTCATCTCGACCAGCATTGGCGCAGAGGGTTTGGACGTCACGCCGAATACGAATATCCTTATTGCAGATGATCCAAACGATTTCGCGCATCAATGTTACCGGCTTTGGATGGATCCGTGGTTGCGCCATCGAATTGCATCCGCTGGGCATGATCTCTGGCGCACGAGATACAATCCAATCGCATTGCGGGCAGCATTGGGCGCCGTGTATGGCACCAGTCAGGCGTTTGATCCCCTCAGACCAGCAAACTCGATTTTGGAGGGCCCAGCGTAGAAGTTGCGCCGAATTGGATTGCGAACAGCCGGGTTTTTCAAAACCGCGTCGTTCACCGCCTTGCTCCTGCTCGCTTTCGATACAGCTGTCAGGAGAGTTTCTAATTTGGAGGCGTTAGCTTTGAGGAAGGCACAGAACGAGTTTAGAGCTCCGATTGATATCTCGGATTTGGTCATCGATGAGCGTACCGTTAGCCGATATCGACTGAATTACGGACTCGGCTCAGATATCGACGCCAACCATGTCGTACAACATTTGGAACTCGAATATAGGCTAACACGTCGATTACTTGAATCCAGCCCTGAAACACGATGGAAGACGTTCTATGAATGCTACACTACTTTGTACAAGGAGCTTCCCTGGCTTAATCTACCCCGCAAGGATAGTATAATAAAACCTGAATTTATTGCATGGAGTTCATTAATCGGGCCAGAGTCGAAAAGAATTTTCGAAATAGGAAGCGGGCAAGCCAAGCTGATAAGATATTTGTTGAGCATTGGCCATTCATGTGTAGCTACGGAAATCACCCCCGAACGCGGATCTAAACATCTCAATCAGCAAGATGGATTGATTTGGCATAATACGGATGGTGTCCACCTAGCCGAATTCGAAGAAGGCCAAACCTACGACTTCGTAATTTCAACGCAACTGATCGAGCATTTGCATCCAGATGATCTCCTGGAGCACTTTAGAAACACCAAGTTAATTCTAAAGCCGGGTGGAGAATACATATTCGATACGCCGCATCGTGGCGCTGGACCGCACGATTTATCCGCCGTCTTTAACCTCGATCGACCAGCCTTTATGCACTTAAGAGAATATACCTTCATTGAGTTGGCAGCGGCACTGCGTGCCGCAGGATACAAAGAGGTTCGAGCAATTTTTGCGAGATCTGCTGAGAGACCGCATCGGAGCGCTCTCTATCTGCAATATTGCATCTTATGGGATCGGCTGCTGTCTATCATAAGGCTAGGTCCCAGGATGGAGAATTTCGTGCGTTCAAGCTGGAAGGTGCGCACCAAGTTGCTTGTACCTCGTAACATATGGCTGAGCGCGACGGCTTAGCATTATGTGTTTATCGATGCCCCCCTGGGTTGCAGATCGAGAGGAGGGTGCGAGGGCGCAAGCCGCGCCCCTAACCCTAGCGCCAGCGCTATTGCCAAACTTCGTAATCGGCGTTCGGGAATGGGTCGCGTCATCTCCCGTTTCAGCAGCCTCACGGTCGTACCCACGGCCCGCCGCCAACCGAAGTGTTTGCGCAATAGCTGAATATAGCTCCTATAGTATAGTCGAATAAAGGTGAAGCTTGACTCTCCACCCGATGAAGCGGCGCCCGCGTGCAGTAAGCTGGGCTCCGAGACATACAATACTGGGATATTCAAGGTCTTCAGGCGCATACAAAAATCCGTATCCTCCCAATATACAAAGAAACTCTCATCGAACAGTCCGGCTCGTTCCAAGACGGTGCGGTTGATGCCGAGGCAGCAGCCAGGCGCGAAATCAACGCGTACGGCGGTAAAATCGTCGGTAGGCTGATATTCCTGATGATGTACATTCGTGAATATCGACCCGTCATAAAATCCACCTCCAGCGTACCAGCAGATATCCGGGTTATTCAGCCGCATAATGCGCGGCGCAATAACATGCGCACCCACTTGCTCGCGTACCGTGAGGAGGTTGCGCAGGAAGTCGGGTTCGAATGACGTATCATTATTGATGATAAGAAAAAATTCAGCACCCGCCGCTGCAGCCGCACGTAAACCTTGGTTGACCGCGGCGGCAAAGCCCAGATTTACCCGATTGTGGTGTAGGATAATGCGCGGATCTTCTCGAGCGGCGGTAATGTGTCGCGAAACGTCTGGGCTGGCATTATCGATTACATAGAGCCTCCAATTGGGCATGTTCTGGGCTTGCAAACAATCTAAAAAGGTAGATAAGCCCACCTCACTACGATAGAGCACCGTGATAAGATGAATCGCCGGATCTTGGGCAGCAATCTTCATGGTCAAAGCCGTGGCGTGCTTTAAATGGGATCCGACGTGCAAATCCAACTTCACCCGCTTCACGTCTAATGCTAGGCGCAGCTTTGCATTTGGTCCGTCACGCTGGCTCTGCTGACCGATAGGGTGCTATTTGAGAAATCCTCGGCCAGTAATATGGCTGGTAATGGCATGGGGCTTTGCGGACGTACTTAGATTAGGTCCGCGAAGCTTTTTTCGGTTTTGCGGAAGCGGCGAATGCCAAACCAGAGGAAAAAGCCAGCAACGGCTGCGCTCACGCACAGCCCGGGCAAGTAGAGTTCGCTTTGAGCGCCCAGAATACACCAGCGAAACCCGTCAATGACGCCGACCATCGGATTGAGAGAATAGAGCAGCCGCCATTGTTCCGGCACAATTTGAGAGCTGAACCCGACCGGTGAAACATAGAGCCCGAACTGCACGATAAAGGGCACGACGTGACGGAAATCACGATATTTGACGTTGAGAGCAGTGATCCACAATGCGGGACCGATGCTCGCTATACACGCGAACAGCACAAAGATGGGCAGGAGCCCTAAATGCCAATCCGGCATATATCGGTACCAGGCCATCATGGCGATAAGAATGGCAAACGAGATTAAGAAGTCGACAAACGCCACGACGACGGTGGCGGTCGGGACAATCAGCCGGGGAAAGTAGACCTTGCTGATGAGGTTCGCATTTGCGATGAGGCTGTTCGAGGCATCGGTAATGCCGGTCGCGAACAGCGACCAGGGCAGCATTCCCGCCAAGACCATCAGGGGATATGGTGAGCTTCCATCTGACGGCAGTTTGGCAATACGACCAAAGATGACGGAAAAAACGACGATGGTCAGTACCGGGCGTATCAGGGCCCACACTGCGCCTATCACGGTCTGTTTATAGCGGACCGCAATATCTCGCCACGCAAGCACATAAAACAGCTCGCGGTAGCGCCATAGGTCGCGCCAGTAATTTAGCTCCTGTCTGCCCGGTTCTATGACGATGACATCTGACATTTATGTATCAGCTTGTTGCTCTAACCGTCTGAAGTTACTTAAATCCTTGATGACGTCAAGTTCGGCGTTAATGCCGGCTGGTATCCGGGGGTATGCGCCGCCCTCCGCCGCAACGGTTGGGATGACGATGGAGCACGCGCGTGCTTTTGTGGCGATTGTCGGCCAAGGGTTTTGGCAGTTCATGTTTTAATCCGTTATTTAGATAGATCGGTCGAACACGCATGTGAATAATTTGCAGCCGGGCGGTGAGCATCATCAATGGCTCTATTGGACCGATCTCGTCCACTCGAGGAGGAGATGTGAGCGGAGATAAAGTTCTCGTTCTTGGTGACGATACGCGGAGCTTTCTTACGATCGTTCGCTCGTTGGGACGCAGAGGAATCATCGTCCATGCTGCGCCGACCAATTTCCGTTCACCGGCGCTGCGGTCGCGTTACATCGCCGGGATACATGACATCGTTCCCTGGATGGGGGACGGTGCCGCATGGTTAACCGGTATGGTGGATTTGTTGCGTCGAGAGCAATATCAACTCGTCATCCCATGTAACGAGACCTCGATCCTGCCGCTCCAACGGCATCGCGCGAGCCTATCGCCATTCGCACGGCTTGCGATTCCAGACGATCGGTCGATAGCAGTGCTCTTCGACAAACACCACACGCGCGAATTGGCGCGGCAGGTAGGTGTCCAGGTCGCCGCCGGACGACTCGCTCTACCCGATGATACGTCTGAGACTGTTCTGGCAGAGTTTGGGCTTCCGATTGTTGTCAAGCCGCGGCACTCCTATTCCATAGACAGACTGAGTGCTCGCGGCAAAGTTCATGTGGTAAGAGAACCGGCCCGCCTCGCACGCGTATTGAGTGAACACGATCCCGGCTCAATTGTGATCGAGCAATTCTTCGGCGGACGGGGTGTGGGTGTTTCGGTGCTCGCCAGCAACGGCCAGCTTCTCCAATCATTCGAGCACCATAGGGCTCGTGAGCTTGCCGGCGCGAGCTTTTATCGCCGCTCTGCGCCGCTTACGCCTGAATTGGTCCAAGCGTGCGAGGCGCTTCTTGCAGCATTGGACTACACCGGCATTGCCATGTTCGAGTTCAAGCGGAACGCTAGCGGCAGCTGGATACTGCTGGAGGTCAACGCTCGCCCTTGGGGTTCGATGCCGCTTCCGGTAGCTTTAGGTGTCGACTTTCCGTATCGCTGGTACCGGCTGCTGGTAGCAGGCGAGGAGACCCCGGCGGTCCCCTACCGCGCCGGCGTATACGGGCGGAATCTCATTCCTGATCTGCATAATACGCTGATCGAAGCACAGACACAGCAGCTGAGTTCCATTGCAACGGCCTGGGTCATGATGGGAAGGATGGCGGGACTGTTACGCTCCTTATCGGGCAAGGAGGTGAACGACCTTTTCGTAAGCGACGACCCTCGACCTGGTCTGCTCGAATTGCGCGACGTCGTCCACGCGCTCCGCCGGCGGACAGAAAACTTGACGCTGGGCGTCGCCCGGCGCAGACGCCACGCACGCGCCCGAGTGGAAGCGCTGCGAGGCGCCAAAAGCGGAGCGCGCATCGTTTTCGTCTGTCAAGGGAATATTTGCCGCAGCCCCTTCGCCGAGGCTCTGCTGCGTGCCCAACTCGAAGATTGCCAGATTAGCGTTCAGTCGGCTGGCATGATGCCACAACCGGGGCGTCCGCCCCCACCCCTCGCCATTGAGGCTGCGGCGATGCGTGGGGTTGACCTCTCCCCGCACCGTTCAGCCTGGCTGACCCCTGATATGGCGAAGGCGGCGTCTTTGCTGATCGTATTTGAGTATGTGAACCGGGGCGCGGTGCTGGACCGCTACCCGGGGCTGAGAGTGCCGATCATCCTTCTCGGAGATTTGGTGAAGATAGGCGAGGTCCCGGATCCTGTGGATGGCGATGCGACTGTATTTGGGAAGGTTTACGACCAGATCGGGGTAGCTATCGCCGAATTGGCTTTGTTAGCGCGTGGGAACTGCCGCACTCCTGCTTAGCATTTAGGAAGCCGAGCGTTGTTGCCAGCAACCGGCGTAGAGCAAATGCTGTCGTGGCTCCAAGCCAGCCCCATGTAAAGCTTGTTATCAGTGCCTCTCGTGCGTAATAAGCCGCGCAGTCAAGCCAGCCAAGTCGCGCCGCCTCGGTTGCAATATGCTTCAGGATGAACGCTCGTTGGTGCATTGCATGACGGCGCAATTCGGGCCGTGCAGAAAACAGAACGGCTTTGTCAAACACCCGTAATTGGTAGAGCCGCTTCGAGAGCTCCGATTCAAGTGTCGACGCGCTTGCCTTCGCCTTCGGGTCAGGAATGTTGTGTCGTGAAACCGTGACCGGCAGGAACTTGATCACCGTAGCGCGATCAATCGCGCGCAGGTAAAAATCTCGATCCTCTTCGTAGCGCAACCCGTCGTCAAACCCGCCCACGTCAACAAAAAACGTTCGGCTGACGATCATTGTATTCAAGTGGCAATGGGCTTGGCAGCCCAGGAGTTGCGACGGGGTCACGACGTAAGAACCGGTGACGCCCGGGGCACCGCCTAGGCGCTCCATCAAATCATCAATCCACCTGATACCCGGAACAGGAGCTCCGTCCCGGAACGCCACCTGGTTGGCAAGGATTAAATGAATTGGTTCTGGACTTTTCGTGATCACGCCAGCAACCCGGCTAAGATGGTCTGCATCCGTCCATTGATCGTCATCGTCGAGAAAGCAAAGATAATCGCCGCGCGCCCGGTGGGCACCATAGTTCCGTCCATAGCCCGGCCCGTGCCCGTTCTCGATACGCACCAGAGTCAGTATTCGCGTTACGCTTGGCGTCACCTCAACCAGTTCGCGATAGCCCGACTGGTGCTCCGCAGAGGACCCGTCGTCTACGACGATGACCTCGAAATCGCGGTAGTGCTGCTCCCGGACGGAGTGCAATGCAACTGCCAACTGGGAAGGTCGATTTCGTGTCGGGATTATGACCGAAAAGAATGGTCGGTCGGAACTAATCACTTAGCTGCCTCTGAGTCGTCTGCCGGTCGTGAGGTTGGCATTATGACTTGTGTCGCATCGGGCCCGCGAACTTTACGAACAGCGGCCAGATATCGCCGTTCTACCTCGCTCTTACTGGGTAGAGAGGGATCATCCTCACCTGATGGCGTCGCCGGCTCGCTATAGCCTTGCCGAAGCTTGTGAACATCGAGGCCAACGCGTCGGGCAATTACGCCCACAAACTCGGTCGGATCCTTGCAAAGCTGCTCATAAGAAATCGAGATTGGGGAAAGGCCGTTCCTGGCCAAGAACATACGCCAACCGCGATCTTCGTTCGCCAAAGTTTCTAATTCTCGATCGATTCCCGTTGCCTCCAGCAAATCTGACTGCGTCGAGGGGACAGTGGTAATCGCCTCATCTACCCCCCAGCGTCCGGTCAGATATGCGAAATTTCGTGAAATTGCTTGTTTGAGCAGATCCTCTCGGAAGATGTGAATAAACAATCCGCCGTCGAGGAGCCTCTGGCCAACCGGGTTGTCTAGCACCCTGAGGTATTGGTCAAAATGAATTTTAGCGGCAAAGACCCCCGCCTGACAACGCCTCGGGATCAGGGCGGCGGCATACTTCGCCACAAAATTCATCTCCATGGTCCGATCGGCATTGCGGAACGGAAGACGATCCCTCAGGCTCCGGGCACGCCATTTTAGCCCTTTGATCTCCTTTTCAAGCCCAAGCCGTGGCGCGATGTCCCTCATGATAACCGGATTAAAATATTCGTGCGGAACCCCAAGTCCGGCATTGATCATAAACCGGCACAGCATGTAGCTTCCGCTCCTTGGGGTGGAGCAGATGAATATCTTACACGGTTGATCGATGAACTCCGGCTGATCTAGGAGCTCACTACTTATCTGTGCTTCTGTATAACGCATTACAAACCTGCAAGATTTGTTCAAGGGATTGCGGGCGGGTACCGTATCACTACCTTTAACAATTCACGTTGGTAAGGATATTGCCATGTACCGCACGTAGCGCCAACTGCGCAATCAAAGCATTGAAATTTGTGCGGCCGCTGCAAAATCTAATATGAACGCAGAACTCTTCAAAGCCGTATGCCAGCGCGCTCCTCGCGGCAGATCTAAAAAGGCGCGTCTCCGGGGGATCAGTATTGCTTCGGTGACGAGCCTGCGCAAGGCGCCCATCGCTGAGCTACTCTCAAAGTGATCTTCACCTCTGATGAGGCCCGGGTACACGTCCGCTGCTCAAACTGAGTTCAGCGCTTCGATGCAGAAAGGGGCTTGGTGGCGGCCTAGCACAGATCCGCTGGCCGCATCAATTGTAAAGCGAAGGTGGTTTGAATCCTGCATTGCTGGCGCTCGCTTTGGGCTCGCCCGTCCGCGTCGCGCATGGAGCGAGTTGAATTACTGTCATACTCGGCCTATTGTGTTTGGATCTGATTGGCCCTCACGATGAAGAGCGGGCCTTTCCTGGCCTCACCCCCTATTGAGTACCCAAGAGGTTGATCGAGATGCTAAGTCCTGACACTCTGGTTCGCGCTTACCGCCAGATACCGAGTCGAAAGGCTAAGGCTCTTGCATTTCGGGCACTGCAGGGCGCCGGCTTACGCCATCTTGTAATCCGGATGGACACTATTAATCTCTGCAACCTTCGCTGCAAGATGTGCTATTATTCTTTCGATTCGCGCAGAAAAAAAGAGCAAATGGAGCTTCCACTATTCCGGAAGATCGCTGATGAGGTTTTTCCGAAAACACGATTTCTTTACCTGAGCTGCGCAACAGAACCACTAATGAATAAGCAATTTCCCGATTTTGTCCGCGTTACGGCAAAGTATGATGTGCCTTTCACGTCGTTCTGCACGAATGGGCAGCTGCTGACAGAGGAGGTAGTTCGCGCGTGCATTGACTCGAACATCTCCGAGGTTATCTTCTCAATTGACGGCGCAACAAAGGACACTTATGAGGCCATCCGGCGCGGCGGAAAATGGGATCGTCTATGTGAAAATTTAGAACTGCTAGGGTCAATCAAACGGAAATCAAATAAGCGAGCGCCAGCGCTAAGAATGAACTTCACGTGCATGCAGACCAATATTCATGAGCTCCCAGCGATGGTCGATTTCGCGGCGGACTACGGTGCTGAAAGCCTCCATGTGCGGCACCTAGTGGCCTATGGCGACCTGAAGAGTTCCTATCGCGAAGAGATGACCTACCGCGATTTTTTCAATGGCAAAGCAAAGCAGGCTAGGCATTCTGCGATTTCGCGAGGGGTAGATCTGTTCCTTCCGGATTTGATTCCCGAAGGCAATTGGTCATCGAAGACTTGCCTGACGGACGGCAGCCGAGTACCGCGACGCGCAGAGGCAAACCCATACTGCTTATTGCCATGGTTTCAAGCCATAATAGATTGGAACGGAGATTACCGCGTTTGCTCGCTGCACACACTTGGCAATCTTCGCAATCAGAGCTTTGATGAGATTTACAGTAGCCCTAAGATGCAAGAAATACGCAGGAACATGTTTTGGCGAACTGGACAGTCCTGCTCATGGGACTGCCACCAGGAAGCCTATGACGTGCCGGAGGAAGTTGCTGAAGCATAAAAACGCTGCTCGTGATGACCGACACAGGCTGCCTCAATTGCCACGCTTGTCCGGTGACCGGCTAGCCGGTCCGCTTTAACAATATTTGATGTGCGCCAGCCCTCCCATGGTTGGCGAAGCCGTTTAGTGACACAGATCCCCGACGCAACCGTCGGGCTCCCGCACGCCCTCCACCATCGTGGTGCTCCTTCTAAGAGGAAATCCGTGATAGGGTCGCGTCATCTCCGCAGGGGCAGATCCTTTATTACCATGCCAGCTACATAAATAAATGCCCGCCATCATAATAAGTGCCCGCCATCGTCCATTAGCCTATTGGGTACGCTATAGCGTGACAAGGAGGCGTGGGTAGGCGATGTTTCGGCAGCTAGACTAGGGTCTGTTCGAGCGATGCTGCATCAGCTCCTCTTCCTCATAATCTACACGTGGTTGTTAGCGCTCGTACCGTTTTCGCCCTTCGTCGGCGCTCTGCTTTACCACTGGATTGATAATCTACCGCCGGATGACGTGTATTCCGTAACTCTGATCCCAGGATACCTCTCCTTTGTGACCGGCGCGCTGACGTTTCTGACTTGGATCGTGCGGGAGAAAAAGACACTCCCGCGACCGCCATTAATTATATTATTGATGATAGCTCTTCTCGTATGGGAAAACGTCACTTGGTGTTTTGCGCTCGTGCCTGCAGCAGGGGCATTCGAATGGGATCGAACCGTCAAGGTAATCGGCTTCGCTATTCTTACCGCACAAATGCTCTACACGCGCGAGCGGCTAGAAGCGTTTGTCTGGGTCTTCGTACTCTGCGTAATTTATTTCGGGGTACCGGGAGCGATTAAGTTTATTGTCAGTGGAGGCTCGGGCGGAATCGCAGAAGGAGAAACGATTGTTGCCGCGAGTCTCAGTTTTTTTGGAGATCGCGTTACATTCTCAGTCGTGCTCGCGATGGCCGTGCCATTTGCATTGTATTTGGGGCGGCGGGCGACATTATTGCCACATCGTTGGCTCAGGCTCGTCAAGCCGGCAATGTTTGGCGTTGTTGTGAGCTGTTTCCTTGCCCTAATCGGCACGTTTGCGCGCACGGCTCTTTTCGCCGGCGGCGCGACGCTGCTCATGATGACCGTTCGCTCGCAACGAAAGATTGTTTCTTTCTTGGTCGCTGGCGTTATGGTCTCGGCGCTATACATGATAGCACCACAAAATTGGTTTGGCCGCATGGACACAATAGGTGACTACGAGACTGAAGACTCGGCCGCAAGCCGAATAGCCGCATGGAAATGGGCTTGGGCATTTACCCTAGAGCATCCGATCGTAGGTGGCGGCTTTGGGGTATTCGTTCTGGATGCAGGTAGCATCACGGGACGTCCTGGTTGGCTTGAGGCCCACAATATCGTTTTCTCAACTATGGCGAAACATGGGTTTGTCGGGCTTGGACTGTTCTGCTTGCTAATTCTCGCTATTTACCGTAGTTGCGCGGTGATCCAGAAGCGGGTGCTTCAGCGCGAGGAACTTGCTTGGGCGGCAGATCTTGCGCGTGCGACTCAGATCGCCCTGGTCACCTTTGCCGCGGGTGGCATGTTCGTGAGCATCGACGGCACACCCGCGCTCTATATGCTTGGCGGAATCACTGTCGGCGTGCGCGACCTTATCGAACGCGAGCTGACGGCTTCCAAGCGAAAGCGGATCCCGATACCGGCGCGCGCGATCGTGCAGCCGGCCGAATAGAGCCTGCCACCTCGTCGACCTCGGATCCGTCGTTTCCCTGTAACATCAAGCCCGCCGCTCGGCGGGCGGAAGAAGAGCGCGGTATGCCGGGTAAGTGATGTGACCCCCTGAAACTCCTTCAGCTAAAGCTAGAGTTCGGGCCAACTGGTCTTGCTCCCGAGTTTGACCCGGTTGTCATGAGATTGTTCGGGCTTGTTGAGATTGCCGAGCGAAGGCCCTGGGCGTCAAGTGACCCACGGCCGAGTGTAAGCGGCGTCCGCGGAACACCTTTCGGTGTGCCGCTGGAAGGTGATTGTCGGAACGAATGAGGGCTCCGACACATGTCGATTTGAGAGCATAAGCCTATGCCGGAGCCGGTCCGGCGATGGAAGTGTTCACGGGCGCGGTCGACGGCGAAGCTGGACAGCGGCCGAGAAGGCCGCGATTATTGCTCAGAGTTACGGCACGGGCACGGGCGAGACGGTCTGCGGTGTCGCGCGATGCCACCTGACGCCGCAGCACGTTCACCTGGCGACGACTGGCCAGGCGGACCGCTCTATCACCGCTGACCATGTTCGTGCCGGCAGCAGTGGAACCGGCAGAATCGGAACCACCGGTGCGTGCCGAGACATCACGACGAATGCGCCGCCGATCCGGTTCCACTGACATCGAACTCGAGATTGCCGACGTGGAAGTTCTTCGGCGATCCTGTCGTAGCCACCGCGATATTCGACCGCCTGCTCCACCATGCCGTCGTCATCCAGATCGAAGGGTCCAGCTATCGCCCGCGTCAGCATGTCAGTTCGCTCGGCATTGACAACGGACCAACTCCAAGGGTCAGGCATAAGGATTGGAGGTGGCAGTAGCGCAAGATCGATGTCTTCTTGAGAGAGCCGAGGTTTTCGGGCATATCGAGCGCGGCGTTGGTATAGCGTCGAACAGAAGCTCGCGGTATTGGCGGAGGCAGCGGCGCCGGACCTCTCGGGGGTAGCGAGCCGGTCAGGCCATTATTTGGTTCAGCGGCGAACGGCGCTGGTCGGCTGAACAGAAGGCGCGGTCTTGCAAGAGAGCCCGGCTCGCTGTGGGGACTTACAATAATGTTGTCACAGTGCTTTGTAGAAGATACAAATTGGCCGATGCAGCAATGTGAAGATTGGAATATACCTGGCGTAGGCTCGACCAACATTCATAGGCTCAATTACTTACTCTTTAGCTGGCTGAGGCCGTTGACTTGGTCAGCGGCACCATGTCGCGGAGGCACTTGGTCGGCCACCGATTAATGTGGATTAGCCCAGAGCGTCTTTCTACCTGAGTGAGGTTTTCCCTTTGCGGTAATATCCGGACTTTACGTCCGATTGGAGCATTAAATAATGGTGGCTGCGCATACTCACTATGGAGCGGAGGGGTTGAATTTCAAGAATAAATTCAACCAATTGGCTTTTTGCATCTTGTGCTTCGGCTTGGCAATAAGGCTCGTTTGGATCTGGAAGGACAGACTCTGGTATGACGAGGTCTGGTCCGCAACCCTGGCCGTTCAACCACTCATTGACCTTGTGATTGGCACGCTCAGATTTGATCCGCATCCCCCGTTATATTACGTGCAATTACACTTCTGGGCGACATTTAGCCATTCTACTGTTTGGTTATTTGCTAATTCTTTGTTTTGGAGCTGCTTGGCTATAATTTCCCTCTTTTTTGTTGCAAAAGTTCTACTTTCTGAGCGCATTTCACTAGTAGCGACTGCCCTATTTTCAACAATGCCGGCAGCAGTCACTCAGGCACACAGTCTCCGAATGTACCCGATGCTCACTTGTCTCTCTGTGTGGGCATGGTATTTAACCAACCGCTGCCTTATGGCCCCAACTCGGATTACCCAGATTGCGCTTGCCGCTGTATTGTTAAGTATCAGTTACAGTCATGCTACAGGAGTATTTATCTTCATCTACGCCGGCGCATACGGCCTCTGGTTAATTCACGAAGAAAAACTGACGCGCTCGCAGGTGGTTCGGTGGCTCAAAACAAACGTAATTGTCGGTATAATTTCCCTTCCGGCGGTAGCCAACTCAATGGTCCGTTCTGCTTCGTCGCATACGATTTCGCCTGGACTAGCGGACATTTTTAAATCCTTGGCAGATCTCTCTGCGGGAGGTTTGGCAACTACGCACCCGGCTTCCGTCATAGGAACAGGTCTCTTAGCGACGGGGGCAATTTTGTTTGGGCTGAGATTCCGGCAGTTGCGTCCTGTATTGGTTGGCTTTGTATTGGTACCGATTGCACTCGGGGTTGCTATCAGCTATTTGGTTAGACCTATTTGGATAGATCGGACGTTATTATTTACCACCCCTTTTTGGGCACTCGCGTTCGCGAAACCTTTAATGGCTGTCGCTGAAACCGTGCGGAAACGATCGCGGATCATGATCGAGGTCGCGCTCACATCCGTGCTCTGCACGGCTCTTGCGACGTTAAGCATTTTGCAGTTCGACGCCATTCCGAAACCAACGAACTTTGAGGCGGGTGCCGCGCTAATCAGTTCGCAGCTGCAGCCCGGCGATGTAGTATATATTCCGGACAACTTTCAATATTGGGGGATAGCATGGTACGCGATCGGGCCAGACTGGGGCTCTCCCCTTTCGGTACAAGGGAACAGCTCGCTGGATTGCAATGATCGCTGGTGCGGCATCCTCGAAAGTCTGGGTCCCTGGTGGCGTCAGAGGCTACATCTTGAACCCACCACACGAATTGTCTGGCACAACAATATCCCCTTCATTGTGGGCTGGACTATTCCGGACCAGGTCGGCCACGCAAGCCGCGTTTGGTTGATAACAGTGCCGGGTTCGGATTACCCAAAAGCGGCGGATCTTAAGGCACACGTTATCGAGGAATGGACTGACAGGATGGGTTTGAGAATACAGCTGCTGACCGATTGAACTGATCCTCGACAACGCCCATTATTTAGGAAACACTTGGTCATCATGAAGTTAACTCCAAATAAACCGGACAGGGAGTATTTGTCAGCGGCGGTCCGCGGCTGCGCTCGCGTCAAGCTTGCGCTGCGCGCTATCGTGCGTTGCGCGGCTGGTTCGCTTGACCCGATCACCTCTGTGGGCCGTTGTGTCTTCATGCGGTCAACGCACAGCGCCGACCGCGTCCTCGGTCGCATTCTCAACGATCTGCTTCCTCAACTGGTGGCGAGCGTTAGCCCAGCGCTGTGCGGACCTACGCTGTTGTAATGCTCGAACCGGGAGCCGAGCTGGCACAGCACATCACGACTGCAGCACAGTTCGGGACATTGTGCTCGGTTCTCGACAACGATACGATTTGTGTTCTACCGAGCAACAACACGATCACGCTCAATGCGTAACCTCGAGGACGAGTCCAGTTGTGATCTTCAGGTGTCCTGGACTATTTGTTGCATTCCCGAGCGGTTCCGTTGACGCGTTGTCATCCGTTGATCGGAAATGGCGTTGGGGGCAGGCTAACTCAGAGTACCTCGGAGAATCGTCGCTAAATGCGGAATCTTTTATCCGCACGCGCTTTGGCGCGGCTGAGGCAATGGTGGGGCAAGCGCTGCTTCGATCGAGTCGCGGCGGGCATCTTAGGTACGCCTCCTCTGCGACTGCACGGCGATTCACCGCTTTTTCTCAGTATGACTTGCCATCGTGACGTGGCAAGCTATCTGCTGTCGATTAAGTCGCTTTACGTCGCCATTGAACACGGACGGGTTGTTATCATTAACGATAGTTCCCTAACTTCTGACGATTTGGAAATCCTCCATCACCACATTCCTGAGCTTGAGGTGCTCGATATTGGTGATGTCGACACCGGAGCGTGCCCGAGAGGCGGTACATGGGAACGGCTGGTAAAGATTGTAGAACTCTCTCGTGAACATTATGTGATTCAAGTTGATGCTGACACGCTGGTCTCGGCGGCAATCCCGGAGGTGGTTGAGTGCTGGCGCTCAAACCGCTCGTTCTTATTGGGTACGAACTCCGGACAGACGATCTCGCCGATTCGGGACACAGCTCGTATGGTGCGAGATTGGATCAAGACAAATCAGTGGAAGGAGCTCTCGCTAGGTGTGGAGGCAGAGGTTTCACTCGACAGACTGCCCAACGCTAGGCAAAAATCTTACGTTCATGCTTCTTCGGGGTTCGCGGGCTTCGCCCGGGGGGCTTTCTGCATGGCGGACTTGGAGTGGTTTTCGTCCTATATGAGCGAAATGCTAGGTGCGCAACGCTGGAGAGAATGGGGTAGTGAGCAGATCGCCTCGAATTATATTCTGGCTAACGCACCCGGGGCCACCGTATTGCCATTTCCTCGATACGCCTGTTTTGAACCTCATTTAAGAAAAGGCGATCATGCTTTCCTCCATTTTATTGGAAGCTATCGGTATCAAAAAGGAGTGTACCAGCGAAGGGCTGCGGAATTCATTTTTGGCTACAATAGGCTCACCGACGATGTATCCGCGGGCGAAGAAAGCTCGGCTGACCAGCCCCCGCTTGCTGGTCCGACTTGAATGTTAGTTTAAGGTTGGGCACGGCACCAGCGGAAGCATGGCCGGCGGAACGGGTCGGGGTGGCGCAGCCGGCCATGCGGCGAGTGCGGGGATGAACACCTCCCCCTAGGGGGCCATCCGTCCGCGTCCAGAAAACCCGGGGCTGAACCAACAGAGCGGGATGGAAGTAAAACCGCCGACTCCGATCTCCTTCGATCTATTTTGAACCGGGTCGGCGACCGGTAGCAGCCCCGCGAACGCCGGGCGAGGCGCTGCAGTGCGCTTCGAGACGCCGGCGAGGCATCGGCCCGGCCGCGAGCGCTTCGCCGTCTGAGCGGTCGGCAGCGCGGCGCTGTGGTCTCCCATGCATGAGGCTCGGCGCCGGCCAATCCGGCGCAATCCTCGTTACCTGCATACTGTGAGACGGGTCGCCCCGCGCTGCGGCGGACATGTAGTCTAGGACCATAACGTGTTTAGGTCCACATCTGGGCGGCGGGGATCGTTCGGCGCATCCAATATTCCAGGGAATTTCTCATCAGTTTCGGAGAATGAGTACAAGCGGCGATTAGCAAACGTTAATTCGAGAACGTTCGGAAAGGCCATGTTGTTGAATGTATGAAAGTCACCGTGGCTGTTTGCATGTATATGAACGACAGCATAGCTATATGTCAGCTTTTCCAGCACACGGGTTATTAGTCTTCGACAACGTGGATCTGCCGAGAAACCTTCAAAGAAATGGAATTCTCCAACAATCTGAGCAAACCGAGAGATTAGTTCAGGGCACAGTTCATCGAAAATCGCCCATTCATCGCATTCGATGTCAATCTTGAGGAGGATGTTGGGCTTGGTACCTTTGTCGTATCGCTTCAACAAAGATGGCAACGTCTCAGTGCTTGGCCCAGTTTCCGTGGAAATTCGCTTCTTTGCGAAGACTAAACGGGGATTGTCGGTAACTGGTGGACTATCAACAGTGTGATCAAATTGATATACAACGATACCTCTTTTGGCCATGTCCACATCCCAGCTCACGTCTTTGTCTATGCCCAGGGATAATGCGCTATCAACACCGAGAAAATCGTCAAGCATGACATATCCGCCGTCGTTGGCGCTGCCTAGCCGTATTTTTTTTGTTCCCGTCGCTGCCTGGGGGCGGAGCAAACGAAACCCGCTTTTGATTTCTGCGAGAGTTTCTTGAACGAGATCATTCCCTATCTTTTCGAGTGGCTTTCGAAGCAGCGGATTGCGGCGGATGAGTTCGTTTCCTGAGGGGTCTTGGTGAAGCGGCTGGCCGACATCGGCGATGACTCGAAGGCTGGCGGCTAGTTCGCGCGCAGTGCCTTCTCGAATTGACGGGATTTTGAGAGCGGCGGTTAGAAGTGATCGTTTCCAGCCCATGATGCGGACCCTTGTTGGTGCCTCAGTATACAACCAAGTAAGTTTGTCCTTGCTCACCTTCACCGGCAATCGCCGCCTCAGAAACTTAGCGTAGAGGTATTGGTTTCATCCTTCGCCCCCTTCCGTGGTTCGAGGCGGATCATCGGTCGACCGTTGAATTCAGAGCACTACATGTCAGATCCTCGGCCGCCGGCGAATCTTCGCCGATGACCTTGGGCCAACCGCTCGCTGCGCGGAGAAATCGGGCTTGACGACCGCAATTTGAGAACTTCCGCGAGGATGGATCACTTTCACATCCGTAGGGAACCCAGTTCCGATTCCTAGGGTAACCGAGAGCGTCGCGGTTCACCGGGCTTCGGTTGAGTGCCTCTCAACGTAATCAGAACAGGGCCATAGCTGAAAGTGCCCGACGGACCCGTGCAGGTTATTGAATAGCTGGTCGAGGCCGAAGGTCGTACGGTGAGCGTGCCGCTCGTCCTATTATCGGTTGAGAAGTTTGTACCGGTGCAGCTGGTAGCATTGAGTGAACTCCAATGGAGCGCGATTTGGTCGCCCGCGTTGATGACGCCGGAGAGGGCGGCGGCGTTGCCGGTCATTGGTACGCCTGCGGGAGTCTGGGCCCACAGCACATCGACGACTTGGTCATTTGTGCTCGGAGAGCCGGGGCGTGGAACAATGTTGAACTGGGGGAAGTTCTGGAGGTCCTGGGTTTCGTTAATACCGTTCATGGCATAGTCATCGGCCAATTTCCATTTCACAAATTGATAAGCTTGGCGGGACCGAGTATCGCCGACGAAGGAGACGACATTGGCCGTACCAGCAAGGTAAATATTGGGGTAGCCGCCATAGCCCTGCGTATCGGCGTTAATGAACTCCGCAGGATTGGGAGAGAAGCCCGGTTGAACACTGAATCTATTGTAAGACATATTGTTGTTTAATACCTTCTCCCATGTATCGTAGGGGGTGCCAGTATTCGGATCAACGGCGTTGTGGTAGTAATCGCCTATGCCGTCGAGCGGGTTCATGCCGTTTTTACTGTTGGTGGCAAGGCCTTGCACATAATTTTCCATGTACCTCAGCATCTGCACGGCTTGGGTAGAGATCGTGCCGAGGTTCATGGCGGCGATTTGGCCGAAGGACGTTTCGATATATCCTTCTTGCCACGCGGAGTAGTGTTCATTGCCCGGGAAAATATTGCCGACCATGCCGCTCACCTGGCCGAATTTCCCTTCGAAGTTGTCATTGACGTAGACTTGTACCGCGCCGTTGACGGCATTGCCGAGCTCGGTCATGAACATACTCTTCAGCGGGTCGTTGTCGGGCGTTGCATAGGCCGTGTCGCTCAGCGAGCGCAGCTCCCAGGCAGCGGCACGGTGTTGGTTGGAGTTGCTACCGCAATTCGCCTGCGTCCAAAAGGCAAAGACTCCGAGCGGCGCGCCGCTCGGCGGATCACAATTCTCAAAGGCATGGGAGTAGCCAAAAATGCCCCACATCATCTCGTCTCCTTCGGCCTGCATGAGGTCAAGCTGGTAATGCGAGCCGGTGATGAGATAGGGCACATAGTTGAGCTCGGGCACGTGGGCGTTGTCGAGGACCCAGGGGCCGCCGGTCGGAGCCCCTGAAAAGTCGGGATAGGTTTCGATGTTGACCGGCTTGCCGGTATTCTCATCGATCCAATGCCACGGGACGTTGCCTCCTGCGTCAGCCGCGCCCATCATGGCGGTTTTTGCATGGGTGTTCTGGCTCACGATCCACTCAGCGGTCCAGTTGGGTTGCGGGGCAATGTCTTGCCGGCCGCCGGTTGCTCCCATGCCCACGGTGACGATAGAGGTGCTCATGGGGTTGTTGTAGTCCTGATTGTTGTAGTTGGCCTGAATTTGAGAGTAACTCGCTCCCAAAGAGAGGTCATAGTTTTGAATCGCTCCGGTCGCTTCGAGGTAGGGTACGTCATACTGGGCGTTGGGCTGGACGATGCTGGCACTATTTACTTCTTTGTGCCACTTGGAGAAGAGGTACTGGTTGAGGTTGCTGTAGGAGAAGACCTTTGAGCCATTTTGAGAGATGGTGACGTTGTACGTGAGAGATCCTTTTCCGGGCGCTTGGAACCATCCGTTGTCATAGATGAGGTCCGTGTGGGTTGAGCCGTCGGCATACGCTCGAATGTCAAAGGTCACTTTGAGGAGGGAGCTGTTGACGGTGGTAGTGACGCGCCATTCATTCACCAAGGGACCGGAGAGCCACATTTGAGGGTTGTTCGCTTGTTGAAGAGTGGTTTGTCCGTTTACCGTCGCTGAGGTTGAGTTCGGTGAGGTGAAATTGAGGGTGGTAGAGACGTTGTAGCCGGAGGAGACGAGAGCTGAAGGAGAAGGAGCTTGTCGGACGGGCAGAGAAGCCGAGCCTTTGGCCAGCATGACGCCGACTGAGGCGTTGGCACCAATTGCAGGAGCCAAGAAGGTGAGGATAGCGTGGCGCACGGAACCGTCCGTGTGTTTGGCCTTTACGTCCATCTGTACCGGGCCATTAACCCGGTTAATGCGAGCCGCCAGCGCGTCAGTCGGCTGCACCGCGCCTATCTTGAAGATCTCACCGAACGTCACGTAGCCGGCCGCTTCCGTGGATGCTGAGGTGTTCTGTAGATTGAGACCGACAACGTCCCCCGCCTGGGAGGGTTGGGGTACCTGTGGAGCATAGACAACCTGTGCTGAGCTACCCGAAGGCACTTTTGTAGAGTTTGCGGCTAATATCGCACCCGCTTCGTTTACCGCAGACCACGCGAGAGGTGTCGCGCCATCCGCGGAGGACTGTTCGTCTGTGCGTGAGAGATGTGTTTGTCTTCCATAGGCGAATTTGCGATAGCGTGCTTGCATTTGAACGCGACAATTCGGAACCGCGCCGTAATCGGCTCGCAAGCTGATTCCTTGTGCCATATACGTTTTTACAGACTTCCAATCGCAGGCAGACCTTTCGACAGCGTATCCCTCATTGTGATAGACGATCCCGATGACGGATAATGAGGCTCCCATGACGAACCGCAGGGTAGTCATTGATTCTCCGCACGTTAAAGCTGTGGCCAAAATAGCTATTTCGTTCCTGCCTTAATGGCACGCAAAAGTGCGCCACGATGTTCATCCTTGCGTGTATCGTTCGGGCGGTGGGCGCTCGCCTTTCCAGTACATCAAAGCCTGGCCGGAACGGTGACGTGCAGATCGATCAGAGCTACATCAATTGTAACATCCGACCTTGGCCGCGACGCGTAGTCCTTTCGTATATAGATGTCGAGCGCTCGAACCTCTTTTATTGCGCTGGCCTCCCGGCGCATCTCCCTGACTTCATCCGAGGTCGCCGCGCGTGCCGTGTCGCCGGCGAGGCGCTTCTTGCCTGCCTCCAAAAACTCCTTCGACCAGCGGTAATACAGGTTCTGAACGATGCCCTCGCGCCGGCACAGCTCGGCGATACTGTCTTCGCCGCGCAGGCCTTCCAACACGATTTGGATCTCCTCCGCCGAAAATTGGCGACGGTGGCCCGACGGATCTCTTTCACAACCCGCTCTGCCGGTACCGTCACCGGCCCGGATTTCTGTCCCATCTTCGCTCCTTCAATGGCTACGATGGGCCAGAAATCCTCCCTTCCTCAACTCACTCGTTCTATCTCATAGGCGCTGATGCCGGACAGCCTGTAGCTGTAGCGGGTCCGCACGGCTGACTGTACCTCTGCCCTAGCGACGTTTCCACGTGAAGATCGACGACACGGCATAGTTCCAAACTGAGCCGACGATGATGCCGGCGATGCCGGCGAGCCACCAGGCCCGGTCAGCATGGAAAACGTATGCGGCTATGCCGACATTCGCTACCGCACCTACGCCACAGATGAGATAAAATGACAACATTCCGCGAATGAGCTGGCAGCCGCGAAGTCGCTGGTCGCGGTACGTAAAAAGATTGTTTAGAAAGAAGTTGGAAGTCATCGCTACCATTGTGGCTGCGATCTGCGCCGCTACGAAACCTAGGGCGACGAGCGTAAGCCCACTCCAAAGCACCGCCATGTGAACGAGCAGCCCGAGGCCTCCGATCAACGCGAAAAGCGCAAAACGGACAGGGACGATGTGGCCGATCATTTTGTCGGCCAGCAAAATGGCATATTCCCACGCCACCAGCAGGTCGAGCTTGCTCTCGCCGTAGCGCCGCCTACGGAACTCGAAAGGTAACTCTCTTATTCGTAGCTGCTGTGGAGACGACGCTATTAGATCAAGCAGGATCTTGAACCCTTGTCCAGAAAGATGGTGCACGGCGGCTTCGAAAACTTCACGGCGAAACATAAAAAACCCGCTCATAGGATCGGCGACATTTACCTTGCACATAAATCGGGCCAGCCGCGTCGCGAAATTGCTGGCACGAGCGCGTCCAAAGCTCAATCCTTCGCCGATCCCACCACCTGCCATATAGCGACTTCCAATTACGATATCGATGGGCTCGTTTCCGAGCACGTCAAGCATCCGTGGCAGGAGCCGTTCGTCATGCTGCAGATCAGCGTCCATGATTGCCACAAAGCGTGAGGCCGAGGCTAATACGCCTTCGATGCAAGCAGTCGAAAGGCCGCGTCGCCCGATTCGGTGCAGGCAGCGCAGGCGCGAGTCTTGCTGTGCCAAGGCACGCGCATGATAGGCAGTGCCATCACTAGAGTCGTCATCTACAAAAATTAACTCCCATGAGCGATCACGGAGAGCTTCTTCGATGAGCTCAACTAATGGTTGAAGATTGTCCCGCTCATTTAGCGTTGGTACCACAATGGTGAGGTCGGGCGCCGCGGCCGCATGATCCGACCTAGCGCGACGGGCATCACATTTCAATAAATCCTGCATCACTTTGTCGCCGGAGCTGATGGTCGTGAAGCGCATACATGAAGAAGTATGGGGGATGGGCAGGTTATCGGAAGAGTCAGAAAGAAGCCACTCCCAGGGAGGCTCGGGGGCTTGTTTTCGCCACCAAAGGTCTCTATCACGGCGGATTTCGGCGGAAGCCGAATGTCTGCTGCGACCGATAGGCGATTGTATCGAGATTATCTTTCATCAGCCGATAACCCTGTTCGAAGAGAAGTTTAGCAGCTTCGTTCTGCTGCGCCTTCGACATATGGACATGCTCGTAGCAGATGATCGACGGCTTTAAGCGAGAGAAATCGATCAGGTTCAGAACCGTAAAGTCATAACCTTCGGTATCGATTTGGAGAATGTCGACGTCGCGGCCTTGTGTCTTCTTTAGGAGTGTATCAAATGAGATACATTCTACTTGTCGCTCCTCAAGTCGCTGTTCAATATCGGGAACCCAGACCGTCTGCTTGAGGAGCGATTCCTTTCGAAATGACGAGAATTGGTGCGCTTTTTGGAAAACTACGCCGTCCATTCGCACAGTATAAATCGTTCGCCGGCCGTCTTGATCCGAGATTGCGGCATTCAGCAATAGCAGTTTTTCATTGCCTCGATATGTGTCGGTCAGAATTTCGTAAACTTCGGGCAGAGGCTCTAACAGGATGCCCTCCCATCCGAATCTGACCACGAATCTATAAAGGGGATCATTTGAGATCCCGTCATTTGCACCGATCTGGATGAAGAAGACAGAAGGTCGAGTTAGCATAAAATGCGCGATGACATATTCGAGATCGGGCGTAAGTTCCGCCTGTGGCTCGGCGATAAGGATCGGGGGCACCCAGGAGATACGATAGCCTCTGCGGTTTATAAGGGCTTCGAACTTCTTGAAGGCCCATCGTATTGCGCGCTTTGTCAAGGGGTTTCCAAGGGTTCAATTGCATAGTCGATTAAGATAGAACCCAAATTTTGGCGGCTAGCAATCGGCCCGGCTGATGTCTAGAAGATTTTAGTGAGGCTTGGTCAAAGCGCCAGGAGGGATGTCATCATGGGTGCGCTCCGCTGAACCCTGCGAGAGACGATGCCGAGGAGTAAGCGTCTTGACGATCGCGATCACGTTGACGATCGCGATCACGGAATTTCGTGGGGTGAATCACGAAACCAATATCGAGTTAATTAAGCTTGAGGGCTGGCTCACGCCGAGCAGAGTAATATCATTCATCGGGCTCAAATGCAGAACAGTGTTGCCGTTGCTGACTGTAGCCCCAGCGATTAGTTGCGCGGCCGAGGTGACGCCGGTGCCATCGAGGTTGGTGGCAATCCGCAGCTGGTCTGTATTGAGGTGGAAATTGGCAATTGTGTCGTGCCCTGAGTTATTCTTGGCGAACACGTAGACATTCGGCCCGGCGGATGAACCGTACATATAGTTGTTGCCGGTATTATCGTTGAACGTTTGCGTTCCGGTCGCGTTGTACGCTGCGAAAAGGTAATCATTACCAGGCCCGGGATTGTAAGTGGCCGAGCCGGTGCCCCCGAACATCAGGTCAGTCGTGCCGCTACCGCCATTCAGGATCGCGGTGCCATTACCGACAACGGCGAGCAATGAATCGCCGCCATTGGCTGTCAATGTCACCGTGCTGGCGCCCGAAACATCGATTTGCATTTGGCTATTTTCGAGCAAAGTGCCATCCGGCAGCCGCGGAACGGTGCTCCATTGTGGAAACTGCTGATAATCCTGTGTCTCATTGGCAGCGGCTTGCACATATGCGTATTCGATCTGACTGACTACGAAGCCGTAAGCCTGGATTGCCTGCGGCGACCCGGTATAGGTAATCTCGTCGGCCAATGCGGCCTTTGCGATCTCAGGGTATCCACCGAGCGTCCCGCCACCAGCAGTCCCGGGCCCGGCGGCGTGGCCGATCAACGTCGTCGGGTTTGGGTTTAGACCGGGATACCCATCGCTCCATGGGTTGGCTGTCGACTGATTATTGTTATAAAATTGTGCCCAAGTCGTATAGGGAGACCCCGTCGTCGGGTCACTAATGTTAGCGTAATAAAAAGCACCATCGAGAGGATTAAAGCCGTTCGCTCCATTGGTATAGACCCCGGACACGAAATTATTCATGAACTGCATCATCTCTACCGCGTCGGCGGATGCCTGGGGAATATTCATTCCTGCGACTTCGGCAAGCGAAGTAACTAAATAATCTTGCTGCCACGGACCTGTATTATTCACAGCCGGGGTTCCGACGAAGCCGTCCAATTGGCCATATCGTCCGTTGGCATTGTCTACGATATACTGTTGCACCAACCCTTTGAGTGCGACGTTTAGTTGATCGGTGAAATAGGCCTTCATCGGATCGCTGTCCGGGGTGATGTAGGCGGCTTCAGCGACCTCGCGCAATTCCCAAGCGACAGCGCGGACCTGATTGCTATTACTGCCAGCGTTCCAAATATTAAAGAAAGATGCAAAACCAGTTGGAACAGTTCCCCTACTGTCGAACGCGTTGCCGTAACCTTGGACACCGATGATTGAATCCTCAGCCTGCGCCTGCAACAATTCAAGCTGATAATGGGTACCGGTTATTAGGTAAGGAAGGTAATTCAGATCGGGCTGGTGCGCGAGATCAATCTGCCATTGGTCGCCATCCACCCCATACTGCGGCCCGCCATTCGTGGGGTTTGTGCTCCCAGCACCGCTGCCAAAGATGTTCGTATATGTCTGGCCACTGATCGGCTCGCCAGTGTTTTCGTCGGTGTAATGCCAAGGGACACTCCCCGAGGCACCGGCATCCACCATCATAGTAGCGTAGGCGGTGGGGTTCTGGCTCAGCAACCATAGTGCCGTCCATGTTGGCTGTGTCCCGATATCCTGCCGAGGTCCCACGTTTGGCATCTGAAGATCGACATTGCCAGTGCCCATCGGGGTGTTCGATACGTTACCATTGTACTGGATCATAGCGTCGCTGACGCCATAGGACGTGTCGTATTCCTGGGTTGCACCGGTCGCCATTAGGTACGGTACGTCGTACTGCACATTCGGGCTGATCGTGCCAGCACTGTTAACCTGATGATCCCACATTGAGTAGAGATACTGCTGCACCCCACTGGCGTTGTAGACCTGCCCACCTTGGTTGATCGAGACATCGTAGTTGAGATCGGTTTTCCCCGGAGAGAAGAACCAACTATTGTCGAAGATGACATCGGTTGTCGTCGTGCCGTTGGCGTAGGCGCGGATATCGAATTCGACTTTCAGTTTACCGCCATCAACCGCCGTAATGACGTCATATTCGTTAACACCCGGGCCGCTGAGCCAGTTCTTGATTGTGCCTGCGCTGAGTGCTGCACGCAACGCACCCGCTGCCGACGCATTATCAGCCGTCGTTGTGCCATCGGGATTGTGAAACGTGAAATTGACCGTCGTGTCGTAACCACTCGCGAGCAAAGCGGCGACGCTCGGCCCGGAGGGCGATGGCGCTGAGGCGGTACCTTTCGCCAGCATCAGATCGAGAGTGCCGCCCGCTGCAATCGAGGGCGCCTGGAGTGTCAAGACCGATTGCCGCACCGAACCGTCAGCATTAGTGGACTTAACATCCATCTGGACGGCGTAGTTGACGCCGTTTATGCGTGCCACGAGGCTGTCGCCGGGTTGAACAGCACCGGCTCGGAAGAGCTCCCCAAAGGTTACGTAGCCACCGCTCTCCGTACCGCTTCCGGTGTTCTGCAGCCGTACTCCGACGACGTCGCCAGTTTGCGATGGCTGGATCACCAGGGGCGCATTATCGATGCCGGTTCCGGTCGTGCCTCCGCTTCCCGGATCTTGCCACAATGAACCCGTTGAGGTCGGTGGAGTTGTGGGTAAAGTTGGCGTCGTACCGGACGTTGGTGTCGTGCTTGAGTTGGGTGTCGTACTTGAAGTAGGTGTCGTGCCCGAGTTGGGCGTCGTATCGGATGTTGGCGGCGTGCTTGTTTTGGGCGTGGTATCGGATGTTGGTGTGGTGCTTGAGGTGGGTGTCGTACTCGAAGTAGGCGTCGTGTTTGAGGTGGTCATCGTGCTCGAGCCGGAGATGGCCAGCGTTTCGAGCCCCGTCGCACTCAGTCCGCTCGGGTTGGTTACCGTATAGCTAAAATTCGAACTCTGCCCGGACGCGCCGTCGTTTGGAAAAAATTCTAACGCGGTCAGCTGATCTACGCTCAAGATTTCGCCCGTGGTTACTGCTTTCCCATTCGACAGAACCACTCCATCCGTTGGCGTGCCGGTCACCTGCACATTCAGCTGCGAGGCGGGATAGTTGGCGTCAGTTGGTGCTGGAATGCCAATGGGTGTCGGACCGCTATTGGGCAGGACTGCCAGCGTTGGGTCAGTGGTCACTGGCGGTTGCGCATCGCCCCCGATCGCGAGGGACGCTGTCCCATCCGTTTTTAATCCTGATGGGTTCGCAACCGTGTAGTTGAAGGTTGAGCTTGTGCCGAAGGCGCCAGTGGTCGGCCCGAATAGAAGGCCGGTGAGCTGGGCAACCGTCAGCGTCTCTCCGGATTTTACCGGTGTCACGCCATCTGACAAAACCACCACCCCATCTGTTGGTAGACCCGTAACCACTATGGTTAACTGGGATGGAGAGTAGTTCGGATCGCTCGGTGGGGCAATTCCGATCGGTGTCGGGCCGCTGTTCGCGGCGACGGTCAACGATCCTGGGATTGTAGTTGGCGGGAGCGTGTCAGCCCCAATCGCGACGGTAGCCGTACCCGGCGCGACGAGTCCAGATGGATCGCTCGCATTATAGCTAATTACCGAACTGGTGCCGAAGGCGCCCGATAACGGATTGAATCTCAAGCCGGTAAGTTGACCAACCGTTAGAGATGCGCCGATGGATACCGGAGTGACACCGTCGGACAGCAAGACGGTTCCATCGTTTGGCAATCCTGTTACGTTAATGCTCAACTGAGATGCTGAGTAGTTCGGGTCTGCCGGTGCGAGGATGCCAATGGCCGTCGGTCCGCTGTTCTCGGCAACGGTCAACGACGTTGGAGTTGTGGTCGGCGGCGCCGAATCGGCTGCGACCGATAATGTCGCACTCCCGGTCGCCGACAATCCGGAAGGATCCGTGACTCTGTAGGTCAATATGGAATTTTGACCAAAAACGCCGGCATCCGGTTTGAATTTGAGGCCGGTCAATTGCGCAACAGTCAGCGTTTCGCCATTCGTGATCGGAGTGGCCCCGTCGGACTGCAAGACGGTTCCGTCGTTTGGCAATGCTGTTATTTGGATGCTCAGCTGAGACGCTGCGTAGTTCGGATCTAACGGGGCGCCGATACCAATGGCTGTCGGTCCACTGTTCTCGGCAACGGTCAACGATGTTGGACTTGTGGTCGCCGGCGCCGAATTGGGCGCAATTGACAGGGTCGCGCTGCCGGCCGTTGCGAGCCCAGCAGGATCTGTAACTTTGTAAGTGAGCGTGGATGTCGCGCCGAAAACACCGCTTATCGGCTTGAATTTCAGGCCCGTAAGCTGAGCAATGGTGAGCCTTTCCCCGCTAGAGATCGCCCTGACCCCGTCGGACAGCAGAACGGTTCCGTCGTTCGGCAATCCGGTGACCTGCACTGATAGCTGGGACGCCTTGTAGTTTGGATCCGTCGGCGCCATGATCCCGATCCTGGTGGCCGCACTGTTCGCCTCAAATGTGAAATGGCCGGGCGTCGTCGCCGGAGGGTGTGTGTCGGCTGCGACCGACAGAGTTGCCGCCCCGGTGGCCATTTTTCCCGAGGGATCGCTGACTTTATAGGTGAAGGACGATGTCGTCCCGAAGACTCCGTGGGTTGGCTTGAATTTCAGGCTCGTCAGTTGCGCGACCGTCAAGGTTTGGTCGACATGAACCGAGGTTCTCCCATCTGACAGAAACACGGTTCCATCGCTCGGCAGTCCGGTCACCGTGATGCCAAGCCGATTGGCGGGATACAGCGAATCAACAGGGGCCAAGATGCCGATCTCTGTTAACCCGCTGTTCGCCAAGACGGAGGTCAAATGGGAGGTTGTACTCAACGTGCCGGTTAATTTCTTCGAGGTCGCGATGTTAATCGAATTCTTCGACTTAAGAAGGTTTGCCGAATTTTTTGACATTAGAAGTGCTCCGGCCCGAGATTCCATGGCCGGATAATCTTCAATCAATGTTACTTGACTATTAATTCCGGAGGTGGATCGGAGAAGTTATTTACCGCAATTCGACTATTTCGATTTATACAAAGATGACCTTAAAGACGCGCTTCTTTGCCGCTATTTTACATCAAATTTCCATGACCGAGATCTCGTAACAGCCGTACATTCGGCCGAGCTGATTTGTAAGTGCAATGATGTTTGCACGCGTGCTTGACGAGACGCAGCAGCGGTCGCTGATTTTCTCTGATTGTCCGGCGGTAGTCAGGCCGTTATCGGCCATTTTACGGCTCGCGCAGGCTATCGCTGATCACCCGCGTCACGGGATTTAAAATGTAGTCAAGAACCGAACGTCTACCAATTTTGATATTGGCGGTCATTCGCATACCGGGTCGCAGCCCAAAATCTGCAGGAAGGTTCCGAAATTTGGTTTCAACCAAGTCAACCTGTGCGCGGTAATGAATTGCGCCCCCGCGTGTCGCCGATTTCAGACTAGGGGCGGTCATGCCGTCAGCCGCCTCCCGCGGATTATCGTCTGTCAGCGTGTCGGGGGCTAACCTTCTCAATACGCCCTCCGCGAACCCGAATTGCTGCCACGGTAAAGCCTCAAATTTGACGGTTACCGGATCGCCGACCCGGAGCCGCGCGACGTCTCGAGTATCGATTTGTATATCGGCTACGATAGATGCGTCTGCGGGCACGAGGCGAACGAGCGGCTCCGCCTCGCGCACAACGGAGCCTTCGGGGCGGCTGGCCACTTCGAGGACCGTTGCGTCGCGCGGGGCCCGCAGCTGGGCCATTTGACGGCGTAATTGTGCTTTCGACAGCTGTGCCGCGATCCCATCACGCTCACTTCGGGTTTTGGCTAATTCTTCAGACAGCTTACGGTCCCATTCCGAGACAAAGGCATCGTGATCGGACCGCACCTCAGCGATTTGTTGTGTCAGATGCTGTTGTTCGCCTTGGTTTGTCGAAAGCCGCGACTTCGCCTGGACCAGGTGCTCACTCGTTTCGATCAGCTTGAGCCGCGAAGCGAGTTTACTCGCTACCAAAGTGTCGTAAATGCCGCGGGCCTCGTCGGCGAGCCTGATTTGCTCAGCCAGACCATCAGCCTCCGCTTTGTGGGCCCCAAGATCGGCTTCCAGTTGCTTCGCCTTACGGTCCGCTGAGGTAATTCGCGCTGTATATTCTGCCTGTCGTTTGCGCCAAACCGCGAGCTGTGTTAGCTCATCTTCGTTCGGATTGGTGGGAGCATATGTCTTGCCTTCCGATTCGACCAACAGCCGATCATATGTCGCCTGCAGAGCACGCAATTTAGCCGCGCGCTCACTTTCGTCAGCCTGGGTGAAGGTTGGGTCCAGCGTGGCCAAGACCTCTCCTTTGTGGACCCTCTGGCCGACTTTGACGGGAACCGACCGCACAATCGATGTCTCTAGCGGCTGCACGACGATCTCGCTGTCGCTTGTGGCCAGCTTGCCCTCCGCGTTCACGATGATGTCGACCTTCGCGATAGCAAGCCAAGCGGCCATGATCCCCACGAGCCCGATCATCAGCCACAATACCTGACGCTGCCTGGCGGCGTCGGCCAGGGTCGTCTGAAAATCATAATCGATAATGGGGCGCGGAACCGCTGGGATCGCGGAACGAACTGGGGTCAGGTTATTAGCGCTCATTGGTAGACCTTGGCCTGTTGCGCCCACAGCTGGTTGTAAGTCAGGCACCCCCGCACCAAACCATCATGCGGTCCGACATCTACGATTCGGCCCTGGTCAACAACGATGATCGCATTTGCGCGGACCACAAAGGATAAACGATGCGTGATGATGATGATCGTCCGGCCGCGCGAGATCGCGTCAAGATGCTGCTGGATCACTGCCTCGCTTTCTGGATCTAGCGCACTTGTTGCCTCATCGAATACCAAGATCGGTGGATCATGGATCAGGGCTCGGGCGATCGCAAGCCGTTGACGCTGACCGCCGGAGAGATTGGCCGCGCTTTCTTCGAGTATCGTCGAATATCCCTGCGGCAGGCGCTGGATGAATTCATGCGCGCCTGCAACTTGCGCGACCCGGACCACTTCTTCCAACGAGGCCGTCGGCTTTGTCACGGCGATGTTCTCGCGGACGGTGCCGCGGAAAAGAAAATTCTCTTGCAGCACGACACCGATTCGGGTGCGCAAGTGAGCGAGGTCAAGTTCCTTCAGATCTTGTCCATCGATTTTGATCAAGCCGGCTTGAGGTGTATACAGGCCTTGCAATAGCCGAGTGATCGTGGTCTTGCCCGAACCGCTGCGGCCGACAATTCCGACAACCTCACCCGAAGAGACCGTGAACGATATCTCTTTGAGGGCAGCCATTGGCTGTCCCGGATAATGAAAGGTCACGTCTTCGAATTCGATATTACCGCGGATGGCCGGGGCTAACTGACCGGTCAAAGGCTCGGGCTTGGTCTGCATCAGCTGAGCAAGTAGTTTCAGCGACAGGACTGCCCGCTGATAATCCTGCATCAATGAGGATGCGTGGATCAGAGGCTGAGAGAGTCGCAGCCCCATCATGTTGAACGCGACCAGTGCGCCGACGGTCAACTGATCGTTCAGCACAAACACCGCCCCGAGCGCCCCGATGGCAACGCTCATGCCTCGTTCCAGGCTCGAGATCACGGCGCGCGCGCGGGCCGCCGTGTGGTCGAGCGCCAGATTTTTAGCCGCAGCCTCCTCACCTTCGCGTCGCCACCGCCGCATCGAGCGCGGCTCGAGGGCGAGCGTCTTAATCGTGGCGATGCCGTTTAGGATCTCGAACAGGAAAGCCTTGCGTCGACCTTCGATTTCATTGACATCGCGCAGTTTTGAGCGAAATTCCCGCGACATAATCGCCAGAATGAGAAATGCAATCGCTGAAACACCGAGAACAATTAACGTCAATTGCCAAGAGTACAGAAGCAAAACCGGAAGAAAGATCAGAATTCCCGTGAAATCAAGAAACGTATTAAATAGCCGATGCGCCAGGAAGTCGCGAACGTTATTCGCTTCCTGTAATTTATAGGCGGTGACCCCTGATGGATTTGAATGGAAATAGTGGAGAGGTAGCTTCAGAAGATGATCGATTGTTTCATTTGCTACAACATTATCGAGCTTGCGGGCGATAAATGACAGCAGATAATTACGCAGGTAATTGAAGCCACCATCGAACAATATCAAAATACCGACACCGGCCGTTATCGTATATAAAGTGGCAAATGCTTGGTTTGGCACCACCTTGTCGACCAGAAGTTGGAAAAAAATCGGGACCGATAATGCGAGAAGGTGCATGACCAGCGCACCAGCAACGACGTCGCGCATCAGTCTGCGCTGGGCGAACAGCTTTGATATGAACCAAGAAAAGCCGAATTCTTCCCGCTCCTCTTCTGAAGGACGCGGGCTAATTAGGACCGCTTGGCCGCTCCAGGACCGCTCTAAGTCCTCACGAGGTAGTAAAAAAACCACACCGTCGCGAAATAGCGGGTCAGAGATAGCCGCTTCCTCCGGTCCATCCCGCCGAACGCCCATCAATATGGCGACATTGCTGTTGTTCAGTATCAACAGCAGCGGATGGCTAAACGGGCGCGTTTGCAGTGCTTGCCAATCGAGCTGCACCGGCTCCGCCGCGAGACCGAACTCGGGTGCAATCTTGACGAGTTCCGCGAGGTCTAGTGTGTCTCCCTCGAGAAGGTGTCGCCGGCGGACCGCTCCTATTTCAGCATAATGACCATTCTGCGCGCCCAGTTTGAAGAGGCAAGACAAACCAGTCTCGGCCGATGCAAGGGTCGGCGTCGTCGTTCGTCTGCTCATTTCGCTCGTGCCCCCCGACCGAACTAGTGCTGAGTATCAGGAATACCGCCTATCAACCGGACCCTGAGTGGTTTTGGGTAAAGAAACACTTACTGACGCGGTTCCGCTGGTAGTGCGGCCAGCCTTGGCGAGATATCTGATCGCGCGCGCTTTCCCATCCCTGTGGCGCGGCAGATCGCGCAACCTCGAGATCGAGCGATAGCATAGGGAGGATGACACAGGAAGAGGGCGGCGCAGAAATGTCACAAGCCCGCAGCGCGCCCGAGAAGCCGGCTGCTAACGCCATACTTGTTGTCGCAAAATCAGGCGAATCGAAGAGCTAGATCGATTATCACCGCTTAACTGCAGTTTCAGCTAACCTCTCATACGTTTTGCGTCCGAGGCATCTGGAGGTAGGGTTTCATGGCGGTTTACCTCGTGACTGGCGGCTGCGGGTTCATTGGCTCTCATCTGTGCGAAGCCCTGATAGCGCGTGGTGATACGGTGCGCGTCCTTGATGACCTCTCTTCCGGCGACCTCGAGGATGTTCCGAGGCAAGCTTCGATTTTGCGCGGCAGCGTCAACGAGCCAGAACTCGTCGACTCCGTAATGGACAATGTCTCCGGTTGTTTTCATCTCGCAGCAGTCGCGTCGGTAGAACGGAGCACGCGCGACTGGCTTGGCTCACATCGTACGAACCTATCGGGAGCAATCGCGGTCTTTGATGCGGCACGCAGAATGGGCCATGGCGGACCGATCCCGGTGGTCTACGCCTCGTCAGCTGCAGTCTATGGCGATTGCAAACAGCTGCCTCTCGACGAGACGGCTCGAGTGCAGCCGCGTTCGGCGTATGGCGCAGATAAATATGGCTGTGAGCTTCATGCCCGAGTGGCATCAGAAACCTTTGGCGTTCCCACTGTCGGGCTTCGTCTCTTCAATGTTTACGGACCGCATCAAGACCCGGGATCGCCTTATTCTGGGGTGATCTCCATCTTCTGCGAACGGCTCCGGCGGGGATTGCCGATAGACGTGTTTGGAAATGGCTCGCAGACTCGCGATTTCGTGTTTGTGACGGACGTGGTGAACGCCTTACTGACCTCGATGGATCAGATGGATAATGGCCCAAGCGTCTTTAATGTGTGTACTGGAAGAGCAACCTCTGTGTTCGAATTGGCTCAGCTGGTTGGCGAGATCTGCGAATGCCAACCTCAGATAAATTTTCGTCCGACCCGCTCGGGTGAGATCACCCACTCTGTCGGGAACGGTGACCTCATCCGCGGTCGTTTTGGTTTTTCGGGGGCGGTAAGTCTACGCTCTGGATTGAGGAAAACGGTGTCGTGGATGCAAGCAACGCGGAATGCCGTATCTTCCGGCTCTGCGAACCTCGATATCTAAGCAACGTGAATCCTGCTTTGCATGCGGTTACGCGGCAGATCGTCTGCCGCCCAGCGCTAACTGCAGTGCAACGGCAAGTTATGGCGCGAGCTGAACCGCGCATGCTGGGGGCCGCAGTGGCGAGTGCTGAACAGTATGCGTATCCTTTATAGCCATCGCGTTCAGTCGCATGACGGGCAAAGCGTTCACATTGAGGAACTCGTGGCGGCTTTCCGAAAAGCCGGCCATGAGGTACTCGTTGTTGGGCCGACCTTTTATGAGAACGCAAATTTTGGTGGAGAGAGCCGCTTTGTCGCGTTAATTCGGAAAGCATTACCTCGTATCTTGGCAGAGCTAGCGGAGCTAATTTATAACATTCCCGCGTTCTTACGCCTTCGTCGCGCGTACAAAGGGTTTTTGCCGGATTTTGTCTATGAGCGATACAATCTTTATTATCTTTCTGGCATGCTGCTCAAACGGTTATACGGAATTCCTTTTTGTCTCGAGATTAACTCTCCGCTGGCTGAGGAGCGATCGCGATTCGGTGGGCTGCGCCTTCGCTGGCTTGCAAGAGTTTTGGAGCACCTCGTTTGGAGATCGGCCGACCGCATTTTTGTAGTGACGGCCGTGCTCGGCGAAGCCGTCGCTGACGCCGGCGTATCGCGGGATCGAATCATTGTAGTCCCGAACGGGGTGGAGCGGGACGCCTTTCCAACGGCACCCTACAAGAAAGAAAACCCAGAAGAGCTAGTGCTCGTCGGATTCGTGGGCTTTGTCCGTGCGTGGCACGGCCTGGATGCCGTCGTGAAGGGGCTCGCCTCAGATCGCGGCGATCCCCCGATTCATCTAATAGTTGTCGGGCCGGTATGCCCGGATCTCGAGCGCCGAGCGCGAGAGCTCGGGGTCGCGGACCGCGTCCGGTTTACCGGGCTGCAGCAACGCGGGGATATCCCGGATGCGATCCGGAATTTTGATATCGCCTTGCAACCTCGCGCTGTAGAGTATGCATCACCCCTCAAGTTATTCGAATATATGGCCTGCGGTCGCGCTATCATCGCACCGAACCAACCGAATATCCGTGAGATTCTTACCGACGGTGTTAATGCAACTTTGTTCGATCCAGAAGACGCAAACGCCTTATGGCGCGCGATCCGGCAACTAGCTGCCGATCGGCGAATGCGAGAGCGGCTTGGAAGCGCTGCTCGGCGCACCCTTGATGACCACGATTATACCTGGGAAGGTAACGCCTTTAAAGTCATTGACGTGGTAATGACTGACCTGATCCGACACCGCGTCGCCGCGAACGGCGCGTCTTCTCTCGATCGCTCTGCACGACACGAACCGCAATGAACACGAAGAGCGCGGTTACGGCCAGCAGCAAGAATGCTTGAAATTGGTCGACCATAAACGTCTCCTTGGACCACGTTCACCCGCCCGCCGCCGCGGCCGATCCCTCGAGGCCGGATCAGAGGGCTGCCTCGACCCGGGCTACGGCTGGGCAGCACATTGCAGAGGGGCGACAATGGTTGTGATGCCCGAAAAAGCATTGTCAATCAAGTCAATTGGTATGCAATGCGGGTCATAAATCGCGGTTGCGTTCGGAACATCGCTGCTTTTGAAGTTGTTGCCTGATACATACAGGCTGTTACTGCTGTACCGCAAACCTTCTTCACCATACGCAATTAAGTTGTTGTTGCTCGCTTCCCGCCCCTGAATAATCTGATTCCCCGAAATCCGAGCGCCGCCGCCGTTCGGGACGTCGATTGCAAAGCTGGTCGAACCGGCCATGCAACCGAGCGAAGGATTCGCTGCCCCATTGTACAGCGCATTGTTGTAAACCGCCGTCATGAGAGCGCGGCTCTTGATGTTGTGGCCGATTAACTGGCCGCAGAAGAGGCTGGTGCTCACAATCAAGCTGCCTGCCTGTCCGACATAAACCGCGTGTTGGCAACAGAAGGGCGGACCGGTGATGCTGGCATTTCCGTTATTTTTGAACTTTGAGTTTTCGATCGTGATCGTTTCATGAGGATTTACTCCGGTCAGAATGCCATTCTGATTTTCGAGAAATGTGCTGTTGCGCACGATGAGGGTGACAGGACCATCTGTACTCTGATCTCGGATACCCGCTGCGTTGCCGCCTAGCGAATTCGCGATCTTCGCGCCCATAAAGGTCAAGCCATCCACAGTCAGGCTCGCTTCGGTCAGAATGATGCCCTTCCTATTCGGCACTTCGTCCGTAGCTTTCAATAAGACTTCTTTCCCAACGTAGCGAGGGTCGACTTTAATGGTCATTGGCCGTGTGACGTGCGGGAAATCATTGGTATAGATACCAGGAAGAATGTGAATAAAATAGTTTTGGTTTAGATCGGTATCCGAATTAGCTGCTGCGACAGCATTACTAAGAGTCGGATATTGGCCTTCGGGTCCGACTATGAGAACTGTGTCTGCCAGGACGTCTCTCGCCGCTACGGCGATGCACACCCACATCGAAACAGAGTAGAGGATAACCCGCATCATTGTTTCCACTTGGCTCCTCAGTGTCTGCTCACTTTAGTGAGTGGTCGACGTCGACCTAATTTCGAACGATGCCGGCAACAGCGCCATTTTCGGTCGAATAATAGGCTGATTTGATTCCTTCCACCTCAATGACCCGTCGAATGCTGGCATATTGTTTCGCGACGAGCTCCGCTATCGACTTTTGAACCCGTACAGTGTGTTCTTTGCGACGCCGGCCCGCTCCGCAAGGCCTTTTTGTGACCAACCCAACCAGCCGCGTGCTGCTCGGTTCTGCTCCGGTGTTATGCGCCCAAAGTAAGAAATTTTTCCATTCTTGCGATTTAGGACTGAGGGGGCGAGAGATTACGGTTTATACCTATTATTGGCACGTCACCAATTGGCACGTCACCAATTGGCACGTCACCAATTGGCACGTCACCAATTGGCACGTCACCAATTGGCACGTCACCAATCATTCTGAGCTAGGTCCCAAATTGCGAATGCCGCTTATTCTATCACATAAAGCGGGGCGAGTTTGCCGTCACCAAATCTTCGGAGCCGATCCAGGACGAGCGCCTCAAATACGAGGTGCGATCGTCGTGCCAATGACGCTGGATCGCGGATATGAGAGCGACCCGGGCCGGTTGAAGGTGCCCGGCGATCTGGCGGATCTGTTTCAGGGCGAGTTGCTCGACGAGGAGACCGTCGCGGCAATCGCCGAATGGGTCAAGGGCGGCAAGCCCGTCGATCACGCGCTCGAGCTGTTGCGCACGGCCGGCTTCCACGCGGTTGCCGGGGGCACGGCGGTCTTTACCAAATCGTGGAACTCGGGATCGGTCAGAGGGCGGCGAAAGGCCTTGCGGTCCGACTCGCGAGGCCGTCAAGGCACGTCAAGCGCTCGATCTTCTGCAAGGCCTTTGGTCAGCCATTTCCTCCATGCTATTTCTTTGCTCCTCCATTAGTTCAACTTGCCCTATGAGCGTGGCTAATCATGAACAAGGCTCGTTCGCTGGCACCGAAGCCCGGCAGAAATGGGCTCTGTACCTGCGGTAGCGGACGCAAATTCAAACATTGCTGCGGGCGGGCGGCTAATGCTTCGGATGATGTCCCGACGGGGACCGCCGATAGCGACGACCGCTTAAAAGCCGCGCTCGGCCGATTTCCATTGTTGCCCGATACCCTACGGCAGCAGCTCGATATGGTTGATAGAGTTCAGCGCGCTCCGCTTTACAGGACCCATCCGCCACAGCCAGGGGGCGGAGATCGGGCTCGTGCTGCGGCAGCTTTCCTAAGAAAAGGGGCGGCGCTGCGGCGCGCCGGCAAGCTCGCTGAGTCTATAACCACACTGCAGCGCGCCGTTGCCGCGGATCCTACAGCACCGCAATTGTATTACGATCTCGGTGTAACATTCCAACAATGTCATCGCCATCGCGAGGCGGCCGGGAGCCTGCAGCGGGCGATAGCGCTCAACCCTGATTTTGCTAAGGCGCACTACGCCCTAGGGATCTCGTTACAGAGCCTGGGCGCGAACGAGGCGGCAATAGCTGCCCTTCGTCGGGCCGTTGAGCTTTCGCCAAAGCTCGCGGGGGCACATGGTCGTCTCGGGCAGCTACTCTACCTCGATCAGCAGCACGTCGAAGCGCAAGAATGCTTTCGCCGAGCCTCTGCCGCCGCTCGCAATACTACTTTCGGGCGCGTCTGCGAGGCGGGTGTGCTCATTGCGCAGGATAAATTCGCGGAGGCTGCACTGTTGCTTCGCCGCGCTGTGGCTCGTGATCCCCGGAATTTTGAGGCTGTTGTTGCCCTTGCCGAGGTACTCTCATACATGGGCGAATTTGACGCCGCGATTGCGCAATATGAGCGCGCGTTGCTCTTGGCGCCGGATGCTGTCACCGCTTGGTCAGGGCTAGTTCAAATAAAGCAGATCACTGAGACAGATCGGCCGCTCATCACGCGAGTTCTTGCGTATCTTCACCATGAGCACACCTCCGCCGTGACCCGGATGCGGCTTCACTTTGCGCTGGGCAAGGCCTTCGACGATCTCGCGGCATACGAAGATGCGATACGGCACTTCGATGCAGCCAATCACATTCGGCGCGACCTCCATCCGTTCGACCGAGCGCGGTTCAAGTACCACTTGGACGGGGCAATCGCGCGCTATGAGCCCCGTTTTTTCGCTGAGCGATGCGGGTTCGGTGTCGAAGATGAGACACCGGTTTTCGTGTTGGGAATGCCGCGGTCGGGCACCACTCTCGTCGAGCAAATTCTCTCCAGCCATCCCCAGATAGCCGGAGGCGGAGAGCTGCCATTCTGGCGGCGCCAGGCGGATGCAGTCGCCGAGGTCGATAATCCGGGAGCAATCGACGAGGAAATGGCCCGGCGGCTCGCCGATTCATACTTGTCCGTGTTGCGCGGTTTTTCCGCAACTGCGCTGCGGGTTACGGACAAGATGCCATTCAACTTTCTATGGATCGGTCTCATTAGGCTAGTATTTCCGCGGGCGCGCTTTATCCATTGCCGGCGTCACCCGATCGACACATGCCTATCCCTCTATTGTACCAGCCTCGAATCGATCACTGGTTTCGCAGGCGATCGCGACGATCTCGTCTTTTTCTATCGGGAATATGTCCGGCTGATGGATCATTGGCGCACGGTCCTGCCGCCCGACCGCTTTATAGAAGTCGAATACGAAGCGCTGACCGCCGATCCTGGAGCGCAGTCGCACCGCCTTGTCACCTTCTGTGGCCTAGAATGGAACGAGGCTTGCCTTTTCCCGCAGAAAAACGGCCGGGCCGTGCTGACGGCGAGCAAATGGCAAGCACGGCAGCCCATTTATCGCAACTCTGTCGAACGCTGGCTGAAATACGAGCCCTGGCTTGGCTCCTTGCGGGAACTCGCCCCTTAGGGTGTTTTCACCTTACATATAGGCGAGAAGCCGCGCCTTGATCTATTAAGATTCCCTTTGCCGGCAACAAGTAGAGTTTATTAACGATTTCTCCGCCGGACCGAAAATACCGTCGGAATTCTTTACAGATGCCGGTTTTTGAATACTTTCCCGAACCCAAAACGATGACTAACTCCTTGAAATACAACCTTTTATGGACTTTGGCACATTACTTGCTGAGTTGAATATGCGGGTGCGCTTTCGCGTGCAGCCCGAGGCGCTTCGGTGTGGGCGATCAAACCTTACGAGGGGAATGGTCATGATGAGAGCTTTAACGTTCGCTTTAATGGCCACCTCGGCCATGCTGGTTGTCGGACAAGCCGAAGCAGGGCTGTTGCCCGGGGAAGCCTACATCGATCCGACGAATCAACCGCCACCTGCTGGAAACGTCATCTACCAGTTAACGGGCCAGGCGATCCTGGGCGATTACCGTACCGGTACCGCCACGTTTGTTGCAACACGGGCGAGCACCAATCTCTCTTTCGCTTTTCGCGAGGACCCGGCTTTTATTGACCTCGCCAATGTTCAGATGGTCGACATTACCCATCCGAGCGTCAACCTCGTTGCGGACGGCACCTTTACCGGTCCGGTCGGATCACCACAGCCCACAGGTTGGACCTATTTGAACACCTTTGGCGCGAGCTTTGGTGGAGTTGTGACGGCCGGCTGTGGGCCAGGAGGTGCCGGCGGCGCCAACTGCTATGAGGACGGCGCGGTGCAGGCCTACGATTCGATAACCCAGGCGATCGCGACCACTATCGGCGACACCTATCAAGTTAGTTTCCAGTACGGGGATACCAGCCCTGGTGGGATCTATCAACCCCTTAGCACCAACGGCGATATTACTGATATCGGCGGCAACGGGCGCGACATGTTCGTTTACGCGGGTGGGATCCCGGTGCGAGGAGGTGTTCCTGAGCCAACCACGCTGGCCCTCCTCGGGGCCGGTCTTGCGGGGCTCGGGATAATTCGCCGCCGCCGCAAAGCATCCTAAATGGCGAGCACCCATCCACGTCACGTGGATGGGCGTGGGACCGCGTAAGGGATGATGGCGGATCAGGATTCACAAATGGCGGCGCTTTCGGGCGCCGCTTTTTGTTGGGCCCTTGTAGGCTCTGTTCGTCTGTCTTAGTGCACAGACCTGTCAAGACATAAGCCGGTGCTGATGCTGGTACTGGCAGGCTGCTCTCAGCATGATGCTGTTAATAAGGACAGTATGCGATTACGCGAGCGGGTATAGAACCATAGGACGGCGCTGCGGCATTTTCCTGGGAGAGAACAAATCGGTAACCATATTCAGCGGTGGTGCCTCTCTACGCCGCTCGGACCGAAGACCTTGGCCCCGGCGACTTCGTGAAATTCGGGTGCGCTGGGTGCGGCCATGACGCGCCGATAGACCTAGCTCCCTGCTCAACGGGCTACGGCTGCCGCCGGCTCCCCGCGTGCTCGATTTGGAACCGCGGCTCCGCTGCGGGGAGTGCGATCAGCGCAGCAAGGCCATTGTGTCGATTAGGTGGGCGGTAGGCTAGCGGAACGCCTCAGCGATAATCGCCGAAATCAACCCGAACACGGCCAGCCAGGACAGGGCCGCGGTCGCACTCGGGGCGCTTAATGTTCGCGCTGTTTGCGCGCGGTTGTCATTCCTCCAAAAGCGTCAATATCTCGCGTTCCAATGAGCCCGTGTCCCTGGCTGCCGCGATTGCGACGCAAAGGGGGTAGGGCGGTGTATTGGCGGGCGACGCGCTCTCGCGCTGCTTCAGTCCTCACGTTCACCGCCGTCACGGAGTTCGGATGCAGGACCAGATTACTCCCGCGGCAGAGCGCGTTGCCGGGTGTATCAGATCGGCCCCGCCGTTCCCGATCAGATTTGCACAGCCAACCCTGTGCCGTCGAGCTTAGCCCTGCTCGCTGGCGTTATGGGCCTGGTGTTTGAATTGTGTGCGCTAGGTCACGTCCGGCCACCGGTTCAGTTTCCGGCCACCAGTTCAGTTTGGGAGTTGCGCGAGGACCAATCACCCAGTGGAGCTGCATTCCATGACGAGGCCTTTGCACCAGCCGATCAGGCGGACGTGCGCGCGGCGAGTTGCGTTTCATGGACTAGCTAGCGCATTCCTGGTTCGCAGCGTGAATAGGGGATGTTGAGCTTGCTTCGGTCGGCAGTTCCCTTTGGACCATGACCTTGAATCTGGCCGAGGATGGAAGCCGAGATTCGGACCTCCGCGTCGGAAAACTTTACAGGGCTCAGTTTGGTTTCGGGGCGGGTTTAACCATAAACTATTGATTAGCTGGATGCTTTTGGCCGCCAAGCCTCTTGGCACGCGACTTGCTCCACTTCACGGCAGACGGTGGGAGAGTAAAGATAATGCGGTCACTCGTTGTTGGAGCATTCGTGCTCGGTACTGGTCTGTTGCTCGGCTCTCCTGCTGACGCCGTGCAGATTTTCGTATGCCAGCCAAGTGCTACCCAGCCCTGTACCTCCGCTCCAGGTGGCACCGCTATAGGCCACGAGTCGAACCTTATCACGACACCCGGCGCTTTCGATATCGGTCTTGAGGGTGGTGGCTTTGTCGGTACCAGCCCCCTGCTGGTTGGAATTGCGCTTCCGAACGGTGTGGGAGCTAGCACCGCATCAATCAGTTTTGGTAGCGTCCCGAGCGAGCCCCTGGCGTCAATCGGTACATACGGGCTGACGCACAACACTGTCACCGGTTTTAATAGCGGCACTGTCTTCTCTGCCGTCGGCCTGGATGCCGGGGGGTCGGTCTCCTTCTCGAACTTGCAGGGTATCGACAATCAGAATGGGTTCGGCAGCCCGACAAACTTCACGCTCGAGGTGTTCGCGGTCCCGACGGTTTTGCGGTCCATGACGCCGATCACGATCGATACGACGGCGCCCGCGGGCTCGTTTATCTTTGCATATGACTGCGCGGCGGATTCAGCGACCAGCTCTGGATGCAGCGGCGGCGGAAACAACCTCTTCGAAACGGTGAACACCAACATCGGCTTGATCGCTACAACGACCCCGCCGCGGGTACCCGAACCTGCCAGCCTTGCGATCTTTGGTGCGGCTCTTGCGGGTCTCGGGTTGGTGCGCCGCCGCCGCAAGAACAAACTGTAAAGCGCACCGAAAGTACGCTCTCTCGTCGCGCTCGCGCCGCCCCCTCGGGCGGCGTCCCGCTTTTCGGATGAGGGTTTTGGAATCCTCGCGAGTGGTTGGCGCCGGCCTCGGTGTTTGGTCCCAGCGTACAGCCACTCGCCTTCGCACCTGTGTTTAGCCCAGCCCAGTAGATCAGTCCGCGGAATTGAGAGCCGCGGGGTGCTGGCCCGTTCGCGTCGACGGACGTTAACATTTTGCGGGATTAGCGCGTGTATGGAACCGCGAGGAACTGGACTAGGCACCTACACTAAAGGACGTTAGTTTTGACTACTGACGCGCTAGTTGCTGCCGCACAATGCTACCATAAGTTACCAGGTCGTGTCGCAGTAGTTTACAGTAGCAGCCGCGCCAAAAAATTAACCATAAACAAGGCAAGCACTTAGCCACTTGGCTTGAGGTTTGCTTATGGTTAACGCGCCAGGCTTCAGGCTCTAAAACGGGAGGGAGCGGATGCGGATTAGCCATCTAGTACTCGCAACGGGCTTTTTGGTCGGCACGTTAAGTGCCGCTAAAGCCGACCCCATCATTTTCGTGGATGATGCTGCCAACAACATCGCGAGAGTGGATGTTGCGACAAGGCAAGCCACGGTCATCGGCAATACGGGAGTGAGCGGCACAATAACCGATATCGCCTTCTCGCCGACCAACCAGCTATATGTAATCGGCTTTACCAACCTCTACAGCGCCGACATCAATAACGGCCATGCGACGTTGATCGGTTCGCTAGGCCAGTCAAACGTGCAGATGAATGGCTTGCTGTTTGGCGCCAATGGCACGCTTTACGCGTCCGGTATCGCAGGCCCGGTGGGCACCGTGAGCCAAGAGACCAACGCGTTGTTCACAGTGAACACCGCTACTGGGGCGGCAACTCAAGTTGGCAACAGCGCCGTATCGACGCCCACCGGTCAGCATCTTGTCTCTGCCGGCGACCTCGCGTTCCTCAACGGGACGCTCTACGAGTCGGTGAACAACGGGGTCAGCGGTACTCTCAGCGATCTTGTTTCCCTGGATCCGACCACCGGAGCCGCGACGCTGATCGGACAGATCGTTAGCGACCCCAACATGTTCGGTTTGGTCGAGGCTAACGGCACCCTCTATGGGGTTGATGGCACCAACCTGTACACCATCAATCCGACGACCGGGGCCGGAACCCTCGTCGGACCGATTTCCGGTATCGGCTCGGCAAATGGGGCGACCAACTCGTTTGGACCGGTTGGACCACCACCACCATCAGGCGTACCGGAGCCGGCAAGCCTCACGCTGCTGTCGGCTGGTTTGGCAGGACTGGCCTTCCTCCGGCGTCGTAAGACACGTAGCTGAACACCTGAGACGGGAAACGAGGGGCGGCGGCGCCGGAAAGGCGCCGCTCTTCGGCTATTCAGACCGGGGAGGCGCCTTTCGGCACAGGCGAGGCAGCACGCTCACCGCGGCGTCAACATGGCGGGTGTTACTTCGGCCCGCCGCGTCAGCACACCGAACCCAGCTAAAGCGCTTCCAAAGATGCCGAGCGATGTCGGTTCAGGGACGGCGGTGCCGATCTGATACGCGCAACAATCGTAAGCGAGATTCTCGCACCGCCCTGATCAGCGCTTGACCGATCAGTGTGGTCCGGCGGTCCAGGCCTTGGGCAGCAGTTCGGCTAGGCTGCGGTTGGGCCAGTTGTTGACGAGCCTGGTCAGGACGTCATAGGCCTCGGGATTGACGCCGTGCAATTTGCACGTCTCGATCAGCGAAGCGAGGATTGCCCAGTTTTCCGTCCCTTCATCTGAACCGGCGAAAAGCGCGTTTTTCTCGTAAGCCCAACCGGGCGTATGGCGCGCTCAACCGTATTCGAGTCGATCTCGATACCTATCATCGAGGAATCGGGTGAGCCCGTGCCAACGGCTGAGGCCATAGCGGATGGTTTGGGCGAGGGTCGAGTTGCCGGGGAGCTGTACCAGCGTTTTCTTGAGCCAGGTTTTCGGTGCTTCAACCGCCGGCCTGGTTTTCTGTTGTCGGACGGCACGCCGCGCATCGGCGCTGCTGCCGTGGATTTCGGCTTCGATGAGCGGGCGAGCGGGTAGGCCGATCGTGGGTTTCTGTGAACAAAATTCGCACCGGAAAAAGGCGGCGCCAGGCGGCGCCGCTAATAACCAAGAACAGGTCGGCGTCGGAATTTTACGCGGCCCTCCGGCGGCGGATCAGGCCAAGCCCAGCAAGCGCTGCGCCGAGGATTGCGAGCGATGCAGGCTCCGGAACTGGGGTCGGGAATTTCTCACCACTCGAGACCCTCCCAGTCTCCGACCCGGTTGTGGCGGATAACGAGAGCAGGGTCTGCCCTCCGGAGAGCGGCATTGTTATAAAGTCGAGCCGATCCGTGGCGCCGACATGAAAGTCGGCGAGGAACGCGGCATCGCCCGATGCGGATATAACAGTGCCAGTACCGAAAAATTTCGGTTGGACTGTGTCGTCCTGGATCAGGGTCCAGGTAATCGTCTGAGTTAACGTATCGGCATCCCCCCCAATAAAGCTGAAGGTACCGGTGTTGGCATTCGGGATGAAATTACCCGTAGCGGTATGCACATCCGTCGAAAAAGCTATCCCACTGATGCTGTAGGTTCCGAGCGCGTCGGCGTCATAAAATGCGGAACCTGTGAGCGTCGAACTCGAAATCGACAGAGCACCGGCCCCGTTACCTGCGAACGTTATGCCCTGCGCGCTTGACCCAAAGGTGATCTGGGCGGCGTTCGCGGAGAAGCTGTACAGGAGCGGAGCGGCGATCATCGCTAGGCCTAGAAATCTTGCGTTCATTCTCAACCTCCGTTGTTTGGCATAAACTTTAGCAAAGTTCATGCCAAATGCTAAAGGTTTGAAACGCTTACAGTTAACAAAGATTAACGTTGGAGAAGTTTACACGAAATAAGGTCATGCCCAATCAGCCGGCGCAGCCAGTTGATTGCTTTCGCGAAACTGCTCTGGATATTAAAGATTTACGTAGATCGGGTTTAATGGGAACGCGGCGAGGTTCAAGCGCGAAGGAGTATTGTAATAAAAATCCCTTGCTCATCGCGTACCTTTAATGGCCGCAGCGGCCGACGCTCTACCCCCGGGGTGGGGAGCGTCTGGCCCCTGGGGATGAGCCGAGCCATAAACCCGGCGATCGAAAAGCTATCCTCGAAGCGCTTTCCGAAAAGGCATTCCGAAATTGGCTGAGGTTTGATGCTGAACTTGCAGCCGCGGAGGGAGGATCTGCTCCTGGGGCATCGCGGGAGTAGGGGGCTCACTACTTTCCACAGCCGCGGACTCCTCGGGTGCCGTAACAGCAGGTGCGGCTAAGGGCGATTGGTTCAGGTGCTTTTCAGTGAAAGCGACGACGAGCCGCTCAAAGGTAGCGATCTCCGTTTGGTCGACATCGAGCTGCTTCAGCTCCTCGGCGTGCCTTGTCAGGGTTTCAATGCGACGCGCGGCCAATCGCTGCTTGGCGCGGTCAATGTCTGCCGGTCTTAGCTGTTCCCACATCCAGCACTACTCCTTTGTGAAGCATACTCGCATCTGACGATTAACCCTTGTCTCGGGCAAGCGCGGCGCATGGCCCCTAGGAAAGGGCGGGGAAATTCAGGTAGCATGCACCTGTTCCTGATGACCGTTTCGCGAGCGATTCGAGACGGGCGATATGGTAAAGGGGCTTCATCGATCACCCGAACGATCGCGGTTGATTTCAAAAGCAGGAGCGACTGATGCTCGGGCGTGGGTTCTGCGTGGCTGTGGTGATGGTGCTTAGTTCTATGCAAGTGGCGGTCGCGCAGAATTTTCCGCCGATTGACTCGCAGACCGGGGCCGCGCCGCCGATTGTGCGACCGAAAAAGCCGGTGCAGCCTCCCGCGGGAAGCAGCTCGGATCAGGGCTCTCTCCCGGTTCAGCAACCGTCTAGCAGCACTCTGTCGGTGATGAGCCGAGACAAAAAACCGGGCCCCCCAGACCCGGCGGTACAGGCGGCGCAAAAGCAGAGCGGGCTCAGTGAGGTGCAGGCTCGCAGCCTACTGCAACAGCGGGGCTACGCTTCGGTTAATGGGCTGCAGGCGCAGCCCAACTCGGTCTGGGTCTGGCAGGCCGATGTGATGAAGGATGGCAGGCCCCTCCGGATAGGCATCGATTACCGCGGCAACGTGCTGGAACTCGGTGCGACAGCGACGCCATGCACCTTACCCGGAATGGCTCCGACCACTGGTGGATTTGCGGTCGGGGCGCGGCTCTCCGAAGCCAGCCGCTGCTCCGGGCGCTAACCCCAAGAGCTATTTTCGATCGAGGCTCATGACCAGGACATCGGCCTCGCTTGCCCCGAGCTCGCGGGCGCGCTTGTACCATCTGAGCGCAACAGCGGGATCGCCACGCACCCCCTTCATTTGAGCCCGCGCGAGGAAGGCGGGATCGAACGTTTCACCCAACCGGATCGCCGCCTGCGCATTTCCGGCATCGGCGGCGCGCTCGTAAAAGAGCCGTGCCGACGCGATGTCGCCTGTTCCAAATACCGCGTCGCCGCGCGATAACAGGGCTGTGGCATCCGTCCTTGAGCCGGGGCCGTCGAGAGTGGGCTTATTTTTGTCGTTCGTTGCAGCAGCGGAGCCCAAGCCTGGAACCGGTGCAGCGGTAACGTTCCGCACTGTTCCTTCCGTTGAGTTCGGATCGGCTGTTGCGAGGTTTGTAGTGGGTTGGTGCTCCGCCTCAGGAGGCGCCATAACTGCAGACGGATTTGTGGGCGACAGGGGCACAGTCGTTGGGCGCGCCGTCGTCGCCTCGGGCGACACGACGCCCGCCCCCCGTGCCGAACGGTCCCCGGGCGGCAAACCGCTTGCCGCGGCGCCCTTGATAACAATTTCCGTCGCAGTTACAGATGTCTGGGCACCAGCCGGTTTGGTTCTCGACACCGCCTCACTGGTTGCCGCCGTGTCAACGCCGATTGCCGGAGGTGTGTCCGCCGGCGTTCGCGAAGCATCGCTGGGCCCGGCAGGTTGATTTTGGTCGGGTGGCTCGGGTGCCGCAGCCGCGGGTGGTTCAGGGGGCGCCGGTTCCCCCTTCGGTTCGGCCGCGGTGATGCTCGCCTTATCGGGGGTGGGCGTGGGCTCCGGTACGGGGGACCTCATCTCATCTGACGCGCGCGTTGGCTGTTCCAGTCCGGAGAGACCCGAAGGTGAGGTCTGGCGTTCTGGTGCCGAGGGAGGCGGCTGGTTCTCGCCCGGCTGTGCACCCGAGGGGTCGGCCACCGACGCATTCTGGGCAGCCCCTGCAAGGGACGGTTCAGTGTTTGAGGCGAGCCTTGTTCCGCCGAGTTGTAGCAACAGGAAAACTCCGACGCAGACGATGGCAACCGCACCCCCGTAAAGACCCGCGATCGGCAAAAAAATCGCCGAGGAACGCTGGCGGCGTGAGCCCTCCGATTTAACGTCTTCGGATAGGCTTTGAGGCGGCTCGGCCGGGGGCGCGGGGTCGCCTAATAGCGCACGACGCCTGTGCCGCACCGCAGAAGCGGGACGAGCCGTTTCGGGCGTGCTATCGGCCAGATGTTGCCGGGCCTGCCATTCTTTGACCAGCTCGTGCCGGGCGGCGGGCGGCGGTTCGGGACCCGAAACTCCGCGAGTCGCTTCCGTGGCAACATCAGTCGTCGGGCCAAGACCTTCGATACGGGCAGGAGGGGGCGAGAGCCGGGGCAATCCAGAATTGAGCCTGGGTCGAACCGTCCATAGTTGACCCCAGTAGTAGAGCGAGGAGCGGGGCGATTCCGCCGGTGAGCGTTTGATCTCGTTAGATATTAGCGTTTTGTACTGTAGAATTTCGGAAAGCGAACGCCCCGCCCGGAGTAGTTCACGACAGGTCTCGTCAACCCCGCCCTGATCATTGGCATAGATACAGCCGCGCAGTCGATCGTAAAGGTGCACCACTTCTTCCGAGATCGACGGGCTTTCCATAGGAATAGGTCCGCTCGCAGGTGTGCGTCCGATCACGTGCTATGCATTGCCCATCGCTCGTCTAGCAAGAACAATGACTGAAGGACGGTATGACGGTCCATCGTTGACGAGGAGTATTTCCGGGCGCTCGGAACCGCAGCTCCAATCATCATGGAGTTTGGCGCGTCGATGTAAAGCTAAAGTTAACCCTGCCCGCGCGAATGGAGGAGATCACCAGCGTCCCATACCGAGTTAGCACGAAGCGCCTGGAAACCCTCACATTTACTAGCGCGAGGCAAAAACTAATCGAGGAAGGAAGGGGAGCCCCCGCCGGTTGTGATGCTCATCTCGCCACGGATCACGTTGATGAGTCGGGGAAGTGCCTCGATTCGAGTTTGCCGGAGAAATTCGCCGACTTGCGTTGGCTTGCGCGCCCAGTCAGGCATCGCTTCCTGGGGATCGTACAGGGTGGTCCGAAATTGTAGCATCTGAAAACGGCGGCCGCGGGCGATACAGGTTTGCCGCTCCAAAACAGGGCCTGGGCTTTCCCACTTAACCGCCACCGCGACGAGCACCATCAGCGGAAACGTGAGCGCCAGAAGGACACAGGCAATCACCACATCGCCAAGGCGCCTCATGTCGCTGGCACCGCCCGGTTGCTGAACGCGCCGGAATGCCTGATCTCGTGCCCGTCGCATGGCACCAAAATAACGCAGCGCACGCAGCTGAAAATCAATGATTGTTAAGCTTTCCGTGGCATTCCACCTAAATGCTAGGAGTAGGCCGAAGACGATGTCCATTTGATTCAGGGTTAAACGCCGGCCGGACGCGCCAGGCGACGATTATCCGAATCGGTTGCGTCGACAGATGCTTTCTCGGCACGAGTCAGCTATCCACAAGCCACAGTGGATAAACTATATCGCCCTTTAATCTGAATAGTTTAAAGCAGAAGTGGACACCTCATTGATGTGGGCTGAATTTTTTACTTTTTCGGAACCATTTAGAGTTTAGGCTGTACCTCCCATCAAATGCGACATGAGTTCGCACCCGAGGCAGATATGTCCACTTTTCATCGTGTCGACCACAAGCGGGCTGAAAGGGCACCGCCGACCGAAATCGATAGCCCGCTGACTCAGGGGCAATCGGCCGTCGTCATTGTCGGCCTATCGGCGCTCTCTTGGGCTATGCTAATTTCGCTCGTCATGGGCCTTCGCGCGGTGCTGTAGTCCTCCAGACGTTCCAGTTCCCGGTGCGGCGGGGTACCCGGTTTGCTAAGAACGCCCCGGCACCATCCGAGGCACCCCAGCAAAAAAGCGACAAGAAGTTTGATGCGGATCTAGATAGTCGCGATGGGTGGGCTGGGCGCCGTGGTGTGTCTGGCGCTTTCCACCGACCGAAATCCCTCCGATTGGGTGCCGTTCGCCACGCAGGGCCTACCGCTGGCGGCGCCCGCTGTAGTTCTGTATGCGCTTTCTGCTGTTCACGACAAGTCTTACCGTCCTCGATTTTTGGCGCTGCGCGTGCGGATCTCCAAAATCGCGCCGAGAACGCGCCACGCGTGCTTAGCGATAGTCGCGTATACGAGACTGGCCGGATGGGCGGTGCCGGTCTTGAACCCAGCGCCTATGCGGGCGTGTCGACCGCAGAGCCGCGAGTTCGGCATTAGTCGATGAGCACCGAGCCACGCTGGAGTAGATCACAGCAGGATTATCAGCGCATGCCGAAACATTCGTCATGGCGGCGGCGCGGGTCGAGGCTCTAGCGACGTACCTCACAGGAAGGCTGGAAGAACTGCCAAGTGTTATTGAACAAGCGCGCGCTAACTCTCCTTTGCAAACGACCGAGACCAGCCTTTCGCAGGATAGAGGATGCGTACCGGTGATTTGCGCCGGCATTTGCGCGACCTGCTTAAGGAGTTCGACTGAGCACCGGGCTGCGGCTCCCTATTAAACCGCGGCGTCAGTAGGTTCGTCATATCCTGCTCCTCGGTGCCCGACCTCGATACCGTAAGGCAGGAAAGTCACGCCGGCATCCTCAAACGCTCTCTGTATTTGATGTCTGATAGCTGCGAGCGTGCGACGACTCCCCTTCTCGAAATCTTTAAGGGCTGACAGCCCGACGTTCGAGCGTTCTGCCAGCTCGGCTTGCGTCCAACCGAGCCACGCGCGGGCGGCCCGGCATTGCTCGGGAGACACCTGAAGAACCCTCGGCTGTTCAGACCGGTTCATCGCGTTCCTGCTCGGCTTCTCTTTGGTGTCGTCGATCTAAATAGTCCGATATCGACGAATGCAGTTGACGTGCTGACGTGATATCGGCTATTTTCGCCGACATCGACCTCGTGCAGTCTTCACATGTTCCTCCAAGGGGCCCGGAAATGGAAACCAGATCGCATTTCTCAGTATCCGGAGAAAGCGGGGGTGCTCAAGTCCCCGATTTGCGGCTGCGCCGTGGCGCGCCGTTCATCGTTCGGTGTGTTTGCGCCTGTGATGCGGCACAGCGCGGCGCTGTAATCTGAAGTGCGGCCGACAGGTCCTCATCCAACTGAGCGCGAACCTTCCAGAACAGGGACAGCCGCAATGACTAAACCTGATTCCGCTGCCCAGGGCTCGCCTTCGGCGCGCCGGATCGTCGGCTTGCCGGCCTTCGATTACCACGCGATGCGCGCGCTGTCAGCGTCTGGGGCGTGGCTGCTGTCAGAAGAATGCGCTGCCAAATTCCTTTGGCGCTCGCCGTGGAACCCGCTCTACGAGCCCGAGGCCAAGACCGAATTCGATCTCGGGGTCGCGGCGCATCTGGCGGTCCTCGAACCGCAGCGCCAGGCCGACAGTGTCGTGCTGATCGAGGCAGGCGACTACCGCACGACGAAGGCGCGCGAGACCCGCGATGCCGCGCGCGCCGCCGGCAAGGTGCCGCTCCTGCCGTACCAGTTCGACATCGTGCGGGCGATCGCCGGCTCGATCCGGGCGCATCCGATCGCATCGCAGGCGTTCAACGGCGGCGACGCCGAAGTGACGCTGACCTGGGACGACCCGGCGACCGGGGTCCGGTGCAAGGCGCGCCCCGATTACCTGCCGGCGCACGGCCGCTGGCTGATCGACCTCAAAACCGCCGCGTCGGCCAACCCGCGGGCTTGGCGCGACCAAGCCTATCGCCTGGGCTATCACGCGCGCGCCGCCTGGTATCTGGACGGCGCCGCAGCCGTCCTCGGCGCGATGCCGGAGGAATATTGGTTTGTCATTGTCGAGAAGGAGCCGCCCTACCTCGTCAGCGTCACCACGTTCGACGAAGAGGCTCTGGAGTGGGGCCGGGTCGCCAACTGTAAGGCGTGCGAGCTGTTCGCGCGCTCGGCCGCGACGAACGACTGGCCCGGGTACCGCCAACCCGGCCAGAACCGCGAGCGCGCCTTTCGCCTCCGGCTGCCGCCCTGGGCGCTCTACCAGCTGCAGGACCGCGAGGATGCCGGCGAGTTCAAACCGGGCACGCTGCCCGACCCGACATTCCGCCGAGCGGCCGCGCCGTTTTTTGTCAATCCGTGACCGGAGGCCGAGACGATGGGCATCCTCAACATCGCCCCCGCCGAGCGCGCCGGTGCGCATCTCTTGATCCAGCTCTATGGACCGCCGCGCAGCGGCAAAACCTATACGGCCCTGCGCATCGCCCGCGGCATGGTCGGTCCCAAGGGCAAGATCGGCATGCTCGACACCGAATCGGGCCGCGCCCGGCTTTACAGCGATAACGTGCCCGGTGGCTTCGTCGTCGGCGAATTGACCCCGCCTTACACGCCGCGGCGGTATCTCGAAGCGATCGAGGAGTTCCTGCGCTACGGGGTCGACATCCTCGTCGTCGATTCATTCTCGCATTGCTGGGAGGGCCCGGGCGGCGTCCTGGAGATGGCCGACCAGGCCGAGGAGAACGGCCGGAAGGGGCTCCTCAAATGGCTGCGGCCCAAGCGCGACTACAAGAAGCTGGTCTCGTTCCTGTTGTCGACCCGGCTGCACATGATCCTGTGCTCGCGCGCCAAGCAGCCGATCGTCGAGGCCGTGGTCGACGGCGAGAAGACGCTCGTCACCCAACCCTCGGAGCCGATCCAGGACAAGCGCCTCAAGTACGAGATGACGATTGTCGTGCCGATGACCCTGGATGGCGGCTATGAGACCGATCCGGGCCGGCTGAAGGCGCCCGGCGATCTGGCGCATCTGTTTCGGGGCGAGCTGCTCGACGAGCAGACCGGCGCGGCAATCGCCGCATGGGTCAAGGGCGGTAAGCCCGTCGATCACGCGCTCGAGCTGCTGCGCCGGGCCGGGTTCGACGCCGCCGCGGGAGGAACCGCGCTCTTTACCAAATGGTGGAACTCGGCGGCGGTTCGAGGGCGGCGCAAGGCCTTGCGGCCCGACCTCGACAATCTCGCCTCGATCGCCCGCGCCGCCGATGACGAGATCGCCCGCGAACGGCAGGCCGTGGCGGCGGCGCGGCAGCAGCGGGTCGATACCGCACTGCTCGATGATCCCTTTGGCAAAATCCCGATACGCGGCAATGGCGGTCTCGATCGCTCCACGGTGGCATCGCGTGGCAAGGCCCGGCAGCCCGCCTGCGAGGGAGCGCGATGAGGATCCCCGCCCGCCTCGCACGCGCGACGACACAACCCTGGACGGGGCCGGAGACCGCGATTCTGCTCCAGCATCGGGCGTTCATCCGGTCCTTGCCGTGTCTCTCGTGCGGCAACCCGGCGCCCTCCGAATGCGCGCTTCTCCGGGCGCATTCGGGATTGGGATTGCCGTCAAGCGGCCGATACCTCGTGCCGCTGTGCGGTCCGGCGACGCTTTGGGAGGATTGCTGCCACAGCCGCAAGCATTACCTCGGCGCGACCCGTTTCTGGTCGGGGCTCGGCATCGAGCCCCGCGATGTTGCCTTCCGGCTGTGGCAGGTCTCCGGCGATCTCGAGGCCGGTGTTCGTGTCGTTATGCAGGTCCGACGGGTGATCGCGGCATCGCGTACACATCCGAATGAGCGGGACGGGCGGGCGGGTTCGGCGAGTCAACCCGCGAGCGAACTTGCTGCCGCACCGCGTCGCACATTAGAGCCGTTTGCGATGGCGCAAATGTCATCGGAAGGCGCTTGCCTCGGGGAGCGCCGTTGATGAGACTCCCCGATCGCCGGCAACGGCCCAAAATGGGCGTACAGGAGCCGATCCAGAAGATTTGGCCGCGGCACCGCCGCTGGGTCAAGGCGCATGGCTGCTGCGTGCCGGGCTGCACGGCGCAGAATATCGACTTTGCGCATCTGCGCTCGGCCGCGAACAGCGGTACAGGACAGATGCCGCACGATATCTTCGGCGTCAGCCTCTGTCGTGCGCATCACGATGAGCAGCACCGCGTCGGCGCTCTCACCTTCGGCAAGAAATACAAGATCGACCTCTGGGCGTTGGCCGCCGAGTTCGCGCGGCGCAGCCCGGATTGGCAGATGCGCGCTTCGCTGCGGATCGTGTCTCCGCCGCGGTTGCAAAGCAGTCCCGATCCGCGCTAGCCGATGCTCCAAGCCGTTGCTTCGGAAACCGAGCGCGAGCAGAGCTGGCCGGAACCCGATATGAGTGTGTTGCAGCCGGGCCGGGCGCGCGCGCCGAGGCTCCCCATCACCGCCTTCGGGCCCGCCTGGGCCGAGTGGATCCGTAACGCCGCCGAGGCCGCGGCATGCCCGCCCGACTATGTCGCGGCGCCGTTGCTGGCAATGGCCTCGGCGCTGATCGGCAACGCCCGCTGGGCGCAGGCCACCCCGGGATGGGTAGAACCGCCGCATCTTTGGCTCGGTGTGGTCGGCGAGAGCGGTACCGGCAAAAGCCCGGGCGCGGACTGTCTGATGCGCGACGTGTTGCCGGAGATCGAGCGGCGCATGCGCGCCGACTTCCCTGACCGGCTGCGGGGTTGGCGTGTCCAGATCGAGCTCGACAGGCTCGCGAAAGAGAGATGGCGCCAGGAGCTGCGCAAGGCCGGAATCCGCCGCGCCGTTGCACCATCCGCTCCCGTCCTGGTGACGGTACGGCCTGAGCCCCAAATGCCGCGGCTGCGCCAGCACGATGTGACAATCGAAAAAGTCGCTGAGCTGCTCTCTTATGCAGCGCCGAAGGGCCTTCTAATCGTGCGCGATGAACTGGCCGGCTGGATCGCTGGCATGAACAATTACCATGCTGGTGGTCGCGCCTTCTGGATCGAGGCTTATGGCGGGCGGCCTTATCTGGTCGAGCGCAAAGCGAGCCCGAGCCCCATCATCGTGCCCCGCCTGGCCGTCGCAGTGTATGGTGGGACCCAACCCGACCGGCTCGTCCGTTTGCTGCGCGAGGCGGATGATGGCCTCTTGGCCCGCCTGCTCTGGGTGTGGCCCGAGCCGATCCCGTTTCGTCTGGGCAGCAAACCCCGCGCGCGGACTGGGCGATCGCGGCACTCG